>Ga0255354_1000222_pt1 | contig 36152 bp, 26 predicted proteins | sample HBST50metaG_FD_189942 | JGI IMG/M metagenome (GOLD analysis project Ga0255354, IMG submission 189942) | Peat soil microbial communities from Stordalen Mire, Sweden - H.B.S.T50 | ecosystem: Environmental > Terrestrial > Soil > Wetlands > Peat | place: Sweden: Norrbotten County, Stordalen Mire...
AACGTCTTTTATAAAGTCCCTACGCCATTTATTGAGGGGTTGGGATAAAAACCGGAAACAATGCTCGCATAGCCAGAAATAAGAAAGTTGAGTCTTGGAAATCATGAATTTATAGATGTTGAAGTACTTATAAAGGTAATGATTTTCAATGACTTAACCAAATAAATATGACGATATCTTATTGATATTCAAATAATTAACATAAAGATTAACGAACCATTGATGAAGAAATGATATCTAAATTCATTTTTGAACCGTTTCATTAATCTTGTTGATCCATATTTTTCATCAATAAGGCTAATGGATTGGATAAGTATTGGGAATGCTATACCTAAAATGGCTGCAATAATTGCAGTAAAAATTTCTTGTGCATTTGTCATAGGGCAATTAATTAGTGTTCTCCATTTACCGGGAGCCTTCAAGTCATCCTGTGAATAGGGAATACTAATAAATTCCGACGACGGAATGGAGTATAAGGATATGTTATCCGAAAAGAAAATGCTTAACAATGAATATCCAACATAGAATCAACGGCAAATTCGACGGGACACAACAAATTTGGAATTGCCATAATGCTTGTCCTTTTATAAATAGGTTTTTATTCTTGGTAATATTTACTTAAGCCCTTCAAAAATAGTCATTTTATAATAAAAATCAAAGCGACATCTTTCTTCATTGCTTTGATGTTCAGGAGATCACCCTGTTTATCCGACAATCATTGCCCTAAAAGAAGCGCTCCAAAAGCAGCACTCTCCGTATAGAGCAAAAGCCAACTCGACCAGAATGTTCATCATTAAGAATTATATAACATTTATATTCAATTGATTAATGTTTTTTATGTCCTAATAATTTCGTAGGATAAGAAAATATGCTGTACTTTGCCTAACAATGTTAGATAATCTAACTTCGTTATTATGGGACATCAGGAAAGAAAGGAGAGAGAGCAGCAAAATATACGTGACAGCATTTTGAATGCTGCTATAAATATAGCTAAATCAAAAGATTGGAGTGCTGTTACGATTCGCAAAATTGCTGAAGAGATTGAATATGCCCCTCCAATCGTATATGAATATTTTCAGAACAAGGATGATCTCATTCGGGAGATAATTATACATGGTTTCCGAAAATTGCGACAAAAAGATGAAGAACATTCATTAACAATGAAAGACCCGAAAGAGCAATTGTTGGCGCTGTCTCTTTCGCACTGGGACTTCGCAATTGAAAACAAGGAACTGTATCAGTTGATGTTTAGCCTTGAACGTCCGCTACCCAATGAAGAAGCCGAAAAAGGTATGATCATGATAAGGGATATTATCGGTCATGTGTCTGGTAAAGAGGACAAGGAACTGGATAGTCTTATTTTTAACTGGATATGTTTACTGAACGGCACCATCGGGATAATCATGCAATGTGAAGAGTCCGAACATACTTTTACAGAGAAGTATGCCGTTAACCCGCGTGATCTCTTTATTCAGTTTATGCAGCGGTTTATCAACAGTATCTCATTGGAACAGAAAATTACTTTAGATAATCTATTAATAAAGTTAGAGTTATAGGTGTGTTTTTTATGGAATTTGATTTTTTAATGTATGATTTATGAACAAAAAATTAATGATTGGGAGCCTTGTGCTTCTTGCTCTTTTTTCTTCGTGTAAGAAAAAACAAACTGGGGCAGATATGTCCGATCAGGTTAAAGCCTATCCAGTGGAGACGGTCTCCTTGCAAAATGTAGAATTACAAACAGTTTATCCTGCTATACTGAAAGGACAGGAAGATATTGATATAAAACCACGCGTAGATGGTTTTATTGAAAAGGTTTATGTGGACGAAGGTACAATTGTACACAAGGGACAACCGCTGTTTAAGATCAACTCACCGGCGTCGGTGCAGAATCTTCAGAATGCAAGAGCAAATTATAATACAGCAAAACTGGATGTGGACAGAATCCGTCCGTTGGCAGATAAAGGAATCTACAGCGAAGTAAAACTATCTACATATGAAAATGCGTTGGCATCTGCCAAAGCTGCTTTGGATGAAGCCAGGGCCATGTTGAGCTGGACAACCGTTACATGTCCGGTGAATGGAATCGTCGGAACGATTAATCTCAGACAGGGGAGTTTGGTAAGCAATACCAGTGTACTGACTTCAGTGGCCAATACCACCAACATTATAGCCTATTTTTCTATCAACGAAAAGGATTTGCTCGAATTGCTGAAAAGCCAGCAGGGAAATACTCAGGCTGCAAAAATTAAAAATATGCCAAGGGTAAAACTGCTGCTATCCGACGATACCGAATATGAAGAAACCGGAAAGATCGAAACAATCTCCGGTATAGTGGACGCCATATCGGGATCTGTCAACTTCAGGGCATCTTTCCCCAATAAACATGGATTGTTGCGCAGTGGCTCCAGCGGAAAAATTATTGTTCCTCAACCGGTTAGCAACGCTTTAGTCATTCCTCAGAAAGCAACCTTCAGCCAACAGGATAAAGTATTGGTATTTAAGGTTGTCGGAGACTCTGTCGTGCAAAAAGCAATTACAGTGAAGGCAACACCCGATGGTCAAAGCTATGTTGTATTGGACGGACTGGTAAGCGGCGACAAGATCGTTTCGGGTAGTATCGCAACACTGAAAAGCGGTCAGAAAATAAAAGTTCAATCTCTTAAATAAGAACACTATGCTAAAAACATTCATAGAACGCCCGGTACTATCAACCGTTATTTCAATAATTATTATAGTGCTGGGAGTTATCGGTCTGTTCTTATTGCCCATAGAGCAATATCCGAATATTGCCCCTCCTACAGTCCGCGTTAGTACTAACTATAGCGGCGCCAATGCCGATGCCGTGTTAAACAGTGTTATCGTTCCTCTTGAAGAGCAAATCAACGGGGTACAGGGCATGACCTATATGACCTCTTCGGCAACAAATGGAGGCTCGGCCAATATAACTGTATATTTTAAACAAGGTACAGATCCGGATATGGCGGCTGTAAACGTTCAGAACAGAGTGTCACAGGCTGCTGCTTTACTGCCGGCGGAAGTAACCAATAATGGCGTGGTAGTACAGAAACAACAGAGCAGCAACATTATGATGATCTTGCTCAAGTCCAACAATCCCGATTATGATGCAAAGTTTCTTCAGAATTATGCCAATATCAACATTCTACCTCAAATCAAGCGTATTGAGGGGGTTGGTTCTGCCGCCTCATTCGGTACACAGGATTATTCGATGCGTATCTGGCTGAAGCCCGATGTGATGAAAGCGTATAATCTTACAACGGATGAGGTAAATGCAGCGCTGCAGGATCAGAATATTGAAGCGGCTCCCGGTCAGCTTGGTGCACAGGGAAATCAGTCATTTCAATATGCTCTGCGATTTACAGGCCATTTAAAAAACACTGAAGAGTTTGGTAATATCATTGTCCGGTCTCAAAATGCGCAAACATTGCGACTGAAAGATATTGCAACTATTGAACTGGGCGTACAGGACTACAACTTCAAAACCATGAATGGAAACCGTCCTTCCGTTCTTCTTGCTATTAGTCAGGTTGCAGGATCGAATGCGCAGGATATTATTAAGGAGGTAAAAGTGGAAATGAATAAAGTTTCCAAGGAGTTACCTCCCGGCGTTACTTATGAATACGAAATGGATGCCAGCGAATTTTTGAATGCATCGATAGATAAGGTAATCCATACTTTGTTAGAGGCCTTTTTATTGGTGTTTCTGGTTGTTTTGCTATTTCTGGAAAATTTCAGGGCAACATTAATTCCGGCGGCGGCCGTACCTGTAGCCATTATCGGAACGTTCTTCTTCCTTTTGGTCTTTGGCTTCTCTATCAATCTGCTCACCTTGTTTGCTCTCGTGCTGGCAATCGGCATTGTGGTGGACGACGCTATTGTAGTGGTGGAAGCCATACATGCCAAACTGGATGCCGGTGAAAAAGATCCTAAAGTTGCAGCCATAAAGGCTATGAGCGAAATTGCACCGGCCATTATTTCTATCACTCTGGTGATGTCGGCGGTGTTTATTCCGGTTAGCTTTCTCGGAGGAACCAGCGGTGTCTTTTTCAAACAGTTCGGTTTGACGCTGGCAATGGCTATTTTAATCTCAGCCTTAAATGCGTTGACGTTGAGTCCCGCATTATGTGCCTTATTTCTGAAAGCAGATGATCATCCTGAGGTTACCAATAAAAATCTGATCAAGAAATTCTCTTATTACTTTAATATCGGATTTGCTGCTGCAACTCAGAAGTACAAACGTTCGCTTTATTTCCTCTCGAAGAAAAATCACAGATGGATTAGCGTGGCTGCCGTATCGGTTTTTGCTGTAATCTTCTTTGGACTGATGAAAATAATGCCAACCGGATTTGTACCACAGGAAGATAGTGGTACGGTAATGGGGTCAATAAGTCTTTCACCGGGATCTTCTTACGAAAGAACCGATAGCGTGGTAAAAAGTGTGGTAAAAAAGGCCGAAGCCATTCCCCATGTCAAAAGTGTGACCAGTCTGACAGGTTACAGCTTTATGGGAGGTGGAGGAAGCTCCTACGGCTCGGTGATGATCAAAATGGATCCGTGGAAAGATCGAGAAATTACCACTAACGATGCGGCCGGTATGTTGAAACAAAGCACCGCAGCAACAACCGACGCCACGTTTATGTTTTTCGGAGTGCCAACCCTTCAGGGATTTGGTCTTAGTAACGGGGTTCAACTTGAAATGCAGGATAAGACAGGTGGCGATGTCAATAAATTCTTTAGCGTAACCAATGAATTTCTGGCTAAACTCCAGAAGCGGCCGGAAGTGATGATGGCAATGACCACATTTGATCCCCGTTTCCCACAAAAAATGATAGAAGCAAATGTGGCGAAAATAAAGGATGCCGGTTTGACACTTAGCGATGTGATGTCGACTCTGCAAACATATGTAGGGAGTATGTATGTATCCAATTTCAACGCTTATGGAAAGCAATACCGCGTAATTGTTCAAGCTGCACCTCAATACCGTACGAAACTGGAAGACTTAAATGGACTCTGCGTGAAAACATCTAACGGAACAATGGTTCCGATAACCGAATTCCTCACCGTGAAAGATGTGACCGGAGCACAGACGCTCTACCGGTTCAATCTTTTCTCTTCAATGTCAGTTACTATTATTCCCAATTATCAGAAGGGATTTACTTCTGGGGATGTTATAAAGGCTGTTCGAGAGACACCATTGCCTGATGGATATGGTTATGATTTCTCCGGGATGACACGTGAAGAGGTAAACAGTAGTAACCAGACCATTATCGTGTTTGTTTTGAGCCTTGTGTTTGTTTTTCTATTGTTATCAGCTCTATATGAAAGTTATATACTTCCGTTAGCAGTTATTCTCTCATTGCCGATAGGACTTGCCGGTGTGTTCATATTTGTATTTGGCGCTATGATGAGCGGAACAGGTATTGTCAATAATATCTATGTACAGATATCACTGATTATGCTTATCGGATTGTTGTCCAAGAATGCGATTCTGATTGTGGAATATGCACTCCAACGTCGTCAGAAAGGAATGAGCATCACGAAAGCTGCAATCAGCGGCGCAATGGCTCGTTTGCGTCCTATCCTGATGACCTCGTTTGCCATGATCTTTGGCTTGATGCCTTTGGCTCTTGCTACAGGTGCCGGTGCAGTGGGTAACAAATCCATCGGTTTCAGCGCCATTGGAGGTATGTTTGTAGGAACTGCAATAGGAATCTTTGTAATACCTATACTCTTTATTCTTTTCCAAACTCTTCAAGAACGTCTTAGCAAACATAAAATCATGACTATTGACGATAGCGAGATTTAATCAACCATTCAATTGACAGAATCCGTTATCGGGTTCTGTCAATTGAAGCATAAAACAGAAATTCATAGTATGAATCGATTCAATAAACACAAAACACTGATTCTTTTTGCGGCAGTTTTGATAATGGGAGTTTCCTCGTGCCGATCCTATCAGAATCTGAGTGAAGTACCATCTCCCGATACCAAAGGATTAGTAAGGGATACAGTCGTAAATGCGACCGACACTATTACAATTGCAAATATCCCGTGGAAACAGTATTTTACCGATCCGAAACTTCAACAACTTATCACTGAAGGGTTGCAGAATAATTACGATTTACGCATAGCCATAAAACGTATTGAAGAAGCCGAAGCTAATCTGATGATGGCCAAAGCGGCAAACCTCCCTTCTGTCAGCATCGGCGCTCAGGTCAATTATACCCAAATTAGTTCTGGTTCCCGGGGCACTCATGTACTTGGCTATTATAGTAACATCAACAATGTTAATGAGCTTGGTTTTTCTGCTTCATGGGAGATCGATTTGTGGGGTAAACTCAACAGTCAGGCCAAAGTGAAATATGCCAACTATCTGAACAGTACAGAAAACAAAAATCTGGTACAAACCACACTGATTGCCAATATAGCAAATGCTTACTACACATTGATGACATACGATGAGCAACTGAAAATTACAAAAGAAACGGTAATTTCATTGCAAAAGAGCGCCGAAACAATACAGAGTTTGATGACAGCCGGACAACAAAGCGCGGCAGCTGTCGAACAGAGTAAAGCTTTACTTTACAGCACACAATTGTCGATTCCAGACCTTGAGAAACAAATTCGCCAGCAAGAGAATGCATTGTGCATATTAATCGGGCGTAAACCGGGATCGGTTGACAGATCGACCATTCAAGAACAGACAGTTTCTGCTCATCTTTTGGACGGAGTCCCGGCTCAAATGCTTTCAAGACGTCCGGATGTAAAACAGGCAGAATTGACTCTTCGTGCAGCATATTCTACTGTGGATATAGCCAAGGCCAATTTTTACCCCTCGTTGACCATAAGTTCCGCTTCGTTAGGATTTGCTTCCGGAGAGTTTTCCGATTTCTTTAAGCCCGCTAATATTGCAGCCAATATTGTTGCCGGATTAACCCAGCCGATATTTGCAAAAAATCAGCTTAAAGGAAACCTGAAGATTGCTAAGGCACAACAGGAAGAGGCTTTACTTACATTCCAAAGCACCGTTTTGAGTGCAGGACAAGAAGTTTCCGACATTCTGTTTGGGTATCGCTGCTCATTAAATAAAAATGAAAACAGGGACAATCAGATCAATTCATTGATCAAATCTGTTGATTACACGCAGGAGTTGCTAAAAGCCGGCGAAGCCAACTACACCGAGGTACTGTCGGCGCAAAGAGATTTGCTCTCTGCTCAACTTAATCAGGTGAATGACAAACTAGAACAACTCAATTACGGAGTGAATCTGTACAGAGCATTGGGAGGCGGCACTCGTTAAAGACTTCTCAAACTGAGAACACGAAGTTTCGGATAATCAGGAAGTGGGTGCATCCATGATTGTCGGCTATCCGAAACATAAATACCTTAGAGGCATTAAATGGGACATAAAAAACATACAGTGGATTGAATGAATAATGGAATAACGATGGTTTTAGCTTCGGCTCAAACCAACCCAAAACGAGAAGATATAAAAGAGAATCTGCTTGATCATTACAGATTCATTGAGATTGCTGCTGATAAAGGTGTTGATTTGATCGTCTTTCCCGAGATGTCGATTACCGGATATGAACAGGAAAATGCATCAATGTTATCCTTTTCCCCCGACGATGCCCGGTTAGATCAATTGTCTCGTTTGGCGGTTGATAACCGGATAACGATTATAGCAGGCGCTCCGATAAGAATAGGTGCTGAGCTATTTATCGGCGAATTTATCATTCAACCTGATCATACAACGACGATTTACACAAAACAATTTCTCCATCCGGGAGAGGAAGCATATTTTCAATCTTCATTTCATTATAATCCTGTTATTAAATTTGGTAAAGAAAGAATATCCCTGGCCATTTGCGCGGATATTGACAACACGTTACATCCTGAAAATGCTGGCAAAGCAAATAGTTCGACATATGTTGCAAGCATATTCTTTTCCCCCAATGGAATTCCATCCGCATATCATTCATTAAGCAGTTATGCCAGAGAGTATTCCATGAATGTGTTAATGGCAAACTTTTGTGGCGAATCATGGGGACAGCCGGCAGGTGGTCGAAGTGCATTTTGGGATAAGGATGGGGAATTGATTGTAGCAATGAATGATTCAGATTCCGGGTTGCTGATCGTGGAGAAGAACAATGATATCTGGACAGGACAAAGGATTCAGATTTAACAAGACAGCATAGCAACACATAGATATTGAATCATTCCGATCTTAACTTCTTACACGAACACAACCAGCAAGGTAAAAAAGTGATCATTACTAAATGAGGAGAATCAATTATACAATCATTCAAAGGAAGAAATTTTATGGTATTAAAGTATGCAAGAAGGATGTCTTATCTAAAGGCTTCTGAAATAAGAGAGATTTTAAAAGTTACCGAACGACCGGAAGTTATTTCATTTGCCGGAGGATTACCAGCCCCTGAACTTTTCCCAATCGATAACATAAAAGAGGTAAGCAGAATTGTACTGGAGGAATCGGGAGCAAAGGCATTTCCCGTCCCGTCGGATTTGTGGACATAGCACCGCAACATACATTTGAGTACAGTTGAAATAGGCATAATAACGGATATTCATTTTGATTAATTAGGGTCTGCTGAAAAACAATAATATTATTGATATACAATAGAATAATGTTGTATTTTCAAATTTACATGCAAGCTTTTTGAATATAAATGTTCATTTTCCTTGCACTTGCTTATTTTTTTGCAATCAAAAAATCCTGAAAGGATTTAATGTGAATAACCGCCGGTAAAACCGGTGGAATAGAATAATAGGAAAACAAGAACCCTGAATAGGGTTCAACAACAACACATTATATAAAATTCAACCCGCTTCGGGGTTGTGGATTTAGGGTTATTTACATCCCCCAGTTCCGAAAGCTTCACTGGGGGTTATGCACATTTAGCCACTTCGTGGCAATAATTAGTTTTTCAGCAGACCCTAATTACCAATAAAAATAGCCTGTAAAATGAAACGAGTCCCGATGTTCGGGACGAGTTCCATACGTCCTTTAAAATAAAAATTATTTACAAATGAATCATTATAAAGCTGAGGTGTGGGATAAAATACAGAAAAACGTTGAACTGTTTCATGATCATTGTCTCCATGGTGTCATTAGATTTGATGATCTTCTTGATGTTGAAGCATTGCGTAAGGCTGTCCTGAAGACAAGTACTCTTATTCCGATCATCAAATGCAGGTTTGTAAGCAACCGGAAAAATGCTCAATGGGAAGAGATGAATAAGTGCACAATAAACGACTTGTTTTCAATCGTCGAGACTCAGCTCTCCGGGTTGGAGGAAGAGAAACAGATTGAATCAATGATGACGCATAAGATTGACGAAACAACGGGGCCTCAGTTATCCGTTAAACTCTTGCGGAACAATAATCGAAATGACACGCTATGTATCAATCTTAATCACATGATCTGCGATGGTGCCGGATTCAAACAATATCTGTATCTGTTGTGTTCACAATACAATCTGGCAATAACCGGAAAAAAGGAGACGAAGGATTACGCCTTCCTTCAACAAAGATCAGATCATCAGGTCTATTCAGATCTCACCTTCAAAGATTATTGGAAATTTCTCACTAACCCCTTTTATTTAGAAAAACAATCTCCAGCTATCCGCATCCCTTTCAGTCCTGATTCTCAGGAGATACATCCGCATATACTCAGCTCTACCATACCGGGGAAACAATTGGAACATCTGATTGCTTATACAGAAAGAAATCACTGCACCATGAATGACTTGTTCATGGCTGCTATGTACAGAACCATCCATCAGGAATTGCCAATTACCGCTACCGTTCCTATCCTTCTCTCCTGTCCGATAGACCTGCGCCGTTATATCAAAGACAAACAACATATTGGTCTTTGCAACCTCACTTCCTCGGTGTGGTGTAATATCGGTGTGGATCTTGGAAAAGATCTGACTGAAACAACTCAAAAAGTAAGGGATAAAATGGAACGGATCAAAAAAGGTTATCCGGGATTGAAAAATTTCTACTTCCTGAATGCATTGATGCGTTTACATTCCTATGCCGCTTTTGAAAAGAGAATTAAGCAAAACTTCCCGAACCCTTTGATCGGAATAACCAATACAGGCATTCTTGAAAGTAAGGACTTGTCTTTTAAAGATGTCCGGATAAAAAGCGCTTTTATAAACGGATCCATTAAATACCCGCCCTATTTTCAAATTGCATTCAGTACTTACGAAAAAGAATTAACCATTTCTATCAATCAATATTGTACCGATAAAGATTTGCCAAAGATAGAAACACTGTTATCATCTTATCGGTCACAATTAGAAAGCCTGATGCCTGGATAGAAGAATATCTGCCTGATGAAGACTTCAAAGCAAACAAAAAGAGATAACCTCTCACGAAGAAAGACTATCTCTAAAATGTTTTGTTGAGGAAACTGATTCAATGAAGTTCCAATTCTCAAAATTCCATACAGATTCCTTCAGTCTTTGATTTTCCTACTGCCCACCTCTTATGTGATTACAAAGGGATTGAATAACCTAATGATAACAACAGATTGCCAATATGGTTACTCCCATCTGCTGCTGAGTTTTTTTGGACAACAGTCAATCCATAGGCGCCGCGAAAGTCCACAAAGACTGAACCGAAGCCAACCTCTTGTGAAAATCCGATACCTCCCGTTAAACCAAAGTTTACTGTATGAATTTGATCGGTAATAGGCGTTGAGGCATCAAATGAAACAGAATAAGGTAGAGCTGTTTCTGGATTAACCGTAAGCGGTATTGTTCCTGCAGCATCTTCATAAACGGGACTTGACCCACTTGTTTTCTGTTTAGCATTCAATAAGAAACCGACATATGGCCCAAAATCCACATAAAACTTGGAAGACCTGCTTAATGGAAATGAATATTTCGCCATGACCGGGACCTCCACGTAATTCATGATGGATGCATTGTTGTAATTAGCATAATAATAAGTATTGGTTGATGCTAAAGGGTTGAATGAAGAAGCAGTTAACGCTTGCATTCCATTATGTTGACCACCTTCACTCGAATAAAGCACATCAACACGCCATGCAAAATGCGTTCCGGTATTCCAATTAAAAGTTAAGCCATAAGCCAATCCTGAACGCGAAGACCAGTTTGAACTTAGCGGGTTACCTCCCCCTCCCGTTAAATCAGGAATATTTAGTCCGCCAAAAGCTCCCACTGTAAATGGAGAGACACTCTTTTCCGATGATGATTGAGCTATTAAACTCATTGAACATACCAAAACAAACGAGATAACAATTAATCTTTTCATACTTCAAATTTTTAGATGAATAACCAATTCTTAATAATCAAGTTCTCTGTATCATACTATCTTTATAACTTATAGACTACATGTAACCATTTACTTACTATACATTAAAAGGGTTATAATACGTTGCTTGGTTGCAAATATACACATTCAAAGATCATTTCCCTAAAACAAGATGAAAAAACAACAGAAATAACATTCCAAAAGAAAAGATCAACTTTCATCTTTTAATGCCGTTTTATTCACAAACTCCACAAACAACTACATCAATCTTTCAGGAATATTTGAAAAACGACTTAATCTATATGTAAGCGTTCACTTGGTATATAGAAAAACAAGAAGTTACTTCTTCAACATCTTCAACAACAGATCAAATATTTGGCGGCAAAAGTCGCTTTGATAGAAAAGGCCACCATTTAGCACTAATTCGATATTCAGCGTAATCGGAATTCCTAAATAGATCATGGAGACGCGCTCTACGTTTACTTGTTCATCCCATATTCCCATAGCAATACCATCAAGCATAATCTTGCTGACTAAGTTGCGTTGACTGTTGAATATTTGTTGCAAGCTGTTTTTCAACACCGAATCGTTATTGTGGAAAGCTTCCGAAAACAGGAGCATCGTAACACCTTTTTTTTCGGTAAGATAATGTATTGTAGCGCATAAAAAGTCTTTCAATCTCACTTCGGGAGATAAAGAAGATACTGAAATTTCGCGCAACTGAGTGATTAGTTCAATTTGTACGTCCTGTAAAATGGACAAAAGAATATCCTGTTTCGTTGCAAAATGACGAAATATAGCTCCTTCGCTCAACCCGATATGGTTAGCTAAGTTTTTTGTAGAAAGAGATTTAAGACCTTCCGTGAAGATAATATTCAGCACAGCCTGTTTAATCTCTTCTTGTCGTATTTCAGTCTTTTTACGTATCATGATTGTTGCAAGTATTTGCTTACAAAGGTAGATGCTCTTATGCCGTTTGTCAAGAATACAAGTGTTTTTTTTAATATAAATAACAATGAATCATTTTATATCAAGTACCAGATATCCATTTGCTTTTGGTTAAAATCCCCGAATACAGTCAAAAGAAGAGGCAATTTCATTTAACGACATTAACTCAATAATTAAACAAATAGTGTTACATTTGCAACTTAATCTGAATGTAAGAAACTATATGGCAGAAATCAACCATTTTTTGGATACGTCCGTTGCTAATGCAACGTTTTGAGATAAGAAATCATCTATACCAACGACGCATATATAGCGCACTTGACGAAGTACAACTTATAAATGATTGCCAACAAACAGCAGGTAGCTGCTGCTCAACAACAGCCAATCAAAGCACCCGCTCAATGAATCACAAGATTACTGAAAACACTACTCTGATCTCCCGGAAAAGCACTCTCCTGCAAAGATGCATAAACAAATCCTTTCTCACCGATTACCATGTTTTATTAATAAGCTGGATCAGTGTGGGGTTGTTTGTAGCTTTTGAACGACTGTGGACACATGGTATTCACAATAATTATCGCATTTATAAATACGTTTTCTGGCATTTGATCGGACAGCAGTCACTGTTCTCACCCTACCCTGCGATTTACCATGATGTCAATAACTATGGGCCATTGTTTGGACTCATCATAGCCCCCTTCGCATTACTTCCCGATTGGGTAGGCATCCCTTTATGGGAAGTATTTCTTGTGCTCACTCTCTTCTATGCCATTCGGCAATTGCCGCTCAAACAGTGGCAACATGCAGTGATTTACTGGTTTTGCCTCAATTCACTGTTTACATCGTTAACTAACGTGCAGTTCAATATTGCCATTGCTGCCATCATTGTGCTCTCATATACCAGTATCAAAAAGGAGAAAGAACCCTGGGCGGCTCTCTTCATTGTTATTGGGACATTAGTCAAGCTCTACGGGATCGTCGGACTTGCCTTTTTCTTCTTTTCAAAACACAAACTGCGCTTTATAGGTTGGTTGATACTATGGAATGCTGTACTGCTTGCGCTACCCATGTTAGTGGCATCCCCTGCCTACATCCTGGGGCAATATAACGCGTGGTTCCACGAGCTTATACTCAAAAACAATGAGAACATATTCTCAAATATGCAAGACATGTCGATCATGGGTATGGTACGCAAAACAACCGGTCATTTAGAATGGTCAAGTTTACCAATGCTGACAATAGCATTCGCACTATTTCTGACACCCTACTTACAGGTGAAGCGCTATCAGCAAACAGGATTTCAAATGCTCATATTAGCATCGGTATTGCTGTTCACGGTACTGTTCAGCACCAGCACCGAGCCAAACACATTTATCATAGGCATCGTCGGGGTAGCCATTTGGTTTGTCATTCAGCCACGACCGTTTAAAACGTGGCAATGGGCATTACTGGCTTTCGTGTTTCTATTTACCAGTATGCCTCCTTCTGACCTATTCCCTGCCTATCTGCGCAATACTTATATGTTTCCCTATGCACTACTGGCATTCCCATGTGCTGTTGCATGGCTTGCCATCATACAAGAAGCCGGTCATCGCAACAGTAAACCCTACGAAATACAAGAGCATAAATGAAAACGATCACAATTGTCATTCCGGCATATAACGAAGAAAAGAATATTTTGCCTCTTGTTGAGTCAATCAAGAATCATTTCCCGCGCGAACGGTATCTGTACGAATTGATTTTTGTGGATGATGGTAGCATTGATGGCACTTTGAACCAAATTAAAGAAACAACTAAGCACGATGACTCTATTTTCTATCTGGAACTATCACGCAATTTTGGCCATCAAAATGCACTGAAAGCCGGCCTTGATTATGCCACCGGCGATTGTGCCATTTCGATGGATTGCGACATGCAGCATCCGCCTCGTTTAATAAATAACCTGATCGAGAAATGGGAAGAAGGCTATGATATTGTTTACACCCGAAGGGAAGATAATCAAAATGCATCGTTTCTGAAACGAAAAACAAGTACTACTTATTATAACCTGTTGAATTGGCTAGCAGAAGTAAAAATTGAGAAAGGCACTGCCGATTTCCGGTTAATGGATCGGCGTGTGATTGATATCTTTACCCAGTTTCAAGAAAATGATCTCTTTATTCGCGGGCTGATTCCATGGCTTGGCTTTAAGCAAATCGCAATTGATTACGAGCCGGAAAAACGTCTATCGGGAAAGACCAAATATTCCTTTCGGAAAATGTTTATTTTAGCCATTAGCGGCATAACCTCCTTAAGCATTCGGCCTCTCTATTCAGCCATTTATTTTGGATTAGCCGCTTCAGCATTAGCTATCATCGCGATACCAATTATATTGATGAGCTATAATCCACACAGGCATATTGCTTTCTTGTTAGCATGTAACTTAACGACTATCGTCTTTTTCGGAGGAATACAACTCACGGTGCTTGGAACAATAGGACTCTATATCGGGAAGACCTTTTTACAAGTAAAACATCGTCCTATATATATTGTCCGGAAAAGCAAACTGCCCAAAAAGCATTGACATAAAAACTAAAACATTACTCATGCATCTGCTTCTCAGCTTCGATCTTGAAGAATTTGACACCCCAAACGAATATGGAAAATCGTTAACTATAGAAGAACAACTGATCGCTTCCGTTGAAGGTGCAACACGAATCCTTGCCTTACTGAAAGAAAAACAAGTAAAAGCCACCTTCTTTTGTACTGTTAAGTTCGCACAATATGCACCCGATCTAATCGGAAAAATTGTGAATGACGGACATGAAGTAGCTTCGCATGGCATGTCGCACTCCTCGTTTAAAATAGAAGACCTAGTAACCTCCAAAGCTACGCTTGAAGCCATTACCAAACAACCTATTTATGGCTTCCGAATGGCGCGCATGATGAAGGTTGACCCGAAAGAGATCGTTGCAGCAGGCTACCGATACGACTCATCACTCAATCCCACTTTCCTGCCTGGACGCTACAACAACTATTGTCAGCCCCGCACAGTTTTCCGGATAGGAGATTTATGGGTGATCCCTGCTTCCGTGACACCACATATACGTATCCCGCTGTTTTGGTTAGCACTTCACAATCTTCCGGTTTCGGTATATATGCAACTGCTGATGCAAACCATCCGACACGATGGATATGCCACGATCTATTTTCATCCCTGGGAGTTTATCAATTTGCACGACAAACAGTTTGGCCTTCCATTTTACATTCGTAACCATTCAGGGGAATCCTTCGTAGCCCGCTTAGTCATGGTCATTGATATGGCAAAAAAACAGGGATGTACCTTCAACTCTCTATCCGAATACATAGACATCCACATCCGTCACTAAATAACCAATCCAGCTTCAAAGCTATGAACTTTGAATGAAGAAGTTATAGAAGTTAACGAAGCAATGCAATTGCAGAAGGAATGCGATCATCACATTGCCTTGTTGCCATATTATCAACTTAACCAATAAGCATAACTTATCCCGCATAAACCGGATTTTCAAGTTTCGATTGCTTATTACCACGAGACTGCCAATTACCTATTCAGATCACTTTATCCTCACTCACTTCATCTTTTTCGGGGTTTCTTGTTATACAGCCGTATTTCAATCACATTTTGAACACATCCTACTATAATATTACTCATAGATATACCATAGACATTCCATACATAACCCATATATATCCCATATAAAATTTGTATGAGATATATACGGGATATCTATGAATTATATATTAAGATTCTATTTTTTTGATTAGAGTATGATGTATATGAAATATGGCGATGCTACAAAGCAAATAGGTTTGATTTTTAAAAATAAATGCATACGGGTTAAGCATATTACGCAATGGGTTCTGCAGAAAAGAGACCATTGATTTTTGTCTTTTCAGAAAAAACAGCTTACCTTGCAACTGTTTTAGGTTCTATGAAAAACAAGCAACAACATAGGTTACTATTCATTCGATTTGATCGTAAAAAACAGATAATCCATGGAAAAACAACGTATAAAATGGGGAATTTTAGGCACCGGATGGATTGCACATACTTTTGCGACGGCGCTCAAAGTTGTAACAAATTCCGAGTTAGCGGCGGTAGGTTCCCGCGATATGAGAAAAGCCACACAATTTGCTTCTGAATTTAAGATTCCAAAAGCTTACGGCAGCTATGAAGAGCTTGTCAGTGATCCTGAGATTGATGTGGTATATATTGCCACACCGCATAACCTGCACGAAGCAAATACCCTGCTTGCACTCGATCACCAGAAGCATGTGCTTTGCGAAAAGCCGATGGGAGTCAATATCAAAGAGTCCATGCGAATGATTGAAAAAGCGAGAGTCGAGAATCGTTTCCTGATGGAGGCTCTTTGGAGTCGATTCTTACCGAACATTATCAAGACAAAAGAGCTGATCGACTCGGGGGAGATTGGAGAGGTGAAACTATTGACAGCCTTCTTTTCAATCAGATCAATGAACGGACCGGAACATCGCCATTTCAATATAGATCTTTGTGGGGGATCAATTTTGGATATTGGCATCTACAACATTTTTCTCTCGTTGTTTCTGCTTGGAAAACCTCAACGATTTACTGCCATGGCCGGATTAAGCAAACAGGGAGGCGATAACAGCAGCAGCTACACATTCAAATATGAGAAAGACGTGCTCTCGGTCATGTATTCCTCTTTTATGGGAGAATCACCTATCGTGGCAGAAATAATTGGCACCAAAGGAAAGCTGACACTCGAACATGTATGGTTTTGCCCGGGAAAGGTTAAAGCAACCTACCTCGACGGACAGGAAAAGATCTTTGAATTTGATGTAAAAGGGAATGGATATGAATATGAAGCTGAAGAGACAGCAGCATGTATTCTCGCGGGAAAAACACAAAGTGACTTATGGAGCTGGAACGACAGTGTGGAACTGATGAGCATGATGGACGCTATCAGAAAGGAGTGCGGTATTGAGTATCCCGGACATGATGAATAGCCCCGGATCAATTTCTAAGAAAAAATTAACAAGATTAGTTGACAAATGAATTAATACCTTACAAAAATAGTTGAAATTCGACCTCAAATTCCGACTTTGTTCGTTTTAAGGTTAAAGAAGCACGTTGTTTCAAAATAAATGTGTATGTTTGCCGCATAATCTAATCCATACTATGGAAGGCACCTCATTTTTCGCGATCACTCCCATGTCGTTTCGTAAGTTATTCGATCTATACTACGAACCCTTATGCCGATCGTTAAACTATTACACGCGTGATGCACAAGCCATTGAAGAGATTGTGCAGGAAGTGTTTGTGACGCTTTGGGAAGATCGCGATCAGCTTCACATTGAACATATAAAAACCTATCTTTTTTCGGCAGCCCGTTATCGCGCCTTAAACTACCTCCGCGACAGACAGCGGCAGGTAAAGTTTTTTGAAGTATGGTCTGAAGAAGAATTTTTACAAAAACAGGGGCAAGACATTTTAAACTATGACGAATTAATACCTCATCTCCAAAAGGCCATTGATATGTTGCCGGTAAGATGTCGCGAAATATTTGAGCTCAGCCGAAAAGAACAATTTACCTATCGTCAGATTGCCGACCATTACAATATCTCCATCAAAACAGTAGAGTCACAAATGAGCATTGCTCTTCGTAAAATTCGTGATTATTTCTCATCAAATTATCACTGTGGATGAATGAGTTAATAAGTTTAACATTCTCCATACCCATTTTTTCAATTTTTCTTTAGGGGTTTTTAATCATTGCGGTGTCTATAATATAGCACCAAACATAAAATGCAACTTTTCGTAAGCAATAAGAACATGTTTGTATGGATATTGTATAAAAATGGAAACTCCTTACCTCCTCATTATCAAATTTCTCCATGAAGAATGTACCCCCGAAGAGGTACAATCGTTGATTACATGGCGCCAAACATCTCCAAAGAATGAAGCCATATTCCTGGAGTTGGCTCATACATGGAATCATAATCATGCAACAAAAGACAGAGAGGTGATTCCGCAAAAAGCTAAAGTATGGAGCTTAATCCAATCCCGCATTGACATCGATAACGAAATCTTTCCGTCTTATTCAAAACATACCTTGTTTCAGGTGGGGCTTGTTGCTGCTTCGGTATCGCTTTTCGTAGGTTTATTTGTTTCGTTTTTGCTCTTCTTTCAATTTCCGTCAACGAAAACTTATGCTTACGTTGAGACACCGGCTGGACAAAAATCACATATAGTACTACCCGACGGCACAAAAGTTTGGCTTAACTCAGGATCAAAGATAGCGTATAGTAGTGACTATAATAAGCATTTACGTGTTGTGAGACTTACTGGAGAAGCATTTTTTGATGTGGTACATAATTCGCAACATCCTTTTATTGTAAATACAGGAAAAGTTGACGTGAAAGATTTGGGAACGGCTTTTGATATTCGTGCTTACTCAAATGATTCATCCATTGAAGTTTCATTGCTTAGAGGATCAGTTAGTTTAAAAGCAGCTTATGATCAAACTCCAATAGGGATGCTACACCCCAATCAGAAAGCAACCATCAATAAATCGAATTTACTGTGTTCTGTTTCCGATTGTAACGCTGCTGACGATAATATATGGATTAACAACCAAATACAATTTGATGGAGCCACTCCTGAAGAGATGGTTAAGCAACTTAATCGATGGTTTGGCGTAGATATTGCTGCAGTCAATGTACCTAAAGATAAACGATATTGGTTCGCACTTAAAACCGAATCATTAACCGAAACATTGCAATTAATCAATAAAATTTCACCCATATATTACACTATCAATGGAGAGGAGGTACAAGTAAAGTTCAAGCCGTGATATAAAAACAAGTGAGCATGAAGAACTGCCATTCTTCATGCTCAGACTATCAACAAGCGTTACACATTCAATGCCTTTTCCAATTTTCAGGGAAAAGGAATGCTTATTGTTTTTATGTCGGCAAAGATACAAAATAAAAATCAAAATTACACCCTGTGTTTTGTTTTCTTATCCCTTGAGTATTAGTTAATACATTTCATAATTTAATTGGGATATAATGAAGAATATAAGTTCAAACAGAACTTCGTTAAAAGGCATCTAAAAAATGTTTTTACTCCACATTTTAGAAAGCAAGGATAACACCGACATATCGTTGCTTTTGTTACCCTGAGAAGATCGGCAAAGTAATTTTCAACAAATTAAAAATTTAATCACATGAAGAAACAGTTTGTTTTTATTGTGGCATTTTTGTCAATGGCGGGTATGCTTTATGCACAAACACCCAAAATTGACTTATCGCTCAAAAATGTTTCATTAAAAGTATGTCTCTCTGCTATTGAAAAACAGTGTGACTACACTTTTATGTATGACAATTCGATTGACTTCAACCAAAAAGTAACAATCGAAGCAAAACAAGAAAACCTAACGGTGGTCTTGCATAAAGTGTTTGCACAAACGTCCATTCGTTATGAAATCGTTGGGAAGCATATTGTACTTAAATCTGCAACATCTGCACCTCAAGTACAAGCAGAAAGTGTACGAAAACTGACTGGAAAGGTAACCGATTCAAAAGGACAACCTCTACCGGGAGTAACAGTGGTTATTCAAGGAACAACCAAAGGCACAATTTCTGATGCTGATGGGAACTATAGTTTGCAAAATGTATCACCCAATGAAACATTGGAGTTTTCATTTATAGGGATGCAGAATCACGAGGAGAATATTGGGAATAAAAATGTTATTAATGTAGCACTTAGCGAATCTGTAAGTAGTTTGAATGAAGTAATAGTAGTAGGATATGGAACTAATTCCAGGAAGAACCTGACAACATCCATTTCAAGTGTAAATACGGATGAAATTCCAAAAAGTTCAAACAGCAACATGAGTCAATTAATGATGGGTCGTGCAGCTGGTTTAGATGCAACTGTTTCCAGTACGCAACCTGGTGGAAATGTAAATATGTCAATTCGTGGTGCAGGTGATCCACTCTACATTGTTGATGGGGTTATGATGCCAAATACTTCGCTTGAAGGTGGATCGGGCGGTTCAATGACTGTGACTCCGTCAGCAGTTAATCGTGGAAATTTGGCCGGTTTAAATCCTGAAGATATTGAGTCCGTCGAGATTTTAAAAGATGCATCTGCTTCAATTTATGGTATTGGTGCTGACAATGGGGTAATTCTGATTACAACTAAAAAGGGAAAAGAAGGTGCGCCTAAGGTTACTTACGATGGAAGTCAATCGGTTGTCTCGAATTATAAATATCTCGACATTCTGAATGCTCAGCAATACATGGGTCTAGCCAATGTTTTTAATAAGGAACAGTACTTGTATAACAACAACATGGCGCCTTACGGGCCAAACGCTTACAACAATAGCTGGACCGCTCCATTCAGTGACAGCCAGATTGCCAGTGCACAAACCACTGATTGGTTAAAATCCGTATTGAGAAACGGAAGCATTGCCAACCACACCGTTACAATTAACGGTGGATCTAAATTGGTGAATTACTATGTTTCAGGTAATTACTTTAATCAGACTGGTACTGTATCCAATTCTAGTATGGACCGTTACGAACTCATGAGTAATATTTCACTTCAGCTGAATTCTTTTATCAAGTTAACCTCAACTGTAAATGTTAACAGGAATAGTTACGATAACTCAACTGTTGGAGGTACATCGAATGGTCGCGGACAGCAGGCAGAGGGTCCACTCACAGCTGCTCTGACTTATCCGTCAAATCTTCCGTTAAAAGATGCTAATGGGAATTATACTGTTTTCATGAATGTTCCAAACCCGGCTGCCATGGAAGACATTCTCGACCAAACGACAACCAACGGTGCATTCATGAATTTTTCTGCTGATTTTGATTTGATCAAAAATATGCTTACAGCCAAATTACTTTACGGTAACAATCTTGAAAATTCACGTCGGTCAACTTATATTCCCTCGGACGTTTATTTCGACCAGATGTACGAATCACGTGGAAATTTAGGATATGACAACCGCTTGAATCAAACAATGGAAGCTACTTTGTCATTCAAGAAAGATTTTGGTGATTTTTTGAATATGGATGCAGTAGTGGGAATGGGAAAATACAATAACAATACCGACGGAATGAATGTGGCCTACAATGGTCAGTACGATGCCATTCAGAACGATAACCTAAGTTCGGTATCCGGACTTGTTGCCCCCGGATCGTACCGCACTGCCGACGAAAAGCGCTCTCAGTTCATTCGTTCTAATTTCGATTTTCTCGATCGCTATGTTATTGCTTTTACGCTTCGCCGCGATGGCACTGATAAATTTTTCCCCGGTAAAAAATATGCATTTTTCCCTTCAGTTTCAGCTGCATGGAAAGTTTCAGACGAATCGTTCCTGAAAGATGTTTCTTGGCTAAACCAGTTAAAAGTCAGAGCCAGTTATGGCGTAACCGGAAGCGATAATCTGGGAACATCGTTATATGCTAGTTATGGACCCTTCTATGGAAGTCAAATCATGTTTGCGAACAATACTGTTAAATATATTCCTATTGCTATAAACAGTCTTGACTACCCGAATGTAAGCTGGCAAAAGACTACCATGAAAAATATTGGGATCGACTTCTCCATTTTAAAAGATAAAGTTTGGGGTAGTTTCGATGTTTTCCAAAATGATATTACTGATATGTTGGGAACAGACAACACAGCCGCTTTATCCATGCTTGGAACTTACCCGGTGAACGGAGGTCATATGCAACGAAAAGGTTGGGACGTATCGATCAATTCGAAAAATATTCAAACTAAGGATTTTCTCTGGACCTCTGTTTTGACGGTTTCCTACTACAATTCATTGTGGATTGAACGAATGCCAAATTATTACTACAATGATTACGAAATTCATGGCAAAGTGCCCTCAAATGCCTTTTATTACTATCAAACAAGTGGAATAATCAATGCCGATATGAGTAATTGCCCGGCTTCTCAGCCAGCAGCTGCTCGAAAACCGGGTTATCCGATCATTGTAGATCAGAATAAAGATGGCCAAATTACGACTGCCGATATCAAGATGTCAAACGAAGTTCCCAAACCCTATTTTGGTTTTGGCAATACATTTAATTATAAAAAATTCGATCTGGATATCTTTTTGTATTCACAACTTGGTATACACAAATACAATTATGCACTTTCTTTTGCCAATCCATCTAATCTGGCCAACTTAACCAGTAATTCAAATCATTTCGCTTATGACATGTGGAATTCGCAAACCAATCCGCATGGAACGCTACCAGGAATTGCATGGAATCTGGCTTCCGTAACACTTCCAGGTGGATGCGGCACTGATATCGGTTATCAGGATGCTTCGTTCGTTCGGGTCAGAAATATTACTCTTGGATATACTATCTCCGGGAAAAATTTGGGTACAATTGGCCTGTATGTAAGTAACATCCGGATTTATATTGATGCACAGGACCCGTTAACCTTTACCAAATTTGAAGGATCTGATCCTGAAGTTGACTCAAATGGACTCAACGGAGCTTCATTTCCACAGATCAGGACTTTTACTGTGGGTGCAAAGATTACTTTATAATTAAAAAAACAGTATAATCATGAAGAATAAAATTATATTTTCAATTTTAATTGCAATCACATTGCTTTTAAGCAGTTGCGAAAACAACTTCAACCCTCAAATTTATGGTGAGCTTTCTTCGACGAATTTTCCTAAAACGGAATCAGATTATGAAGCTTTACTAATGACTTGCTATGTACCTTTTGAAGTGAACTGGAGTTATAACTTAACCGGAGGATCGTGGCAACATGGTTTCTATGTTGCAGGAGATGGTTGTATGCGTCTATTCGATGCTACCTCAGATTATTGTGCTCCATGGATGGTGAATAGCGATGATGGTGCGGGTCAGCAATATACAGAAGGCAATTTTGCCAATTTTACTTTGTTCGTACCTACTGACGACAACAATCCTCCGCATTTCGAGAAAATCAGGGATATTACCCGCTTTACTGAAATAATTGGTGAGCTGGAAAATTCAACAGTACTTTCGGATACAATAAAGAAAAATTTCGTTGGCGAAGCACGATTGTTGCGTGGCATGATGATGTATTATTTGCTGCATATTTATGGACCGGTTCCTGTTATTCTTAATCCCGCATTAGTTGGAAATACAGTAGCTGAAGAAAACATGGTACGTCCATCTTTGGATTCAATGGTAGTATGGATTACAAATGATTTAGAATATGCTGTTGCAAACATGTCAAACTCTGCAACAATTCCACATGGGCGTTATACTGCTGATTATGCAAGATTTTGCCTGATGCGACATTGCCTGAATGAAGGATCATACATGTCTGGTTATTACGATATGGCAATTGAAATGTATAATGAATTAAAAACATCGGGATACAGTTTATTCACGGCCGATGGAGTAAATTCTTATGCTGATCAATTCATGCAGGGTCATAAGTTTAATTGTGAGACTATCGAGGCCGTTTCTACAAGTGCATCAGCCGACGGATCGGCTGGCAATGGAAATTTTAATCCAACATCATGGTATGTTGTACCCAGTAATGCAGCTAAATATGCCGATGCCGCAAATACAATACCCACTCCGTTTGTATACCAGGGCGGTGGCTGGGGTCAGAATTATAATGTCTCTCCCGCTTATTACGACACATACGAACCCGGCGATTTGCGTAAAAATGTGATTCTGACATCTTATATTCAAAATGATAATGCCAGAACAAATATAACTGTTGCTGATATTGGTGTAAAATGGTCAGGTTTTATCATCAATAAATATCCGATTGAAATACCCAGCCAGTTCCAGCCAACCGATATCCCGCTTGCCCGTTGGGCAGATGTGTTACTGATGTATGCTGAAGCTGTTGCCCGTAAAACAAACGCGGTTCCGACTGGTGAAGCCATGCAGGGAGTAAATGATGTTAGAGCAAGGGCAGGTCTTGCACCATTGAGTGGAGCTGCAACTGCAAGCTACGATGGATTTATGGATGCCCTTTTGGCAGAACGTGGTCATGAATTACTTTATGAAGGATGCCGGAAAATTGATTTGATCCGATTTAATAAATATCGCCACAATTGTTTTGCTATTAAAGGAATTGAGCCAACTAGCCAATATCTTCCTATTCCTAATTACGCTGTTCTACAGGCCGCATCATACGGGAAAACTCTTACTCAATTTTTTGAGAGACCTGATTACGGGCAGGATAATTAGTCTGTAATTTGATAATAAGCTACCTCACAGTTTCGGGTGAGGTAGCATTATTATTTTTCTATTAATCAATAATTCAATGATTTAGTTATAAGATGGATTAATTTATAAAATTGAATCCAGTTTTTTGTATTCCCATACTTATAATTGATTTATAGAAAATCAACCCTTAAAATTAGTCGAGATAGTTCCGTTCACCGCTTTTCGTGATGACGATAAAATTGGCAACGATTTAAAAAAAGGCAAGAAACAATACTTCGATTTATCGTCATTCCTTTTTTTACTTGTGAGGTGGAAGTGGGCATCGAAAATACCGAACATTGGTGACTCCGGATTGTCGAACTCAATGGATTGGGGCTGATGATGGCCAAAATTGGGACTGAAACTAATTTGCCGGGATATTATATGTTTGCCGGTGGTTCGAATCCCAGCTGAAGATGGGATGGATGCGAAACTTTCACTTAGTGAGAAAATAGTTAAAATGCGAATTTCGCCAAAGTCACTTACAGTTATTGATTATAAGTAGTTTATAGAATAACATATCTGAACCCTTTGGCTGTCCGCAAAGTAATAATATTTATCAATAAATAATTGTCACTATCTATTGATAGTCAGATAAAAAATACAAAAAACTAAATCTACTATGTCATGAAAAATAAAAGACGAATTAGCATTGTAATAATTTTTGGAATAAGTTGTTACTTGTTAGCTGCGTTTAATAGTTTTGCTCGACCTTCCAACATTAAATTAGATAAGGATTCGCGACAACGGATATTATTTGATGAAAGCTGGAAATTCAATCAGGGGGATATTTCCGGCGCAGAAAGCGTTGATTTTAATGATAAAGGATGGCGCTCGTTAAAACTTCCGCATGACTGGAGTATTGAAGGGGAATATGATGAAAATGCCAGTACCGGTGGTAGCGGTGGATATTTACCAACAGGAATTGGCTGGTACAGAAAACATTTTAAGATTTCCGAAAGTTCAAAAAATATTTGGATTGAATTTGATGGAGTTTATATGAACAGCGAGGTTTGGATCAACGGGAATTATCTTGGGAAACATGCTAACGGTTATATCAGCTTTTATTATGATATCACTCCGTATGTAAAAGAGGGAGAAAATGTAATAGCCGTAAAGGTTGATAACTCCATACAAACCAACAGCCGATGGTACTCCGGTTCAGGAATCTACCGCCACGTATGGCTGAATGTTGCTGATCCTTTACACATTTCACAATGGGGGACATATATTACTACACCATTTGTGGATAGTTTATCGGCTACCGTTTGTATAAAAACAAAAATCGAGAATAACTATACTGACATAAAAAATTCGGTCCTAGTTTCCCGAATCGTGGACAACCAAGGAAAAACTGTGGCTGAGATTGAAAGCCTTGTAATAGTCAAAGCTGGTGAGACGAAAGAATTTACCCAATTTTTAAATGTAGCTAATCCATCGTTGTGGTCGGTTGATTCTCCATCAATGTATAAATTGGAATCATCCATTAAGTTAAATAATAAGGTGGTGGACAATTCTCAATCGCCCTTTGGAATCCGTTCAATCGAATTTAATGCGATGAAAGGATTTTTGCTAAATGGCAAGCATGTCAAAATAAACGGGGTCTGCCTGCATCAAGATGCTGGTTGTCTGGGAGCTGCAGTACCAATACAAGTATGGGAGAGGCGCCTCAAAATATTAAAGGACATGGGATGCAACGCCATTCGTACATCACACAACGCGAGGGCACCTGAGTTTATGGATTTATGCGACCAGATGGGATTTCTGGTGATGGATGAACCTTTCGATGAATGGGAAGAAGCCAAAAGTAATACAACCTCAGCATATCATTTGTATTTTAAAGAAAATTGGAAAAATGATTTGGTGTCTTTTATTCATCGCGACAGAAATCACCCTTCAGTTGTAATATGGAGTGCAGGTAATGAAATTCCAGAACAGGTTACTGAACGTGGGCAGAAAGTTTTGAAGCAACTTCTTGATGTATTTCATGCTGAAGGGCCAACCAGGCCGGTAACCACTGCAAACGACCGGATTGCAGCAGATGGCAGTCCTGCACTACTTCCTTTTCTCGAAATGGAAGATGTTGTCGGATATAATTATGTTGATCGCTGGCATGAAAGAAGGGAACAGTATTACAGCGTCGATAAAATTAATCATCCGGATTGGATAATGATCGGGACAGAAAATGCGAGTATAAACGGTGTAAGGGGAGCCTATTCGCTCGTAGATGAGAGCAATAATAGGCATGGTCTTGCCTATAATACTGCTATGATACGAGCTGAACAATTGTGGAAATTTACTGAGACACGAGATTATGTATGTGGTGATTTTATGTGGACAGGTATCGATTATTTAGGAGAATCACAATGGCCTGACAGAGCTTCATCAAGCGGTGTCATTGATATGGCTGGGTTCCCAAAAGACGGGTATTATTTTTATCAGAGTCAATGGACAAAGGATCCAATGATACATCTTTTACCACACTGGAATTGGAAAGGTAAAGAAGGGGAAATTATTCCGGTAATAGCCTATTCAAATTGTGATGCTGTAGAGCTATTTGTTAATGGAAAATCATACGGCGAACAAAAACTGGAGTTCCCGAGACCCGGTAATTCAGGTTCCTGGAACACTTACGATAAACCGCCGGTAAATGGTACAACCGGAGATTTACACCTTACATGGAATATACCCTATGAACCGGGAACACTGAAAGCCGTGGGAAAAAGAAATGGTGAAATAGTTTTTACGACAACTGTCGCAACAGCTGGGGCACCAGTAGCACTTCGGGTATCTGCCGATAAAAAAAGCATAACCTCAAACGGTGAAGATATTGTTCACATTAAAGTAGAAATTGTAGATGTAAACGGGACTGTCGTTCCTGATGCAAACAATGAAATACATTTTGAAGTAAAGGGGGAAGGGAAACTAATTGGAGTCGAAAATGGAAATCAAAGCGACCTTACCCCTCCGTCATCAAAAGTTAAAAATGCTTTTAATGGATTAATTCTTGGCTACGTACAGTCAACTCATAAGAAGGGAAACATCAGTATAAAAGTTTCATCCAACGGGTTAAAAGACTCTGAAATAACTATCACCGTAGTTGAACCTAAAGAATTTTAAGAAATTATAGATAACCACTCCAAACAGGGTGAAAAGAGCTTGTGAAAAATAAATGGATAAACAATTATTATTAACGAAGTAAATGCGTCAAACTTTAGCCACTCAGCATCCATAAATACGCAAAAAATAGTTGCACCGGTAATGACAATTGAAAATCTAAAAGATAATATTGCAAAGTTATAAATCAACTAATACTAACATTCGTGATTATTATGAAAAATTATTTAATTGGACTATTATTTTTGGCTTACTGTTTGAACGTTACAGGTCAAACGCTAAACAAAAAAAATGAAAAGTGGAATAACGGAACTGAATCTCAGTCTGTGCCGATAGAAAATGTTGAGTGCGTGTTTGATCCGGCATTCCATGTAAAAACAGTCTCGATACTGTCACAAAAAGAAGCTCAACATACGACTGCTCCATTAATCCTGGTACGTCTCACCAACAATAAACTAGCAATTATGGCTAAAGACAGAACAGGGAAATTGCAGCCATTTTTCATGAGAGGTATTGAAACAGGCTTTTGGGACACGAGAAAAGACACCACCAATTATGACAGGGTTTTTGAAAATTACCATAAAATGGGTGCTAATGCAACTATGTTTATGATACATTGGAGCGATATAGAGCCTCAAGATGGCAAATTCGATTTTTCGTTTACCGACAACATCGTGGCAAAAGCACAAAGTCACGGAGTAAAAGTGGTATGGATACTTTTTATGCATGAACATAGTTTTGATATGAAGTGTTTACCTCCGGCAGAAAATCTGTGGATGTATAATCTTGATACCAGAGACGGCGCTAATTATGCCATACAATGGGTTAAGGACAAAAATGGAGTTATCATAAAAGATATTCCGACGCAAAAACAGAAATTCACCGAAATAGTACCCTGTTATGGAAATCCTATTGTATATAATCGGATCACGAAGATGCTTGGTCAACTTGGGGCTCATTATAAAAATTCGAGGTCAGTTATCGGGGTGCAACTCGGGAATGAGGAAGGCATTAGTTACCAGGGATCAGACGCCGATTTCAATCCTTATACGCTTGCCTCATTTGAAAGATGGAAAAAGCTGACCGGCAAAACCTCATGGACCCGTTTCAAATCAGCAATAGTAAAATTATGGTGGTCAAGATTTACGACCGCTTATCATTTGGAGGATCCGTATAAGCTCACCATGTTTAACCCCATTGGCGGCGGACCGGAACAGGGCGACTCTGCCATCATTGCACATACCGGTATAGATGCCACCACTTTCCGCGACAGTAAAATAGATGTGATCGCCACCATGTTTTATGGCCCTTCCGCTTCCAATATATGGAATAATCTTGATCAGGTTTACAAAGCTAATAATACCTATAGTTATCCAACGCAGCTTCCTATTTTAATGAGCACAGAAATCGGCATAGGAATGCTTAATACCCTGCCATATACCCAGGAATTTATGATCAATTTCCTTGAACGAGGTTCGCAGGGGTTTGCAGTTTATTGTTACGGCAATATGGTAAACTCAAAAGGTGTAGTAAATGCAACCGGGGATTTTTATCAAAAGTTCATGTCGATGGTTAAAGCAAATGAAGACATCATATGGCCTGGCTTGCCCGGCACAGGAGATAATATTTCAATAACTGCAACAAGTGGCGGAGCAAAAGTAAGTTGCCTGCATAAAGGCAATAACGCAACTCTTGGAATCCTGCATTTCCCGGATGCTGTGGGGGATAAGACTTTGGAAAGAAAGACTGATGTGCCGATAGAGATAATGGTTAAGAAAACAGGCAACTATGTTATCGAAATATATAAAGACGGTATTTTGACAGCATCGCAGAAAGATAACATGACGGCCTCAAAAGGTAGTTCAATCATTATTAACTTATCAAATAAAGCAGCAGCATTTATCAAAGTTAAAATGCTTGATTCAAAAAATATTATTCCCCAAATTCAATATTAGTCTTTATACTGATTAAACAACACTGAAAAGAAATGATATTTGACAATTACTGCTGTTGCGTTAACTTTTAACATATGCGTATATTATACTGATATACATTTAATTAAAAGAGCTCTTTGATTTTTTGATTTGAATTGACTACTCGTACTTTTGCATCAAAAACGTGAAAGTATGAATACAGGAAAATATGTCTTTTCACAAATGCTGGAATTTGTAAACCGGTATGAGTTCGACAAGTGTGTAAACCGCTATTTCGGGAATTACCGCATACACGAGCTAAACTGTTGGAACCAGTTTGTACAATTGTTCTTTGGTCAGTTAACCTCTCTGAATTCACTCCAAAACATTTGCCTTTGCCTAAAAGCGCATAAAGGCAAGTTGTATCATCTGGGCATTAAACAACACGTGAGTGTTTCAACACTTTCGCGTGCCAATGAAAAGCGAGACTGGCATATTTTTGCCCAATTTGGCGACTATCTTATCCGGTTGGTTCGTCCGCTTTACGAGAATTCTCCTCTCCCCAATGTAGATATTAATAATGAGATATTTGCATTGGATTCTACGACTATTTCGTGCAGCATTAACCTGCTGACTTGGGCGGAAGGAAAGTATTCGCGGGGAGCGGTAAAAATGCACACACTGCTTGATTTGCGGGGCAGTATCCCGAGTTTTATTCTTATTACTGATGGCAAATACCAAGACAGTAACGTTTTAGATGTAATGGATTTTTGGGCGGATGCTATTTATGTTATGGATAAGGCATATGTCGATTTTGAAGCCTTGTATCGTATCACGAATGCAGGAGCCTATTTTGTTACAAGGGCAAAAGCTCCCCTGAGATACGAGGTACTTGAGCAAAATTACAATATCGACCCAACAACAGGGTTAAGAGCCGATAAAACCATTATGCTTACCATTCCAAAATCTAAAAGACTTTACCCTGAAAATCTGAGGCTGGTTGAGTTTTATGATGACCAAAATGATGCCTTACTCGTTTTCCTGACCAATAATTTTGAGGTCTTACCGCTGGAGATAGCAAACCTGTATAAAAACAGATGGCAAGTTGAGGTGTTTTTTAAATGGATAAAACAAAATCTTACCATTAAAAAACTGTGGGGATACTCCCCAAATGCCGTTAAAATTCACCTGTGGGTAGCAATTTGCACCTACCTGATTGTCGCATATGTAAAACATGCTATTGGATGTAATCTCTCTATTTATGAGATGATGCAGATTTTAGGCATATCTGTTTTCGACAAAACATCGATCAGGGAACTACTTGCCAATCGTCAATTCAATCAAAATGTCAAAGAACTACAATATAATTTATTTGTTAATGAAGAATAATAGTTAACGCAACAGCAGTAATTATCAATTGTGAATTGTATCATCGATACTCCTCTGTTGTTTGTTCTATATTTGGTCTATTCCCATTCAGAGATAAAACCTATATAATACGTATATAAAACCTATATAATACGTATATAATACCTACTTATATAGATAGGTATTATATACGTTTTATCTACGTGTCATATAGGTTTATAATTCGTAGTACCTATGAACAGGTTACGAGGAAGCATCGAAGGAAAGACAATGTTCCTGTTCGTGAATGTCAGTTATAGTATATACCTTGCTTTTGGTGAAGAAATAGTTGCTATCTCATTGTCTGATTGACTAACTGATAGATATCAGTAGCCCAGATGTTTTGCTTTGTTTTTAAATTTCCTATAAATGTTGTATATTTGTAGCGTAATCAGCAAAATAAGTCGGATTTTTATTCAATCATTAGGAATATACGATTAAGCAAATTTGAAAAAATACACCTAACAGCAATTGGAAACTGTACAGGATTAAGGCCGAAAGCATTAAGCCTGAAGAAATTGGATAATATGCTAATATGCCAATATGTTGATTAGCTGATTAGCTAATGGAAACTGTAATCTCACGACAAATGGTAAATGGTAAATGAAACAAGGGTATTGGCAATTTTTTCCAAAACTACACTTATCTTTGTGCGGTGCAATTTGAAAACATGATTTACAATATGTAAAAACACAACTTCGCCATCTAAAATCCTTTGTCTTCTAGATCCTTACAGCATTTCAGGCAGTAGTCGTTCAGGTCATAACAAAGAGGCGATTATCTACTGATATGAGATACAATTAGCACCTCACTTTTTTTCTGTTGTATTATTGATGAGGACATTAGCATTAGCTTTTTATTAATATTATATTTATGTCAAACCATATTTTTTCCGAACAAGTTGTTTTTCCTGTATTAAACTCTATAAATAATTATTCTGAAAGAAATGCTTTTTGTATTAATGAACTGTTTTATACCTATGAAACCTTAGGTCAGTATATTTCCAAGATAAGAAAAGCAATAATAGACAGAGAGTTTGATAAAACAAATGTTGGGTTAGTTGTAAATGATGACATTGCAACTTATGCTTCCATTTTTGCATTATGGCTGGAAGGAAAGTGTTATGTACCATTACATCCAGATCAACCTCTTGACAGGTGTTTAGATATTTTGGAACAGGTAGGGACATCCCTGATTCTGGATTCTTCGGAAAAGACTCGATATTCAAAAGATGTAGTATTACTAACGAAAATTTTGGCTTATGAAGAAAATTGTTTAAGGGTTGATGATACTTTTTCGGATGATGAATTGGCTTACATTCTTTTCACTTCTGGTAGTACCGGAATACCTAAAGGAGTTATGATTACACGTGAAAACGTGGGTGTGTTTATGGATTCTTTTTGGAAAACAGGTATTGAAATAAACGAGTATGACCGTTGTTTACAATGTTTTGATTTGACTTTCGATGTATCAGTGCAATCGTATTTAGTAGCATTGACAAGAGGGGCTTGTGTTTATACAGTACCCCACGGACAAATTAAATATGTGTATGCAAGTGGCTTGATTGAAGATCATAAATTGACATTTGGAGCAATGGCACCTTCGATGTTACGATATATGAAACCCTATTTTAATGAAATTGACGCAACAAGTTTAAAAACATGTATTCTAACTGCCGAAGCATGCCCGTTATCATTGATGGAAGATTGGTATGAATGTGCCGTTAATACAGAAATTTACGATTTTTACGGACCAACGGAAGCAACCATCTATTGCACATATTATAAATTGACCAAAGGTGGGGAAAATAAGTCCTTAAATGGAATTATTTCTATAGGGTTACCAATGGAAAACGTTACTGCAATAATTCTTGACGAAAATAAAAATATTGTTTCGTTGGGTGAAAAAGGAGAGCTTTGTGTTGCAGGAGGACAAGTAACAAAAGGATACTGGAATAATCCACAACGAAATCTGGAATCGTTCTTTGAAAAAGAAATTGACAAAAATGTATTGCGATTTTATCATACCGGCGATTTATGTTACCAGGCATCCGACGGTAATATAATGTATTCAGGAAGATTGGATAATCAGGCAAAAATACAGGGATTCAGAGTAGAGTTAGGTGAAATAGAATTTCATGCAAGAACGTTTTTAAAGAATAAAAATGCTGTGGCAATAGCTTTTGACAACGAAGCAAATCTTACGGAAATAGCCTTGTTTATCGAATCCGAAACTTTTGATCCAAAAGATTTACAAAATTATATGCGTTCAAAAATGCCATCATATATGATACCGACTAAATTGTTTTTTGAACCAATCTTTCCGTTGAATACCAATGACAAAATTGATAGGAATAAATTAAAAAGACTGATTCAGTAATGGATAAATATTCTTTTCGTCCCGCTACACTAAAAGATATTGATTTCATTGTTAATACAATAATTGAAGCTGAAAAAAGCGGAACCGATAAATTAGGATTAGCAACCTTATTTAATCTTACAGAAGATAACGTAAGGGAATATCTACATCAAATACTTGAAGAAGAAATAGATGGTTGTGAATTTTCAATCAGCAGTTTTTTAGTGGCAGAATATCGTGGAAAATGTGTAGCTGCTGTTGGGGGGTGGAAAGAAGGAGATAATGAAGATGAACTTCCTTCTGCTATTCTAAAAGCAAATTTATTAGGATACATTTTACCACATGAAAGTATTGCGTTTACAAAGAAACAAGCAGATATCATCAAGGGAATACAAATTGAACGTGTATGGGGCTCTTATCAAATAGAATATGTTTATGTTGACAATAATCATAGAGGTCAAAATCTTGCCGGAAAATTAATCAATTTACATATTGAAAAATCGCAAAACTGTAAAAATATATACGTTCAAACGTTTAGCAATAATAATGCTGCAATACATACTTATAAAAAAATGGGATTTATCATTGATCAAATCTACACATCGGATAATAGTGAAATAGAATATTATTTGCCATATAATCGGAAATTATTAATGAAAAAAACCATTCAATAACTATGCAAAAACAAGAAATTATCGAAAAACTTACACCTATTTTTAGGGAAGTGTTTAGTGACTCCACCTTGGAGTTAAGAGATGAAATGACAGCAAGCGATGTTGCTAACTGGGATTCATTAACTCACATGTTGATGATTACAGAAGTTGAAAAACAATTTGGTATTAAATTCAAACTGAAAGATTTAAACAAAATGAAGCATGTTGGAAATTTAATCGAGGTAATCAATAGCAAATTTGAATAAAACAAGTTCTTATGACCTTTGCTTCGTTTAATTTCCTTTTATTTTTTCCTCTTGTAGTGATTTTATTCAATCTGATTCCACAGCGGGGAAAAGTTTGGTTTTTATTGGTTGCCAGTTATTTCTTTTACATAAATCTTCAGCCTGTGTATGCCTTACTTTTAGCGTTGGTTACAGGGTCTACCTATTTGTTTACCAAAGGAATATATGAAACAAAATCAGATATAAAGAAACACAAATTGTTGATTTGGGGTATTATTGTGGTTATTTTACCCCTATTCTTTTTCAAATATTTTGGGTTTATCAATAATTCAATATTTGAATTACTAAACCACCTTGGGTTACATCTTTCTTTACCAAAAATTTCATTTATCTTACCCATAGGTATATCCTTTTATACTTTTATGGCAATTGGTTATTTGGTAGATGTTTACAATGAAGATGTTGATTTTGAAAAAAGTATAGGATCAACAGGATTATTTTTATCGTTTTTCCCGATCATTCTTTCAGGCCCGATTGAACGTGCAGGTAATATGTTTCCACAATTCAAAAAATTACAAAACAGCACGTATGATGATTTAGTTTCAGGGGCAAAGTTAATGCTGTGGGGATATTTTATGAAACTTTGCGTGGCTGATAGATTGGGAATATATGTGGATGCTGTTTATACTAACATTCCATTTCACAATGGAACTACATTAGCTTTTGCCACTGTTTTGTACCCTTTTCAGGTGTATGCCGATTTAGGTGGTTATACTTTGATTGCCATTGGCGTCGCCCGTTGTTTGGGTATAAAAGTAATACCAAACTTTAAACGTCCGTTTTTTGCCACATCCATGTCAGAGTTTTGGCGCAGATGGCATATGTCATTAATTCAATGGTTGACCGATTATATCTACACACCACTTTCATTCAATTTAAGAAGCTGGAAAATGTGGGGCATTGTATCTGCTCTGATGCTAACATTTATGATCAGTGGCATTTGGCATGGCGCAGCACTTACATTTATCATATGGGGGCTTGTACAAGGTGTTTATTTAAGTATTGAAGCAGCCATGCATAAACAAAGAACGGAAATCACACAAAAATTCAGGTTGAACAATAAACCGTGGTATATTTTTATCAGCTGTGTTTGGGTTTTTGTTTTGTTTTCCTTTTCACAGATATTCGGCAAATGTAATAATGTTAGAGATGCGTTTGAGGTAATTGGAAAAATTACAGGAAAACATGGAGGGTTGTATATGGACAAAACAACACTTTCGTTTGGACTATTTGCATTGTTTATATTGTTGATCAAAGATTTCAGAGATGAATTTTTTCCAGGTAAAATGCTTTTCTTTGAAAACAGGAATATAGTTGTTCGCTATCTGTCGTATGCATTAATCCTTATTCTGATATTGGCAATTGGTGTATTAGATTCAGGACAATTTATCTATTTCCAATTTTAACTTCCAGTCATGAAGAGCTTTAAAACACTAATAACAAAGGCTTTTACTTTCATTATTCTAATCATCTTATTAGATCTTTTTGCAGGTTACCTTTTTGATTATCTCGAGAAGAAGGCAATGAATAATAACCCGCAAGGTATGACGGCAGAATATTCGATGTGGAAAGTTGAAAGTGATATTATCATTGCAGGTGCTTCTGAAGTACATCATAGCCTGATTCCCAGTCTCATGAAAGAAAAATTAGGAATGTCTGTCTATAATTGTGCTAATGATGGGCAGTCATTTTATTACCAATACTGTATGATCAATAGCATCATAGAGAGAAAGAAGCCTAAAATGATAATATGGAGTATGTCTCCCTATTATTTGACAAGTCTTACTGAAAAAGAGAAAAATTCTTTCTCGATATTAAATCCATTTTATGATTCGAATAGCTATTGTAAAAGAGTCATTAAT
>Ga0255354_1000223_pt1 | contig 36087 bp, 31 predicted proteins | sample HBST50metaG_FD_189942 | JGI IMG/M metagenome (GOLD analysis project Ga0255354, IMG submission 189942) | Peat soil microbial communities from Stordalen Mire, Sweden - H.B.S.T50 | ecosystem: Environmental > Terrestrial > Soil > Wetlands > Peat | place: Sweden: Norrbotten County, Stordalen Mire...
CATCGCCCTCAACTTGCTCAAACAAGAACAATCGCTCAAACGCGGAGTCAAAGGAAAACGCCTCAAAGCCGCCTGGAACCACGCCTACCTGCTGAAACTACTGGGAGTTTGATATGCGTCGGCCCTGCACGGCGTGCAATTGGAAGTAGTAAGGCGCACGGAGGCCAAACGTGGTTTCGTGCTGTTGCCCCGCCGTTGGGTGGTGGAGCGAAGCGTTGCTTGGGCCGCTCGTTTCCGCAGGCTGGCAAGGGACTACGAACGACTCTCCCAGACCCTCGCCGGACTTCACTACCTGGCCTTCGCTATCCTCATGCTCGCCAATTTGACCAGACTGCTCACGCAAAGTTCATAACAGCCTCTAGCCGATTTTTGGTGTTTCCGGCGCTCCTCCTGCTTTTGAAAGATGGTGATGTCGTATGGTTGTTGGGTGGTGATCATGTGAAAGATGATCCGGGCAAGCTTATGGGCAGTAGCGGTCATGGCCTTGGGTGCACCCATCCTGGCTTTCATGCGTCGGAAGTGGTCTCCGAGCAAACAGTCGCTGCGGTGTAGCGCCTGTGTAGCCACACGCAGGGCGAGGGCGGCGCGGTTCTTGGTTGGGCGGGTTCGTGAAGATATGACTTGACCGCCGCTGATCTTTGGGTCAGGGCATAGCCTCAACCATGAGCAGAAGGTGGCGGCCGTCGGGAATCGATCGAGATTCGGACCGATTTCGGTGAGCAGCATTTGCGCGGTCAAGGAGTTGACGCTAGGGATCTCAGTCAGGTCCGCACCAAAAGCTCGATAAAGATCCTCGCGCAAATTTCATCGTCGGGACGAAAAGACCCGCGCAGCAACCCCACCGAATGAAGGTGTTGAATCCACTGGCAGTCGGAAACATCGGTCTTTCTGCCCGGCACGTTCTTGACGTGATGGGCGTTGACCAGCCGCACGTCGATCTTGCGCTTTTCCATAATCTGGAATAGCGGAATCCAGTGCACTCCGGTCGACTCCATGGCTACGGTCGGGATTCGGCACTGCTGAAGCCAGTCCGCTAGTCTTTCCAGATCGACGGTGAAGGTGGGGAAGCACCGGATCGGTTCTGCCGAAGGATACTTACTCTGTGGCATTTGACACCGCGCTTCCGCGCGGATATACAATCAAGCTATCTGGTGTCGGGAAGGCGGTGCAAGTCCGCCACTACCCCGTAACTGTATTCGCTGAGAATTGGACATGGAGCTTGCTCCGGCCACTGAGGGTTTCCTCGGGAAGGCTGTCCGGATTCGTTGAAGCGTGAGTCAGGAGACCGGCCAGATGCCAATCTGGGCTTGATCCAGCTTCGATGGGAGAGCTGGAGAGCGTTCCCCTGCCGGTCAGGATAAGCACCGGCGACGTGAAAGCTGCCTACACTATTGATCCCGCTGTCCACGGTGGAGTTGTTCTCCGCGGTCAGAGGTAATACATGCAGCAGAGAGACCGCAAGACGGTCACGCTCGTTCTCGGCGGCGTTCGCAGTGGCAAAAGCCGTTGGGCGCAGGAGCTTGCCGGCAAGTTTGAGCGCGTAGTGTATGTCGCGACGGCACAGGCTCGCGACACAGAGATGCACGAAAAGATCCGCCGCCATCGTGAGGATCGCCCGGCACACTGGCAGACGCTGGAAGAACCGCTGGAACTGGCACGTGTCCTCATGGACCACGGAGCAAAGTTCGACGTGTTGCTGGTGGATTGCCTGACGGTATTTGTGTCCAATCTGATGGAGGCCGCTCAGACCGATGCAGCCGGAATGGAGCGGCGTCTCAATGACTTTCTGGAGGCATTGCGCGCGGTACCCGCTACGGTGGTATTGGTCTCCAACGAGGTTGGGTGGGGAGTAGTACCACCCTATCCAGCAGGCCGGATTTATCGCGATGCGCTGGGAGAACTGAATCAGCGAGTGGCGGCGATTGCCGACAATGTGGTGCTGATGGTGGCCGGACTCCCATTGGCGCTCAAAGGCAGCATCGGAGGCCAGCCATGATCGCCTTCATGGTCGCCGGAACCGCAAGCGGCGTAGGCAAGACAACCGTTGCGCTGACGCTGATGGCGATGCTGCGGGAGCGCGGACTGCGCGTGCAGCCGTTTAAATGCGGGCCGGACTTTCTGGACACAGGACACCATAGCGCCATCTGCGGACGGGCGTCGCGAAACCTCGATACCTGGATGCTGGATGACAAGGCGAACCGCGCGATCTTTTCGAGCGGCTGCCGCAACGCCGATGCCGCCGTTGTCGAAGCCATGATGGGACTTTACGATGGCGTGGCCGGCGACGGCGAAGAAGGAAGCGCGGCGCAGATCGCCAAGCTCCTGGCTCTGCCTGTCGTGCTGGTGATGGATGCAGGCAAAAGCGCGCGCAGCATTGCCGCCGTCGTCAAGGGCTTCGAGAGTTTCGATCCCGAGGTACGCTTTGCCGGGATAGTGCTGAACCACGTTGGCAGCGACAAGCACTATCGCCTTCTCGAAACTGCGATTCGCTCAGTGACCACGATACCGCTCCTCGGCCATCTACCGACGGACACGGCAATCGCGATTCCTGAGAGGCATTTGGGGCTGCATACAACGGAAGAAACAACGTCTGCGGAGAATCGGTTGGCAGCATTTGCGCAAACAGGATTGCAACATCTGGACATAAAGCCGTTGTTGAATCTGTCGTGGCGGAATGCCGCGATGGAGACCGCAGCCATTGCGGCTCCCTACCTTGAACCGACGCGCGTGCGCATTGGCGTTGCGCGGGACAAGGCATTCTCGTTCTATTACGAAGATAATTTCGATCTGCTTCGGGAGAACGGCGCGGAGATCGTGGGTTTCAGCCCCCTGTCGGATACAGGGCTTCCGCAAAATCTCGATGCTCTCTATCTCGGCGGCGGGTACCCGGAACTATACGCAGATGGATTGAGCCGCAATACTGCGATGAGCGCGGCAATTCGTGCGTTCGTGGAGTCAGGCAAGCCGGTGTATGGCGAATGCGGCGGCATGATCTATTTGAGCCGTGCGCTGACCACGCTCGATGGGCAGAGCTACGCCATGGCTGGAGTGCTGCCTTTGGAGTTTGAGATGACGCCGCGACTGGTGCACTTTGGCTATGTCAATGTCGAATTCATCGAGGTGTGTTTGCTCGGCAACAAGGGAACGCAGGTGCGTGGGCACAGCTTTCACTGCTCGCGCGTCCTGCCTGGCACGCATATTCCGGCCGCATATCGGCTGAAGTATTCGCTCTCCGGACGCGAGGAAATCGAAGGATACCAATTCAAAAACGTGCTCGCCAGCTATGTGCATCTTCATTTTCGCGGAAATCCCGCAATAGCCGCGTCAGTGGTTAGAAGTGCGCTCCGAGCACGCGGTGCGGAGGTGCAGGTATGAAGTATTTGAGCGTCTGGCTTCTTCTCTGTATTGCAGTTCCCGAATGCGCTGCTCGCATCGTCACGGACCAGCTGGGCCGCACTATCCAGGTTCCCGAGCATCCGCATCGGCTTGTATGTTTGATGCCAAGTGTTGTGGATGACGTATACGCGCTCGGCGCTGGAGCGGATGTGATTGCCGTGACCGACTACACCAAGTACCCGGCCGAAGCCAGAACCAAGCCCAGCGTGGGATCGATTCTGGCGCCTTCGATGGAAACAATCCTGTCCTTGCATCCGGACTTGGTGTTGGGCAGCGCGGACATGAGCCACACCGAGACATTGCAACAATTGGAACGGCTCGGCATCATCGTGTTCATGATCTCTACGCATGGGGTCGAGGGAATATACCAATCTATTGCAGGTCTGGGACAGGCCCTCAACCGTGAAGATTCTGCCAGAGACTTGATCGCCAGACTGCGCGAACGCGAAGCAGCAGTGCGGCGGCAAGTGAAAGGTAAACCGGTCGTCAGCATATTGATGCCGGTGGGGTATAACCCGATTGTCACTATCGGCAAACACGCCTTCATCACAGAGCTGATCGAGATTGCCGGAGGGCGCTCTGTTACCGCCGACATCGACCAGGAGTGGCCCCAGGTAAGCCTGGAAGCGGTGTCGGCGCGGGCGCCCGAAGCACTCTTGCTGATTCGCGGGTCGAGAATGACAATCGAAAGAATTCGCGGGCAGCCAGGCTGGGGCAATTTGCCGGCTGTAACCAACAACCGAGTTTACTACGTGGACGATAGGATCAATCTTCCCAGCCCGGCCGCGTTCGATGCATTGGAGGAGCTAGCGAAACAATTTCATCCGTGAGATGGCAAGACCATCTCGAACCATGAACACAAAACAGCGGGATGATCGGGAAGCGCGGTGCGAATCCGCCACTACCCCGTAACTGTAAGCGAAGAGGCGCGGCTTGTTTGCCACTGGAGAAGTTTCCGGGAAGGCAGCTGCTTGCTGTTGAGGCGTGAGTCAGGAGACCGGTCCCGCTGGAACTTCCGAGGGGAAAACCATGTTCAAATCTTCGTGCTTATCTTTCCTGAGATGGACTGCCAGTCTCATCTTCGCCTTCATCGCCATCGCACATGCTGCACCGATCTCCGCAATTCGCGGTACCGTGTCGGATCCGTCGGGCGCCGTGATTCTAAACGCAAACGTAGTACTGCTCGATCACGGTGTGCCGCTTGCCTCCGCGGCTACCGATGCGAACGGACATTACCGCATTGCGCGGAGCATTGGCTCCGGCTCGCGGCTGCGCGTGTCCGCCTCCGGATTCGGTACCGCGGAGAAGACGCTCGATCCTGCCAGCGACGGCCGCGAGGTGACCGTGGATCTCGTCCTTCAGATCGCATCTTTTTCGCAGCAGATTACGGTGACGTCGACAGGCGTTCCCACACCGCAGGCGCAATTGGGCGCGGCCGTGACCGTGTTAGATTCGGATGACTATCAGGGAACACGGGACATACAGGAGGGATTGCGGTTGGTCCCTGGGGTTGAAGTCACGCAGACGGGACAAGCGGGTGGGACAACTTCTATTTTCATTCGCGGTTGTTGCGTCGGGTCCAATGGCGTTGGCGATGGAGCCAAAATTCTAATCGATGGAATCCCGGTGAATGATGTGGGCGGAGCCGTCGAGTTTGCCAATGTTGCCAGCGCCGCCATTGCTCAAGCGGAAGTCCTTCGCGGTCCAAACAGCGTCCTCTACGGATCAGACGCGCTGTCCGGCGTGATCAGTTTCACGACAGCTAAAGGAAGCACGCCGCTTCCGCTATTGACCTACCAGATCGGCGGAGGCAACTTCGGCACCTATCGTCAGGAAGGTACGACGGGCGGCAGGTATAGGCAAGTCGACTATTTCTCTGACTACTCGCGCTTCGACAGCAGCAATTCAATTCCGGAAGATAGGTATCACAACGGCACCTATGCGGGGAATTTCGGCTGGGATATTTCTCCCGCCTCCAGTCTGCGTGCGACCATCCACAATGACCAGGTCGCTTCCGGACAGCCGGGCGCGATTGAACTCTATGGCGTCCCTTCCAATGCCGAACAGGCCAATGAAGACGCCTACTTCGGCGTAACCTGGGAAGACAAGACCACTTCGAATTGGAATAACTTGATACGCTACGGCGGCTCGCGGTTGAGATCGCTGTTCTCCCAATTTGCGCCCGCGGGGACGCAACAATCCGGCCATACGTTTGGAGCTCCGGTCACCATTCACGGCGCCAACGGATACACTGTCAGCGGTCAGGCGCTCGAATCAAACGATGGGCCGCCCTACCCATACACATTTCCAGGCTCCACGGACAAGGACTTCGTCTACGCGCAGACGGACTACCGTTTCAAACCGCATCTCCTCGGATTGGCCGCATTTCGTTACGAGGATGAACGCGGATACTCGGGCGGCCCTGCAAGTTCCATTGCGCGAGGCAACTATAGCTACACATTTCAACTCCAGGGAGACATCGCCGATCGCCTGTTCTATACATTGGGCGGCGGCATCGAAGACAACGGCCTCTTCGGAATTGCCGACACTCCGCGCGCATCGCTCGCCTGGCAAGTGGCGCGAGGGAGCGCAGGAAAGATTTTCGGCGGCGCCAAACTGCGCGCCAGCTTCGGAAAAGGAATCAAGGAACCGGCCATCTTCGATCAGCTCGATTCAGTCCATACGCTTGTCCCAAGCGTTGCTCCCATCGGTCCTGAGAATTCCAGATCCTTTGATGGCGGTATCGATCAATTGCTGTTCAATAGCCGCAGCCGGTTAAGCCTGACGCTGTTTCACAATCAGATCACCAACGGCATTGAATACATTCCTCAGCAAGGTCTCATCGACATTGGAGTGCCCAGTGCGATCGCTAACAACCTGCCTTACGGCGCAACCGTGAACTCTCTTGCGTATCGCGCTCAGGGAGTCGAAGCCGAGACCGAGTACCAGGTCACACGCGATGTTTTCGCCTGCGCAGGATACACGTACGTCGATGCCAGGATTCAGAACTCATTCACGAGCGACAACGCAACTGGCCCTGGCGGCAGTGGAGTCGGGCCGAGCACAAACCCCAGCTTTCCGAACATCCCCATCGGAGTCTTTTCCCCGCTGATCGGCGCGCGTCCGTTCCGGATTCCTCCGCATTCAGGATACTTTGAAGCGGGCTACCGTCATAGCCGCCTTTTCGCGAGCCTTCGCGGCACGCTTGTCGGCAGCCGCGACGACAGCGACTACCTTACCAGTTCCGATCCGAATTCTCCCGCCGCGCTGCTATTGCCCAATCGCAATTTGGACGGAGCATACCAGCGGCTCGATCTAGCCTCAAGCTATCAAGCCAACCGGCACGTTGCGCTCGAAGGCAATTTTCAGAACCTCTTGTGTGAACACTACAGCGAGGCATTCGGTTATCCGTCGCTGCCGTTCACATTTCGTCTCGGTATGAAGTTCACTCTCGGAGGTGAATCCTGGTCATGGAAGTAACCCAGGCCATCACGGCACATAGTTGGACCGGGGAACGCCGGCAGCATTGGCTGCTGGCGATACTGGCCGCCTCGCTCGTCCTTGCCGTGCTGGTTGCGGCGGGGATGGGCGCCGTGCACGTGCCGTTGTGGCTGCTGGCGCACAGCATGATCGGCGGCAGATCGCTCTCCGCCGATCAGCGCATTATCCTTTTCACCATCCGGTTGCCGCGCATTTTTGCATCGCTCCTCGTGGGTGGTGCGCTCTCCGTCTCCGGCTTGCTGTTCCAGGGGCTCTTCCGAAATCCCCTTGCCGATCCTTACGTGATAGGCTCTTCGGGCGGAGCAGTACTCGGTGCTTCGATAGGAGTATTTCTGCTGCCTCCAATTTCTCTAGCTGGATTCGGCACAACCGCGCTGCTGGCCTTTGCGGGCGCTCTGGGCTCGATCACGCTTGTATATTGGTTGGCGCGCGTGGACGGTCGCACGCCGGTCGTGGCTCTGCTGCTGGCGGGATTTGCGGTCAGCACAATGCTCAGCTACTCGTCGTATTTCCTCGAGGTGCTGGACCGCGACTTTGGCACAGGCATGCGCGTGCTGGCTTCGTGGCTGCATGGAACAATCGCCCAACCAACCTGGCCGCAGTTGGCGATTGTGACCTTGATGCTGGCCATTGGACTTGCAGGTTCGGTTCCGCTGGCTCGAAACCTGAACACACTCGCGCTGGGCGAAGAGTATGCGACGCACCTTGGTCTTTCAGTGCAGCAGACTCGCATTGCGGTCATTGTGATCGGATCGATATTGACGGCTGCGGCTGTGGCCCTGGGCGGTCTCATCAGCTTTGTGGGACTGATCGTCCCGCATATGCTGCGCATGGTGCTGGGGCCTGACCATATGCGCTTGCTGCCAGCCACTGCCCTGGCCGGGGCGCTCTTTTTACTGGTGGCGGATACAGTAGCGCGCACCGCAATTGCTCCGGCGGAGTTGCCGGTGGGTGTCCTGACGGCTCTGATCGGCGGGCCTTTCTTTCTGTACCTCTTGCGCAAGACCAAACAGGGAGTAATGTCATGAAACCTCTGATCGAGTTCGCGCACGTTGACTTTTCCTATGGGCATCGAAACGTCCTCAGGGATCTTGATGCCTGTGTCTTCGAGAACCAATGCATTGCGGTGGTGGGTCCCAACGGCGCAGGCAAGACGACGTTGCTGCGCCTGGCCGCCGGTACGCTCGCCCCCGCGTGTGGCGAAGTGTACTTGAAGTGCAGAGATTTGCGGTTTTTGAAACAACGGGAGATTGCGAGATCGGTGGCGTTCGTGCCGCAGAACGTTGAGGTTCCGTTTTTGTTCACTGTCGAACAGTTTGTGGAGCAGGGCCGCACTCCGTTCTTGAAAATGTTTGGCGGATTATGTCCCCCCGACTATGAGGCGATGCGGCGAGCCATGGAATTGACGGACACCTGGTCGCTGCGATCGCGTGTTTTCAACGAGCTTAGCGGCGGCGAACGTCAACGCGTGAAAATCGCGCTCGGTCTTGCGCAGCAGCCACAGTTGTTGCTGCTGGACGAACCGATGCAGCACCTGGACATCGGGCGTCAGTTCGAGATCATCGATCTGATCGACCTGTTGCGCCGCGAGGGGATTGCCATTGTTGCCTCGATGCACGATCTTGCGCTGATTGAGGGAACCTTCTCTTCCGTGTGGCTGATGAGCCCGGATGAACCAATGCGTCAGGGGTCGCCTGAAGAGATATTGCGGCCCGAGATTCTTGAAGTCGCTTTTAGCTGTCTTCCGCATCACCGCCCCAGGTTGCTGGAGCGAGTGCGGGATCGAATGGAGCATGCCTTATGAGTCAAATTCTTTGCCCATCCCTGGCAAGCGTGGTCGCGGGCATCGCGCCGATCGATCCCCGTTACACCGTCGAAGCTCAACTCCGGCTCGACAGCCTGACCAAACCAATCGGCAGCCTGGGGCGATTGGAGGACATTGCAGCTCAGATGTTCGCGATTTTCTCTGGCCGTATTCCCCTTCCGTTGCGCCGGGCCGTTTATGTGTTTGCTGCCGACCATGGCGTGACCGCGGAAGGCGTGAGCGCGTATCCGCGAGAAGTTACGGCCCAGATGGTGCGCAACTTTGTGGCAGGCGGCGCGGCAATCAGTGTGCTGGCCCGACTGCACAATGTGCAGCTTACGGTCGTAGACGTGGGTGTCGACGCGGAGTTCGACCCTGCGCCGGGACTCTGCCGGATGAAGGTTCGACGAGGCTCAGGCAATATGCTTCGCGAATCTGCACTGACAGACAAAGACCTCACCGCCGCGATCGAAGCCGGCATTCGCTTGGCACAAGCTGCGAGCGAGCAGGGGCAAACTCTGGTGGCAGTCGGAGAAATGGGCATTGGCAACACGACATCCGCGAGCGCGATTGCAGCCGTGCTGACGAAGCGGCAGGTTGGCGAAGTCACTGGCCGCGGCGCCGGGCTTGATCCGGCTGGGAGGGACCGCAAACTCAATGTACTCAGACGATCGTTGAAAAGGCACTTCGGCACCCCGGTCGAGAACCCAGAACCCCTGGAGATTCTTCGCTGCGTGGGTGGATTGGAAATCGCGGCAATGACAGGTTTCATTCTTTGCGCCGCAGCCAATCGCATTGCCGTCGTTTGCGATGGCTTTATTTCGACATCGGCGGCAGCCATTGCGCACGGCCTTGCGCCTGAAGTCGGTGGATACCTACTCGCAGGCCATTGCTCGGAAGAGCCCGGACACAGGCACCTGCTTCAGCATATCGGACTGACACCGATTCTCAAGCTGGGGATGAGGCTGGGGGAAGGGACGGGCGCGGTTTTGGCCATGCCGCTGATTGAGTCCTCCGTCCGGCTGTTGACCGAGATGGCCACATTTTCATCGGCGGGAGTGAGTACGGCAAGCGAATGAGCAGAATCTTCCAGGACATCGCGGCGGCATTTCAGTTCATGACCCGTCTGCCTCTCAGCCGGCTTGCCTACAATCCGGACGCACTGCCGCGTGCAGCGAAGTACTTTCCTTTGGTTGGCCTCGCGGTGGGAGCCGCTGCTGCGGGACTCTACTGCCTGCTCTCGACGCACCTTCCCGTCGCAGTCATGGCGCTCCTGATTGTGTTCTTCACAACGCTGATAACCGGCGGAATGCATGAAGACGGCCTTGCCGATGCAGCCGATGCATTTGGCGGAGGATGGAATCGGCAACGGATTCTCGAAATCATGAAGGACAGCCGGATCGGCAGCTTTGGAGCGCTGGCGCTGATGTTTTCCATAGGTGGGCGCGTGTTGCTGCTGTCGCATCTTCCCGCCGGAGACTTTGTGTCCTATGTGATCTCTGCGGAGGTTCTCTGCCGCTGGGTCATGCTTCCACTCGCGGCCGCGCTGCCCTCTGCTCGTGAGCAGGAAGGTCAGGGAGCACGCGTCGCCCGCCATGTATCTACCGTTTCTGTTGCAGTGGGGACGATCCTATCTTTTGTTGTCGTAGGTTTCATGCTGCGCCAGTCGGCGGTTTGGACAGTTGCCGCCGCATCGGCAGTGGCGCTCTTCAGCGGTTTGTACTACAAACATCGAATCGGCGGCATCACGGGCGATTGTTTTGGCGCAACCAGCCAGGTTACGTTGCTGGCAGTCTACCTTTGCGGGGTCTGTCGCGCATGAACAGAATCGTCTTTATCCGCCATGGCGAAACCGATATGGCCGGCAGGTTCTGCGGCCGCAGCGATCCTGTCTTGAACCCGGCTGGCGTGAGTCAAGTAAATTGTCTCGCCGAACAAGCCGCCATGCTAGGAATAGAGCGCATCTATTCGAGCGACCTGCGCCGCGCATCGCAGACGGCAATGGCCGTCGCTCAACGCATCGGTGTTGGCGCCGGCTATCTGACGGCACTCAGGGAAATCCATTTTGGCATTTGGGAGGGCCTCAATTGGCAGGAGATTGAAGAACAGTTTCCCGACGAAGCCGAGCGATGGCTGCGGGAATTCCCTCTGCACACAGCGCCCGGCGGAGAATCGTACGCAGAATTCACGGCAAGAATTGACGCCGTCATCGCACCATTTCTTGAAACAACCGCGGCAACGACCACAGCCATCGTCACACATCGCGGCGTCATGCGTTATGCGCTGACAAGGTTTTTCAGCATCTCTGAGCAGGAGGCCTGGGAAAAAACTGCGCCGTACTGCGCAACAGTCGTCGCTGCCGTTCGAACGCGAAACTGCGAGGTGTTGTCGTGAGCCCTCAGCATCTTGAAATTCGAGAACTAGCGGCTTGGGGATTCGATCACCCGGTGGATAGGGGTTCGCTTGGAGAAGAACAATTGCGGAATGCGGCCTGTCATGCACAGAGCAGATTGGCAACGCGGATGGTCTATCGGCCTGATCCGCCCATCTCCGTCGAGGAAACACGGAAACTAGCCGGCGTGCTTGCGGATCGGAAGGACACGGTAGCGTCGAGTGGAGAGTTCGACGGCCTCGCCTGGGAACTCGCGGTCGTCGATTTGCGAAAGCTTATCGCCTTCCAGCGCCGCATCGGATTCGCCCATTGCGATAGCCGTCCGATACATCGGAAAACAGAATCGCAGCAGCTTCTCGATCTGGCGCTTCCGCTCCATCCAATTTCCAAAAGTCCATACATGGAGGTCGCGTCCTATTGCGGCCGATGGCTTCTTCGTGACGGCTATCATCGTTCATTCCAATTGTTGAACCAGGGCGTGCACCTGATTCCATGCGTTGTTGTCTACGCGGAATCACTTGCACAGATGGGTGCTATGGGCACCCGGTTCTTCTCGCAAGAAGTCCTGTTTTCAGAGCAGCCCCCGATGGTGACAGATTTCCTGGACGACCAGACCACGGTGCTCTATAGCCGCACGCTGCCCAAACAAGTCGTTCCTTTTACCAATCAACAGTCACAGCAGACAGTCGCGACCGTTCGCTGCCAACAGGAGGCACTGTGAGCATTGCAACAAAGACAGGAGATGGCGGCCAGACTGGCCTTGCCGGAGGCATCCACGTTTCCAAGGCGGCTTTGCGCGTTGAGGCGTACGGAACGGTGGACGAATTGAACTCAACGTTAGGCTTTGCAAGAAGCATCTGCAAGAACGAGCAGATTTGTTCCGCAGTCCACAACATCCAGAAAACGCTGTTTCGCGTTGGATCGTCCCTGGCCACTCCGCCCGAGAGCAAGAAGGCGCGTCCGCCGCTGTCTGCGGCGGATGTCGAGGAGCTTACGGATATGGTTCATTTCATCGAGACCAAGGAGGGGATCCTTTCCGACTGGTCATTGCCGGGAGCGCACGTCGAGTCCGCGGCCTTCGAAGTGGCCAGGACCGTGTGCCGGCGGGCCGAGCGGTGTGTCGTTCGACTCATCGAGAGCGGCGCTGAAACCGATCCGCAAGCGCTTCCTTATATCAATCGTCTCTCCGACTTGATCTGGTTGTTTGCGCGCCAGTTAGAGTTCGAATACGGAGTAGACTCGCATTTGCGCGACGAGACGAAAGCAGGTCCGCGATGGTCGCGAGCGTGGTGATGGATTCGCACAGTTCAATGCGGAAAGGGAATCGATGACAGCGCGAGCCATCATGGTGCTCGGAACTGCCTCGCACGTGGGCAAGTCGCTCACCACCGCGGCACTGTGCCGCATCTTTGCGCGAGCAGGTTATCGCGTAGCGCCGTTCAAGTCGCAGAACATGTCGCTCAATTCAGCAGCCACCCCGGACGGATACGAGATCGGACGCGCGCAAGCGCTGCAGGCGGAAGCCGCCGGAGTTGCCCCGTCTGTGCACATGAATCCAATTCTTATCAAGCCCAGTTGCGACACCGCCGCGCAGATTGTCGTACGCGGCAAGGTGTGGCGCAACCTTGATGCCCGCAACTATCAAGAAATTCGCGTTGCCGAACTCCTGCCTATCGTTGAAGAGAGCTATCGCATCCTTGCCGAACAGTATGATGTCGTGGTCCTGGAGGGAGCCGGCTCCCCAGCCGAGATCAATCTTAAAGACAATGACATTGTGAATATGCGCATGGCCAAAATGGCGAATGCGAAGTGTCTGCTCGTTGGAGACATTGATCGCGGCGGCGTCTTCGCTTCTCTGCTGGGGACTTGTGAACTGTTGGAAGCTGACGAGCGCGCCATGATTGCCGGATTCGTCATCAATAAGTTTCGCGGCGATGTTTCGCTGCTTTGGCCCGGGGTTCGCATGATCGAGCAGCGACTGGGCACGTCCTGCGCAGGTGTGATTCCCTATCTTGGGCACTTGTCCCTCGACGAAGAAGACAGCGTCGGTTTTGACCGGCGACCTGAAGCGCCGTGGACCGAGGATGCCGAACCTTCGCGAAAGTTACGCATCGGCGTCATCGCATTCCCATCGATTTCCAACTTCACCGACTTCGATGCGCTTCATGCTGAAACCTCCGTCGCCCTCAAGCACCTTCGCGATCCCGCCAGCATGGCGCTTGCTGACGTCGTCGTCCTGCCCGGCAGCAAGCAGACGGCCGACGATCTGCGCTGGTTGCGTGCGTGCGGGTTTGAGCCTGCCCTCTTGGAGTTTGCGCGCCAAGGTGGCCTCATCGTCGGCATCTGTGGAGGGTTCCAAATGCTGGGCAAACAGATTCTCGACCCGAATGGAATGGAACGCAAAGGAATCGAACAAGCGCTCGGCCTGCTTCCCATCAGAACCATCATGGCGCACGACAAGATCACGGCTCCAGCACGCGGAGTGCTCTCCAACGGCACGCTGTTCGGTCAGCCAGTCGATGTATGTGAAGTCAGTGGCTACGAGATTCATTTGGGCACAACCGAATATCTCGATGAAGCCGCGGCTTTTGCATTCATTGCCCGCCAGAACAACGGGGCACAGATTTTGCCTGATGGCTGCGTCTCGATCGACGGACGTATCTGCGGCACGTATCTGCACGGCCTCTTCGACGGGGATGTCTTCCGGCATGCATTCCTGCGCGCGGCGCGCGCGGCGCGTCAGATGGATTCACCTGCCGGGCTGGTGGTTTGGAGCGAGTTGCGCCGACAGCAGTTGGATATGCTTGCCGATGCGTTTGCCCGCGCCCTCGATCTTGATGCCGTCTTTGACCTGCTCGACTTGCCGCGCTGCGCTGAATCGGCAGAGAGGAGGCTCCCGTGATGGACCCAGGAAAGTTCGCAGCCGCTTATGCGCTCGATTGGTGCATCGGCGATCCGGAGTGGCTCCCGCATCCGGTGCGGCTCATTGGCTTGAGCATCGACGCTTCCGAGCGCGCGCTTCGCCACCACGGTTCCGGAAAGCACTTTGAGTTGGCTGCCGGCGCGCTCGTCGCCGTGGGAGTGCCGATGCTCACCGCGCTCTGCGTCTATGCATTGTTGAAGCGCTTGCGGGGAAATCACCCGGCAATCGCAACCGCCGCTGAGGTTTGGCTGGCCGCGTCATGTCTCAGCACACGCAGCCTGCTCGACGAGGCTAATCAGGTTATGCGCGCGCTTGAGAGCGGAGATCTGCCGCGAGCGCGTCTGCGTATTGCGCGCATTGTTGGCCGCGACACAAACGAACTCGGAGAAGAGAAGATCTGCCGAGCTCTCGTCGAAACTCTCGCCGAAAGCCTGTCGGATGGTATCGTCGCACCGCTTTTCTATCTAGCTATCGGCGGCGTTCCATTGGCAATGGCCTATAAGGCGATCAATACTCTCGATTCGATGATCGGACATAAAGACGAGAAGTATCTTTATTTCGGACGAGTCGCGGCACGCATGGACGACGTCGCCAATTTCGTTCCCGCGCGCATTGCTGCGCTGCTGCTGTGTGTAACTGCGGAATTCATGCCGCAAGCGAGCGGAGTTCGCGCCGGTCATATCTGGCTTCGTGATCGGGCCAAGCACGCCAGCCCGAATGCAGGACAAGTGGAAGCAGCCATGGCCGGGCTGCTCGGTGTTCGCCTCGGGGGCACGAACAAGTATGCAGGCGAAGTAATCGCTTCTCCGCGTCTGGGCAGCGAATTTCTGTTGCCCAGCCGTAACCATGAGCAACGCGCGTGCAAGGCAGTTGCCTTGGTTTCCCTGCTTGCTTTTGGCGGAGCGCTCTTGCTTTCTTTGAGGAACAAACATGCGTAAAGATTTCTTACCTGCGCATGGAGGGCAACTGCATGAATTAACCGCCGCGTTCGGCGCGCCTGAGACGTCGCTACTAGACTTCAGCGCCAGCATCCATCCCCACCCGCCGTCTGATCTTGTTGTTGACACTCTTTGTGACGCCCTTCATGCGCGCACGATTCTGACCGCGTATCCGGATATGCACTACGCGGTCCTCAAAGAGGCAATCGCTGAGTACGCGCAGATAGATGTTCAGGCCATCGCCATTGACAGCGGCGTTATGCCATTGCTCAGCGCCGCTCTCAGCGCACTTCGCCCGCGCCGATGCCTGGTTGCCGTTCCTGCATTCGCCGAATACCGAAACGTGCTCGACACGTGCCGCGTCGAGTATTGTACTTTTGCTTCGACACAAGATACAGAGTTCTTTCTGGATGGCGCAAAGCTGGCCGCAAGCCTGAAGGCCTCGGGCGCGCAGACCGTCTTGCTGGCCAATCCACAGAGCCCATCGGGACGGCTGATGCCTGCTGAAGAATTGCTGCGGTTGCATCAAGCCGCATCCGCTTTGGGCGCAACCACTATCGTCGACGAGGCATTCATCGACTACGCTCCTGAAGACAGTGTCTCGCAATACGCCGCCAAGAGTCCCGGTCTGATCGTTCTACGCTCTTTGACTAAATTCTTTGCCATGCCCGGATTGCGCGTCGCGTATGCCGTCTGTTGCCCGGCGATGCGCGTTGCCATCGAATCGCGCATCCCTGCATGGCCCGTAGGTTCAATAGCCGCTGAAGCGGCGCGTATGGTTCTGCAAGATCGTCCATCGATTCTTCAAACTCGCGCGGCCAATGCAACCGAGCGTAATTGGCTGGCTGAACAATTGCAAGCGCTGGGCCTCCGCGTCTTTCCCGCTGCGGCCAATTACCTGCTGATCAAAATCGATGAAAGCCGCAATGGTCCAGAGTTCTGGCGGCGGCTCATTATCGAACATCGCGTCGTTGTCCGCTCCTGCGCAAACTTTGAAGGTCTGGATGAACATTACTTCCGCATCGGCGTGCGCACGCGCTTGGAAAATGAACTGTTGGTGCGAGCGTTGAAGGAAGTCATGCATCGCGCGCCGCGAAGCGAGGAGTAATTCGAAATGCATTGGCGAGGTCGGTTTTTAGCAATCTATTGGCTACTCTGTTCTGCGACCGTCACGGTTGCCCAGAGTTCCACTTCGTTCTTGCGAGGAGATGTGGTTGATCCCTCCGGAGCAGTCGTTGTGGGCGCTCAGGTGGATTTGAAGAACCCGGCAACAGGATTCTCCACTTCACGCACAACAGACTCAACGGGCGAATATCGCTTTCTCGGTGTACCCGCTGGAACATACACGGTTTCTGTGACGGCAAAGGGATTTGCCGCGCAGTTCGCAATTGTCGAGTTACTGGTCAATCAACCGTCCACTAAAACTTTCTCGCTCTCCGTCGAGGCGATGCGAACCGTGCTCCAGGTGAGCGGCGAAGTGCAGGGACTGAATCTTGTAGACGCCAGCATGGGAGATGCGGTGAATGCCGCAACCATTCAATCTCTGCCAATGGAGGGCCGCAACGTCCCTGGCCTGCTCAGCCTGCAGCCGGGAGTGTTGTACCTTGGCAGAGCAAACGATCAAAGTCATGACAGCCGCAGCGGAACTTCGAGTGGCAGTCGCTCCGACCAGGGCAACATCACGCTGGATGGAGTGGACAACAACGATCAGGCGCGCGGGTATGCTTTCACCGGGGCGCTTCGCTCCACACTCGATTCCGTGCAGGAATTCCGAGTAACAACAGACGCCTTTGGCGCGGACAGCGGGCGTTCCTCCGGAGCGCAAATCAGTCTTGTGACCAGGAGCGGTACCAACCAGTTGCATGGCAGCCTCTACGAATACAACCGAAGTTCGTTGGGAGAGGCCAACGACTGGTTCAACAAACAGGCGGAGTTATCGAATGGTCTTCCGAATGTGCCCGGCAAGCTCATTCGCAATACCTTCGGAGCATCGCTTGGCGGCCCTATCAAGCAGGACGAAGCTTTCCTCTTTGTGAATTATGAAGGACAGCGCACCGCGGAAAATCAGCAGCAGACGCTGACCGTCCCTACGCTATTGATGCGCGCTGGAAATATCCAGTACCTCTCTCCCATTCCGAGCAGCCCGGTTCTGCTCGACCAAGCAAGCATTGCAGCCATGGACCCAAACTGTTCCGCCCAATGCAATCGCCCCTGGGGCCCCGGCGTGGATCCAAATGTGCTTGCGGTATTGAATCTCTATCCCGCGCCCAATGGCATCTCTGCAGGTGACGGCCTGAATACGGCTTCCTATACTTGGTCCGCTCCAAATCCGGCATCGCTGAACACCTATATTGCCCGCTTCGATTTCATGCCGTCACATCACAACTGGTTCTTCATCAGGGGCAATCTGCAGAACGACAAGACCTCTGCCGTGCCGCAGTTTCCTGGCCAGCCGGCCAGCGCGACCAATACGGATAACAGCAAGGGATTTGTGGTGGGAGATACTTGGGACGTCTCTTCCAATCTCATCCAAATTCTGCGTTATGGGTTCACACGCCAGGGGTACGCCAGCCGCGGCATCGGGCAAGGCTCGTATGCCAATTTCTACAAAATCAGCCCGCTCTATGCCGAAACCAGAACCACACTGGTCGACACACCGGTCCATAACATCATCGACGACGTGACCTTCACGCACAAAGCGCATACCATCCAGTTCGGCGCCAATTACAGGCTTATTCTCGATCATCGCCGCTCCGACGCTTTCTCCTACAGCTACGGTTACACCAACGCCTACGCGCTCGCCCAGGCCGGCATTGCCAACACGGGGCAGAGTTTCGATCCAGCGGCCTTCGGGTATCCGGCGGTCGCAGGTAGCTTCGCAGACTCATACAACTTTGCGATGGGCAATCTTGCCGGCCTGCTGGATTTGGTGACAACGCAATCCAATTACCAGATCGCACCCGGCGGAAACACGGCGTGTCTGCTACCCACCGGAGCAATCCTAGATCGCGAATTCAAGAACAATGAGTTTGAATATTATGTGCAGGATTCCTGGCGCCTTCGGCGACGCCTCACGTTGACATTTGGATTGCGTCACACCGTGCTGCAGACGCCTTACGAGATTCACGGGCAGCAGGCGCAGCCCACCGTCGATATCGACCAGTGGTTCAGGACTCGAGCACGGCAGGCCATGCTCGGCAATAGCGTGCAGCCGGATCTCACTTTTGCGCCATCGGGACAGGCGCGAGGGTTAAAGGCCTACTGGCCGATGGAGAAAAGAAATATTGCTCCTCGCATCGCCGTTGCCTTCTCCCCAGGTGTCGCGCAGGGTTTCTGGCACAAACTCTTTGGCGCCGCAGAGGAAAGTTCAATCCGCGCCGGCTACGGCATCTATTACGACCACTACGGCGAAGGAATCGTCAATCTCTTCGACCAATACGGAGCGTTTGGGCTCAGCGAAAGCATCACCAATCCCACCAACTTGCTTGCCCCGGAGACCTCGCCGCGCTTCACCGGCATTCACAACCTTCCTGACATAACGGGCACGCCCGCAAGCTCGATAACCTACCCCGCGTTGGCGCCGAACGATCCGCTCTGGACGGGTTTCGAAATTGCGCACGGTCTCGACGACCGCATGAAGACGCCCAATTCGCAAGTAGTCAATTTTTCGATTCAACGCGAACTGCATCGCGCATTCGTCTTAGAGATCGCCTACATTGGGAGGTTCGGCCGCCACCAGTTACAGCAGATCGACCTCGCGCAACCACTCGATCTTGTAGATCCAAATTCCGGTCAGGACTACTTCTCTGCCGCGACCCAACTCTCCAAGCAAAAATACGCGGGAGTTGCCAGCGTAGCCCCTATCCCTTACTTCGAAAACATGTTTCCCGATGCAGCCAAGGGCGGTCAGAGCACGACCCAGAATATTTACAACATATGGCTTCCCGGCAATGAAACGGGATCGCTCTACATGCTCGATATTCTCTGCACTCCTGGCTGCGGAGGCACGCCTAATCGCTTCTGGCCGCGCCAATATGCCAGCATGTATGCGTGGTCGTCGATCGGAAACAGCAGCTACAACGCCGGACAGGTAACGCTGCGACGGAATTTGAATCAAGGCTTGCAGATGGAATTGAGTTATACACTTTCCAAGTCCCTCGACATGGGATCAGACAGCGAGCGCACCATGTTCTCCTCCAGCACTGGCACCAACGCCGGCAGCAGCTTCGGAGCTGTCCTCAATGCCTGGAATCCGCGCTTGAATCGCGCCGTATCCGACTTCGATGTCCGTCATCTCGTCAGCGGCAACTGGGTCGCTGAGCTTCCGGTTGGAAGCGGCAAAACTCTCCTGGGTGGCGCCAACCCCGTCGTGAATGGTGCCATCGGAAACTGGCAGTTCTCCGGTCTTGTGCGCTGGACCAGTGGGCTTCCTTTCAGCGTGATCAGCGGGACGGGTTGGGGAACCGATTGGGATGAGCAGAGCAGCATGGTCCAAACGGGACCAATCCAGACCCGCACTCATATCGATCACGGTCAGGCGCAGGTTTTTGCGAATTCTTCTCAAGCACTGCTTAACATGCGCAACCCGTTTCCGGGCGAAGCGGGGCAGCGCAACAACTTCCGTGGCGACGGCTACTTTGGCGCCGATGCCGGACTGTCGAAGACCTGGAAGGCAAATGATCGAAATAGCATCCGATTTTCCTGGGAGGTTTTCAATGTTTCAAACTCCGTTCGCTTCGACGTCAATCCGCTTACCTCCTTGCAGAACATGACAACCAGCGGAGAATTCGGTGTATATGATGCGACCCTCACAAAGCCGCGAGTACAACAGGCTTCTCTCCGCTATTTGTTCTGAGTTGACGTACGGGTCCAATGGCGCTTGCGTGCGCCATTACGGGAGGATGGGACGTCCCTTGTGTCATAAGCGACGAGATGTGGAGATAGGTGACCTGTGCCTTCGAAAAGCAAAAGCCATCCGAGCGCACGATGGTTGCAGGGATGAATTGATTGGAAAGGTCTTATGGTTGCAAAGGCTGGATTTGCACCTGCGATGGCTCTGAACCAATGATTCAGACCAATCACGACCTCGATTCCGACGTCAGCTAAAATGATGATTCTAAAGAGTCCATTGACGTGGGAACAATAAGCCAAATCTGGGAACATTAAGGGAGCAAAACTCAGTTCCAGGGGCGTTTTCGGAGCTTTGGAAGCGACCAGAGCCTTGAAAACACAATGGTTAACAAAAGCGGCCTAAAATGGCATAGGAGAGGTCATCGGTTCAATCCCGATCAGGTCCACCAAGAAACCCAACGACTTACCGGATTCGCAGAAAAAACGCGATACGCCGTCGATACGTTGGTTCTCATGCAGCATTCTCCGCAGCACTTTCACTGACATTCCTCGAACGATTCAGCAGAACATCCACCACCCGGCTTTGCGCTTCCCGCCTGGCTCAGGTCAGAGACTTCGTGTAAATGTTCATAGTTGTAGAGATGTTTGCGTGGCGCATCAGTTCCTGCACCTCTTTGCCATCTTCCCGTTAGCTTTGAGCAGTGTTGAGTAGGTGTGCCGGAAGGTATGGAAGCCAACCCATTTTGTGATTCCGGCCCGTTTTGCGGCAGGTTGCAGGAAGCGATCCAAAGACGTATCGGCCCAGGGCGGCATTTTGCCCAGCACTCATTCGCTGGCGAGGACCCAGTCCCCCGGCTCTGCGTACCAAGTTTCCCGCTTCCAGACCAGCAATTCGGCAGTGGTCAATTTATCGATTGGAACGGGCCTGCGGGAGGTCTCCGCTTTGCACTTCCCGACAATGCCGTCCACGACCGACCGGGTATCCACATTTAAAACAGGGAAGAACTGACATCGGAAAGTCGCCCTTTTCTGTGTTCGCAGCGCCGGCTACCCTCAATTTCCTGCGGCCTTTCTTGCCGCGACCATTGACATATACAGCAGAAATGGCCAGTTCTTGATCGCTTTCGCCTAGATACTTTCCGTATCCAAAAGTACCCTCAGATGAAAGAGGGTAACGAAGATGCAAATTCCACCATCGTCTTCTGGCACAAGTAACGCAAGGACTGCGTCGACTTGTTCGCGCATGCAAAGCCGATGCTCATCACGCCGGCAGAAGCTGGAATCGAGCACTTCTTCCCTCTCTCCCACAGAAAAAAATGCGCGCTCAAGGTGTATTTCGAATACTCATCCGTCGAGTGCGCGGATTGTCATTTGTTATCAACCAAGCGAAGAGGAGATCATCGCCATGTCAAGTGCAGCCGCAGCAGCCAGCCTTATCACGACTCCAACTCAATTCATTCAAACAACAGCAGAGCGATATGCCTATCGGCGTTTTGGCAGCGGTACAGGGCTGCCGTTACTTCTCCTGCAACACTTCACCGGTACTTTGGATAACTGGGATCCGGCCGTCACCGATGTTCTTGCAGTGGGGCGCGAAGTCATCCTCTTCGAAAACGCAGGAGTCGGACGTTCATCCGGCAAAGTTCCCCAAACGGTAGACGGCATGGCCGCACATGCCTTGGCATTTCTGGACGCCCTGGGCCTGAAGACCGTCGATGTGCTTGGATTCTCGCTTGGCGGCATGGTTGCGCAACAAATGGTGCTGCAACGTCCCTCGATCTTCCGGAAACTGATTCTCGCAGGTACCGCTCCACGTGGAGGCGAGGAGATCATGCATCTTCAGAAGCCGAGCCTCGGGAAGCATTTCAGCGACCCGACTCTGAAAGGATATGAAATCCTTCAGAAGATTTTCTTTACACCGACAGAGGCGAGCCAGGCGGCAGGCGCAGCGTTTATTCGGCGCCTGATGCAGCGCCAAGCCGACCGTGAACCCATCTCCGGATCGGAGGTAGCTTCTGCCCAGATGGCGGCGTTCCACCATTGGGAGCAGGTTAAGGGCGAACGGTTCGCGGACCTCAAAGCCATCCATCAACCGGCTCTCGTTGTAAATGGGGTCTTTGACGAGATGATCCCGGTTCGCAACTCATACTGGCTAAGCGAGAACCTGCCAAACGCTGTCCTGCTGACGTATCCAGATGCAGGACACGGATCGATTTTCCAATTTCACGAGACTTTCACCTGCCAGGCTTCTGCATTCCTCGATTCGCAGTCCAGCGTCGCTCCCTATTGAGGGACGCTGGGACGTCCGCATGGGTCTCAACTGGAAAGCTCTTGCGCTCGAAGAGAATTGGGATCGTAAGCAGTAAAGGAAAGGAAGTGCATGTCACATTTTGTTTTGGTTCACGGCTGATGGCGTGAATGTGGATGGATCTCAGGTGCGAGTAGCGAATGTGAAATGCCGCAAGAATTGGCGTTTGTTCGCATCCGCTCAGTTTGCACGGGTTGCCGCGCCGTGCAACAGAACACCAGCAGTCTCTACTCATCACTGATCGCCAGGAGAATATGACATGACCACTTCCTCCCCCGAATTTGCAGAACGAGTTCGCGTTAATCAGCAAGAGCAGCGTTCTAAATTGAAACCGCACTATGACTTTATAGTTTGTGGATCTGGTTCATCAGGGTCTGTCGTCGCGCGACGTCTTGCCGAAAACCCTAATGTAAGTGTGCTACTCCTCGAGGCCGGTGGCGACGACGATATTCCCAGCATCTCAGAGGCTAGCAGCTGGCCCGCAAACTTAGGAAGCGAGCGAGACTGGTCATTTCAGTCACAGCCAAGCAGCTACCTCAATGGCCGTACCATTCCGTTATCTATGGGCAAGACCTTGGGGGGCGGCTCGAGTATCAACCTCATGATATGGTCACGCGGGCACAAGAGTGACTGGGATTTTTTCGCTGCAGAAGCTGGAGATCCAGCGTGGAACTATCAATCTGTATTAGACATTTATCGCCGCATCGAAGATTGGCACGGGATGCCAGATCCTGAGTACCGTGGCGCGGGTGGGTTGGTCTTTGTTCAACCTGCTCCTTCCCCTCATCCTATTGCCCCAGCCGTGCTTGAAGGATGCGGGTCGATCGGAATTCCGGTTTACGAGAGTCAGAACGGCCTGATGATGGAGAGTGAAGGAGGCGCCTCCATCACCGATATTCGGGTACGAGACGGGAAGCGCCAATCGGTCTTCCGCACTTACGTCTTTCCGTATATGGATCGGTCGAATCTGACGGTCTTGAGTAGCGCGCTGGTTACGCGTCTGACGTTCGATGGAAGGCGGGCCACTGGCGTTGAGATTTTCTATGACGGGAAGACACATCGCATCGCCGCAATCTCCGAAGTTGTGGTGTCTCTGGGCGCAATCAACACTCCGAAATTGCTGATGCAATCCGGTATCGGAGATGAGAAGGAGTTGCAGAGGTTCGGAATTCCGGTTGTGCAGAATTTGCCCGGAGTCGGCCAGAACCTCCAGGACCATGTCGGATTCGACTGTATCTGGGAACCCCACGAAGCACTGTCGCCCCGTAACAACTTCGTCGAAGCGACATTCTTCTGGAAATCGGACTCCAAGCTGGATGCTCCTGACCTGCAGGTCTGTCATGGGGAATTCTTGAAAGCAACCCCGGAGAACGTAGCTAGATTCCAACCGCCTGCGAGTAGTTGGATATTGTTCGGTGGGCTCGAGAGGCCAAAGAGCAGAGGGCAGATTAGCCTTACTGGTCCCAAGCCGAGCGATCCAATTCAGATTGAGGCTAATTTCCTTTCGCACCCCGACGATATGAAGGCTGCGATCGCTTGCGTAGAACTCTGCCGTGAGGTCGGTAACTCCGCGGCGCTTAAGTCGTTTTCCAAGCGAGAAATTATGCCGGGCAATCTGAAAGGAGCAGATCTCGACAACTATATCCGGGATGCGGCTTCGACCTATTGGCATCTGACATGTACCGCGAAGATGGGCCGCGACCCAATGTCCGTTGTGGATAGCGATCTGAAGGTATACGGAATCGACAATCTTCGCATCGCTGACGGATCGATCATGCCGCGTGTGACCACCGGTAATACAATGGCCCCGTGCGTCATCATTGGCGAGCGCGCCGTGGAGATCCTCCAGACAAAACACAAATTCTAACCATCCTGGCCGATTCAAGTGACCCTACAAGTGAACTGGACTACATAGCTATGAGAAATAGAAACGAGAGAGCTCGCGATGAAAGCTGTGGTCTGCCAAAGCACACTGGAGGGGAACATGAAACTTTCGCGAGCATTTAAGATGGTTTTCGGCCTTGCACTCGGCTTAGCCACGTGTGTCGAAATGTCGGCTCAAACAGCAACAACAACAGGAGAAGCAGCGCACATGAGCATTCAAGAAGTTCAGGTCCAACGAGTGAGTATCGTTACCGCCAAGCCCTTTGACACTGTGGTTGCCCGAATCGACGCGGCGATCGGGCATCCGGATATGGATGCATTTCGCAAGAGCTTTTCAGCCGCGCAAAACGAAGCCGAAATGAAACAAGTTGTCGATCCGGTGACTCAACCGAACGGCCTTATGGAGTTTACGCGGTTCGACCTCGGCGAAGTTCTCCGGAAAGAGAATGGAACTACCAAGCCGAGAATTCTACGCATTGTTGCAGGGAATCCACTGATCATGAAGGAGATGGTGAAGCATGTTGTTGACGCAGGCTCGTATGCGCCAGTAACTATCCTCATTGAGGAGCGCCCCGATAGCGTCCGCATCTCGTATGACAGGATGGCCTCCTATCTCGCGCCGTATGGGAACAGCGATGCTCTCAAAGTGGCGCGGGGACTTGACTCAAAGGTCGAGAGAATTCTGACAGCGGCTGCGGAATAAGTCCGCGTTCATCCATCGTTGGACTCCAAATGAACGCCGTCTACCCCGCAATCGATGCCGCCTGGATTATCGGCATGACCCGAACCAACTGGGGGCGATTAGCCTCCAGTGCAACTGCACGGCCCAACAAGAAAGGATTATGCACATGACGAACCCAACAAAATCAATCGTTCTCGCCTTCGCATTTGCAGGCTTCCTCGGTGACGCCACAGTTCGCCTGAATGCGCAGAGCGAAACACATCGTGTTCGTAACATCGTTCTGGTTCACGGAGCCTGGGCGGATGGGTCTGGTTGGAAGGGCGTCTACGACATCCTCAGCGAAGATGGCTACAGCGTCAGCATCGTTCAAGAGCCGGAGACTTCCTTCAAGGACGATGTGGCCGCCACGAGGCGCATCCTTGCATTACAAAATGGACCGTGCATTCTTGTAGCTCACAGCTACGGCGGTGCAATCATTACCGAGGCGGGCACGGAGCCATCAGTTGCAGGATTGGTATATGTGGCAGCTCACATGCCAGATGCCGGAGAAAACGAAGCTGATGACGGAAAGCGCTTCCCCAGTGACTTGAGCAAGTCGACCGCGATCAAGAAGACCGCTGACGGCTTTACCTATCTGGATCCGGCGCAGTTCCATGAGTTCTTTGCAGCCGACTTGCCTGCTCAACAAGCCGCTCTTATGGCGAGATCACAGGTATTCAACTTCGCTGAGAACTTCAAAGGAGTGATCACCAATCCTGCATGGAGAAGCAAACCGAGTTGGATGATCGTGGCGACAAAAGACAGAACTATCAATCCAGATCTCGAGCGGTGGTACGCGGCACGAGCCAACAGCCACAAAGTCGAAATCTCAGGCGCCAGCCACTCTGTCTACGCTTCAAGACCCAAGGAAATTGCAGCCGTAATTGAAGAGGCTGCATCACGCGCTCAGTAGAGGTTATTCCGCAGAATGAACTTGGAAAGTGTAATCTGAAAGCCGGTGATTGAAGACGCGGTCACCATTGCTCTCGGTGCATGAGAGCCCAAAGCGATGACGACTTCTTAAACAAAGAAGAAGCGAACATTACGAATAGTCCTTTCGTTGAGTATTCTTCTCGCGAAGATCGGTGATGAGTGACCGAACAGCGCAGCCTCTGTCGTGAGAACAAGCTGACAGGGTTCGGGAGCTGCCTTAGCGAAGTGTCACGACGGCGACGGCGGCTAGGCCGACTGCGAGAACGTCTTCGAGCAATGCGGCAGGCAGATCGCGTCCGAACAGTCGCGCTGCAAAGGCTCTTGCCTTGGAGCCTGCAAGTGTTCCGACGACACTGCCGATGACTCCCGACAGAGCACCGATGATGAGGTGCCCTTGCGAGAGCCCGATAGCGGATCCCGTGAGCGCGCCCATCACCACACGACCGCCGAATTGCGGAGGCACAAGGCGGCTGGGGGTCTTGGGCAACTTATCGTTAATCACTTCACCCACAGCCAGCAGGCTCGTGATGTAGGGGGTGAAGCGAAATCCGAGAAATGAGAGCCAGGTTCCTTCAAGCGGAATCTGCTGGCAGTTAGCCGCCCAACTCGCAGCGGCAAGACCAACCATGGCACGGAGGCCGCACGCAATACCCAACACGAAAGCAGAGATCAACACAGACATATCATTCTCCTTGGACAGGCGATTCGTTGAATCGCCAAGTTGAGGGCCGTAGCCTATGAGGTTTCGCTATCTACCAATAGGTAATTGCGGCGGGTTGAGACCAAGCAGAAGATGGTCTCAACCAGATGACTTCAATTCGAAGGCCGCAGACGTTCCAGAGCCCCCCTTGCGATCACGTCCTTCTCAACATCAGATGCCATTGTGAGCTTCCCGTTGCTGCCAACCTCGTAGATCCATCAGGAATGGCCAAGTCTTGTTGCTTTCTGCATAGAAAGGCGATTCCAGGAAGGCTAACGCTAGAGAAAATAGGCCGGTGCGGTTCATCCCTTACAGCGCGGGGAGCAGCAAGCGAGGCGCGAAAGCGGTTCGCAGCGCACGGTGATGACCACAACAGACAGCCTCTGCAAGTGCCCGTCCCAACCCTCGCGTGTTTCCAGTAATGAGCCATACTTTTGTCGCTGATATTCTCGTTTTTGACATATGCCTGTTCTCGTTCTTTCCTCACTGAACAATCTGCAAACTCATGTCCAATGTGAAGTCTGTACTATTACGATTCAATGCGTGCCCAGCCTTGCACTTTTTCCGTCGTAAGGATACGGGACCAATACCTTTCGCTCTTCCCGCAGAAAATAGACGGCCCGTCGGCTGGCGGTCGCCGGTCGGACTTCCATGATCAGGTGCCGCATGTTTAGAACTTAACAATAATCATTCCCAATGGTCATCGAATTCACGGAACAGGCAAGCATGTTGAGGAGCTTGTCCCAATAGCCCTCATGAGAGCAGCCATGTCCCGTTTCATGAGCGAGATTCGTCCTGCGACGTCGCCTAACATTCCAATACGGTCTGTGAGATCTGAGATCGTGAGTTTCACGTCTTGATGCCCACTCGTCGTCATCTTATCGAGCTTGTGTAAGCTCTTGGGGTCTCCAGAGCCGCTAATCTCGCCCGCGTCAATCCATGAGGCTTTCAACTGAGCGAGGCGACTATCGTTGACAGTTAAATCTGTTGTGGCACTGGACTGGAGATAGGATATAACTTCTGGAGGGTAGTACGTGTGTAGCACAGGGTCACGATCAAAAAGAGGGCCAAGCATGTTGGGGATATTTCCTACACTTTTGCTTGGTCCATTCTGTTTCTTGATTGCGACAACCGAAAATAAGGTAGAACCCGCGCCGGAAGCAATACCGAGTATGTCACCGGCTATCGCCGAAGAATCCTTAAGTTGAGTAGCGTTTACCGCAATGCCGATGCCGCTCCCGGTGATGAGACTTGCAGCATTCAAATATCCCTGGGTTCGATCACGGCGAGCCTGCAATCCTGATCTGAGATTGGATAGTTTGCTCTGTTCACTTGCGATCTCGCCCAATGCTCCGTCAAGGTCCATCGCCACCGTCTCGATTCGTTGCGCGATCTCTTGCCTGGCTTGAAATTCGTCGAGTTGAGGAACCTCGCTGCAGCTTCTGGACGATTGGTGAAGGAAAAGCCTATCAATGGCGTCATGCAGGCCGAGAATGTCCGCAGCATCTGCCGCTCCTGGAGTTAGTGCCGGCATCGAACTTCTGGAAGAGGCCGGGTGCGTCTCTTGGCCATGGAGCAGCAGTGCCATCGACATCGCCACCGGTAGCAGAACAATGGAGCGCCATTTTCGGCAATGAGTGACGGATATGACAATCCAATCTGTCATTGGTGAGAAAGAATGACGAGGTTTGCCTGCTTTATCTTGATGCTGAAACATCACCACCTCCACTATGAGACACATCGGAGCCAAGCAACTGCCCCGCTCTCGTTAGGGACGCCTGAAAAGCTGGAGATGAGCGTCGTTAGCTCATTTCCAGCACAATCTTCCCAGCTCCCTTTCCACCTTTGCGCAACGCCGACTGCGCCATCGCCGCATCTTTGAGCGGATATGTATCCGCGACAGGTACCGTTAGCTCCCCCGTCTCTACAAGCTCAACGAGCCGCAACAAATCTGCCTTCTCCATACGCGCAAACACCGTCGTTACACCAGGTGCGCTGTCGGCAATCGAGCAGATACGTAACTCCGGACCACCCAACTGACGATTGAATGCAAGGACTCCGCGACCAACACGATCGAGGATGGCGTCCACACCTTCAGGGACGATTGAGCGCACGTCACGAACCAAGCCATCTCCGTACAGGACGGGCTCCACGGCAATTGACCGCAAATACTGATAGCTTGTGGCTGATCCAGAACCGATTACGCGCGCCCCGCGTGTCACCGCAATCTGCGCGGCCAGGGAGCCCACGCCGCCCGACGCTCCGTGAATTAGAATCGTTTCGGCTTTTGTCAGCCTCAGCGTGTGGACGATGGCCTGATAGGCCGTAAGCCCCGCCAACGGTAGTCCTGCTGCTTGCGCCCACGTCGCATTGCGCGGCTTGCGAACCAAGGTGGACACGGGGGCAGATATCCTTTCGGCGTATGTTCCATGGTGAAGAATCTCTTCACGCACAAAGCCGATCACTTCTTGTTCCGCAGCGAACTCCGTCACGCCTACGCCAACACGTTCGACTATGCCCGCTACATCCCAGCCCGGCGTGACGGGAAACCACGTGTCCATGATCGAATCTCCAAGACCAGCCTGCAACACATAGTCGGCTGGGTTAAGAGCGGCCGTCTTCACCCTAATAAGCACGCTGTTCTGCGCCAGTTTAGGTTCCGGGACATCCGCAAGTTCGAGGACCTCAGGCCCGCCATACCGCCGATAGATAATCGCTTTCACGGATAGCTCCTTATTGCCCAGGGAAGGCTAATGGAAGATTCATGGCGATGCGTAGCGTATCGATCTTCCATACGCCATCCACCCTATGCAACATCGGCCGATAGTAGCCTGACTCGATTGGAGTCACTGTGCCCTGAACTCCGAACGCTCCCTCGGGCCATCCCGTAGCTGGCCGCTCTTTTCCACGAACCTCAAAGACCACAAATTGAGCATCGATCGTCGCATTGTCGCCATTCACTTCAATAATGTGGTCATGAGTTGTATGGTGGCTCCAGCCATGTGCCGGGTGCGGCCGCATCATCTCTGATACGGCGGCAGCGATCGCCTCCCGCCCCACCAATTCGCCAACAGGCTCCAATTTGCCCGAGTTGTTATACGAAATCTCTACGCGGCCCGCCTCGGTGAATAACGCCGCCACTGCGCCTCCATCTCTCGTGTCCGCTCCCCGCACGTATTTTGCAAGCACTTGCTGTACTGCCCGCTCCTCACTCATCGCTGTCATCTCCTCAACTCTTCACCTTGGATATTTCAACGTGTCCCTGCCGCATACCATGCGAAGTGTTGCCGTCTATCGGGCCATACTTTTTCTATTATGGAACCTGGATTCTCATCCATGTGTTCGATTGCTTTGGATGACTTGCAATTTCCGACGTATCCATCATGGATAGCCAAATTGCGTTGTTTTCTGCAAAGAATGCTCCTGCACCTAAGATTAGTTTTAGAGGTATCTGATGCATGAGCGATAATGTGAGCTTTATCGATGTTTCTGTCTATGCATCGCAGCGCAGTATATCAAGGGCAATCGGCACACATTGGCGGGCAGCGATTTTGCGGAAGGAGGCGCCCACAGTCTGCAGATATTCGAGTTGTGCACATCTCGAACGCGAGGTCGAGGTGCTGAGGACCACGCCGGAGAGGATCGCCGGTAATTGGCCTGTGGCAATTCTGCTGCTGCACATTGATTCGCCCCAACGTCTTCTGGCGCATCATGTGCAACGACTATGGTGTTTGTGACCGTCGCACTACGGGAGCGGGGAGGTTTGAATGAACAAGAGGTTTGACGCAATCATCATTGGTGCCGGCCAGGCGGGGCCATCGCTGGCGGGCCGGTTCAACGATGCTGGAAAGACCGTGGCGCTGATCGAGCGAGACCTGCTCGGCGGCACGTGTGTGAACACGGGCTGCACGCCCACCAAAGCGCTGGTGGCGAGCGCCAAGGCCGCGCAGATGATTCGTTGCGCCGAGGATATGGGGCTGCCGCCACAACGCCTCTCCGGGATCGACCTCGCTGCGATTCAGAGAAGAAAGGATGCGATCGTGGCCAAGTCTCGTCAAGGTCTTGAGAAGTGGCTGGGTGGCATGAAGCACTGCTCGGTCATCCATGGTGATGCGCGCCTTGTTGGGCGGGACTCCGTTACCGTCAACGGAGATGTGCTGCAGGCGAAGCAGATCTTTCTGAATGTGGGTACGAGGGCTGCGATTCCAAAACTTGAAGGCCTTGACGAGGTTCCGTATATGACCAACACCACGATACTCAAGCTCGATGTTCTGCCATCGCACTTGGTTGTGGTTGGCGGCAGCTATGTTGGGCTGGAGTTCGCGCAAATGTTTCGGCGTTTCGGCTCCGATGTCACGATAGTAGAACGGCAGTCCAAACTGCTGAGCCACGAGGATGCCGATGTCTCGGATGCTGTGCGCGCCATTCTTGAGAAGGAAGGCATACATATCCGCACGCATGCGGAGTGCATTCGGTTGGGAATGCAGGATTCTCAACCCGCCGTCCATGTCGACTGCCAGGAAGATGCCCCGGAGATCGTTGCAAGCCATGTGCTGCTGGCGACAGGCCGCACCCCAAACACGGATGACCTTGGGCTTGAAGCGGCGGGCATCGAGCGAGATAAGAACGGATACATCCTGGTGAACGCGCGGCTGGAGACCGCCATACCCGGTGTGTGGGCGATGGGCGACTGCAACGGGCACGGCGCATTTACACACACTTCGTACGACGATTATGAGATCGTTGCGGCGAACCTGCTTGACGGTGGCTCCCGTAGCGTAGATGATCGCATCCCGTGCCATGCTGTTTATATCGATCCGCCGCTGGCACGGGTGGGCATGAACGAACGTGAAGTGCGCGAGGGTGGTCGCCCGGCACTGATGGGGATTCGCCCGATGACCAAGGTCGGTCGCGCCGTCGAGAAGGGCGAGACAGACGGATTCATGAAGGTGTTGGCCGATGCCGAGACGAAGGAAATACTGGGCGCGACAATCCTGGGCACGGGCGGCGACGAGGCCATTCACTGCATCCTCACAGCAATGTATGCCCGCAAACCGGTGTCGCTTCTGCAGCACTCGGTGCATATTCATCCGACCGTCGCCGAGCTGATTCCTACAGTGTTTGATGAAATGAAGCCACTGGAGTAGTTCGCAAGCTATTGCATCCCCGGAAGAGACCCAAGTTGTGATAGAAAGCCGTCGACCTAGTGCCCGAACCGCCGCCTTCCTTTGAAACCGACTACGCAATTAGTTACGAAAGGACATTGTCATGGCTCCTCGTCCCCCATTACCTCCCTTTACTCTGGAAACCGCTATCCAAAAGGTTCGATTGGCCGAAGACGGTTGGAACAGCCGAGATCCGGAAAAAGTCTCTCTTGCATACACCGTGGACTCGCGCTGGAGAAATCGAGCCGAGTTCGCCAACGATCGTAAAGAGATCGTCGCGTTGCTCACGCGGAAGTGGGCTCGAGAACTGGACTACCGACTCGTCAAGGAAATCTGGGCCTTTCTGGACAACCGGATTGCCGTCCGGTTTGCCTACGAGTATCACGATGACTCGGGCAATTGGTTTCGCGCCTACGGCAATGAAAATTGGGAATTCGACTCTGAAGGGCTGATGCATACAAGGCACGCAAGCATCAACGAACTCCCGATCTCCGAGGCCGAACGGAAGTTCCACTGGCCTCTCGGACGACGCCCCGATGAACATCCAGGGTTGACGGATTTGGGCTTATAACGACTAGGCGGAAACCAGAAGCCTGCAATGCAAATGAACACAGAGCCGTGTCCATTTGCAGAGGCATTCCCGGTTCAATCCGGGTTGTTACCGCCTTCCAACAGATATCGCGGCTTGCTCGATGAACTCCGCGACTCTCACCGGCTCTTGAAGCATTGCGAGATGGCAGGTTGGCAGTGTAATCGTTCGAGCGTTGATCTTCTCTGCCATCTGCTCCTCGAGAGTTGCGGTGATCGCTTTATCTTGAGCGGCGACGATATACCACGCCGGTTTGGTTTTCCAGGCAGGTACCACAGTCGGCGTTGCCGAGAGGACAGCAACAGACGCTGGCCCCTGCGTAGTTGTTAACTCGACCTGTTCGAGTTTCGATAAGTCCTGCGCAAAGGCAGTCGCCACGCCTTGTGGGGAGATGGTTGCGAACTGGCCAGTTGTGTCGAAGACAAGAAATGGCGTGATCGGAGAAGGAGTTTGTAGCGTCGACAGTAGTGAGAGCGCAGATTCACCGGTATCGGGAGCAAATGCGGCAACATAAACCAGGCCTGCGACATTTGGATCGTTTCCAGGCGTGTCTCCAATAACGACGCCACCATAAGAGTGTCCGACAAGCAGCACGGGACCCGGATATGCCGTTGTAATGCGCGCGATTGCACGCTGCGTTACGGCGTCGTCGTCTGCCAGGGACCTAAGGGGAAGCTGTACTGCGACCACATGGTAACCCTCGGCCTCCAGCAGGGGAATTACGCCGGACCAGCTTGAGCCATCAGCCCATGCTCCGTGAACTAGCACGATATTCTTGACGCCGCGACTGAAGTTGTCTCGCGACGATTCTGGTGATTGTTGGGCATAGCCAACGCGATGGAATCCTGTCGTCAGCAGAAGTCCGACACTCAGCGCTGCTTGAATAGCTGTTCTTGTTCTCATGAATTTTCCTCTCAAATTGTGATCTTCACTACGCGTGCCGATCGGCAAAACTTGTGGCCATTCTCACATTCGCTTGCCCGTTACATCTAAAACTAGTTCTGGTGAGGGGAAGAATCTAGGCGAAAGCCATCAGGAGTTGGCCATTCCTGTTGCATAAGAACAACCTGTTCGCCGGTCATGCATGCAATTGTTGGTATGGACCAGCGTCTGCTCCACTTGAACTGCCTGAACCGCTGGGGCCGCGAGTCGTCGTCCGTCGCCATATTCCCGGTGCTACCCCGTGAAGTCTTTTAAAGGTGCGGTTGAGTGCAGATTGATCCGCGAATCCGGATTGAATGGCGATGTCGGCAAGAGACAGGCGGGAATTCGTCATGAGATCTCTGGCTCTATCCACGCGACGTTCAATCAACCACTTATAAGGCGGCCTGCGAAAGGTCTGCCTGAAGGCCCGAGCGAAGTGGCCTACCGATAAGTCACATGCTTCCGCAACTTGATGGAGGGCTATCTTGCCATCCAGGTTGGCCTCCAGTAGCTCTGTTGCTCTTCGCTTCTGCAAGGAGGAGAGTCCACCACGAAATTGCTGGGCCAACATTTTCACACCGCCATAAGAGCAGACAAAATGACAATTCAAGGCATGCAAAACGTGGTCAACGACAAGCTTCGAAGTGTGATGGGGTTGCTCAAGCGAAGTGAGAAGGGTCTTTCCAAGGTGATAGACGACGGGGTCGAAATGCCCAAGCGGCCAAACCAATTGCTCCACGCGTCGCGCCCCATGGGCATAGGCAACTTCATCCAGAGAAGCTTGAGTGACATACAGCACCAATGCATCGAAGGGGTGCGGGAGCAGAACTGCGGGCTCTTTCCGTAAGTCGATTGCACTAACTCCACCGATAGGATAAGAACCACTCGATACCTTAGTCTTTCCGAAGAATTGCTCAATAAAAGGTATAGCTTTGAGTTGCAAGGCAACTATAAAGCCCTCCTCTCTAACGATTGGACGTGCAATTTCCGGCAGACCTTTGCTGCTCTGAACCCTCGCAAACGGGGACGTGGCATGTTCGGATAGGGTGACCTGGGCCGTGAGCGAGTCCTTGAGATACATGGCCTCGGCGAGTTGATTCCAGACTGTGGGGACTTGGTTGGCTGTGTTCATGTGTGCGAGGCCTCCACTTTGTATTGAATGAAGCAAGGGGGTCGTTGTAGATGGGCGAGCCTGACCGATGCTGCGGCCGTAATTCGACGGAAATCCGAAACGCCCGGTGTGGCCGGTAAATTCAGAGACTCCAGCTCATCTATCCACTCCGCAGTGGACACGCGTGCCTGTTCGGGGCCAAACAGCACTCTCACCGCTTCGGCAAAAGCTGCCAACTCGCGCTCCGCCAAGTTGATCAGGTTCGCATGACAAAGTGCGATCTCTTCCAGTTGCCGACCGGTCCGCTTCGATTCCCGATGACGCATACGGTTCTCGATTCTTCACCATGGGGAGATAGTGGCGCAGATTCACCAGTTGCTCTGTTTAGTTGGCGTGGCGTGCTTTACCACTGCTTATCTAACCACACGATAGAGATTTCCCAGGACGCGCAACACATTTGAAACTACAGAAATTGCCCTGGTATTCTCTGCAGGTACGGTTGATTTTTCGATGGACAATGCGAGGGAACTCAAAATGGATCGCGATTGCGAATGACGCGACGATACGCATTACGAAGCCAGGAGAATATGCCAGTGTCGGGATTCAAGAAGCTCACGCTGCCGGGCACGATGACGGAGATATCAGTTCCGGATTCAGTGGAACTGAGGATAGTTAATCTTCCCTGGATGCGGGCAGCGCGCTCACGCATACCCTGCAGGCCATGATGACCCTCTTTCCCACCTATGGCATAGTCTGGATCGATTCCGACCCCATTGTCCCCCACATGAAATGTCAGGTCGTGACCGTAGGTCAGGTCGATGCTCAGACGACTTCCATGGGAATGGGTCTTTGCATTTTGGATAGCTTCGTTTCCAATTCGATACAGCTCATCGCGAACGATCGGATGCAACTCCCGCGCATCCCCAATGACCGAGACCGATACTGTCATTCCATCAGGGACAACTCCACCTTCGGCGGCTCGCCGCAGCGCCGGTGCAAGCTCGTTCTTCAGCGTAGTTGATGACCGCAGTGAGTTCAGGGCCGCGCGGCCTTCCTCAATTGCCTGCTCAAGCCAACCGGAGACTTGTCCCAATGCACGGCGCATCTTCTCCGGATCCAGTGGCTCCTCAAGGCCATCGTCGACGACGAGCTTGCTGCCTTGAATCGTCTGAATGAAGGTATCATGCAGCTCTCGTGCCATGCGTGTACGTTCCGAAAGTCGCTCATCGAAGCGGACGCCAATGGCCTTTGCGACCTGCTGGACTCGTATGCGGTAAAGAATCGACCCGATGATGACGAAAGAGACGAAACATAATATCCGGAACGACGTCGTTTGATACCACATGGGTGCAATGCTGAAGTCCAGGATTGCACCTTCTTCATTCCAGACGCCATCGTTGTTGCATGCGATCACGTGAAACCGGTACTTACCAGGACGGAGGCCGCTATAGAAAGCCTGGCGTCTTGTTCCTGGCTCCTGCCAACCAGGATCGTGATTCTCCAATCTATAACGAAAACGCACTTTCTGAGGCACGACGAAACTCAGCGCGGTGTAGTCGATCTCCAGATTGCGTGTTAGCGCAGGGAGGTTATTTTGATCGCCTGCCGAGTAGTTCACTCTGTCCGCGACGATCTGCTCAATATGAACCGGCGGCGGTAGAGCGTTCATTTCCAGATGATTGGGATCAATCATCTGCATGACATTTTGATTGGCGAACCACAAGCGCCCGTCTGGAGAGCGAGTGGCGTGGGGTTGAAAGGCTGCATACGACGGCCTTGCGCCGTCGAATACGTCGAAGGTGTCGACCTTCACGTTAGCCTTGGGTGCGCCCAGCATGGGCGCGTTCTTACGGGTGCGAGTCCCGTCGTAAGCTGGTCACAGTAAACGAAGTGAAGCGCAACTGCATGAGGGTGACCGAGTGTGGGGAGGAAGCGTGGATCGAAACT
>Ga0255354_1000224_pt1 | contig 35959 bp, 33 predicted proteins | sample HBST50metaG_FD_189942 | JGI IMG/M metagenome (GOLD analysis project Ga0255354, IMG submission 189942) | Peat soil microbial communities from Stordalen Mire, Sweden - H.B.S.T50 | ecosystem: Environmental > Terrestrial > Soil > Wetlands > Peat | place: Sweden: Norrbotten County, Stordalen Mire...
ACGACCACCGCCGTGAATTGTGCGATCGTGCTTGCACAGCGAGGCGAGCGGGTTCTGCTGGTGGATGCCGATCTTCGGCGCGGAAGCCTCGACCGGGCATTCGGCCTGGAGGACAAGAGCTTCGGCCTGTCCACCGTGCTGGCGCAACCGGCAGCTCACAAGAACCTGCCTGTTCCGCTGCCGGAACTGCCGACGCTGCATGTGCTGGGAACCGGGCCGCGGCCTCCCAATCCAGCCGAGATGCTCTCTTCCAATCGCATGGAGGAGCAGTTGCGTCAGTGGACACAGGAGTACGACCGGGTGGTGCTTGATACTGCTCCGGTGCTTGCCGTGTCTGACACTCAGGCGGTTGCCGTACTTGCGGATACAGTCATACTGGTTGCCCGCGCGGGGATGACTCGCAAGCGTGCGCTGGTTCGGGCGCGCGATCTGCTCTGGCGGATCAATGCGCCCGTTGCCGGGGTGGTCGTGAACGATGTCGATATGCGACTGGAGAACTTCTATACATATCGCTATGGCATGTATGGCTATAACTACGGATATGGGTATCGAGATAGTCCCTACTCGAATAAGGCATACGGATATGAGGATGAGGAAAAGGGAGAATAACATGACTAAGACAATCGCGTTCGCGGTGACAATTTGTGCCGTTCTCCTGATGCAGGCAGGCGCCGGCCTTGCACAGCAATCCGGCAATCCCACGCTATATTCGGCGCCGCCACTGAAGATAGGCTCCGGAGACATGATTGAAGTAAGCATGTTCGACAACCCGGATTTGTCCGGCCATTTTCGGGTCGACGAGAAGGGCGACATCACCGTTCCGCTGCTTGGCCGAGTGCATGTGGAAGGCGCAACCGCGGAGGAGGCAGGGACAACGATCGAGCATCGCTACGTCGAGGCCGAGATTCTGAAACCGGCCAACGCCAGCGCAACTGTTTTCATCTCGGAGTATGCGACGCAGGGGATTATTGTCAACGGGGAGGTAAAAACGCCAGGATTGTACCCCGCTCTGGGTGTTCGCATGCTGAATGATGTGATCTCCGCTGCCGGCGGGGTGACGCCGACTGCTTCGTCGAAAGTGGTTATTACCCGCAAGAGCGATCCGGAGAATCCTGTTTCGGTCGACTATAATCCCACGGCTCTGACCCCGGTGATTCCTCGGGTCCAGATATTTCCAGGCGATACGATTGTGGTTCCCAGAGCAGGCATCGTTTATGTGCTGGGCAATGTCAATCGCCCTGGAGGCTTCGTGCTCGATGGCCGCAATTCTCTGACGGTGGAGGAGGCCATGGCGCTGGCCGGAGGCGACAGACATGCCGCTGCCTTGAGCCGTGTGCAACTCGTGCGCACCCTTGAGGGAGGCCGCAAGGAGGATATTGTCATCTCCGTCAAACTGATCCAGAAAGGCAAGGCTCCGGACGTGGCCATGAAGGATGGGGATATCCTGTACGTTCCCACGAGCGTTGGCAAGCTTGCGTCCGAACAGGCCATAACTTCCGCGCTTGGCATCGGTACTCAAGTTGTGACCTATCGAACTGCATACCAGTAGCGCCTCGGGTGCGTTTGTTCCAGAGCTAGCAGGAGAATCGCAATCCGCCGGGCAGGTTTCGATTGAGTGTGGTGAAAGGCTGTATGGACGATATTTCCGCGACTTCCGACAGAGATAGTTCCGTTCATCGGCGGCCGCTTTCTGTTGGCGTCCTGGTGCTGAACTACAACACTTGGGATCTCGCGCTACGGGCCTTGAACGCTGCTACCGCCATCGAGTCCGACAGGATATCGGAGTACGTTCTGTTCGACGATGGGTCCCCGGTTCCTCCGCCGGATGAAATAGATCGGCGCATACGTCTCATTCGCGGCGATTTCAATCGCGGATTTGCCAGTGCTTTAGTCGTGGCGTTCGCCAGCATGAAGAGCGACATCGTTGTGCTCTTCGATTCCGATGCATATCCGCTGACGCCCTTCTCCGCCAGAGTTCGAGAGCGTTTTGAACAGGATGAACGCCTGGGTCAATTGGGCTTTATGGCTCAGGACCACAACGGAATGCAGACCGAGTCGTTTCTTAGCGAGCCGACTCAATGGAGCCTGATTCTGGGGCAAAAGCTCTCCGCGCGGCTTCCACGGCCAGCGCCTCGGCCTTCCAATCTCTGCGTGATTACAGGTTGCATGGCCACCCGGATGGAATCCTATATTCAGGTGGGCGGCGTGGACGAGAAGCTCGGCTTCCTGGATGTTGATCTCGACTACAGCATGAGACTGCGCAGGCGCGGGTGGAAAGTAGCAACGGATACTTCGATCAAGGTCTTCCATGTAGGAGGAGGAACGCCCCAGCTCCAGAGGCATCGCGTACTTCATTTCTACAAGAGCCGATGGTACCTTCTTCGCAAGCATGGGCTCATATGGAATGCGGGCTTGGCGCGGGCTCTTATCCTCGCGAGACTGCTGCTTGAGGAGAACATTTTGCGAGTTTTCGGCCGGTTTTTATTCAACAACCAGGAAGTCCTGGCAGATAAGATATTAGGGCGGCAAGCGTTGATCTCCTATTGCCGTGAGAACTACCGATAGGCGGACAGCGCTCATCGCGACCGGCTTCGCCTGCGGCGCGCTTTCAGGCGCGGGAATCCACGCAGAAGCTCGGATTGCCGTTCTTGTCGCGTTTTGAGTTCGCGACTCTGGCGCTGACCAACACATAGCCCACAAATCCTCGTGAATTAATCGGAATCGGTGGCTTTTCATCCATTACTGGTCGATTATCGGGAAATATCCGGTGGTCGGCTGCCCCCTCTGGACCTCGGATGCGTCTATGCCCCCCACGAATAGACTGCTGATTCAAGTTGTTGCCCAGCTAAAGCCCGAGCGCTGCGGCGTCAGCGATCATGCAATCCTGCTGGCGCGGGAACTCGAAAGCGCATTTGGGATCGACACCGCATTTGTCGTGTTGAACTCAACTGAGCCGTGCGACCTGCCTTTTCCCAGGGTCTACTGCGCGCCATCTCAACTGCTTGGTGCTTGCCTTTTGCTGAGCAAAGGCCGGCCGGCAGCGCTCCTCGTCCATTACAGCGGATATGGTTACTCGGCGGATGGCGCGCCGTTTCTCCTTGCCGAAGCGCTTGAGCGCGTCCACGGGAGCGGGCAATTCCGAATCGGGGTTTACTTTCATGAGTTGTTTGCAGCCGGAATGCCATGGAAATCGGCATTCTGGTACCAGCGCCGGCAGAAGCAAGTCGTCCGCAAGATCGCAGGGGAATGCGATTTCATTGCCACCAACCTGGGGCGTCATTTTGACTGGCTGAAACGCGAAGCTATCCAAGGCGCCGACTTTCCTCTTCAACGGCTGCCTGTGTTTTCCAATGTTGGGGAGAGCCTGGAGATTCCACCCATGCGCGCCAGGCGGCCGGCAATGGCGGTTTTCGGTCTTGCGGGCACCAGACGGGAATCCTATAAGCGTCTGTTCCGTCTAGGGAAGATGCTGAACCACCTTGGCATCGAGGAAATCATCGATATTGGCCCGGAATTCGATGCTCCCGCGGATCTGATGGGGATTCCAGTGAAACGCAAGGGCGTCGTGGCTGCGGAGGATCTGGCCAACCTTTTCTCGCAGACGATGTTCGGGTTTGTACCGCGTCCCTCGTTCTGCCTGGCTAAGTCCGGAATCTTTGCGGGCTTTTGCGCCCACGGTACGATTCCAGTGCTTCCAGATTCCTTTTCAGGTGAAGTGGACGGACTGAGAGACGGGGTTCACCTGGTGAGTCCACTGACGGCGCAAGCTGCTCAGGCCGCCGGATGGGAGCGCTGTTCAACGGCGGCCTGGCAATGGTATTCGCAGCACCGGTTGCAGATGCATGCCGCGACTTATTCGCAATGGTTGTTTCAGCCGTCAATTGAAGCTGAAGCGGGAAAGTGCATAACTCCAAAATCCGCCGAAGTGTAGATCGGACATACGTTTTGTTGAGGAAAAGAGACTGGTGACGACGACCTCGTGTACAGGCAAGCCTGCCGTCCTGATGTCCCATCCGACGGGCAATCAGAACGTCCGCAACGCTCTGCGCAGCCTTGTCGAGCACGACATGCTTGCGGAGTTCTGGACGACCATTGCGTGGAATCCGCAGTCGCGATGGAATCGGCTGGCGCCGTCCAAGATGCAAGTCCAGTTGGCGCGGCGTGCCTTTGCGGGCGTGCCTAGGGAACGCGTGAAGTGTGTTCCATCGAGAGAAGCTGTCCGGCTGGGCGCAAGATCCTCGCCGCTGGAGAGTCTTCTTTGCTCGGGGGAACGTCCGTTTTCAATCACAGGCATATGCAGCCACTTCGATGGCAGGGTAGCACAGCGTCTTCGGGAAATCAGCGTAGACACCGTGTACGCCTATGAAGACGCCGCACTTCAGACCTTCCGCCAGGCCAAACGGCTGGGCATTACAGCTTTGTTTGAATTGCCGAGCAGCCATTGGTATTGGAAGAACAAGCTGCTATCGGAAGAGGCGGATCGCTATCCGGAATTCGCCGGACTTCTTCCAGAACTAATGGATTCAGTTGTGCGAATGGAGCGTAAGGACGAAGAACTTCATCTTGCGGACTATGTTTTCGTGCCCAGCCAACACGTACGGCATACTTTGGAGGGGGTTGTTCCGGATGAAAAGATCCGAATGATTAGCTACGGAGCACCGCCCGTAAGAGAGCAAAAGCAAATCTCATACGATCCAAGCCGGCCATTGAAGGTTCTCTATGTTGGAGCATTGGCCCAACTAAAAGGTATTGGATATCTTCTGGATGCTATCGATCTGCTCGGCTCGCAAGTGGAACTCACTCTCGTAGGAAGGCGGATCAAGGCGAATTCCAGAGTGGACGAGGCTTGCAGCCGCTGGCGCTGGTTCGAGACATTGCCGCATTCCGGTGTTATCGATGTAATGCGGGAAGCGGATGTGCTCGTTCTTCCATCGCTTGCTGAAGGCTGCGCCCTGGTGGTGCTGGAGGCTTTGTCGTGCGGTTTGCCGGTAATCATAACGCCCAACACGGGGTCACTCGAGTTTGTGCATGAAGGATGCGAGGGGTTCATTGTCCCGATATGCCGATCGGACGCAATAGCCGACCGGCTGAACGCACTGAACCGGGATCGCGAGTTGCTGGCTCATATGTCGCGCAACGCTCAGACAACCGCGGCGGGAAAGTCCTGGGAGAACTACCGAGAAACCTGGGCGGAAACTGTGAAGGTCGCATCATGTTACTGACAAAATCGCGAGGCCAAACGAATTCAACTCCCCGAATGTCCTTGTTGAAGCGGCTTTTCTGGGTTTATTTTCTGCTGCTGATTTTTGAAGGCGCACTGCGCAAATGGGTTCTGCCGCAGCTTTCCGCGCCGCTGCTGCTTGTTCGCGACCCGGTCGCGCTGGCCATAATTTGGGAGGCTTATCGCACGCACAAGTGGCCGAAGCGTTGGTCGGCGATCACCGGAATTCTTGCCGCCGTGCTGCTGGGGCTGTGTGTGGTGCAGATGGTCGCAGGTGATAATCCCTGGTTCATTGCGCTGTATGGATTGCGTTCCTACCTGCTGCCGCTTCCTGTTGCTTTCATCATGGGAGAGAACATCGACGCGGAGGACTTGCGCAAGTTCGGCGTCTGCACGCTGTGGCTTGTCATGCCGTTGGTGGCATTGTCGGCCGCGCAGTATTACGCCGGCCCAGCTTCTTGGCTATACGCAGGCGCGGGCAAGGGTGCGGGACAGATTGGCTATTCGGGAGGGCACGTCAGAGCTTCAGCAACCTTCAGCTTTGTGACCGGCCCGTCGAATTTTATGCCCCTGGCAGCGGCATTCATTTTCTATGGCATGGTCAATAGCAAGTTTGCAAAGAAATGGCTGTTGTGGGGGGCAGCCGGCGCGGTGATTCTTTCGGTCCCGATTGTCGGGAGCCGCGGGATGCTTGTCTTGTTGTTTGAGGTGCTTGCATGCGTGGCAGTGGCCGCAATGTTCGGCATATCTCAGCTAGTGAGTTCAATGAAAGTCATTGGCGCACTCCTGGTCCTTTTCGCAATCGTTTCACAGTTGCCTGTTTTTTCCGAATCGATGGTTACGTTCGAGGATCGTGTCAGCACGGCCGACGAGTCTCAAGGCGGTAGCGCGAATGAGGTTGACCGGCGTATAGGCGGCCCTATAATCTCCGCAATCGAATCCGTCGCTTCGTCGGCACAGTGGTATGGGAACGGAATGGGCCTCGGCAGCAATGCGGCTTCGACTCTGTTGACAGGAACCCAGCAGTTCCTGGCTGGAGAAGGTGAGATGGATCGGATTATCATCGAATTCGGGCCGCCGTTCGGTGTCGCTTTCATCCTTTTTCGATCTCTGCTTGCGCTCATGATTGGAGCCAAGGCGTTCTCGCGAGTACGCGATCACCAACCCCTTGCGTGGTTCCTGTTGCCGATGGTGTTTAACGGGTTGGTATGGGGTATATTCGAGCAGCCTACAAGCCAGGGTTTCATGGTGGTTACTCTCGCCTTTGCCCTCGCGGCGCTGAACCGACCTGACATTCCTGCCGAGCCGATGCAGGTTTTGAATCCGCGCTTGGGCCAGGGACACTACGGCTTGCGTGCGTGAAAAGAGTGAGCCGCCTGTGTCAGGCGGATTGAATGCCGATAGGTTCAGTGCAGTGGTTCCTTTCAGGGGAGAGGCTTATGAGGATTCTTTTCTGCTCCCACGTCTTTGCGCCCAGCGTAGGCGGAATCGAAACTGTGGGGAGCATTCTTGCGGAAGAGTTTACCCGCCTGGGATCGAGCGTCACGGTGGTGACGAGTACGCCAGGAGATAAGGATTCCGCAGCATATGAGATAGTGCGATGCCCTTCTGCAAAGAAGCTTTGTCAGTTGGCTCGCGATTCAGACATTATCTTTCAGAACAACATCTCTTTGCGGACGCTTCTTCCTCTGCTCTTCTGCCGCAAGCCGATCGTCGTCGTTCATCACGGCTGTTTGACACGCACGAACGGCAAGAGAGGCTGGCAAGACTATCTGAAACTGGCAGTGCTTCCGCTGTGCCGTAACATCGCGATCAGCAAGGCGGTGGCGGCGACCCTGCCTGTGAAGTCTGTCGTCATAGGCGACCCGTTTGAGACGCATGAGTTTGCAGGCCTTCAAGACACTCCCCGCATAAAAGACATAGTATTTCTGGGGCGATTGGTTTCTCAAAAGGGGTGCGATCTAGTTCTTCGGTCCCTGTCGATTTTGAAGCAGGAAGGGATTTGCCCGTCGCTCTCAATCATTGGAGATGGCCCTGATCTGGCGGGCCTGAAGCATCTGGCAACAGAGCTTGGCCTTTCAGATCAGGTAGCTTTTCGAGGAGCCATTCGGGATGGGCGGGGCAGAGTGGTGGCCCAGCACAGAATCATGGTCATTCCTTCGAGTTATGCGGAACCCTTTGGCGTGGTCGCGCTTGAGGGACTTGCCGCCGGTTGTGTCATTGTTGCTTCCTCGGCAGGCGGGCTGCCCGAAGCTGTTGGACCATGCGGCATTCTTTTCCCCAACGGCGACGCGAAGGCTTTGGCTTCGGCCCTCAAGCAACTGCTCACAAGCCCATCACTGCGAGAGAGACTTACGAGCGAAAGCCATCGACATCTGGAACGGTTTCAGCCTGAAATCGTTGCGAAGAAATATCTGGATGTTTTTCAGTCCGCTCTGCACAGGTAGGAGCGTTCTTCCCGCAAAGACGATCAGACTCGTCGCGCGACTCCGCCATGAGCAGGAAGATCGGGCTCTTCACAATTGCCAAGGATCATGCGATAGCTGGCGGTCTCCTGGTCCTCGGCGTTGCGACCGGCGTGTAGCTTAGCCATGTCATCCGTAATTGGAAGGTCAATATATGAAGGTCATGATTCTAAGCATCAATTATTGGCCGGAGGTCACCGGGATTGGCGCTTTCACGACTTATCGCGCGGAATTTCTCGCCGCCGCGGGACACGACGTGGAGGTATGCACAACCTTCCCGTACTACCCGGAATGGAAAGTGCCACCAAGCTATGCCGGCAGACTTGCGGCAAGCGAAGAGCGCAACGGAGTTAGAATCCTTCGCAGTTATGCATATGTCCCGAATCCGGCAACTCCTCTGAAGCGCATCCTGCACGAGGCGAGTTTCATCTTTTCTTCCATGCTCCGAGCATTGGCGGGGAAGCGGCCCGATCTGTTGCTTGTGGTTTCTCCGCCGCTTGGACTTGCGGTTAACGCCATTCTGCTGAGCCGCTTTTGGAGAATTCCCTATGTTTTTGACGTGGAAGATCTGCAACCGGACTCGGCAGCGGAACTCGGTATGCTTCCAGCCTGGGCGCTGAGACTTCTGTATAAGGTGGAGAAAGCAGCGTACCGCCATGCCTCGCTGGTTAGCACGCTGACGGATGGCATGAGAAAACGGATTGTCGAGAAAGGCATTCCGGCGGATAAGGTCGCACTCCTCGAACCGCGCATGGATGACTCGCTGATCGACATTGGGCCGGATGAGGGAAATGTATTTCGACAGCGGTACGGTCTGGAAAAGAAATTCATTCTAACTCACAGCGGCAACATGGGAGTGAAGCAGGGCCTGGACGTGATAGTGGATGCCGCTGCTCTGAACCGCTCGGATGAGTCGGCGGTGTTTCTGCTTGTCGGGGATGGCGCGGTGTCTGCAAGGATCCAGCGCCGGGTTGCCGAACTTGATTTGCATAACGTGCGGTTTTTGCCGCTGCTGGACGCGGCGGAGTTTCGAGGGCTGCTGGCGGCCAGCGATGTGTGCCTGCTGACGCAGCAGAAATCGGTTTCGGAAATCGCATTTCCGTCGAAGATTGTGACTTATCTGGCAGCCGGACGCCCGGTGATTGCCTCGGTGAATCCCGACAGCGAAATTGCGCAAACCGTCCGCGAATCGGGAGCCGGCAGGATCGCCGCTCCTGAAGATGCTGAGGCCCTGTTAGCAACAATTCGGGAGTTTCGTTGCGAGGATAAGCTGAAATACATTGAAAATGCGAGGGAATACGCAAGCCGTCGTTGGTCATCCGCGCGCGTCTTGGGACATCTGGAAAGAAGCCTGGTATCTGTCGCCACATCCGCGACGAGCCCTTTGGCTCAGGAAGGAACCTCTCGATGAGTTGTCTAAAAAAGATGAGTGCCGTCTCTATCTCTCTATTCGCAATCGCGTGCTCCATCAGCCTGCACGCCGCGCAATCCGAGCAGGCCGCAAGTTCTGTCCGTGCCGGCACAAGCGCCTCGCGCTCGACGGCCGGTACGACTACAGCGAGTCATTCCACTGCGTTTGGCGGAGGCTCCAGTTGGACAGCAGGAAAAGGCAGCTTCGGATCTACTAATCAGACAGGCGGAGTCTGGCGCGCAGAGTCGGCTCCCAGTGCAGTCCCTGGCGCCGTTCGCGGCACGATGCCAACTGCCAGCTCCGCAGTGCGCGCTTTTCCGTCCAGTAATACTGTCGCGTTGGGGGCCTACAGCCCGAAACCAACGAACGCCAAAAGCGGCGTTTCGCACGGCACAGCGCATTTCTCTCGTCCTTCCTCGGGCTCGCACTATGGAATTGCAGCCGGCGGTCGCGGTTCTCTTTCCACATCCTCAAGCAAGAGGCGTGTCGCGACCGGGTCACAGAGCCGGATTGGCTTATCGAGCAGCGGAACCGGCGGTGGAAAAACCGGAACAGCTTCAGGCCTGGCCTCCACGACGATGCGGCTTCCGTCCGCGCGGAAGCCGATAGTCAGTTCCCCCCATGGCAGTTTGCCCAAGGTGGGGGTGAGGCAACGCATTCCGGGAACGCTGCCCTAACTGGCGGTTCCCATGGATCTCGATGCGGCCGAGTTTTAGAGAGATTTAGACAACATGGAGTGACGACCGAATGGCCAGGCAGATTCACTACAATGCGGCGGAGCACATCTCGGCAGATACGGCAGCGGACCCCTACCTCCGCCCGGCTTTCCAAAGCGGGAGCCGCCTCAGGCGGCTGGCATGGAACATTTGCTGGCGGCTCTTCTATCGCATATCGCCGCGCCCAATGCACTCCTGGCGCGTCCTGTTGCTTAGGGCATTCGGAGCGAAGATGGGGCCGAACTGTCACTTCTATCCCGGCTCCAAGGTTTGGGCTCCATGGAATCTGGTGTGTGCCGACCAGGTTACGGCAGGCGATGGCGCTGAAATTTATAACCCGGCGCCGATACACTTTGGATCGCACGCGATTGTGTCGCAGGGCGCCTATGTTTGCGGGGCGACGCACGATTTCGAGAGTCCCGCATTTCCGCTGCTCGCTTATTCCATGGTCATCGGCCCCTATGCCTGGATATGCGCACGGGCGTCGATTGGCCCCGGCGTCAACGTGGGCGAAGGCGCCGTGCTTGGAATGGGGTCAGTCGCGACGCGCGATCTCGAACCATGGGGAGTGTATGCGGGAGTGCCGGCCGTCAAAGTGAAAGAGAGAAAGAACACGATTGCTGGCGCAGCAATTCCGGCACAGCGTCAGGCCAACTGATTCCATCCCGGCCTTGACTGTCGGCGCGGTGCGCGTTCTCGGCACTTTATTTGAGATGGTCTTGTACATGAAGTCACATCAATGGCCATCCGCCCATGGGCAGCAGCTCGGTTGGGAAGGGTTGGCCTACAGCTCTTTGTAACAAACGCAAAGAGGATCACGACGAAGACAACTGGTTGTAAATTGCCGCGTAGAAGGGGAAGCAAAATGGAAATTTGGGATAGGATCACTTCTATAAGTCGAAAAGGCCTGGCGGCCATTCGGCTATTGGGTTCACAGGGCCCTGAGAAGGATGTTGCCAAGCACTGGCTGTTCCGTACGGGCAGCCGGTTGGATCGCAAGTTTGCGGCAACCGCCCCATATTCCTTCAGCGACTACGGGGATTTCGAGCGAATCACAATCTATGACCAGACCTTCTTGTGGCCGCGGAATGGCCCCAAAGCAAGTGCTCTTCAAATTCTTTCTGAAATAATGACTCCCACACATCCACATCAATATCTGTATGGCCCGACCATGGTCGGGATCGACGATGTTGTCTTGGATATAGGCGCCTGCGAGGGAGCCTTTTCAGCACTTGTTACTGCTCGGTGCAAACGAGTTGTCGCAGTTGAGCCATCCCGTTCGATGTGCCGGCTCATTGTCGAACTCTTCCAGCTTCGCAATGAGCCTTGCCCGCAGATTCTGAATTGCCTGTTGGGAAGCGAGTCCGGCAAAGCGTACTTTTTGGAAAATGCGCGGAATCCTGGGGCGAGCCGGATCACTTCCGGGCCGGTGCCAGGTGCTTATGAGGTGCCGGTGATGACGATCGATGAAGCAGTCGAAATGATGGAAGATAAGCCGACTTTTATCAAATGTGACGCTGAAGGAGCAGAAATAAAAATCTTTTCCGGCGGCAAACACTTCCTGCAGCAGTTTCATCCCAAACTGGCTATCACCACGTATCACAATCCAAAAGACTTCGCCGACTTGCACGCTCTACTCAAGTCGTTCGGCTACCGCGTCGAGGGCAAGGGATTCCTCTACGCCGGAGACGCCCTTCGTGTGCAGATGATTCACGCGTGGTAAATCTATGGCATTCATAATCTCGCCGGGGAGCGAAATCAATTCTGGAGTTTGCGAACATGTCTGCAATGACCGGGTCTGCCTATGCGAAAGAACGGGTTGCGGCGGTAGCATTTTGCGCGGACCAGTTCATGGAAGTTCCGCTCCATGTCGCGGCGTCCTCGCTGCTTCGGAATCTCCACCCGGACTACACGGCGCATTTTTATTTTCTTCTGACGGGCTTTTCCGAAGATGCCATTCGCCTGTTGCGCCGCACTCTGGATGGAACCGGGCGCAATTACACGTTCGTGCTTCTTGAGACATCGGATGTCACTCAGTTTCAGGGCTTTCACTCTCTGCATGGAAGTTACGCGATCTACTACAGGTTGCTGCTGCCCGACCTTGTCAACGAGGACCGCCTCCTCTATTTGGATTCCGACATCCAGATCAAGGTGGATGTTTCGCCTCTGTTTACAATAGATATTGGATCCAAGGCGGTGGGGTTTGTGGTCGATGGGACCGTATCATCGGGACTGGACGCGAAGTTCCTCCTTTCTCTCGGCAAGTCCCTCGACGGGCCCGGGTTCAACTCAGGGGTTATGCTTCTGAACCTTCCAGAGTGGCGCCGCCAGGAGTGCTCATTGCGCATCTTTGCCTTCTGCCGGCAGTACGGCGCGCAGTTGATCAACAACGATCAAACCGCGCTGAACGCAGTGTTCGCCGACGAGTGCTATCGCCTCGATCCTCAGTACAACGTGAAGCTTTATCCGAACAGGGACCGCGAAAGATGCCGAATGATGCCGAATGATGGAATCTTCCATTTCATTGGAAGCCCGAAGCCTTGGGATATTGGCGGCCGTCTGTTGTTGCCGCACGCTGGGCTATGGTTTGACGACCTACGGAAAACTGCCATTCCCATCTACAAACGCATCCCCTGGTTGAACCGCGTATCGTGGTTGCGGCTGCCGAAAATTCTTGGGGGCTACCGGCTCATTGCCAAGCAGAAACTCTTCAAGCGTTAAAGAAAGCCATTTCCTAGCCTTCTCCGTTAACGGCAACTCCGGCGCCGCCGTCAGCACAATCGCTCCCGTCCCAGTCATAGTTGTTTGTCCTGTGCGCATGGGCAGCACTTAATTTCAAGGAGCGGGCTTGACGGTCGCATCTCCGGCCAGGCGCGCGGCGTGGCGCTTCTCCCATATCTTGGCATCCACCAGGAAGCGGAACCAGAAGGTTTGCAGCACCCAGAAGATCAATCCTTCAGTCCCGTCCAGGAATCCCAGGCGGAAGAAGTAGCGATAAACGAACAAACCGAAGGGGCGGATGAAGAGCGGCAGTTGGTTGTACTTCTGGCGCAGGAATCGCTTGCGCTGAGCAGGGTTGCCATGAGCGTCGGGCAGGAGTCGCCCGGAGGTCTGCTTGGCATCCAACTCGGCTACCTCGCCATCGGACCAGCGGTTGTGCCGCGCAGTCCACTCGGTAAGCGGCATGCGAATGTCGTCCACCATGATCCCCGGCAGTTGGCCGCTGGTTCCGTTTTTTAGGATGAAGTGCTGGTCGTACTTGCGGTCTTCACAACGGCCTGTGCCAGTGCGGAAAAGGCGCAGATGCCAGGTTGGGCTCATGCCTCCGTGGCGCAACACGCGGCCCAGAAAGCGCAAATACCGGGGCAAAAAGTAGCCGGAGTCTTCGGGCTCATCGGGCAGAGCCTGGATAGCCGCCACCAGTTCGCCGTCCATCAACTCGTCGGCATCCAAATGCAGTTGCCAGGGCCTGGTGATAGGCAAGTTATCGATGGCCCAGTTGCGCTGGGCTCCATAGTGCTCGAACGGGTGCTGGACGACGGTCGTTCCAAAGGACTTCGCGACCTCAACGGTTCTGTCTTTGCTGTAGGAGTCCACCACGAAGATTTCATCTGAAACCAGGCGGGCGCTGCTGAGGGTGGTGCCGAGCGTATCTTCGGAGTTGAATGAGAGCACGATGACAGTGGGTCGCATAACAAACATGGTAGCGCATACGCGGGCAAAAATCCTGGCTGCACCGGGGCAAAGGGCAAAGCCTCGCCAGAGATGGAAACAATATGGATTGGGCGTGCTATGAGGGTTCTGTTGGTAGGAAACTATGAGTTCGACGGAGCAGCGAGCATGAAGATATTTGCGAGTGCTTTGCGCCGAGAGCTCATTTCGCTAGGAATCGACGTGGACTTGATTGCCCCCACACCTGTATTTGGGCGGGTCAAGCGATCCGCAGTCGGGCTAGGCAAGTGGTTAGGTTATATTGACAGATTCCTGCTTTTCCCGCTGAAGTTGCGCGCTGCGGCGGCCCGGGCAGATGTCGTTCACCTCTGCGATCATGGCTCCTCTATGTACGCATCCATGGTAAAAGGTAAACCCGTTGTAGTTACCTGCCACGACATGCTTGCGGTTCGCGGCGCACTGGGACAAAAGACGGACTGTCCGGCGTCGTTCTTTGGACGATTCTTGCAGCGTTGGATCGTGCGGGGGATGCGGCGTGCGGCCCGGGTGGCCTGCGTATCCCGGTGTACATATGAAGATGCGCGCCGAATTCTGAAACAAGACAGAAATCTGTGCGTCGTCCTGAATGGACTCAACTACCCGTTTCAGCCGCTTCCTCCCAGCGAAGTCGATCGGCGATTGGCTGGTCTGTCGGAGATTCAGGAGGCGTTCATCCTTCACATCGGCGCTAACCTTGCACGCAAAAATCGTGAAGGCGTACTGCGGATATTCGCAAAAGTGCAAAAGGAAACAAACCTGCAACTGGTATTTGCAGGAGCCGCGTTGAGCGCAGATTTGATACAGCTTGCGGATGAGCTCCATGTTGGCAATCGCATTGTCCAGGTCGTCGCGCCGCGCGTGGAGATCATAGAGGCGCTCTACAATCGTGCCGTGGCGCTGCTGTTTCCCTCGCGCTATGAAGGCTTCGGGTGGCCGCCCATCGAGGCGCAGGCTTGTGGCTGCCCGGTTGTTGGAAGCGAGATTCCCCCGCTCATCGAAGTACTCGGCCAATCGGCGGTGCTCAGGCCTCTCGAGGATGAAGCCGGCATGGCCGAGTCCATTGTGAGACTCGCCACGGACGGAGAGTACCGTGATCGGATGCGACAGCGCGGTTTCGAGAACGTCCATTTACGGTTTCAGACATCGCGCATGATCGGCGAATATGTGTCGCTTTATGGGGAGTTAGTATGTCAAAGATAGCGATCTTCGCATTTGCCGTTGCCGCGCCTTTCCCCTGGAGTGTGCGGCGGCTCATGTTACAGATCCTTTGCGGATTCAAGATCCACAAGAGCGCCTTCATCTCCAGATTCGCGCTTGTACTGCCGTCCCGCCTGGAGATGGGGCCCAAGGCGTACATTGGTTCTTTCACCGTGTGTAAAGGACTTGAATTGCTTCGGCTCGATGAGAACGGGTGCATCGGCGCGTTCAACTGGATCACCGCGTTTCCCCTTGGAACCGGAAGCCGCCACTTCGAACTGGACCCCGGGCGCAAGCCGCACCTGACTGTTGAACGGCATGCTGCGATTACAAATCGTCATCTTATCGACTGCACCGATGAGGTCAGGATGGGAGCGTTCAGTACGTTCGCTGGATACCGCTCGCAAATACTCACTCATAGCATCGATCTGAACGAATCCCGTCAGCGCTGCAAGCCAGTACAAATTGGCCACCATTGCTTTGTGGGGACCAATTGCGTGTTACTCGGTGGCAGTTCACTGCCGGATTGTTCCGTGCTAGGCGCTCATTCTCTCTTGGCCTCGCGAGAGGAGGCTCCGGGGTATCTTTACAGCGGAGTACCCGCGAAGCCGATCAAGGTCATTAATCCGGGAGCGAAGTATTTTTTCCGCCCTGAGGGATGGGTGTGGTAGCAAGAAAGTCTCTATCTGATCGGCCTCTGTAGATGAAGGCAGTAACCTGGCGAAGCAGGAAGGCAGTTCAGACTCTGGGATGTAGCCGCGCAGTTTTTTAGGGAAGAACGGAGGCCTTCGATGGAACGGAGAAAATCTTCCTTCAACTCAGCCGCATTGCTTAGAAACATGGTGCATTGTTATGCAAGAAAGCCGTGAATCGTTGCGTTCTGGAACCGGCGCAGAGTTCTTGGATATCGCTCCGGGAAGCGTGAAAAGGGTTCTGATTTATCGTCTGGGAAGTCTTGGCGACACGATCGTTGCATTGCCTGCGCTGCATCTGGTGGAACGTACTTTTCCGTCCGCGCGAAGGTTGATGCTCACCAACATTCCAGCTCATGCCAAAGCGGCTGCTTCATCGGTCATCCTCAGCGGCTCCTGTCTGGTGCATAGCTACATCAGTTATCCGGTTGGGACCAGAAGCATTCGCGGCCTTGCGCGAGTGTGGTGGCAGATACGGCGTTTTCGTCCAGACCTGCTCGTGTATCTTGCATCGTCGCGAAGCGAAGAGATGGTGAGGCGAGATTTAAGGTTTTTCCGGCTTTGCGGCATTCGCCGCATTGCCGGTCTTCCGTTGGGGAACCTTGCGAATAATTGTTACAACTCCGCGACCGATCTGTGGGAGCAGGAAGGCGCCAGGCTCCTTCGTTGTCTACGGCCGCTTGGCGAGGCAGACGCGAACGATCTGCGTAATTGGGATCTCCGCCTGACCGAGGCGGAACGCGCAAAAGCTCGCGAAGTATTAGCTGCTGCCGCGGGCAGGCCGATCGTCGCCTGCGGTCCGGGAACGAAAATGCAGGCAAAGGATTGGGGGCAGCAGAATTGGCGGGCACTGCTCGATAAACTCAGCGTGGCATTGCCGAATCATGCACTGGTCCTCGTCGGAGCGAAGGAGGATGCGGCGGCAAGCAAATTTGCCGCAGCCGGATGGAAGAGCACTGTACTGAATCTATGTGGAAAGCTCACTCCGCGCGAGACCGCGGCTGTTCTTGCGCACGCGGAGTTGTTCGTCGGTCCGGATAGCGGTCCGATGCATCTTGCGGCAATCAGTGGCGTACCGTGCGCAATTGCGTTTGCTGCGCGCGATTACCCAGGGCGCTGGTTTCCCGCCGGCATCGGACACCGGATCGTGTACCACAGAGTGGAGTGTTTTCACTGTAGACTCGAAGTCTGCATTGAGAAGAAGAAGGACTGCCTCACCTCAATCACAGTAGAGGAAATGTTCGCTGCGGCCATAGGCGCATGGGAAAATGGTCAGAGAGAGCGGACTTCGCGGATGGCCTAGTTGCCATCGAAGGAAAAGAATATGTATATCGTTACGGGCGGTGCGGGATTTATCGGCAGCAATCTGGTCCATGAGTTGAATCTGCATGGTATTTCCGACATCCTTATCGTCGATAATCTTGCCGATGTGCGAAAGCTCTTCAACCTGCACGGCGCCCGGTTTGTGGACTACATGGACAAGCGGGAGTTCCGGCGCGCGCTCCACCAGGGGGAATTGCGAATTCCGCATATCGAGGCGATCTTTCATCAGGGGGCGTGCTCGAACACACTGGTAGACGACGGCGTCTACATGATGGACAACAATTTCACCTGCTCGAAGGAGATACTCGACTACGCCATTGAGCAGGGCGCACCGTTCGTCTATGCTTCGACGGCAGCGGTATATGGGCTCAGCGGCCAAGGCCACTTTACATCCACGCTGGAAAACGAGAAGCCGCTGAATATATATGGCTTCTCGAAGCTGGCATTCGACAATCATGTACGCCACCGGATTGCCCGGCAGTCGCTGCCGATCACCGTGGTAGGCCTTCGGTACTTCAACGTCTATGGACCGCGCGAAGATCATAAAGGCCGCATGGCCTCCGTGATCCACAATTTTTCAAAGCAGATACTGGAGAACCGCAAAGTTTGCCTGTTTGAAGGCTCCGGCGGATATGGTAACGGCGAACAGCGGCGCGACTTTGTTTTCGTTCGCGATTTGGCGCGGCTGAATCTGTTTTTCGCTCAAGCGGGGCCATATGCTCCGGCGAAAGACCAGCCGGCAAAGACTTATCAGGCCGTGGTGAATGCCGGATCGGGCCGGGCGCGCACCTTCAATGAAGTTGCAAAAGCCCTGATGCAGGTGCATGGCGAAGCCAAGATCGAGTACATGCCCTTTCCCGCCGATCTCGAAGCACGCTATCAGCACTTTACCGAGGCCGATCTCACGGGATTACGGAAGACGGGATGCGGCATTCCCATGACCACGCTTGAAGACGGAGTCCGGGAAACCTTTGCCCAGGCGGAGACGCCTAGCGCCTGACATTGCTTACTATCACCTGATTTGCCCCGTCGGCCTTGCTCCACTGGCCGCTAAGGAAGGACACACTAGACCTGCGACCCATGAGCCACCTGCATTCCTTGAAAGCCTTTCTGGCTCCCAAACTGCAACGTGTCGTCGAGTTCCTGGCTGCCCAGGGAGTCACGATGGCGGGCAATCTCCTCTATGGTTTGCTATGCGTGCGGCTGTTGCCTATCGCCGGCTACGCCAAGTTTGCGGTGGTCTTCGGATTTCTAGGCACACTGACGCTGCTCATGGACATCAACTTTTCCGGCACGCTGATTCCGCTCGTTGGGGAGCGGATCGACGATCGTCAGTTGATTGCCGACTATGTGGCTTCGCTCCGCCAGTTGGCTCACCGGCTCTACATGGTGATGGCGCCGGCCGCAATCTTGGTCTTTCCCTTGCTGGTCTACAAGCAACAATGGAGTTGGCAGGTTGTGGCGGCCATGGTGGCGATCCTGCTGGTTGCGGCTTGGTGCGCTCGGGTTGGCGGGGCCTATGGCGCGGTGCTGATTGTGCGCCGCGACCAAAGGGTCTGGTACCGGGCTCAGATGATATCGAGCCTCGGCACTCTGGCGCTGCTGGGCGTCTTCTGGGCCGCTCACTGGCTTAGCGCCTTCTCCGCCATCCTCATCAATGTGGCCGGCATCGTCTTTGTCAGTTCGTCCTACTTCTTCCGGGCACGATACCTGTTGGGGGGTGCAGGCCATCCCTCCAAAGAGAAGCGCAAGGCGATTGTGCATCTGGCTCTGCCAAACATGCCCAATGCCATCTTCTATGCGCTCCAGGGGCAGGTGTCGCTGCTCCTGATCACCATCTTCGGCCACACCTCGGCGGTGGCCAGCATAGGCGCTCTGGGTAGGCTTTCGCAGATCTTCGCCCTGTTTGCGCAAATGAATCCGCTCCTGGTGGAACCCTATTTTGCCAAGCTGTCGAGAGCCCGGTTGAAGGCCAACTACCTGGGTGTGCTCGCTGTGGTTGGCGTCCTCTGTCTGTTCGTCACCGGGTTGGCCCGCTATTTCCCCCAACTCTTCCTCTGGGTGCTCGGGCCCAAATACTATGGTCTACGCTTCGAGGTTCTGCTCTCCATCGCCACTGGCAGCCTTGGTTACCTTTGCGGGGTGCTGTGGGTCATTAACTCCGCTCGCCGGTTCGTATACTGGTGGAACGGAGCGTTGACCATCACTTACAGCCTCCTGGCTGAGGTGCTGTTTCTATGGAAAATGGATTTGTCGACGGTGCGAGGTGTACTGACATTAATGGTCGCGCTTGCCTCGGGCGGCTTTCTTATCAATGTTCTTACTGGCGTCTACGGCTTTTTGTGGGGTCCGCGGAAGACCGCAGGGGCTTGACGACAACCAATGAAGGAGGCGAGCATGAGCGAGCATTTCACCACTATCCCTATCCCGAGTTTGGTTAGTAACGCGGGGATCTGCACTCTCTTTGAAGGCGACTACCATTTCGGAGTGGCGGCGCTTGTGAATTCACTGGTGCGCGCGGGATATATGGGCACGGTTTGGGTGGGATATAGAGGGGCGCTGCCGCCTTGGCTCGATCAACTCAAGCATCTTGATGTTCAGGGCAGTGAGTATATGGTTACGGATCAGGTCCGACTGGTGTTTCTGCCGCTCAAAACGGATACTCACTTCACCAATTACAAGCCTGAATTCATGATTGATCTGCTCGCAAACCAAGCTAGCGCGTGTGATTGCCTCTGGTACTTCGATCCGGATATTTTTTTGCGCTGTGGCTGGTCCTTCTTTGCGAAATGGCAGCACTACGGCATCGCCTTATGCGAGGATATGCTCTACCATCCTCTTCCTGAGAACGATCTGCTTCGGCAACAATGGATAGAGATCGCAACCGGCATGGGACTCGGCAAGCCTCGCGCACTCATACAACATTTCAACGGCGGTTTCGTGGGTGTCCCTACCGCCTATGCCAGCTTCCTTCACTTATGGAAGCGTGTACTAGACCAAACTGCGGCGATGGGCTACGATCTGACGGGTTTTTTACCCGGTACCCGTGAGATGCCTCTGCACGCAACCGACCAGGATGCGCTGAACATTGCCACTATGTACACGGAGCATCCGCTGTCTACCCTGGGGCCGGAGGCGATGGGATTCATTAACGGTGGATTCACCATGTACCACGCTGTGGTTCGGAAACCCTGGAGAGGTTTGATGGTGCGGAGTGCGCTGGCTGGTGTGCCACCTTCGAGTGCGGCCAAGTTCTTCTTCACGCAGGTTTCGTCTCCCATTCGTGCCTACTCCCCGATGCGTTTGCGCGGCAAAAAATTGGCTTGCGCAATCGCTGGATTTATTGGGCGCTTCTACGCCAGAAGGTGAGCCACGCTCCCTCGAACGTGGTGGAAACCTCTGAAAAGGATGGCCTTCCACCAAGAGAAAAGGTTTCATAGTCTCTGAGAATCTGGCGATGATTGCCGATGGAGCCAAATCGCAATCGGATAGGCATCAGAGGGCCGTCCGCCTTTCTTGCGATAACCAATCTTTGCGTGTTGCCTGCTAAGATCAGAGGGACTTGATGACAGTTACCAGAGGAAGATGATGATGCGTGAAGTTACCAACTCAAGCCCTCAGCCTGTCTGTAACGTGGCCATCTGTACGCTCTTTGAAGGAGATTACCATCTCGGATTGGCAGCCTTCGTCAACTCCCTGGTGCGCGCGGGCTTCGCGGGAACAGTCTGGGCTGGATATAGAGGGGCGCTGCCGCCTTGGCTCGATCAACTCAAGCATCTTGATACTCCGGGCAGTGAGTACATGGTCACGGATCAGGTTCGGCTGGTGTTTCTGCCGCTCAAGACGGAGATTCACCTTACTAATTACAAGCCTCAATTCATGCTGGACCTGCTTGCGGATCAGGCCCGCGATTGCGAGTATCTATGGTATTTCGACCCGGATATCTTTCTGCGCTGCAGTTGGTCTTTCTTTGCGGACTGGCAGCGCCATGGCATTGCCTTGTGCCAGGAAATCGTCAATAACATACTTCCTGAGGACTCTCCTCTGCGACAACAGTGGATGGAAATTGTCAGTGGCATTGGTCTCAGCAAGCCGCGGCCTCTCAACCACTATTTCAACGGCGGGATGGTGGGTCTATCCGCGGAACGTGTCAGCTTTCTTCATTTATGGAAGCGACTGTTAGAACATGCGGGAGCGACTGGCTGCAATCTGAATGGCTTTATGCAGGGAACCCGTGAAATGCCTTTTCTCGCCAGCGATCAGGATGCACTGAATATTGCCGCCATGTATACCGAGCATCCGCTCACCACCATGGGACCGGAGGCAATGGGATTCATTGGCGCTGGATTCACGATGTATCACACCGTGGGCCAAAAGCCTTGGAGGGGTTCACTGTTGCTGAGGGCACTGGCTGGCGTACCGCCTTCCAATGCGGTCAAGTTCTTCTTTACCCAGGTTTCGTCGCCCATTCGCGCATACTTCCCGTTGCGTTTGTGCGCAAAGAAGCTTGCTTGTGCAATCGCCGCGTTTATTGGCCGTTTCTACAGAAGGCAGTGACGCAGCACCTGCACGAATGAACATACTGCACGGTTGTGGCAGTGCTCCAGATAAGTGCCGGCCATCGACTCAACCACTGGATGGTGCGTTGTGTCGCTTCTTTCTCTCGCCCAACGAGGCAGGGATGGTAGTCTTTAATCGCTGCAACCACTTGCACTTTGAAGAAGATGACCAATTCACCGGCGGTTCAACTGCCGTTTTTAAGTTGATTAGTTCAATATATTTTGTCAGCCGAGCAGCCCGACTTGCCGCTGCAAGTTACTTCAGCAATGAACCAGCTAACTTGCCAACTCGCCATCACCGCGAAGCGGTGGCTAACCGGCTAAATAGTTAACCAGTTCTCAGGTGGTTTGGCGAATGGACGGAGAAGACCAAACTCTCAACCAGTTTTGTTCATAGGGAGCGGAGTTTGGCGCGCTTTTTGCGCCAAACGCAGTCGAAAGCCTGCCCTGATCGCAGTCGAAGGGGATCTGCGGTTGCGTCCCCAAATTATGCGATGAACCTCGGGGACACAATACTAGACGCTGGGCGAAGATCGACGGCAGCGCCCCTCTTTCGACCCCATTGCCGATAATTATCGTCCCCTGGCGCACACTGGTAGATGGGAAGAGATGGGAGCAAACTCCCCGCATCGGCCTGAAATAGTGCGTACCCCCACCCCCCCCTCTCACTTTTAATGCAATTTCCGGCCAGCACATCCTGGTAAACATAAAGGAATAAACAACTTAGAGAAAACTACTATTAACTGATCGGTAAACATCGAAGGCCGTTTTTGCCCATTTTTGAGCAGTTTTTAGCCCGTTTTGAGCTAAAAACAGCGTTTTTTGCTTCAAATTTCAATCGCTGCAACCGCTTGCACGTTAAGAAGACGACCAATTCATTGCCGGTTCAACTGCGGTTTTTAGGGTCAAAGAAACATCTGAGGTGAGCTATGAGTCAAACGGTCTGCCCAGCTTGTGGCCAGGATGCATTTGAGCCACGCGAATTTATCGATGTCGCCGAACAGCATAAACTCTATGCGCCGGACAACCAAGAGACGCAGCAGGAACTTACTGCCGCTGCGTCTGAAACTGCGTCAAGCTATCAAATGTTGAGATGCCATCACTGTGGTCTGGAGTTCTGCGAACCACTGCTGGCTCCATCGGCGGCGTGGTATCACCTCGCGTATAGAGCGTTGGACCTCTACTCATTTGACCGATGGGAGTTTTACGAAGTACTTCGCCGTATTCCTAAAGGTGCAGATGTGTTCGAGTTTGGGTGTGGTTCAGGCTTATTTTTGGCGCATTGCCTGGAATATGGTGTATCTGCCTCGGGAGTGGATTTCTCAGAAGACGGCGTCGCCAGTTGCGTGGCGAAAGGTCTTGCCGCGCGACATCTCGATCTCAACGAGGCCGCTTCCGTATCCGATACGGATCGCTTCCCCCAAATGGCTGCGTTCCACTTACTTGAACACCTCGACCGTCCAGTAACATTGTTCAAACAGGCTGCTTCGAGGGCGTTGCCGTCCGCCCACCTCTGGGTGTCGGTTCCTGGTGATCGCCGGACAACTCGTCGCTTCGGAGTAAGGGAGTTTCTGGATCAACCGCCGCACCATATGACGCGGTGGACATCGGAGGCATTTCGTGAAATTGGAAGACGCTACGGCTGGCGCCTCGTGGAGACGCTTTATGAGCCCATACCGCTTCGCACTACTTTGTGGTGGATTTCGGTTAATTCCCCAACCTACCAACGGTGGAAAGCTGCAGGGCGGTTTCGGAGCCGATTTGTGGAAAGAGCCTATCGTGCCTTGGCTTTGCCAGCAGCGTTGATTCATCGGCTGACGGGCGACAGGCACTTGAGCGGTTACGCAATGTTAGCCCATTTTGTCTTTGACATCCGCTGATAGGCGACCGCTGCTTCTCAAGTCCAGGTACTCCAGGATTTTCAGCAGGCGTAGCTAGCCTATGAAACGTGAGGTCAACGCTGGAGCGCGACGGCCATTGCTCTACACTGACAATCTCACCGACACGAATATTCTGGCCGGCCAATTTCATTCAACGAGGACACATTCATGCGGAAAGTAGCTTTAATTACTGGCAGATTTTGAATAAAAGGTATCAAGTTTGTAACACAGTAGTACTAGTGACACACTGTTGCAAGAGGGAGAACCCGACTTTGCCGGGGCGGGAGTTTAGGTCTCAGTCTTGGACGATACGAACGGTGTAGGCAACAGAACCATCACCTACACCGGCGTCAAATCTTACAGGCCAACTCCGATATAGCACTTTGAGTTGGTTAGCAAATCACTTCGGCTATTGCAGTATCAATACGCCCCCTATCGGCGCCGAGCCCGATTCCTCATGAACGCTATCAAGACCGCTTATCTTCCAACTGTGAATACCGGGATGATAGCCCTCATCGCTGGTATACAGATAGATGTTGCCGTTGACGGGAACCGTTGCCATCGTTAAAATATTCCCAGCAGCGCCTGGCACCAGTGTTCCGGAATTGCCTCCTGATTGGGGTGTGTTACCGAATTGACCAATTAGTAGCCCATCTTCCGACCAGTGCATCCACTGACTCGAAAACGTGCCCCAATTTCCGTTATATCCTTCAAAAACATTCGAACCCTCAACCAAAGCAGTGATACCATCAAGGCCGCTGAGGTTACTATCTGAGAAGGTACCTTCCCCGTCCGGAGAACTCAGCATTCCGCCAGGGCTTGCCTTCCAGGACCAACTTGACGCTCCTGCTTTCACTCCTCCAATGTGGTGATCCGAGCCAGCTGTAGAAATGGTGGTGTTGAAGGAAACGTAGAAGCCTCCACTTGTTGCCTGTGGTGTCTCCTCCATACCCCCTCCCGGAACAGCAAGCGGCTCAGTTGAATTCCGAAAGGTCGTGTCGCCGAAGTTAGAGGAAACAGAGGCAGATGCCTGAGTATCGCCCCATTCAGGGAATCCGTTTTCATCGTATCCTACGAAGATACTCTTGTAGGCCGTATCTACAATGTTGTTGCCAGTCTGTGTTACTTTCCAATAAGCGAGGTTCCCATCGTTGTCGAAGATTTCGCTATTTCCAGAATCCTGTACGATACTACCACTAAACCTAAGCGGGCCGGATGTGGGCAGTTCTGCGACCTCAGGCATCGCTGCACCGCTCAGTTGGCTCCTGACATCATTGTTATATAACTCCGCATATGTGCGCCCATTTCCATATGTATCAACTGCGACAAACCAAGGATCGTATTGTGCTGGAACGCAAACAGACCAGTTCTTGGCTAGCGACCAACTTCCATTCCCTCCCAAGTTCGGGTCGGGATCACCCGGGAGCAAAGGTTTCGAATAGTCCACCTTGAATTCGAGAAAGTCCGCGAAGATCCGGCTTGGATCACCGTGATCAGTGGCAACCCTATAGAGGTACCTCATGAACGCAACTTGGTTGAGATATTGCCCATCCTCAGATACGTGAAGCATCCGATCATTTCCTAGGTCGCCAATCCAAAACGACCCATCCGGTTGAACAGCGAGCCATGTGTGTGGCGTCTGGTTATTCCCTGCCCCGCCTCCGGCAGTGCTGTCAAGATACAGCCGAGTATTGGTAACGGTAGGATTGCAATCTGTATATCCGCCGAGGTCGCCATAGGTCGAAAGTAATTCTCCAGCGGAAGAGAAGCGTTTGATTTGCTGAACTGTACCACCATCTCCGACTAGTACAACGCCTGTTTTCAAGTCCACTGTAATCGCTACGGGCGCCGACACGTCGGGCAATGAGCGAACAATATTGTTTTGTTGGCCCACCGAAGCGATCTGCACTACGGTGCCGTTTGAAATTGCCCATAGAGTTCCATCGGAACTGAACGCAAGTTGTTGCGGATCGCGAATACTGACCATGCCCAGGAATGCTCCTGATATCTTGTCGAATAGTCGAATTGCGTCCTCCCCTGGAAGCAGCGTCGGAAGATTGTCACCATAGTACGTCCCGTGAGAGACTGCAAGTATGTTCCCATTCGCCTGCACAGCTATTCCGGTCGGGATATTGGGATCGATATCGATTATCCCACTTACAGGGGGTCCGCAGTTTGATGCAGTTGCACCTGAAGGGAATTTATACTGACTGCCAGTTGTACCATCAACAGCAATTACGAAGGAATTGCCGCCTGATAACGCGTCTCCGACGTTGCCAAAGTATACACGCTCACCATCACTGGTTACGTATCTGAACACATTGCAATAACCGATGTTTAGAAGAGGCAATGGCTCCTGCGGCGTAGCGGTATTGAAGTATGATGAGTTTGGCCTACCTTCCGAATAGCCGTTTGACATGTAAGCGTTAGTTTCAGAGAATGCCATTCCCTCCGGAAGGTCGCTCAGAGCGTCCCAATTATCAGGACCACCCCAGGATGTCGATGTATCACCGATTAAGCCCCACTCGTATGTAACATTGCTATAAAGAACTTTGACCAGATATGTGTCGGAATCTACAGGAGTCCCGTAATCATCTTGGCCATCCCACGTTTCAACGTGTGCTCCCGCAGCGTAGGACTGGTTACTCCAAAGCGTTCGGAGAAGGGTTCCCTGCGAGTTATAGACGCCGGCACTGGTTGCAGCTGCAGTTGGAAGAGTGAATGCGAATCCAATCTGCCCAGGCGAACTAGCGGGCCCGATGATGGAAGTTTCCGTGTACCCTTGTATTGTTGGGTTCGTCTGAAGTGCGGCGCTTATGGCCACAGTTTCATTTGCGCTTGGGGGCGCTGTGTAGACGCCATTCACCGCAATTGTCCCAGCTTGGGGGGTTCCGCCAACCGTGCCGTTGACCGCCCATTCAAGAGCTTGGCTGGAACTCCCGCTCACGGTTGCGGTGAAGGGGTAGGTAGTCCCAGCGAGGATGGGTGTAGCTGGGGGCGTAACGGTAATGGAAGGATGATCAACGGTCAAGGTAACAGAGGCAGTAGTGGTGCTGTAGTCCTCTGTGTCGGTTGGGGTGAAGGTTGCCGATAGCGTCTGTGACCCTGGGTTTAGGACCGTACCCAAGGGAAGCGAATATACGAAGGTTCCTGGCAAGGTGGACAAGGCGTCGAGTTGGGTCGTGCTGAGCGCAGTGCCGTAGGTAATTGGTGCCGGGGCAGCCCAGACAATGGTCGGTATCGCATCGTTGATAATCTGAGTAATGGGGCTGGAGGTGACGGAGTTGTCGTTGTTGTTACCTGCCCAGGATGCTGTGATCGAGTGAGTGCCGACCGCCATCGTGCTCGTCGTGAGTGTTGCTGTGGTGCCGCTCAATGTGCCGGTGCCAATAGAACTGCCTGCGTCGGAGAACGTCACTGTGCCTGTGGGGCCGTTGGAGACCGTCGCCGTGAAGGTGACCGCGCTGCCATAACTGGAAGGTGTAACCGATGTTGTGACTACTAGTGTAGGTGTGACCTCAAGGCCTTTCGGCGATGTGCTTGAGGCGGAAGAAAGATATGAGACAGACTCGCAGCCCAGTAGGAGAAAGGCCGAGCAGAATGAAATAACAATTAAGAGGTTTCGGGCGAGCCGGTATGAGTGGAAGACAATTTGAAGGCGCATCGGCCGGCCTTTTTTCGTCAGATGTGACAGTGGGGGTAATGCAATTGAGAGAGCGATGATAAATGGGGACATTGAGGCAACAGCCTCGCTCTTTTTGCAGCTCATTTGTCGGTTCCTTTCTAAGCTAAAGAGTTGGTCGCTAATAACGATCCGGTTGCTTATCGCGTACTGCCTGACGACCGCAGAGGCCAGATTTCCTTATTAGCTGTATCGGCGGAGGAGGTGGAGTCTCTAGCCGAGTTTTGGCAGAGTTATTTAGAAAGTTTTTAATGTTCTGCTGATATGCAATAGACAGAGCAAATATCGGGCAGGAATATATGAACGCTGATGATCAGGATGGGGATCGAGGCCATCTGTTGCAAACTCAACACCTCGAAGCCTTTGCCGGGACACAGAATTTGTTCCTGTCGGCTGCATAATCTGCCCATTATGCTGAGCGCTATGTGAATGGCTCTGTTGCCCCATTTTTGGAGACAACCGGTTAAGACTCGATCCATTGAATGGAGAATTGAGCCATGGGATTGTCACGCAGGCAGTTCACCAGAGAGTTCAAGCCGGCTGCCGTTCGGGGGCTGGAAGCAGGGGCCTCGATGGCCGAGTTGTGCACGGGTTGGAGGTCAGCCCCAATGTGCTGCACCGCTGGTAGCGTGAGTTCGGACAGGTGCCGGACTACGCCTCTCAGGCCACGGGTGGCGCCGCTGGTCCGAGGGCCAGATCGCGGAACGCGAACGTAAGATCAGTCGGCAAGCGGTGGAGATCGATTTTTTGAAGGTGTGCTTGTCGCACAAACAGCCGATATACCGTTATATGGTATATCGGCTGTTTGTGAGTGTGATATCAGCCAACTCTTCAATGGCTTCGATGATTTTCATGAATCTGTCTCGATATTTTGCTTGACAAGAAAAATTGACAGACCTAAAGTGAGGATAACTTTTCCCCTGTGGAAAATCTGGTGGAAATCTTGTGCCACGCAGCGCGAGGTGTCGCCAAAGCTTGAAAGTGTTTTCTTGGACATCCAAATGAGAAAGTTCCCATTAATTGTGATTCATTTGGACCGTCGAATTGCTTGCTGCAATCCCAAAGATCAGCGTGATGGAGGAATTGTCTTCATCCCATTTCGATTCTTGAGGGAAGAATGTTTGCCTTGGATAAGGATTTCGCCTTTTTGACGCGGCATATTCGAAGTCTTCGCGGCGGTTCACAGCCAATTCTTGCTCAGGCAAGTGACGGACTGCTGTATGTAGTTAAGTTTACCAACAATCTCCAGGGTCCCAACCTACCGTTCAACGAGAGCATCGGAAGTGAACTTTACCGAGCCTGTGGGTTGGCAGTGCCTTCCTGGAAGCCACTGCTCGTTACTGATGCCTTCCTCGCCCAGAACCCTGACTGCTGGATGCAAACCCCTGAAGGGCGTCTTCGGCCAGACTCCGGCCTGTGTTTTGGTTCCCGCTTCCTCGGCGGGGATGGTATCCATTTCCTGGAAATCCTACCTGGAACTAGTTTCAAGCGGGTCCGTAATCACAAGAGCTTCTGGCTGGCGTGGTTGGTCGACATCTGCGCAGGGCACACTGACAACCGCCAAGCAATCTTTCTGGAAGACGGAGCCGGTTGGATGGACGCGTTCTTTGTCGATCACGGACATCTTTTCGGTGGTCCTAAAGGCGAACTGCGACGGAACTTTCTGGCATCACGTTATCTTGACCCACGCATCTATCAGAGCGTATCCTCACAGTACCTTTTTGGCTTGCAGAGAGTGATTGCATCTCTGGATGCGGACCAGCTCTGGCGACGGATTCAAACACTGCCGGACGATTGGAAGACAGCGTCGGCACTCAACAGCTTTGCTCAGTGCCTTTGCAGAGTATCGAGCCCTAATCTTTTGCAGAATATAGCCGATACTCTGGTGGAAGCACAGCGGCAGGTCAATAGCGGTGAACACTGCAAACAGCAACATGAACGGGGAAAAACCGGTTCAGTTCTGTGCCCTGGAATACGATCCACAGGGTTGGTGCATCGCCTCGTCGCAAAAAGCCACGATTGTCCTGCTTGTGTTTAAGGGTGGGGACGGAAGTCTTCGCTTTCTTATCAATCCCAAATTGCGCACAATTGTTCAGGGAAAGGACTTGGCATACATCGAAGCTCTGCTGCAGGATTTTCTCGGACGCGCCAAACAAGATCCGGCAGCGCTCTTCAAACAGATATCATCCCTCGGAGTCGGGCCATTGGTTACTAAAGTGCTCGGATCGAATCTTGTGGAATACGCATTCATTCAGGAACTCGCCTCACAATTTGTTCAGATCTAGTGTGCATCATTCGTGAACTTCCCGCGAGTGGTGGATTATGCTGCGTAAAATCGCCGCAGACTCTATAAAAAACATACATAATCGGCGCGACGACGATTTTCGGGCAGGGCCTTCTTTTGTTGTCGGTTCAGCTATGCGAATATGGATATTCTTCAGGGAAGCGGTACTGCGTTCTTCTATGCGTTACCTCACTGCGTTTACTTTGCAAACACGCTTCGAGCCGTAGCGTTACACTGAACTTTCTGCCGGTTCAAACGTCGGAGCAGGCCAATTTCATTCAACGAGGTCACATTCATGCGGAAAGTAGCTTTAATTACTGGCATTACCGGGCAGGACGGCTCATATCTGGCCGATCTTCTGCTGGGCAAAGGTTATCTTGTACATGGCATCAAGCGCCGTTCTTCGTCGTTCAATTCGGCGCGCATCGACCATATTTACCAGGATCCCCATGCACCGGACACTCGTTTCACGATTCATTACGGGGACATGACGGATTCCACCAATCTGATCCGCATCGTTCAGACGGTGCAGCCGGACGAAATCTATAACCTCGCCGCGCAAAGCCATGTGCAGGTCAGCTTTGAAACGCCGGAATACACGGCAAATGCCGATGCCACGGGCGCGTTGCGCATATTGGAGGCGATCCGGATTCTCAATCTTGTCGGCAAGACGAGGTTCTATCAGGCTTCGACTTCCGAGCTTTACGGCAAGGTGCAGGAAACTCCGCAAAGCGAAACCACTCCGTTCTATCCGCGCAGCCCATATGGCGTCGCCAAACTGTATGCCTACTGGATTACCGTGAATTACCGCGAAGCTTATGGTATTCATGCCTCGAACGGAATACTGTTCAACCACGAAAGCCCCGTTCGCGGCGAGACCTTTGTTACGCGCAAGATTACTCGCGCAGTTGCCGGGATTCATCTGGGCGTGCAGAAGACGTTGTATATAGGCAACCTCGATTCCAAGCGCGACTGGGGCCATGCGCGGGATTATGTCGAAGGCATGTGGCGAATTGTGCAGCAGGAAAAACCGGACGATTACGTTCTGGCAACGGGTGAAATGCACAGCGTGCGCGAATTCATCGAACTGGCTTTCTCCAAAACCGGCCGTAACATTGAATGGAAGGGAAAGGGCATTGGCGAGGTCGGCATCGACTCCGCCAGCGGGGAGATACTGGTCAGAATCGATAGCCGCTATTTTCGTCCGACGGAAGTCGATCTGCTTCTGGGCGACCCCTCCAAGGCGCATCGCGTTCTGGGTTGGAAGCACACGGTTACATTTCCAGAGCTGGTCTCCGACATGCTGAAGTCGGATTTGGAAGTTGTCGCCAAGGAATCCCAAGTGAGAGACATTGGTCATGACTAACTTCGATTTGGCAGGCAGGCGTGTCTGGGTGGCCGGGCATCGCGGCATGGCAGGTTCTGCGATTGCACGGCGCCTGGCGCGCGAGAGTTGCGAAATCGTCACGGTGACGCACAGCGAACTCGACCTGTTGCGCCAGACGGATGTCAACGCATGGATGGCGGACCAAAGGATCGATGCCGTCTTTCTTGCCGCAGCGACCGTGGGCGGAATCATGGCGAATACAAGGCGCCCAGCAGAGTTTTTGTACGATAACATCGTCATCGCAACCAATGTTATCCATGCGGCGTGGCGCACCGGCGTCAAGAAGCTGCTCTTCCTGGGCTCGTCTTGCATTTTTCCGCGCCTGGCGCAGCAGCCGATGCGCGAAGAGGCTCTGCTGACGGGCGCACTGGAACCCACCAATGAATGGTATGCCATCGCCAAGATTGCGGGCATCAAATTATGCCAGTCCTTTCGCCGCCAACATGGCTGCGATTTTGTCTCAGTGATGCCGACCAATCTTTTCGGTCCCGGAGACCGCTACGATGCGGAAGGCGGTCATGTCGTAGCCGCGCTGATCATGAAGATTCACGCAGCCAAGGCCGCGAACAGTTCGACGGTCGAGTTATGGGGCAGCGGGACGCCAAAGCGCGAATTTCTATTCTCTGAAGATTTAGGCGACGCCTGCGTTTTTGTGATGAAGAATTATTCGGGCGAGATGTTTTTGAATGTCGGCACCGGACACGATATGACGATCCTGGAACTGGCCCAATGCATTGCCAAAATCGTCGGCTGGAAGGGAACCTTCACGTTTGATGCGTCGAAGCCCGACGGTATGCCGCGCAAGGTGATGGATGTTAGCCGCCTGAGAGCCCTGGGCTGGTCTGCTCCCACCGACTTTGAGACCGGCATGAAGGAGGCTTACCGGTGGTATGTCACTCATGTGGCGGATTGAGTGCTTTGGCTATGTAACTCAGCAGCCGCAGAGTCCGGTCGTCAGGCACATCTGCCATGGAACTCGCGCCCGGATTCAACTGCCGGAAGCCGATTACTTCATTATGAAAACACTTCCGCGGTCTTGAACGGTTCGCCGCGCAGATCCTTGGCCGAAATGATTGCATCTTTAACGCGCACCGGCCAGGGAATGCTCAAGTCAGGATCGTTCCACAAGATCGTTCGCTCCGCCTGCGGCGCATAATATTGATCCACCTTATATAAGAAAGTAGTGTCTGGCTCCAGTGCTACGAACCCATGCGCAAATCCGACAGGAATAAGAAAAGCCTGTCCGTCACCAGCTTTCAACTCGACTGAGACATGCCGGCCGAAAGTTGGAGAGGATCTCCGGATATCGACAGCGACATCGAAAACCGCTCCGTGAACTACCCGAACGAGCTTTGCCTGCGATTGATCGATCTGATAGTGGAGTCCGCGGACCACGTTCGTTTGGGAGACGGAGAGATTGTCCTGCTTCCAATCGGCATCGATGCCAACTTCAAGCATGGCGTGCCGGTTGTAAGTCTCCTGGAAGTATCCACGAGAGTCCCGAAAGACCGGCGATTGAAGAATTACTACGCCTGGAATACAAGTTTCAATACGCTGCACTGCCACTCTCCTGGAGCCAATTATAAGCCGGCGTCTTCCTGCAAGATTGCAAGAAGATACTCCCCATAGCCACTCTTTCGAAGCGGTTCAGCCAGCTTAGCCGTATCCTCCGCGGTGATGAACTTCATCCTGTAGGCAATCTCCTCCGGACAAGCTATCTTCATCCCTTGACGCCGTTCGATAGTCTGAATGAATGTTCCGGCCTCGAGCAGGGAGTCGTGCGTTCCGGTATCGAGCCATGCCACGCCGCGCCCCAAAGTCTTCACTAACAGATCGCCACGTTGAAGGTAGTGCCGGTTGACATCTGTGATTTCAAGCTCCCCCCGGCTGGACGGCTTGATGGATTTGGCTATCTCCACCACGTCCTTATCGTAGAAATAGAGCCCGGTGATTGCGAATGGAGACTTTGGCTTCTGCGGCTTTTCTTCAATGCTGATTGCTCGTCCTGAGCGGTCGAATTCGACCACACCGTACCGTTCAGGGTCGCGCACACGGTAGGCGAAAACGGTAGCTCCACTGCTGCCGGCGGCAGCCGACTGAAGCTGCTCTGTCAGCGAATATCCGAAGAAGATATTGTCTCCCAAAACAAGCGCGCTGGAGCTATCGCCGATAAATCTCTCGCCGATTAGAAATGCCTGCGCCAAGCCATCCGGGCTGGGCTGGATGGCATACTCGATATTCAGCCCCCAGCGGTGGCCATCCTTCAGCAACGAGGCGAAGCGCGGCGTGTCTTCTGGCGTGGAGATGACCAGCACATTCCTAATCCCGGCGAGCATGAGAATGCTCAACGGGTAATAGATCATTGGCTTGTCATAGACAGGCAATAACTGCTTTGAAATCGATTCTGTTAGCGGGTAGAGCCGAGTCCCCGATCCACCGGCCAGAATGATGCCCTTTCGCGCCATCTACCGCCCCCTGTAGTTCTGTTGCAGCCAATCCTGATAAGTTCCGGAACGAACTTCGTCAACCCACTTCATATTCGACAAATACCACTCGACGGTCTTGCGGATGCCTTCTTCAAAGCGGGTCCGCGGCGCCCAGCCGAGTTCTTTCTGAATCTTCGTTGCATCGATTGCATAACGGCGGTCATGCCCTGGCCGGTCTGTCACGTAGGTGATGAGATTCCTGCGCGAGCCAATCGCAGCGTCAGGGCGAAGCTCATCGAGAATATCGCAGATAGTAGTTACCACGTCCAGATTTATCTTCTCGCTTCGGCCGCCGATGTTATAAGTCTCGCCCGGCCTTCCACTGCGAAGGACGCTCCGGATGCCCGCGCAGTGGTCCAGCACGTAGAGCCAATCGCGAACATTCATCCCATCGCCGTAAACCGGAAGCGGTTTCCCCTCAAGCGCGTTGAGCAGCACCAGAGGAATCAGCTTCTCAGGGAATTGAAAGGGGCCATAGTTGTTAGAGCAATTGGTAGTTAGCGTTGGCAATCCGAACGTGTGGTGATAGGCGCGGACCAGGTGATCGGAGCCCGCTTTCGAGGCTGCGTAGGGACTGTTCGGAGCATAGGGAGTCAGCTCGGTGAAGGCGGGGTCCGCCGGTCCCAAAGAGCCATATACTTCATCGGTTGAAACATGAAGGAACCGGAAGCGCGAACGCTGAGTTTCATCCAGCGCCGCCCAAAAGCGCTGCGCCTGCTGCAATAAATTCAGCGTGCCCTGCACATTGGTTTGGACAAACTCGCCCGGTTCGCAAATCGAACGATCGACATGGCTCTCCGCGGCAAAGTGAACGATGGCCCGCGGCCGATGGCTTTTCAGAATATCGCCAACGAGCTGCCGATCGCAGATATCGCCGTGCACGAAGGTGTGTCGCGGATCCCCGGTGAGGCTATCCAGGTTTCGCAGGTTTCCCGCATAAGTGAGCTTGTCGAGGGTAACAATTTCTCCGGGCTCGCTTCGAAACCAGTCCAGGACAAAATTCGACCCAATAAACCCCGCTCCGCCTGTAACAAGTATTTTGTCCGCCAGTTCCAAACTTTCCACCCTTCACTGTACCGCTTGCTTGCCTGGTAAGTCGCACAGTCTCTTCGATACTGTGTCAAGGATATAACTTTATGCCGATAACTCTTTACCCTCCAGCTAACTGAGCCTAGGTTACGGCTCCTGTCCGGGGCTGGATATTCCATCCAGTGATAGTTTCCTTTTGTGCATCGCGACGCCTCAATTCTACCTCATGCCTGTCTGGCTCTGCCACCGCCGTCTTGCGCTGAGACGCCTCGCCGAGTGGAAGAAGCACGATTGAAATCGAGCGAAGGCTCCAAAAGGGTCTGGCGCGATTGTATCGAGGCCGATGCAGGATCCAAGCATGAGGGCAAGGGCTGCAAAGAGAGGGCTGTCTGCGGGAATCAGGCTGGGAACGCGCAATCCGGGGCCGCGAATTGGTTTTGTACGAATGCGATGGGGAACTGCATGTTGCGTTTCCGGGATGGATTGTTCCGGAGATCAGCATCGGGGGCGACGCTGATCGGAAGGTCAAAGCGGTTGCCTGGTCATTGCCCTCCGCTTCCACCCGTTTGCAGGAGGCCGCTCCGGCCTGCTTGGACTTGGTGGTCAGATATCCTCCTCTGGGTCGTCTCTGGAAATTCCAAGATACGGATTTGAAGTGTTTTCCTCGGCCTGATGGAGCTTTGTGAGGGTCTTCCGGTACCACCAGGCAGCCGCCAACCTCCGGCAAGCGCCGTGGCCGCAGCCACAACTCCCAGCTCAAGCCAGCGAGACGGTTGAGTGGCTGCCGTTTGTGAAGTCGTAGAAGTATCAGATTCCAAAGTGTTTTTCCATGTCTTGGAAGTCCAGTGGCAGCGGTGCTCCCGGAATTTTCGCGAAATAGATGCGTTATTCTTAGATGCTCGGCCTTCCCAAACGATTGCGTGCTGGTCGTTGCAAAATAATTTCGATTTTTGTATTTGACTTCAACTGAATCTATGCTATGGTGTATATATTCCAGTGAGGGAGGCGGCTAAGCGTGCCGCGCCGGAGCTGGAAGTAATTTGCGTCACTGGCCTCCCGGCACGAACAGCTAGACCGTTCGTGCCGTCTTTTTTTTGTGTGCCAGGCTGGCGCAATTTCCCGCCTTGCCGCGCTTCGCGCGTTCCTGTTCCGTTTCAGTTCGGTTCCGGTTAGAATGCGAAATAGAGAGACTCTCGCTATGAAGAATTGGATACGCCGTCGCTGGGTTCTGGGTCTGGGTGTCTGTGTCCTCACCGTGGCCAGCTATGCACAGTGGTCGAATCCGGCCGACGATGTTCCGGCCTACCACCCCTCAGCTCCGCTCAAAGTGAGCGCGCTGCCGCGCATCTTGTCCGGCGCTCAGCTTACTGGTGAGCACTTCCGCTACCCTTGGCAGATACATGTCTACCAACAGGTGGCCAAGGTGGGCAATGTGGTCTACCAGTTGCCCTGCAACTGCCGTTGCGACCGCTCCCTGGGGCACACCAGCCTGCGCAGTTGCTTTGAGAATGCACATGGCACCGAGTGTTCCACCTGTGCCAAAGAGGGCTTCTTCGCCTACCAGCAGACCAGGCTCGGCAAGACCCCGGAAGAGATTCGCGCCGCTATTGCCCGTCGCGAGTACGAGAGCATCGATTTGGAGAAGCAGTAACCAAATCTCCGGCGAAATCGGAATGGGCGTAGAATGAAACTATGCAGCATGAGCCAGTTGGCCCGGCTCGCACCTGGGCATCTTCCCGGAATCTAGGGCAGGATGCCGGCACCACGGGGGCGTCACGGTTTCGACGGGATCGATTGCGGCTTAGGAGTCATGTCGGGGTGTGGGCACCCGTAATCGCCTGCAAAAACAAAGTTGCCAATGATAATCTGGCACTTGCAGCTTAATTAAATAAGCTGCCGTCTTCCACGGCTTTGCC
>Ga0255354_1000225_pt1 | contig 35938 bp, 28 predicted proteins | sample HBST50metaG_FD_189942 | JGI IMG/M metagenome (GOLD analysis project Ga0255354, IMG submission 189942) | Peat soil microbial communities from Stordalen Mire, Sweden - H.B.S.T50 | ecosystem: Environmental > Terrestrial > Soil > Wetlands > Peat | place: Sweden: Norrbotten County, Stordalen Mire...
CCCTTGCCATAGGCAAAACCAAGGTCAGCCTGCGCCTCTGCGTTTCCTTGTTCTGCGGCCTTGCGATACCAGGTGGCGGCTAGCACATAATCATGCGGCACACCTCGACCTTCCTCATATAGAACGCCGAGGTTAGTCTGCGCCATCGGGAGGCCTTGTTCCGCCGCCTTGCGAAACCAGGTGGCGGCTTGCGCAAAGTTCTGTGGCACCCCTTCGCCGTTGAGATACAAAACGCCAAGGTTTTGCTGCGCACTTTCGTTTCCTTGTTCTGCGGCCTTGCGATACCAGGTGGCGGCCTGTGCGAAATCCTGCTCTACACCGTGGCCCTTTTCGTACAGGACACCTAGAGTGAACTGCGCGGCAGCACTTCCTTTCTCAGCGGCCTTGCGATTCCATGCGGCAGCCTGAGAATAGTCCAGTGGCACACCTATGCCATTGTCGTACAAGAGGCCCAGATTGAACTGCGCCTCGGCATTTCCTTGCTCAGCAGCCTTGCGATACCAGATCGCGGCCTTTGCGTAATCTTTTGGTACGCCCCAGCCCATGTAGTACAAGTCTCCCAGACCATTTTGCGCCTCGGCATTTCCTTGCTCAGCAGCCTTGCGGAACCAGATCGCGGCTTGCGGGTAGTCCAGTGGCACATCTAGGCCATTCTGGTAATCCACGCCAAGTTCAAATTGCGCCTTGGCATCACCGTTGGCAGCTTGCTCATTGAGTGTGGCGATGCTCTGGGCATCCGTCGCAGGGGTTGCGGGGGTTGATTGTGCCCATGCACCGGAAACCGTCACCAGCAGCGCCAGGGCCACGCCCGGGCCAAGAAATCGTGCTCTCATGCTCTTTCCCCTTTCATGCCGTCGAGCGACGGAAAAGAGTGTATGCGCTAAATATAGCGCATCGACTAAGCCGAACATGGACGCATGGCAAAGGACATCTGTGCAGCGACGGGCGAGCGCATCCGAAAGCTGCGCCGGGCCAAAGGCTGGCGGCAGATCGATCTTGCCGAGCATTCGGGCGTCCATGAGGTCCACATTTCCGACCTGGAGCGGGGAACCCGCGAGCCAGGCTTGCGGACACTCAGCAAGATTGTAACGGCGTTGGGTACTACTCTGTCTGAGATGTTGAGGGGACTGTAACAGAGACGCGAGCCGTCGAGCAGTTCGCAAATCGTCCGGATTCCGAATCCGTCCTCGAAGACGCCCCAGGGTTGAGGGTTCCAAACGGTTATTGTAAGCTCTGTGTCGCAACTCGAACTGACACCGAATGATCGTCGATTGTCTTCGATCACGGTTCGAGGTTGTTAAAGTTCTGTTCGATATAAGCGGTATCCTAAAGCGCTCCTAAGCCGTGAGGCTTAGGGATGGTGTCTATTCCGAACATCTCTGCTACGGTCGGCGGTTAATCATTATAGGGCTATGTGCAAGCTCGCAGGAATTTCTACCACGATGCAATAACGAACAGTCTTCGTTGAAAAGCTTAACTCGCCAGCTTCGTACCGATCCACCATTCGATATCGGAACTCCGAAAGCGCCAGAGCTTGCCCACTTGCACACCGCGAATTTCGCCGTTTCTTGCCATGCGTTGCAGCGTCTTGGGATGAATCCTCAGGATCGCGGCGGCCTCATAGCTATCCAGCATCCGCTCTATACGCCGTTCGACGCCTGGGACAGTGCCGTCAACTGAACCGGGAGGCTTCTTCATCTCCAATGCATTTCCTCCGTGCGTTCTTCCATCGCTCGTTTGCTTCTCGCTCATCATGGGTCCGCCCTCGTTACCTACCGTGACGTAAAATGCGCCTCCATGTCCAATACTTCCTGTCTATGGCGAAAGTTGCGTCGAGAAGGCTCAGGGAACAAAAAAGTGCCCATGTTGCATTGCGATTTCGAACAAGGTTAACGTCTGCTTATGCTGACGATTCGAGCCATGTCGGGTGGAGCCGGGTATGCCCAGCGGCATCTTGAACACAGCGACTATTACGATGAGCACCGTCGCGTTCAAGGGGAGTGGCATGGCCAAGGCGCGGGGTTGCTTGGCCTGCGTGGCGAGGTGACTCGGGAGCAATTTGAAGCGGTGCGCGAGGGGCTGCACCCAGAGACGGGAGAGTTTCTCCGGCCTCGCCACAGTGCGGACCGCATCAGCCTGGACGGGAGCGAACAGAGCAAAGGGCGGTCTCTGTACGATCTGACCTTTTCCGCGCCGAAGTCGGTTTCCATTCAGGCGCTCGTTGGCGGGGATGAGCGCCTGGTCGCGGCTCACGATAGGGCCGTCCGGGAAACACTTGTAGAAGCCGAGAGTCACTCTGCAACGCGTGTACGCCTGAGCGGCGCGAACGAGAACCGAACGACGGCCAACTGGATTGTCGCCACATACCGGCACGACACCAGCCGCGAGCTCGACCCACAACTCCATACACATGCCGTCGCGGCCAATCTGACTTACGACGGCGTTGAGGGCCGCTGGAAGGCGCTACAGGCATCGGGACTGTATGAACGGCGGGCATACCTGACGGAGGTCTACCGAAATGCGCTGGCGCGTGAGGTGCGTGGCCTGGGCTATGAAATCGAGTCGCGCCGTGATTTCAAAGGCAAAGATCATGGATTCGACATTATTGGTGTCTCGAAAGAATTGCTCGAAAAGTACAGCGTGCGGAGCGCGCAGCGTGATGCGGCTGTCGAACGGTTCGCTTTGGAGCATGGCCGCAAGCCAACCGATAACGAAGTTGCCGTCCTCGTCCGTGAATCCCGCGCGGACAAGCTGGCTGAAATCGCAACGGACAAGGTGAGAGAACAACAACAGGCCCGGCTTGCCCCGGAGGAAAAGCACACGCTGCAACGTCTCCGCGCGGAGTCCCTGGAGCGGAATCCACGTATTCTACGCGAATCCTCGCAGGCATCGGAATCACTTCAGTATGCAAAGGAGCATCTCTTCGAGCGCAACTCCGTTGTGCGCGATCACGAATTGATGACTGAGGCCCTGCGCCATGGGCGCGGGCAGATTGATCCTGGTCAATTGCGCGGCGCTCTGGAACTGGAGCAGTCGCAGGGTTCTCTCATTCGGGCCGGAGACAACCTGGCTACACGCGAAAGTCTTGAACGCGAACAGCGCATGATTGCGACGGTAGATCGTGGCATCGGGCGCTTCGAGCGGTTGGGCGGGGAGCGCGAATTCCACCCTTCCAAGCGCCTGCGGGAAGAACAGCAGCGTGCCGCTCATCAGGTTCTGGATTCTCGCGATCTTGCCATTAATCTGCGCGGAGCCGCCGGAACGGGCAAGACCGCCACTCTTCATGAAATTGACCGGGGGTTGCACGATGCGGGCCGTGATGTTGTGGCCGTCGCTCCAACACGAAGCGCGGTAGAGGAGCTGCGGAAGGTCGGATTTAAAGATGCTATGACGATCTCCCGGCTACTGGATAGTCCAGAGCAAGCCTCACTGCACGGCAAGGTCCTGGTCGTCGATGAGGCGGGCATGGTCTCAGGCCGGCAGATGGAAGGTTTGCTCAAGCTGGCAGAGCGCGAACATGCGCGTATTCTGTTCTCCGGCGACACACGGCAAATCCAAAGTGTAGAGGCATCGGACGCCTTACGCATCCTGGAGCGCGAATCGCAGATGAAAAGCGTCTCGTTGACCGGCGTACAACGGCAGACACAGGCGGAGTATCGGGACGCCGTTCAGACGTTGCGCGATTCGCCGGAACAAGGTTTTGAAAAGCTGGAAAAGCTCGGGGCTGTTCGTGAGGTTCCCTACTTGGACACAGCGCGCACTGTGGCTGCGGCTTACCGGGAACTCGCAGCTGATCCAATCCGTAGAGTGCTCGTCGTTGCTGGCACTCACGAAGAGATAGGCAGGATTACCCATGCCATTCGCGGAGATATGAAGCAGGACGGCGAACTGGAGCGCGGTATGGTCTTCGAACGCCATGCGCCGTTGCAATGGACTGAAGCGCAAAAGAAGGACTTGTCAAATTATCAGGAAGGCCAGATATTACAGTTCCATCGCTCTTCGCATGGGATAAGCAAGCATGAATCACTCATCGTCGAACGTGCGAACGCATCGCAGATAGTAGCCAGAGATCAGCACGGCGTAGAGCGCAGGGTGAGTCCAACACAGGCGCGGTCTTTCTCTGTGCATGAGCGTCATCAAATCGAAGTCGCTCCTGGAGACCGGCTCCTGTTGACAGGAAATCGACGGGAGACGGATTTCCGCGCCACAAACGGCGAGTTGGCAAAAGTGCGCAGTGTCGATGGAGGGCGCATTCAACTTGAGGATGGCCGCACCCTGCCCGCAAACTACCACGAATTCGACCACGGCTACGCGATCACCGCTCATCGCAGCCAGGGCAAGACTGTGGACGCGGTGGTTCTCTCCGGCGACGGAATGAAGCAAGAGCAGTTCTATGTCGCTGCATCGCGGGGCCGCGAAGGAATCACGGTTATCACTTCCGATGTTGACCGGCTGCGCGAATCACTCGGCATTTCTTCGATGCGCCCATCGGCAACTGAATTGACCCGCGAGCAGACTCGACAGAATGAGTTGGCTCCCGGCATTGAATCGGTGTCCGCGCTGAAAATTGACCCGCTGAAAATTGGGCATGAAATCGGCTATGGGCACGATCTGGGGATAGGTTTCTAAAACTGACATTCCCCGGATATTTGGATTGTGAGCCGAGGCGTAGAAGGACGGTGTCAAGGGTCTTGACCGCGAAGCGGCGGCGCAGCCGCCCTTGACACCGCCCGCGCCTCGGCTATGCTCTGTCTATCCGGGGAATGTCAGTCGGGATTTTTTCATCGAATTTCCTCAATTCGTTTCCATAACATCAAAAAATTGCCTGCGCCAAGAGTTCCTTAAAATACTCTCCATTACTCTCCGTTCCTCTGGATTCCGCTCTGTACTCTGTACTCCAACTCCAGAATTTGACGGGACGCAAGTACCTCATTTTATGAGGGTAGACATTATTCGCAATCCGTTTCAATGTAGTTTCAAGGAGCGTGCGAACTATGTTCGATTCCCCTCAAGCATTCGAACCTTTATTGAATAGCGAACAGGCTGCGGCCCTCGTGAAAGTTCATCCCAAGACCCTGCAACGGTACGCCCGCAACGGCCTTGTCGCTGGTCTGCGCCTAGGCAAGCTTTGGCGCTTTCGTGCTTCCGATCTCGACCGCTGCTTGCCGGAAAATGTAAGCTCAGAGCAGCTATCCGTGCCGCCTCACCGCTCTTGAAAAGGAGAAAAATGAGACGGACACGCTATCAACAAGGCAACCTCCAGCTTGCGGAGCGCAAGCGCGGCCCAAACGCTTGGGAGTACCGCTGGTACGAACCCCAAGCCGATGGAAGCCGTAAGCGGCGCAGTCTTGTGGTCGGAAGCCTGGAGCAGTATCCGAACGAGGCATCGGCAAAACGGGCCGTTGCGTCGCTTTTGGTCAACATCAACGCCGAAAGCCCGCGCTTCAACCTCGAAACGGTCAGTGTGCAAACGCTCGTCGAACACTACCGAGAAAAGGAATTGGGCAAGGACTCGAACAAAACCTTCGCAACGTGTGAAACGTACCAAGGCTACTTCAGAAAGTGGATTCTGCCCCGCTGGGGAAACTACCGGTTGAAGGATGTCAAAGCGGTTGTGGTGGAGGAGTGGCTGCATTCGCTCAATCTTGCCAACGGCAGCAAAGCAAAAATTCGGAACATCATGCACGCTGTCTTCAATCACGCGGTTCGCTGGGAATGGCACGACAGGAATCCTATTACGCATGTGCGCCAGAGCGCCAAGCGTAAGAATATTCCGACAGTGTTGACGCTTCTTCAGGTGGAGGAATTACTTCTCTATCTCGAAGAGCCGACGCATACCGCTGTGCTTGTGGACGTGATGACCGGATTGAGGGTGGGAGAACTGCTGGCGCTGAAGTGGCTGGACATCGATTTCGAGAAGTTTGAAATCAGTGTCACTCGCTCGATCTCGCTTCAGCACGTTGGTGAATGCAAAACGGAAGCGTCACGCAAACCCGTACCGCTGGATTCTCGCCTTGCGGAAGCGTTGTGGCGCTGGCGGAACCTTTGCGCATATCCGCGCCCTGAGGACTGGGTCTTTGCCAGCCCTCATGCAAACGGAGTGCAACCGTACTGGCCGGGAACACTCAACCGCTGGCATCTGCAACCGGCAGTCAAAGCAGCCGGAATTCAGGGCCGGATCGGCTGGCACACTTTCCGGCGCACGTATGCCACCCTTCTCAAGGCCAATGGGGAGGATGTGAAGACGGTTCAGGAACTATTGCGGCATGCAAACAGTCTGGTGACGATGAATCTTTACGCGCAGGCAATCACGGAAGTGAAGCGCAATGCACAGAGTCGCCTCGTGAGCATGTTGCTCAACGAAACCCCTCAAAACGAGAGCCCCACTGCTATTGGAACAAAACGGACGTACGAGAAAATTATTGAAGCGCGTAAGTTGCTGAAATAATTGGCGTCCCCGACGGGATTTGAACCCGTGTTATCGCCGTGAAAGGGCGGTGTCCTAGGCCGGGCTAGACGACGGGGACGCGGAATAGGCAATAAACTACCGCAGACTGCGGTGCGCCTTAATGAAGCGTACCAAGTCAGGGACATCGTGTCAAAAGTAGGTGAACTCCACCAGCCACGATGAGTGGTTCATGGCGTTCTGGGTTACAGCTGTATGAAATGAGGAAAGCCGACGTCGGCCCTCCCGGGAGAGCGATCTGAGCAGCTCCTTGTCGACCCGCAGCATATCATTGGGGTGTCCGGACCGAAGACCGGTGCGAACGATCGCTATGGAATCGGGGATCTGCTGCAGCACGGATTTCTCGAAGGAAGTTTCGTGTGCCCCGCCCCCTATACGGGGTCAGCTCAACCTGACCCGAAAACGGATGGCCAACCGCATCCGGAGACTTCTGCAACACACCGACTCAAGCTTGGCTCGAAAGCCGCAAATAGGTTGGGCGTATACCGAGCATCGACGAGGCGTCCCGAGGGCAAGGGGAAACTGTGCAGTATCGATTGCGTCTCGCAGAATAAGTGCGGGGCTCCGTCTTAAGGAGCCCCGCTTCGGAATCACATCGGCACATTTACCAAACCCGGCAAGGCTTGGGATTCACCATGGCGGCCGTCTTCTTGCAGCTGAAGCTCTTGGCGAACTCCGGCAGATCCTGGAGCACGGTGTTCGTGCGGTACTCGTCGGGCGCGTGCGGATCACCTTCAGCCTGAGTCCGCAACTGCTCGGGCCGCGTCTGCGTACACCACTGTTGCGCGTAGGCAATCCAGAAGCGCTGGTCGGGCGTGTAGCCGTCGGTGGCTGCCATCATGTCCAGGTGCGCGGCATCAGCCTTGTCGAGCCACGCCAGCCACGCCAGCCAAAGCCCGCCTAGGTCGGCCAGGTTTTCGCCCAGCGTGAGCTTGCCGTTCAGGTGAACCCCCGGAACCGCTTCGATGGCGTCGTACTGCTTGACCATGCAGTCGGCGCGATCTCCAAATTTCTGCTCGTCGTCCTTGGTCCACCAGTCCTTGAGGTTGCCGTCCTTGTCGAACTGCCGTCCCTCGTCGTCGAAGCCGTGCGTCAGTTCGTGCCCGATGGTCGAACCCATGTCGCCGTAGTTGGCCGCATCGTCCTCTTTGCCACTGAAGAACGGCGGCTGCAGGTAGCCGGCCGGGAAATTCACATTGTTCATCTGCGGATCGTAATAGGCGTTCACTGTGGGCGGCGTCATCTGCCACTCGCCCTTGTCGACTGGTTTGCCGATCTTGGCCAGGTCGCGGGCCATTTCAAATTCGTGCGCGCGCTCCTGGTTGCCTAGCGCATCGCCGCGCACAATTTCAAGCGTCGAGTAGTCGCGCCACTTCTCCGGGTAGCCGACCTTATTCATCACGGTGTGCAGCTTTTCCTTGGCCTTGATCTTCGTAGCCGCGCTCATCCAGTCCAGCGCGTCAATATCCTTGTCCATGGCCTGTTCGATGGCCAGCGTCATTTCCAGCGTGCGCTGCTTCTCGGCAGGCGGAAAGTAACGCGCCACATACACCTGGCCCAGCGCCTCGCCCAACTCATGATCCACGCGGCTTGTGCAGCGCTTCCACCGCTCCTGCTGCTTCTCCGCGCCGTTCAGCGTGTGCGAATAGAAGTTCCAGTTCTCCTGGTCGAAGCTCTCCGGCAAACTTGTTCCCGCATAGGCGTGTAGCAGATGCCAGCGCAGATAGGTCCTGATCTGCTCGATCGGCGTGTCAGCCACCAGCGCATTGAACTCGGCGAAGAACTTCGGTTCCATGTCATTGGCCTTGCCGGCGGCCGGCGCGTGCGCCGTGGCGACATAATCGGCCAGCGAAAAGTGCGTCATTACCTTTTCAAAAGCGACCACGTCGGTGGGATGATTCAGGTTCTGCGGATCACGCTGCTCGGTGATGGTCAGCGAGGCCTTGGCCAGACGAGTTTCAATCGCCAACACAGCCTCGGCGTCTTTCGCGGCCTGCGCGTCCGGTTCGCCCGCCAGAACGAAGATCTTGTGCACATGAGCCACGTACTGTTGACGCTGCTCGACCGACTTGGCGTCGGTGCGGGTGTAGTAGTCGCGCTCCGGCAAGCCCAGGCCGCCGGCGCCATAGAAGCTGATCATGGAGCTCGAGTCGGCATAGTCCTGGTTCGATCCCATGCCAAAGAAGGCTCCCACGCCGATGGCATGAAGATGTGCAAGCAGTGCGGGCAGTTCTGCAGACGTTTTGAGCGCGGCGATGCGGTCCAACTCCGGCTTCAGAGGCGCAATCCCCAGCTTGTTCACGGTCGCCGTGTCCATGCAACTGGCGTACTCGTCGCCGATCTTCTGCTCGTTGGCGCTGCGGGGATTCTGGTTCGCGCTGCGGGCTGTCGCAGGCGCGGCCGTCTCTTCGAGAATCTGTCTCAAGTGCAGCCGGTTCAGTTCGAAAAGCTCCGTAAAGCGCCCGTACGACGCCTGGTCGGCAGGCAGCGGATTGCGCTTGAACCAGCCGTTGCAACTGAAGCGGTAAAAGTTCTCGCAGGGGTCCACGGTCTTGTCGATGATTGAGGGATCAAAGACGCGCAAGGCGGGCTCCGTGGAGGGCGCTGCCGGAGGCGCGACAGCGGGTGCAACGGTCTGGCAAAATGCCGGACCGGAGGCCAGAACGAAAGCCAGCGAGATTACGCAGCGATAAGGTGCGGCGGGCAAGCGGAACATTCCGAAACTTTAGCAGATTTCCGCCCCGCGGGCAGCACCGCATTGGCCGCAATTACAATAGGAAGGCAAACCTAGATCCTTCAAGGAGCAATCCAAGTGGCGCAACTCACTTTCAGCATTGTCAAGCCGGACGCGGTCCGCAAGGGTTTTACCGGAGCCATTCTGGCCGAGATCGAAAAGGCTGGCTTTCAGATTGTAGCCATCAAGAAGCTGGCCATCTCAAAGGAGCAGGCAAACGGTTTCTATGCCGTCCACCGCGACCGCCCGTTCTTTGACGCGCTGACGACCTTCATGTCTTCTGGGCCGCTGATTTTGATGGTCCTGGAGAAAGATAACGCCATCCTCGACCTGCGCAAGCTGATGGGCGCCACCAACCCGGCCAACGCCGAAGAGGGAACCATCCGCAAGAAGTTCGCCGGCTCCATCCAGGAGAATGCCATCCACGGCTCCGACGCCGAAGACACCGCAGCGTTTGAAATCGGCTACTGGTTCGCCGGTTACGAGTTGGTCCAAGGAACCTCTGAAGGAGTCTGATCTTCACAGCGATCTTGCTCTCTACTCCGTGTGGCGCACTGATATAAAAACTTGACGCTAAATTGTCTCTTTGTTCGAGGAGTCAATGAGCGCATCAAAGCGAGCCGCGTGACAGCTTCGCATGGAAGCCAGGCAGGTTATTTGCGCCTGAATCGAAACTCTGTCCCGATCGCCGCGATAGCACCTCTGTTCGGCACCTCCGATGCACGCGCAAAAGCGATCGTCTCTTCAACGTGTATATGGTCAGAGTAAAGTTGCTTGAGCCGCTCGGTCTTGGCCAGCAATTGAAGCGCATCTGTCGGTGTTAGTTCGCCAGCGGCAATCCAAGTCGAGTACAACAGCTCAACCGATCCGTGCAGGTCGTTTGCCTCGCGATGATCGCTCTCTAGTCTGTCTATCTCCGCGAGGGCGCCAGCGGCCGATTCACGCAGCCGCGGGAAAAGCGATTCCTCTTCATCCGCCGTGTGGCGTTCACCGCCCGTACGGAAGTATTTCAACGCAGCTTTCACTGCATTGCGCTCTTCACTGGTGAGGCCTCGACCCTGAGCACGACCAGCCACCACGCAGAGAATGCCAAAAAAGCTCTCGATCCTCCTGTGGCAGTCCTTGAGCAAATGCAGTGACTTAAGTCGCGCTGCCAAAGTTCCTGAGCGAACGGGAGCAAGTACCCGCCTTTAACACGCCGGGAGAATCGGTGGCAGAAGTGCCGGTCTTTGATGGAGGGCCATTCCCGGCTTCGGCAGCGGCGATTGAAGACGCTGAGATTGCATACATTTCACGACGCGATTGTCAGGCTTACTACATGGAACATCTCGAGGTGCTCCAGGTCGAGGGCGCCCGGCTGCGATGGCTGGTGGAGATCATCGAGGAGTTGTCCTTCTCCAAGATCAGGCAACGGCCGATTACCGCGTTAGTGAAACTTGCGCAGAACGAAGGTACGAAGACCGCACGAGGTATTGAATTCCAGCTCCCCGCGACCCACCAGGAACTGGCCAACCAACTTGGCATCGTTCGGGAGTTGACCTCCAGAAGCCTGATGCGACTGCAAGTTGAAGGGCTGTTGGATGTGGATGCGCGGCAAATCGTGGACAAGGATGACGGGCGACAATTAGAAATCCCGGTCGCGACGGTGGTCTTTGAGTTCCTGTTCACGCGGCTCAAGCTGATCGAGATCCGCACCGCAACCAAGGCGGCACGGTTCTCGACGACGATCTTTCTCTCCGGAGGAATCATCGGCACGTTTCATCATCTCTACTTCGCCGGCACGACTCCTGCGGTCATCGGCCTGGGAGCGATCTTTAGCGCCTTCGAGGTGGTGCCGCTCTCGTTGATGGTCATCCTCAGCATGTTGCCGGTGGGACTTCTACAATCATGGGCGTCGGTCGAACATGGCACATGGTATGCGCGATCCGCTGAGTTCATGCAGTCCGGCACCATGCAGACGCTGCGCTGGATGCGCGTTCCGGGAGATATCCTGTTTTCAATCGGAGCGGCTCTGTTTGCATGGTTCGTCCTCGGGTTGTTGACCGGCCACTCCTACAGCAAGTCGCTGTCAGCAGACCAGAGCGCTCCAGCCTCTGATGACGTGGATCACCGCAACATCGAACTGGCCGGACGTTGATTGACCGGCGATACATCCAGCGGCATTTCTGCGCAGCAATGTCAGTGAATTGCCGCCCGGACCGCCTGTGATTTAAACGCTCGTCGCGGAAATCTATGGCTCGATTTTGCCGGCCAATTGGACGTAGCCATACAAGTAAGCAGATCTCCGCACAGACTTCCAGCGTCGTCGACGTCGCTTGGTATCTCGAAGACCCCAAACCTAAATGGACTCTAACGGTCGATCAAGAAAATGCCGCGCTTCATGGAATCACGAGCGAGCAGGCCGCGCGCGCCCCCCCACATTGCCAAGTCCGGCTCATCTGCGCGCCTGCTAGACGATCCGCAAGCGCGAGAGTCGATTCCGGTGGTTGTCCGCAAGGACCCGCGCCGATGAGACTTGAGGACATTCCCCTCACAGCGGGCGACGGTGTTCTCGTTTCGTTGCAAGGACTCGCGCACGTAACGCAATCGACTCTTGAGCCAAGCATCTATCGCAAGGGCATGCGCCGCGTCGTCCATGTCACAAGCGAGGTCTCGGAAGCAGAAGAGAATCCGAAATACGCGATCTTCCGCATGAATGAAGCTCACGATCACTTGCGCCTTCCGGCAGGTTGAACGCTGGCCCGCTACAACGCAGCGCAGCCGGAATCCACCCATCACTGTTCGATGAAGTGGGATAGTGAGTAGCACATTACGCTCGAGGTCTTTCGCGACCTTGGCTTGGCGTTTGCAGCCGTGCTCGTCCTGATTTACGTCGTGATGGTCGGATGGTTCCGCTCTTATATCGTGCCACCGGTCGTCATGGTTCCCATTCCGCTGCGCTCGTCGGCATTTTGCCTGCCCATGCTATGCTCGGAGCTTCCTTTCTGCTACTTCGATGATCGGCTTTATTGCCAGCACGGGTACGCAAGGTGACTCCGCTATGTCTCGGCTTACTCGCCGACTACGCCGAACTTCGAAACTTTCCAAGTCCTATACAGCAATTCCGGGCCGACGACGCAATCTACTTGGCCAGAAAGGGAAGTTCATGCAAGTACAACTCAGACAAATCGAAGGCGTGCGCTTTGCGATCGAATCTCGAACTCATACGGTGATTTGCGATCAACCGGTGGAGAATGGAGGCGCAGATTCCGGAATGACTCCGCCCATCTAGCAGCCGATGCAGTTTGCTTCTTCTGATCTCTTCATCGCGGATTAGGCTCGGAAAGCAGGGACTTAAGCCTGTTTTCCATTAGCCCCAGATTTGCTTCACCTTCTGTGTGAAAACGGATCTTGCCGGTGCGGTCAATCAAAAACGTAACTGGAAGGCCAAATATGCCGCCATACTGTTTTCCCAATTCCGCGTCGCCTAGCACGACTGGGAAATTCAGCCGACTCTTTCGTGCCAGGGCTTTTGCCGGTCTTTCGCTATCATCCATGGAAATCGCCAAGACCTGAAAGCCCTGTGCGCCATACCGTGCTTGCCACTCCTTAAATCGAGGCAGTTCCATCTGGCAGGGAGCACACCACGTCGCCCAGAAGTTCAGAAGCACTACCCGGCCTTTGAGTGCCGCAAGATCTACCTTGCGTTGATTGAAGTCGACGCGTGAGAATTCCGGGGCCTGCTGGTTTAGCAGAGAATCGGCAGCAGGCAATTTCGCAAACGACTCTGTTCCGCAGAGCGCCACCAAGAACAGAACCAACACAATTCTGATTCGAATTCCTCGCTGTACCCCGGAAATCGACATCGCGATGCCTCTCGTATCACTTTTCGACCTGATATCCCTTCGCAATCCAATCCGCTCCGAAATTGCTCGCCATGTAGAGAGCCTTTACATTTGTGAATCCGATCTCATGCAGGAACCGGTAGGCGGTCCCCATATTAGGGCACCGGGCCCATGGACAGCAGCCGCAATAGATGACAATCGACCTGTTCCGCGGAAGGGATTCGACTCGCCTCCTGAGCAACTCGAGTCCTTCAGGCTGAACAGCAGGACCTGCATATTCGGATCCGGGGATATGCCCTTGTACATACATGACATGTGAACCAACCTGAAGGATAAGCGGCCCTCCGCGAGTTCCCTTCGCAATGATCGATTGCAATTCTTGCGGCTGGATCAGAGCACTCTGTGGGATATCGACGGCGCTCATCACCGCGACGGGCGAGAACTGTAGAGCGTGGACCGAGACTCCAGCCAAATGCAAAACAAAGGCTAGAACCGCCATTTTTCCGGAATTGACCGACCCAAACCGCACCTTGACTCCCTCCATTACGCTGACTCCCGTTTCGTATTTGCCAGTTTCCGGCCAGATCCCCGGGCCGAGCGCACAAACCGGTTCATGGACTTCGAAAGGTGTTCGAGAACCGCTGCCCATTCCGCCAGGTGATGGGTCCCTTCAGAAGTCAGCTTGTAGACCCGACGGGCGGGACCAGTCTTCTCCGTCTCCCACTCCGATCTAACATACCCATTCAGCTCTAACTGTCGAAGGGTACGGTAGAGTGCGCCCTTTTCAATTGCAGCATCCGTCAGAGCATGCTTGTGCAGGCTTTCCAGCAAGTCGTAGCCGTAGGACTCTCCCTTCTCCTTCAGTAGCAGCAGTACGACCGGCTCCACGAAGCGATAGAGATTTCCCATTCCGCACGAACACGGATAGTCCTTTTCATGACGCGCACATATTCTTCGCTGCAATTCGGTCCTTCCCATACAGGGCTGACATTTGATCAACGAGTTCACCCTATCACATTCGCATCTAGATGTGAATTACACCGCATTTTACAGAAAATCAGCCATTATTTTTCCCAACAGTGCTAATATCGCCTAGGTGTAATTAACACCCTTTGGAGCGAGCCATGCGCATTGCAATTCCAGTAACAGATGGTCATCTCTGCCGGCATTTTGGGCACTGCGAGATATTCGCGTTTTTCGATGTCGACTCAAAGTCAAAGCAGATTCTCAAATCCGAAGAGATTACCGCACCCGCGCATCAGCCGGGATTGCTGCCGCCGTGGCTGAAACAACATGGAGTTACGCACGTGATTGCGGGAGGGCTCGGCTCTCGGGCACGCGATCTTTTGAATCAGGTCTTCATAGAGATTGTCGGCGGTGCCCCCTCTGACAGCCCAGAGGATCTGGTTCGCCACTACCTGGGCGGAACTTTACTCGCGAGCGAACGCGCTTGTGATCACAGTTGTGACAACTAGCCCTCTGCCCGGTTGCACATACTTTCAGAACAATTTGTCCATATGCGATAGAAATGGAGCCGTTGTGGAGACTGGAATCAACGATGCGCATGGCGATTATTGTGGCTGCCCGCCGCCAACTCCAAGGTCCCCGGCGACGGGTCTTTGTCGCTGGGATCGAAGCGCTGCTACCTGGAGTTCGTGTCTGCCATCGAAGACCCGCACAACGGGCGCAAGAAGCTCAACAAGTTGTCGCAGCAACTGCACCATGAGGTCCGCTCATACCCCGGTTTCAACTTCTTCGATACCGCCGACAAGACTCCCTGTTCGCCATCGCCGGCAGAGAATTCAACATCGCCGGAGGGAGCCTGGGACTTCATCCCCAGGAAAAAGGAGCGGGTTTCGCGGGGCCTTCAGGCCCGGGCCTCTGCCATTCCTCTATTGCTGGAAACAAGCACGACTGTAGGGTCATAGCAAAATCAGAGTTGATGTACCCGAAGCCAATGCCGCTGAGTCGACGCGACCAACAGGGAGCAGCGACCTCGCACAATCTCACCTGGGCACAGTTGCTCTGATTTTGCTCTGAATCTTCGTCCTCGGAAATGCGGTGATGCGCAACTTTGCGGCCGCATATGGGATGAGCATAATTGTCTCCTCCGGCTGATCGCTGGCCACCGGGCTTTGCGGCAAAGGGTTAGCCACGCCATCTTCCGCGCGCCACTCGTTCACCTTGCGCGCTTTCACGCTGAGGCGAACTGGGGCGTGTCGACTGGTGAACGGACCTTCGCCCACTTCCGTCTCTGTAACCGCGATGCTCTGGGCCGGAGAAGCCGGATCGACGCTCAGCGCGTAATTCCACGCGGTGGCGGGAAAGACCTGCCAGTCCGCGGTCATGCCACGATCACGCAGCTTTACCCAGCTTTCGCCGATGCCGTAGGAGAACAGCAGCGGCCCGCGCTCAACGGCAATTGAATCGTGAAACCAATTGGAAATCCTGGGCGCCATCGGGAATTTGATTTCCACGCGGTCGCCCGCTTTCCAGGTGCGTTCGATACGCGCAAAGGATGCCGGCGCGGGCGCGGGCGCGGGCTGGCCGTTGACGGTGATGGTTGTACCCGCGGCCCAGGCGGGAATGCGTAGCTGCAGCGGAAAGCTGAGCGGCGAGGCGGGATTCACGGTGATCCGAATGTTGCCGTGAAACGGGTAGCCTGTCTCTTCGACCAAATGGACCGCCGTGCCGCCGAGAACAGTCTGCACTTCGCACGGAGCATAGACAGCCGCGACGAGGCCATCGTGCCCAGTGTTGTCCTGCGCACCGGTGAACATAAACAAGCTGGCGGCGAACTTGGGCCATCCCTGGTGAAAATTGGCGGTGCAGCAACCGAAGTTGGGCTCCAGGCCATAGAGATTCGACTCCGGCCCGTCGGTCGTCCACGGCTTGCGATGCAGGCTGCACTCCACCTGATTCGGCTCCTGGTTATACTGGTGCGCCCACATGTCGTCGGTCAGCGTTCCGGGCAGCGCGTTGAATGCGAGCTGCTCAAGCCGGTCGCCGAGAGATGCATCGCCCACGATGGCCAGCGACTGCTCCAGAGAAAACATGTATTCGACCACCGTGCATAGCTCCGAACCTTGCGATGGGTCCAGCCCTGCCAGATGTTCGTCGCAGGAAAACATGCCGTTGGGCAAGCCGTGATATTTGTTCAGTTCGGAGATCATCCGCAGCACTGCGGAGCGGTCGGCATCCGATCCGGAAACAAGCGACCACACGGGGCCGGCTTTCACAGCCTGTCCGTTGTTCACGCCGTGTGTGGCCAGCGCCAGGTCCTTGAGCCCTTCGCCTTTTTCAAGCCGTATGTACTCCGCGGTAATGCGCTCGGTGTACTTGAAGTCGGCATACTGCGCCTGCCAGTCGTATCCCTGCTTCTTGAGCAGGTGCGCCAGATCGAGAAGGTAGGCGGAACCAGTGCGATTGTAGAGCCAGATTACGCTAAGCAACTCGTCCTGCCAGCGGAACTTTGCCCAGTCGCGCAGCGGACGCGTTGGCAGTTCGCCTAACTGGTAGCGAAAGTATTTGTCCATCACCGGAACGACGCGGCCGTCGCCGGTGAACTCCTGATATTGCGTGAGAGCCTTCAGCATCACGATGCGCGGCCACCAGTCGTCGTTGGACGAGGGGCCAATCATTCCATTCGGGGCCTGGTGGTTGAGTGTCCAGTCGATGTATTTCTGTGCCTTGGCCTTCAGGCGCGCATCGTCGAGGAGCCAGGCAAGCGGAACCAGTCCATCCAGAAAATAAGGGCCGCGCTCCCATGACTCGCCCGCGCCGCCAAGCCACCCGCTGTTGGGGCCGACGTCATCCCAGGTTTCGTCCAGGTGTCCACTCAGCCCGTTGGCCTGCGTGCGCAGTTGTTCCTTCAGCCATCCCGCGGGGCGAATGGAGCCCAGGGGCAAAAAGTTGAATGCGCTCGCGGCAAGCGGCGCGCGACTCCGCACGACGGGCGCTGCGTCGTGCGCGGACTGCGAGGCAGCAAACACAGACGTGCCCATGGAAGGAAAAAGGCGGCTGGCGGGAAGAGAGGATGCCAGACCGAAAAGACCGAGCCCGCCGAGAAAATGACGGCGGGAGGAAGAGAGCTTCAATGAAGGCGGCACATGGGACTCCTGATAAAGGCTTGCCCAATGGTACAGAGCCAGCGCTCCCCGCGCATGGTCCAGATGTTCTACTTTGGAGGCAATTCGGAAAGAATATATCCCGAGTTGCCGGCTAGCCGGGACAGAAATCTCCATTCAGCTCAATTGCTCAATTCGATCAGGCCCCTGTGTATCGCGGTGGTGGCGGCCTCTGTGCGATCGGACACTTCCAGCTTCTCCATGATGCTGTTCACATGGTTGCGCACCGTGTTGCCGCTGATGGCAAGGGCGCTGCCAATCTCCTTGTTGGTGAGTCCGCGGGCGAGCATGTGCAGGACTTCGAGTTCGCGCGATGTGAGGTCCGTACGCATCATGCGTTCGGCCAGGCGCGCGGCAATGTGGCGGGGAAAGTAGCGTTTGCCGCTGTGCACGGCACGAATGGCCTCGATCATGTCCGACTGCGGAGCGTCTTTGAGAAGATACCCTTGTGCGCCAGCCTGCACCGCGCGATAGATGTCCTCATCCGTCTCGAAGCTGGTGAGAATGATCGCGCGGGCATTGATTTTGGCGCGCTTCAGAGCGTGCAGGGTGTCGATTCCGCTCATGCCCGGCATGCGCAGATCAAGCAGCACCACGTCCGCGGCGTTGGTTCGCAGCATCTCCAGCGCCTCTTCGCCGCCGGAAGCGGAGCCCACAACTTCCATGCCGGCCTGTGTGCCCAGCATGCTGGTGAGTCCGGCAAGAACCACCGGATGGTCATCCACGATAAGAATGCGAATGGACGTGTCGCGCCGATCGGCCATCGATCCAATGCTCCTTTCCATATTTCCATAGAAGTTTTGGCCAGGAGGCGAGGGTCAAGCGCGGCGGCAAGGTCGCTTCAACCCGAATGCGCGTGCCCCCTCCCGGCTTGCTTTGCAGTTGAAAAGCAGCAGAGATGCTCTGCGCCCGCCGGCGCATGCCGCGGATTCCGAAGCCAGACAGGCCACTGCCCTGCACAAAGCCGTCGCCGTCGTCTTCGATCAACAGGCAGACCGAATCTCCACGATACGCGAGCCGAATGGTCAGCAGAGATGGATGCGCATGACGGACCGCATTGGCGACGGCCTCCTGGCCGATACGATAGAGGGTGTCGGCAATGCGCAGCGGGATGGTCCTCTGGTCGCCTTCCCGTTGCGCGACAACTTCGACCGTTCCGCCTTCCACCATGCGGCGGGCACAGCGGTCCAGCGCGGCAAGTATGTCTTCCGACTCCATGTCTTCGGTTCGCAAGGTGGCGATGCTGCGCCGCGCCTCCTCGTGGCTGTGGCGAACAAGATTGCTGGCCAACTCAAGCTGTTGATTGAGCGGCGACGCCTGATCGGGCAGTCCGTTGCGAATGGCCTGCAACTGAAATCCAATTCCGGCAAAACTCTGCGCCAGCGTGTCGTGCATTTCGTGCGCCAGGCGTTCGCGTTCTTCAAGGATCGCGCGCAGCCGCCAATGCTCCACACGGTGATAAAGAAACACGCCGATCAGCGCCAGCAGAAGAGAAGCGACAATCAGGACGATGACGTGGCCCGTGCTCCACCAGGGCGGTCCTGCCAGCACTTCCAGGTCCTCATTGGAACGCAGCAAAAGGACGAAAGGAGTGAGGTTCTTGGTGAACGCCGAATCGACGACGCAGATGCCGCGCAGGCGGAGACTGCTGTCCGGCTTGAGCTTGCTGAAAAGATAATCGCCGCGCCCAGGATTCATGATGGCGCGGAACGATTGCGGTCCTTCATCCAGATCGAGAATCAGCGTATTGCCGGGCCCGCGCTCCTTGCCGGCCAGACGCCCTTGCACCTCGACGAAGGTGGCGGCGTATCTGCCTGTGGACGCCTGCGACGCCGTCACCGAAACCGGCGGCACCGGCGTGCGCGCCCAGAGCATCTGGACCGTAGCGTGCTCCATGGTGGAACTGAAGTCGCCGGGATGCACTTCGCCGGTGACTTCAACTTCGTCTCCGACCTTGAGCGGAGGCGCCGTGGGCTGCGGAATGGAAACGCCGCCGGTAGAATCCTGGACGAAGAGCACGGGCGTCGTCAGCACCACCACGCCCCGGACGGTGACCACCGCCGGCGTGGCAAAGGAACTCAACAGCAGATTTTCGATGTTCTGCGTGTTGGCGTTGGAGCGGGGGATCGCCTTTCGCTGTTCTGCGGAAGGCAGCTCGCTCGGGCCTTGAGGGCCCTCGGCGACGGGACTCTTCGGCTCAGGGTTTCCCTCCGGTCCCGCACCTCGAAGCATCTCGGTCAAGTCCTGACGGGTCGCGGAACGGACGACGACATTGCGCCAGATGCCACCCGAAGAGTAAGAGCGAAGCCCGATCCGGCCGGACTGGACACAAACCTGGTCATTGATGGCGATCGACGTCGAAGCCGCCTGCGATGGCGCGGTGACAACCGCGACAATTTGGCAATCGTAGGCCAGCAGCTTCAGGTGATACCACTGGAACGGGCGAATCCCGCCCGGCGTCGGGTTCGCCTTGGTGACCTCCATCCAGCCATGCTCGGCGCGCCCCAGCACCAGCGAATTATCCCTGGTGCGTAACCCGGCGTAATAGCCGCTGTAGGAGTTGACGCCCTCTTCTTCATTGCGGGAGCGAATCGCCAACCCCGCGTCTCCGCTGGCGCCCAGCAAATTGATGTCGGCTTCAATGGAGTAGTTATGCCAATAGGGCGACCCCGACAGCAGTTTCGCTCCGCGCTCATCCGAGTCGTTGCGCATCATCCCATTGGCCAGTTCCCATGTGCCGCCCAATGCCTTCCACTCTTCAGCCGTGCCTTTTGCGAAGGAATCACGGTAAGGCAAACCGCGGCTCGGACTGTGCAAATAGGCGAGCAGTCCAGCGAAACCCAGGGCAAGAAGAAGGCAGAGAAGCAATGCGACAACTGCCCGGCGGCGCAGCAAAGAGGGGAATTTCATCGCGCTGAACTCCATCGCCACTGCCCCAGTTTGAAGTCCATCGAAAGCATCCGTCGAACCTCCGGCGTATTGATGTTGTCGCGTGAGATGAGCGTCGGACGCAGATGCACCGTTGCGGGAACGGATTGCCCCAGTGCCCTTGCATGGATCAGTTCGATCGCCTGCCGGCCCATGCTGCGCGTATCTTGCTGAATCACGCAATCGAGACTCACCGTCCGATCGAATGCCTGCGGACTCGCAGTATCCGCGGCGTCGAAGCCGACAACTTTGACCAAACTTCTCTGTCGCCTGCTTTCCAGAGCAGACAGCGATCCATCCACCGTGGTGGCCATCAGGGCGACAATCGCATTCAAGTCTGGATTTGCCCGGAGCGTGTCTTCCGCCGCCTGCTGCTCGTGGGGAAAGCTGAACGACCCCATTCGCTTGTCGACAATGCGAATGCCGGGATACCTGCGAGCGAGACATTCTTCAAAGGAGCGGGCGCGAATCATGATCCCCGTGACATCGGGATTGATGCCCAGCAGCGCAACGGTTCCATGGCCTTCAAGCAATACAGCCACTCGCTCGGCGGCAAGCCGCCCGCCCTCCTCATCGTCGTTCAGTATGTATGAGAGATTCCCTCCAGCAGGGATCGGAAGCGGCGACCCGATGATGACCGTGGGAATGCCATGCGCCAGCGCGCGACGAACCGGCGTGATGAGAGAGAGCGCCTGGTCCGGAGCCAGCACCAGTCCCTGATAATTCCCTTTCGCCACACGGTCGACCAGAGCGATTTGCGCTTCCACGTCGTCCTCGCGCGAGGGTGCATTCCAATAGATTGAAACTCCACTCCGGCCCGCTGCTTCCTCTGCCCCGGTATGAGCGGCTTCCCAAAGCGCGATGCCTTCGGTCTGCGGAATCACTGCGATCTTCGCCAGCCTGTGAGAGCCGCAGCCAGCGGCCCAAACCGTAAGTGCGCAGACTGCGGCGGCCAGTCCCACCCAGCGGCGGATTGGCATTTGAATGAGCCGGTATTGCATGACTTGATTCATCGCGGGGCAGGTTGGAGTCTACGCCGCAAGCCATAGCGACAGCAAGGCGATGAGAGCATCTGGTCCATATGTACTATCTCCGCGTGGTCTCACTAGCTCATGCGCATCTCCTCCTTGATGAGTACCCTCGCTGTGATCTTGAGGACGCAGGAAACAGCCCATCGAATCTCTAAACGTTTTCAGCGAACGAACAGAAATCAAAATCGTTCCAGCCGGCTTGCCCGCGCCCGCACGTGAAAGCAGGCGGCGGGCGTCTCCTCGCATCCCCACAACTGTTCTTGAGAGGCCACAATGAAGGAAACCACGCGAAGATTCTTCTGCCTTCTAACGCTGGGGTTGCTCATCTCGACGGCCAGCAGTTACGCGCAGTTCAATGGCAACGTGCAAGGAACCGTGCAGGATCCAAAGGGCGCCGTGATTCCCAAAGCAACAGTAACCCTGATGAACGTCGACACCGGCGTGACGCAAACGGCGGTCAGCAATGTCAGTGGCGTGTATCGCTTCGACAGTTTGGCGCCCGGCAACTACACCGTTTCGGCCGCCGCGCAAGGATTCTCGTCGGCGTCGGTATCGTTCAACCTGGCCACCAATCAAACGCGCGATGTTGAGCTGGCTCTGACCGTTGCCCAGGTTTCGTCAACGGTCACCGTCACCACCGAAGCGCCGCTGATTGACACCTCCGACAGTCGCTTTGAGCAGACTTTGGACAGCACGGCCCTCGCGGATCTGCCTCTGCAGGGCCGCAATCCAACCAACGTGATTACCATGGCTCCCGGCGTCACCGGCCTGGGCGGGCAAAATTCACCCGGGTCGAGCACATCCACCAACTTCGCGCCTGAAAACTGGATCAATGCCAGCGCCAACGGTCAAGGCGCAACCGGCAATCAATACATTGTGGATGGAATGGATGTGACCAGCACCATTCGCCCCGGAGTTTTGAACCTGACGCCAAATGCGGATGTTACCCAGGAAGTGAGCGTCCAGACCAACACATACAACGTCGACTATGGCCGTGCCGCTTCGATTCAGACGGTGATGACCACGAAATCCGGAACCAACCAATTCCACGGCCTGGCCAGCGAGTATTACCAATACCAAGGCCTTCAGGCGCGTGGCGAATTCGGTGTGCCGCAACCCACGCCGCTGAATCCTTACCACATCAACAACATGTCGTTTGCCGTCGGCGGCCCAGTGATTCCGCACAAGGAGTTCTTCTTTTTCGTCGGTTATGAGCCTTACCTTTCGCTGGCTTCCAACGGCTCCGGGCTAATCGGATTTGAAGACCCCGCGTTCCTCGCCTTCGCGCAGTCGGTCGCGCCCGACAGTCCCGAGGTCGCGTTGATGGCCAAGTATCCCGTAGCGGGCGTCGTCAACACCAAGATTGCTTCGACCGCCGGCTCGCTGTGGAACAATACGCTGCCAACCGAGGCGGACCAGAAGGCGTGCGCCAGCGGTATTGGCAATGTTACGGCCTACGACAATATCTCCATTCCCTGCTCCACCCCGGTTTTCGACTCCGGCAACTTCAACAGTTCCAGTTATTACAACGCGGAGCAATACAACATTCGCATAGACAAGTACTTCAAAAAAGACCGCGCCTACGGCCAGTTTTTCCGGGATAGCATTAGCAACGGTGGACCTGCTGCTCGTCCGGCGTTTGCCACGACCAGCAAGTACTTCACCTTCTCTCTGCAGGGCAATGAGACGCACACATTCTCGTCGAACACCTTGAATGAGGCGGCGTTCGGCTACAACCGGATTGAGGGTTTCTCCCCTGCTACTGGACTTTTCACCGTGCCCATCGTCAATGTCACTGGCTTGGGACAGAATTGGGGAGATGGCTTTGCCAATGGGGATTACATTCAGCACAGTTATCACTGGCGCGACGTGCTCACGCGCATTGTCGGTTCGCATAGCCTCAAGGCGGGCTTCGAGGCGTGGCGCAGCAATGACATTGCCATGTTTGCCGCCGCCTATGATCAGCCCACTTTCCAATTCAACAACATGATCGACCTGATTGCAGACAATCCATATAGCGAGAGCGGCATTTCGTATAACCCCGTCAGCGGAGCCTATGACCCCGCCAACTACGGTTACAAGGAAACAACGTTCGGCATTTTTGCCGAGGACTCATGGAAAGCCGGCCGCAAGCTCACAGTGAACTACGGCGTCCGCTACGATAACTTCGGCAATCCATATGTGGCGCTTGCCGGTACCGTGTTGGCCAACTTCCATCTGGCCTCAGGATCCACCTTTGCGGACCGCGTCGCCAATGGCATCATGACTCAGCAGTCGCATGTGTTCAGCAGCGACATGAACTACGTCTTCAGTCCCCGCGGCGGCGTGGCCTACGATCCGCTCGGCAATGGCAAATGGGTGGTGCGCGGCGGCTTTGGCCTCTTCCACAATGAATTCACGCTGGGCAACGCCGAGAATGGGCTCAAGGGCAATCCGCCCGGATACGTCGAGCCGACCTTCTATAGCAATGGATCCACGGCGCCGCCGATCTTTGGTTACGGCACCCAAAACAAATATCCATTCGGCTTCCCTGCGCCGGCTTTCGTTGGCGCGCCGCTCGATGCCAAGGGAGGTATCGCGGGCTCGCAAATCAGCGTGGGCGGAACATCAGTGGACATGTCTTCGCCAGACGTACTCGATTGGTCCGCCGGATTGGAACATCAACTCAGACCAAATCTGGTCGCCAGTATTGGATACCAGGGATCGCACGGCTCCAACCTGATCGTGGGCGGCGGCAATGTCAGCAACACGACCTATGGCGTCGACATCAACACGATCCCTGGAGACCTGGTCCAGCATCCTACGTTCAATTCGAGTGGCGTATGGACGGGAACTGGGGTTCAAACTCGTCTCAACTCGAGCTTTGGCTCAATCGACTACGCGTTTAATGGAGCACGGTCGAATTACCATGCGTTCATCGTGGCCGTGAAAGGTAAGATCGGCGCGCATGGATTCCTGACCACCTCGTACACACACTCTGGATCGAAGGACAACTGGGGCAACTACCCCGAAGGGTACTCCGCGACTGGCGGCACGTCCTACGACATCAATCAGTGGTACAGTCCTTCGCCCTGGGACGTGCCGAACCGCTTCTCGTTGGGCTGGAGCTACGATATTCCAGGCTTGAACAACGGAAACGGATTCACTCGCCGGCTGACGACAGGCTTTAACCTCGCCGGCACAACAATCCTCCAATCCGGGAATCCGTTCTATGTATCCAACACCAACGCGCTCAGCCTCATCGACACCGCCGGCGTGACTGTGACTGCAGCCAATTATCAGAGCGAACTGGCCGCCGGACACATTGCCTACTCTCCCAGCAGCGGCAACTACGCTGCGGACGGAGACAACAGCGTCGTGGGCGCAAACAATAACACTCTCACCAACTGGGGCGATGTACCGGATGTGGTCAGTTACAGTCAGAAGCACGCGCGGAAATCCTACCAATACACCGGCGCGGTCGACGCGGGAATCATCACGCACGCGCAGTTTGCACAGCCCGCGTTCAAGGCAGGCGGCACGGAAGGCAACGAGAAGCTCAACCAGTTCCGCGGGCCCGGCTATGCGGACTCGGATGTCACCGTAAAGAAGACGACGCCGATTACCGAGCATTTCAGTCTCGAACTCCGATTGGATGTATTCAATGTTTTGAACCGGGTCAATCTCGACTCTTCGTACTTGAATGACAACTACGGAGACGCAAGCGCCAACTTCGGCACAACCAACCACAACCTCCCACCGCGCAACATGCAGCTTGGAGCCAGAATCAATTTCTAGTCCCGTCTCTGAAAATCACAACAAAACAGAGACTGTCATTCACCACAAACAGAGACTGTCATTCTGAGGGAACGGGGCCCCGAACGCTTTTCAGTTCGGGGGTGGTGAGCGAAGAATCTGCTTCTGTCCTTTTGCCAGTTTTGCAAAGGACTTCAGAGACAGAACACTGGTGCTCTTTCAAGCGTAGTGCTCGAACGCTTCGTGTCCCATCCCTGCGCGTCGTTTTTTCGAACGCAAGGATGGGAAAACATGAGGTGCATCAGGGAGCGCAAGTGCGTCAAGGCCTCTTGGCGCTAAAACTGATTCACGCCACAGCCACACATCGGATCGGCAATAGTCTTCCCGGGTCGCGCCGAGGCCTCTATGCGACCAATATTGAGATCCCCCTGGAATGAGGCACGACTTTCTCCCGGGCCTCCGCGGCGCCGTGCGCTCTATGCGGCTATTCTGAACAGAGCCCATGCCGCAAAATCCGCGCCAATTCGATGTGATTGTTTTGGGCGCGGGCGCGGCCGGATTGATGTGCGCCTCGGTTGCGGGTCAGCGCGGACGGCGCGTGGCACTGCTGGAACACAACGGACAGCCGGGCCGGAAGATCCTCATCTCCGGCGGCGGGCGGTGCAATTTTACGAATCTGCACTGTGGGCCCGGAAACTTCTTGTCGGAGAATCCGCATTTTGCCAAGTCGGCGCTGGCGCTCTATCAGCCGCAAGATTTCATCGAACTGGTCGAGCGCTACGGCATTGCCTGGCACGAAAAGACCCTCGGCCAACTGTTCTGCGACGAATCGGCGCGCGCGATTGTGGACATGCTGCTGGCCGAATGCAAACTGGGCAGCGTGGAATTGCTCCTGAACACCCATGAGATTCAGGCCCAGGGGGTCGCCTCCGGCGGGTTTTGTGTTTCGACCTCCCAAGGCGAGTTCACATCCGAGTCGCTGGTGGTTGCCACCGGGGGCCTCTCGATTCCGCTCATGGGAGCAACCGGTCTGGGTTACGACCTGGCGCGGCAGTTTGGACTCGCGGTGGTGCGGCCCAGACCGGCTCTAGTGCCGCTGCTCTTGGGCGACGATGAGGCTGGCTGGACAGAACTGGCCGGGGTTGCGGCGGATGTGGTGGCGCAGGCGGGCGGAGCGGAGTTCCGGGAAAAGATGCTGGTCACGCATCGTGGCTTGAGCGGGCCGGCCGTGTTGCAGGCCTCATCCTACTGGCGTCCGGGCGAGGCGCTGACGCTGGATTTTGCGCCCCAGTTTGCCGCCGGGACGGAACTCCTAGGGGCTCTCCGGGAGCCGGGGGCGCGCCGGGACTTGGCCGCATTGAAGCAGGCTCTGCGGGAGGTTCTGCCGCAGAGGCTTGCCAACCGCTTGGCAGAGGTTGGCGGCCATGGCTGGTCGAATGCGGCGCTGGAGGCTTGTGAACGGCGGCTGCACCGCTGGGAGATGCACCCGGTCGGGACAGAGGGTTTCGCGAAGGCCGAAGTAACCGCTGGGGGCGTGGACACCGCCGGATTACAGGCGCGGACCATGGAAGCGCGCGCCGTTCCCGGTCTGTTCTTCATCGGCGAGGTCGTGGATGTCACCGGGCACCTGGGAGGGTTCAACTTCCAGTGGGCCTGGGCTTCCGGCGTGGCCGCGGGGCGGGCCGTGTGAAAAGAGAGTTATCAGTGGTCAGTCGTCAGCCCGCTTTTCTAATCGGCCGCCAACCACATCGGAGCGCCGGTCTCCAGACCGGCAGTCCTGAGGGCGTCCCGGCCCTCAGAGACACCGCTTCACCCTGAACGGTGGCGTGTTGGGCACTCTGTGAGAACGGGTACGAGTCAGCCGAAAATTACTCGGCTGGGGGAGCGCCCGGTCTGGCGGGTGGTGTCAGGACAAATCCCTTGCGGACCAGCGCAAAGCCCTGTTGCGGCAATTCCGCCTGAAGAAGCTGGTTCTCCGGCCCTGAAAACAGGTCGGTCGTGTCGCTGGCGATGGTAGCCACCAGGTGATGAACGACAATTGCCTTCCCATCCAGAGTTCCGTACTCGTCCGCATAGGTGGCCAGTTGGATGGGCTCGATCGACCCGGCCTGCTTGGGGATAATGGCCCACAAGTCTCGGTTGTTGCCCGTGACCGCGAGGGTCAGCAGGGTTTCGAGAGCGCCGGGATCGAAGTCCGGCAGGAAGACCGCTGCCGAGTGCGCTGCAAGGCGAGTGGTAGAAGCGCGCCCGTTGGCCGAGATGTTCAGGAGAAATTGCGCCGCATCGGGAGCGGCCGTGACGGTGACGGCCGAACCATTGACGATGGCGCTCAACTGCACATGGCGCAACTGGTTGGCGGGGGAGAGGCGCTCCGTCTTGGAGAGCGAGTAGTTCAAACCCTGCATGGCGATGCGCACCAGTGCCGTGGAATCGTAGCCACTCGATCCGGCTGTGACCCTGAAGCTGGCCGTGCCAACTGGCTGTCCGTGCTGCGAAACGATGAAGCTGCCCGCCTGCGCGGAAGCGGCGGCCGTAGCCAAAACCAAAAGTTCCACAACGGAGAGAACTGCCAATTTACGCAAGGGATTCAACATCCTTCCTGCCTGTTTAGACACGAAGGGGCGGAAAGAGTTGTGGAAGAGCAGCTTCTAGCCTCTAGCTTTCAGCTCCTAGCCGATCGTGAAGCGCGGGCCGGAATTCGAGCTAGAGGCTAGAAGCTAGAGGCTGTTTCTGCTGCTTTTACCCCTTTGCCACGCCAAACCGCTTGTTCACTTCGTTCCAGTTGATGACGTTCCACCAGGCCGCAAGGTAGTCGGGGCGGCGGTTCTGGTACTTGAGATAGTAGGCGTGCTCCCAGACGTCGTTGAACAGGATGGGATAGAGGCCCTGGCTGAGAGGCGAATCCTGGTTCGGCGTGCTGATCACCTTCAGCTTGCCGTCCGCGAAGACTACCCAGCCCCAGCCCGAGCCGAATTGCTTGGCCGTGGTCTCATTGAAGGTCTTCTTGAAGGCTTCAAAGTCTCCGAAATCGGCTGAAATCTGCGCTGCAATAGCCCCCGTGGGAGCGCCGCCCACGCCATCCGACCCGACCGGGCCCATCAGACGCCAGAAAGCGGTGTGGTTGGCGTGGCCGCCGCCGTTGTTCCGAACCGGGGTGCGAATCTCTTCAGGCACCTGGGCGAGGTCGCGGATCAGGTCGTCGACCGACTTGGCAGCCAGCTCGGCGTGGTTGGCCAGAGCTGCATTCAGATTGGTGACGTAGGCCTGGTGGTGCTTGTCGTGATGAATTTTCATCGTCTCTGCGTCGATGAACGGCTCGAGGGCGGCGTAATCGTAGGGCAACGGTGCGAGTTCATAAGCCATAGGGGAATCTCCTTGATATCGAATTCGTATTGCTCGGTTATTGGTTGCGGGCCGGGTGGTTTGAGGTTGGGGCTCGACCGCCGCAACGGACGAAACGCAATGTTTCCATGAGTCTACAAGACCCTGTGCTTTGATGGATGCTGAAAACCGCGGGCGGGATTCGCCGCGGGACGAAAGCAGCCAAAGAAACTTTCGGCGGACCCGGAACATCGTACCAAAGACAGATCTCGGCAGCCTTTCATCTCCCAAGCCCCACAAACGAGTCCCGCATGAGGCTACAAACCAGACAGGCGCGAAGCAATGAGTGAGCAACCCTCTTACCGTTGGCCCCAAAATCGGTGGCCGCAGTATCGTTGGCTCGACCAGCAGGGTGAGGCCTTTGGCCGCCCCGGCATGGAGCCGCGCTGGACCTCGAGCGCGAAAGACGCCGTAGGAACCGCCTACTCGGCGTCGAGCCGGGTGTGGTTCACCTGTTCGCACGGCATTCTGAACGAAATCTACCACCCCACCATCGACCGAGCCCAGGTGCGGGACATGGGATTCCTGATCACCGACGGGGAGACGTTTGCCCACGAAGAGAAGCGCGACCTCGTTTCGACGTTCAGCTACATCCACGAGGAGTCACTCGGCGTCCGGTATGTCAACCGCGATCCCGAGGGCCGCTACACCCTGACGAAAGAGATCATCTGCGACCCGCATCATAGCGTGGTGCTGACAAAGGTGAGATTGGAAGGCCACGAGGATTTGCTGCCGCGCCTCAGAGTGTATGCGCTGCTGGCGCCGCACCTCGATGACGGCGGAATGGGGAACTCGGCGCGCGCACTCGATGTCGCCGGACACCGGATGTTGCTGGCCTGGAAGGACAGTTGGTCGCTGGCCATGGCTGCCAGTTGCGGCTTCTCGCGCGTGAGCTGCGGGTTTGTGGGCGCGAGCGACGGCTGGCGCGACCTGATGGAAAACTTTCGCATGGATTGGGAGTTCGGTTCGGCCACCGACGGCAATGTCGCCCTGATGGGAGAGGTGAATCTTGAGGCCGCGCACGAGGACGGCGCCCGCGAGTTTACTCTGGCCATCGGCATCGGCGAGGGGCATCACACGGCTCTTCAGAAGACTGTGAGCGCCCTCGCCACGCCCTTTGCCGACCATCGCAGCCGCTTCATCGAGCAGTGGCAGCGGGCCGCGAATCCTGAGTGGCTGGCGGCCAAGTCGCGCGATGGCGGCAAGCTGATGCGGGCCAGCCACAACGTGCTGTTGGCGCACGAGGACAAGACCTACTCCGGCGCCTTTGTGGCTTCGGCCTCGATTCCCTGGGGACAGGTAAAGGGCGATGACGACCTGGGCGGCTATCACCTGGTCTGGACCCGCGACATGGTGCAAACCGCCACTGCCATGCTGGCCTGCGGGCGCACGGAAACGGCCCGCCGCGCGCTGGTTTACCTGGCCTGCACGCAACAGCCCGACGGCGGATTTGCGCAGAACTTCTGGATCGATGGGACCCCTTACTGGTCGGGCATGCAACTGGACGAGGTCGCCTTCCCGCTGATCCTGACCTGGCGATTGTGGAAAGTCGGCGGCCTGGGAGAGATGGACATCTTCCCGTTCATCGAGCGGGCCGCCGGATTCCTGGTGCGTCATGCGCCCATCACCCACCAGGAGCGCTGGGAGGAGAATGCCGGCTACTCCCCGTCCACGCTGGCCGCCGTCATTGCCGGGCTGATCTGCGCCGCGGAGATGGCGCGGGCGCACGACTCGCTGGAACTGGCCGTCTTTCTGGAGGAGTACGCCGACTGGATCGAAAGCCACATCGAAGATTGGACGGTGACCAACGAAGGCGTCCTGCACCCCAGCATTCGCCGCCACTACATGCGCATCCGGCCCCCAGAGCAGGGCGAAGCCTACGCCTGCGAAAGCTGCGGAACAGAGATCATCCGGCTCAACAACCGCCCTCCCGGCGCGCGGTTTGAATTTGAAGCGCGGGAGATCATCGATGCGGGATTTCTTGAGCTGGTGCGCTACGGCGTTCGACGCGCCGATGATCCGCTGATGGTGGATTCGCTGGCCGTGGTCGACGCCGTGCTGAAACGGGGCCTGCCGCAAGGCCCTGGTTGGCTGCGCTACAACTGGGATGGCTACGGGCAGCGCGCCGACGGCGGCCCCTACCAGGGCTGGGGCCAGGGCCGCGTGTGGCCGCTGCTGAGCGGCGAACGCGCCCACTATGAACTGGCGGCGGCCAAAGACATTTCGTCGCTGATCGAGACCTATGAGCGATTCGCAACCTGCGGCCAGATGATGCCCGAGCAGGTGTGGGACGAGGCCGACCGGCCGGAGGAAGGCATGAAGTTGGGCCAACCGGCAGGCTCGGCGCTGCCCCTGGTCTGGGCCCATGCCGAATACCTGAAATTGCTTCGCTCGGCCATGGACGGCAAAGTCTTCGACCGCATCGATCCAGTGTACGAGCGCTATTGCGAGCCGCAGGGGCGAAGCCGGATGCGGCCAAAACTCGAAATCTACAGCCTGCGTCGTCCCATCCAGAAAATCACCGCGGGCGACACGCTGCGCATCCTCGACGGAGACCAGTTCGATTTGGTGTGGAGCGCGGATGGGTGGAAGACCGTGCAAACGCTTTCTGGGCGCAGCCTGGGCAGTGCAGGGTACAGCGCGGAAATCGCTCCTCCCCCTGAAAGCGGTAATCTGTCGTGGACGCTGCATTGGCCAGAACGGGGCCGCTGGCTTGGTTACAATGTGGAAGTGAAGATCGACGCCCGAGTAAAAACCGAGTAACAAGTAACATCGAGTGAATGGTTTACCTGGATCCGTTTCCTTCAACGAAAGGACTTTTAAAACGCTATGACTTCCAGTCCCGCGGACATCTCTCTCGACCAACTGTCCATTGACACACTCCGGCTGCTCGCCGTGGACACGGTGGAAAAGGCCAACAGCGGCCATCCCGGTGCTCCGCTGGGCTGCGCCCCCATCGCCTACCTCCTGTTCCACAAGCTGTTGAAGCACAATCCGGCGCACTCCAAATGGGCAGACCGCGACCGCTTCGTTCTGTCGAACGGCCACGCCTCGGCACTGCTCTATTCGAGCCTTTTTCTCTCTGGCTACAAGCTGACGCTCGACGACCTGAAGAGCTTCCGCCAGTGGCATTCGCGCACGCCGGGCCATCCCGAATACGGCGATACAGACGGCGTGGAAGTGACCACCGGACCGCTCGGACAGGGAATCGCGATGGCCGTGGGCATGGCGATTGCGGAACGGCATCTGGCCGCGGTGTATAACCGGCCGGGCTTTGACGTGGTGGACCACCACACCTATGCGCTGCTGGGCGATGGCGACCTGATGGAAGGCGTCTCGCACGAAGCGGCCTCGCTGGCCGGAACCCTGGGACTGGGCAAGCTGACCTTTATCTACGACGACAATTTGATCTCGCTCGATGGCCCGACAGAACTGAGTTACACCGAAAATGCGCTGGAGCGCTTCGAGGCCTACCACTGGCATGTGCAGCGTGTGGCCGACGGCAACGACATTGCCGCCATCGAAGCAGCCATTGAAGCGGCCAAGGCCGAGACCACCCGGCCGTCGATCATCGCCGTGCGAACAGTGATTGGCTACGGTAGCCCCAGGGCGGGCACGAATAAGGCCCATGGCGAGCCTCTGGGCGCGGAAGGCGTTGCGTCGACCAAGAAATTCTTCGGTTTCCCTGAAGACCAGAGCTTTTACGTTCCCGCCGACGCCCTGACCAACTGGCGCAAGGCTGGCGAACGCGGCGCGGACCAGGAAGCAGCGTGGAAGAAGCTGTTTGAAGGCTACCGCGCGGCCAATCCCGAGCTTGCGGCGGAGTTTGAGCGCACCCAGAAGGGCGAGCTCAAGGCCGGCTGGGAGAAGTCGATTCCAACCTTTGCGCCCGGCAAGGCACAGGCCACGCGCAGCGCAGGCGGAACGGTGATGAACGCCATTGCCGAAGCCGTACCGGAGCTGTTTGGCGGAGCCGCGGATCTTACTTCTTCTACGAAGACGATCTTCAAGCCCGGCGGCAACTTCCACATCGATCCAGCAGGGCGCAATGTCTTCTTTGGCGTGCGCGAGTTTGGCATGTGCGCAGCGGTCAACGGCATGGCCGCGCATGGCGGCCTGATTCCCTTCGGATCGACGTTCTTTGTGTTTTCCGATTACGCCAAGCCCGCCATCCGGCTTGCTGCGCTGATGCAGATTCATTCGCTCTTCGTCTTTACGCATGACTCCATCGCCGTGGGCGAAGACGGCCCGACGCACGAGCCGGTCGAACAATTGCTCGGATTGCGCGCGATTCCCGGACTGACTGATTTCCGGCCCGCGGACGCCAATGAAACAGCAGCAGCGTGGCGCTTGGCTCTCGAACGCAAGGGGCCGAGCTTCTTTGCCCTCAGCCGGCAGGATTTGCCCTTGATCGATCCAGCCACGCACGACGTCTACGCGGGAGTCAGCAAGGGCGGGTACGTGCTTGAGGATGCATCGAACCCGCAGGTCGTGCTGATCGGCGCTGGAGCCGAAGTTTGGCCCGCCGTGGAAGCCGCGAAGCTGCTGGCAGCCGAGGGAATCGCCGCCCGCGTCGTAAGCTTCCCGAGCTGGCAGATTTTCGACGAGCAATCTGCGGAATACAAGGCCAGCGTTCTTCCGGCCGGCGTGCCGAAGTTGGCCGTCGAAGCCGGCGTCACCATCGGCTGGTGGAAGTACGTAGGCTCGGACGGCGACGTCGTCGGCATTGACCGCTTTGGAGCCTCCGCTCCGGGGTCGAAGGTGCTTGCGGAACTCGGTTTCACCGCGGAAAACGTAGCTGCGCGGGCAAAGAAGCTGATCAAGTAGAAGTAAAGCAGGGGTTAGGGGTCAGGGATCAGGGAAAACGCGCTGTCATCCTGAGCGAAGCGCAGCGAAGTCGAAGGATCCGCGGTTGCTTTTCGTTCATCACCTGGAAATCGCCGCGCGGGTCCTAACCCCTAACCCCTGACCCCTACCAACTAAACTCCGAAGGAGTGCATTTTGAAGCTCGTCATCAGTTCCGATCATGCAGGCTTTCCTCTGAAAGAGGAAGTCCGCGCCTATCTGTCCAAGGCCGGCCACGAGTTAGTGGACCTTGGGGCTTACAGTGCCGACAATCCGGACGACTATCCTGACTTTGCCGAGAAGGTTGGCGCGGCGATCAAGGGCGGCGAAGCCCCGCGCGGGATTCTCATTTGCGGCTCAGGCGTGGGCGTCTGCGTAGCGGCCAACAAGATTCCCGGCATTCGCGCCGGCATGTGCCACGACACCTATTCGGCGCACCAGGGCGTGGAGCACGACGACATGAACGTCATCGTGCTGGGCGCGCGTATCATCGGCCCGGCGTTGGCGTACGAAGTGGTCGACGCATTTATTCGCGCCAAATTCATCGCCAACGAAGAGCGCTTTGTGCGACGGTTCAAGAAGGTTTTGGCCATCGAAGCAAAATACCAATGCGGAGACGGCTCCGCCAACCCGGCGTAACGCGGAGAGTTTCCGCAAGAGGGCAACGGGCGAGAGGTCTCCCGTTGCTCGTCGTACATTCAATGCCCAATCAATTCAAAATCACCACAGCGCGCAAGCGCACCCGAAAGGCGCCGATGTTCCCCTTCGACGCGATCCTTTTCGATGTAGGCGGAGTCCTGCTGACCAACGGCTGGGACCACCGCGAGCGCGCCGTAGTCCTCAGGAAATTCGGGCTCGACATTGCCTGGTTCGAAGCCCGCAATCCGGAGCCTTATAGTGCCTGGGAAAGCGGCGCAATCACGATCGATGCCTACCTGAACGCGACCGTCTTCAACGAGCCGCGCGACTTCTCGCCTGAAGAGTTCTTCCGCGCCATGTGCGCGCAGTCTGCGGTGCTCGAAAATGGCGCTTTGGGAATCCTCAAGGAACTTGCGGCATCCCATAAGTGTCTGCTGGGCGCGTTGAACAACGAGGCGCGGGAAACCAACGAATACCGCTTCGAGCATTTCGGCCTGCGCGATTTGTTTCAGGTCACGCTCAGTTCTTGTTACCTGGGCCTGCGCAAGCCGGATTGGTCGATTTATCAACGGGCTTTGGACATTCTGGGCAGGCCGGCGGAGCGTATTCTGTTCATCGACGACCGGGAGGGAAATGTGGCCGGCGCCGAGGCCGCGGGCTTCAAAGCCATCCTGTTTTCCGGCGCGGACACCCTGCGCAGCGAGCTGGTCCGTTTGGGCGTTCTATAGTAAATCCGGATTCTTGAGATCGAGGAGGCAACAATGCAACTGGGATTGATAGGCCTGGGCAAGATGGGCGGCAACATGGCGGAGCGCCTGCGATTGGGCGGCCACCAGGTGGTGGGCTTCGACTTCAGCACTGAAGCGGTTGCGCGGCTCGCGGCGTCGGGCAATGTGGGCGCAGGTACTTTGGAAGAACTCGTCCAAAACCTGAAAGGCCGGAGGGCCATCTGGATCATGGTGCCGCAGGGCGACCCGGTGGATCAGACCATTGCCAAGCTCGAACCGCTCCTGAATCCCGGCGACATTCTGATCGACGGCGGCAACTCCAATTACAAGGATTCGATGCGCCGCCACCGCGAGGTGACCGCCAAGGGCTTCCAGTTCGTCGACGTAGGCACCTCGGGCGGCGTCTGGGGCCTCAAAGAGGGTTACAGCATGATGATCGGCGGCGACAAGGACCCGGTCGAATATCTGCGCCCCATCTTCGAGACGCTCGCGCCTAGCAAGGACAAGGGCTGGGGACATGTTGGCCCTGCCGGCTCAGGCCATTTTGTGAAAATGGTGCACAATGGCATCGAGTACGGCCTGATGCAGGCCTATGCCGAGGGCTTCACCATCCTGGAGAAGAAGGAAGAGCTGAACCTCGACCTGCCGCAAATCGCCGAGATCTGGCGGAACGGCAGCGTCGTGCGCAGTTGGCTGCTCGACCTGACGGCTGACGCGCTCAAGAAGAACCCCACGCTCGAAGGCCTTGAGGCCTATGTTGCGGATTCCGGCGAAGGCCGCTGGACGGTCTTCGAGGCCATCGATCTGAACGTTTCGGCGCCGGTCATTACCGAGTCGCTGATCCGCCGCATCCGCTCACGCGAGGAGAACAACTTCACTGACCGGATGCTCTCCATCATGCGCAACGCCTTCGGCGGCCATGCTGTGAAAAAAGACTAGGGAGAGTGTAGCGTCTCCAAACCGGCTGTCGTGCGGGCGTCTACGCCCGCATCAGCACAAGGGATGGACAAGGATCACACGGTCGGGATTCTGCAAGCTGCGAAAGAACTCGATGATCGCCTCAGAAGTGTCAGGGCACGACTTTAGTCGTGCCGTAATTGCCCTGGAACGAGCGCGGCCTTCAGGCCCTGCGGAAAACTCTGGGGGCTATTCTATCGGTGTTGTGCAGTCTTCAGTTAGCTGCGAGCGGGGCGCTTGAACAATCGTCCGGAGGTTCCAGGCAATGGCGACAATACAGATGAAGGTGCGGCCGGAGGATCTTTCCCAGGTCCCCCACGGCAATGAGCGAATTCCCGACCCAGGCATCCTGGTGATCTTTGGCGCTTCCGGCGACCTGACCAAGCGCAAGCTGCTGCCGGCGCTCTTTCACCTGGAGCAGTCGGGCCTGTTGCCCGAGAAGTTTGCCATCGTCGGTGTGGCGCGCCGGCCGCTGGGCGATGAGTTTGCCCAGGACATGCGCGAAGGTATCGTCGACTTCGGCAGCGTGGACAAAAGCGACCC
>Ga0255354_1000228_pt1 | contig 35718 bp, 20 predicted proteins | sample HBST50metaG_FD_189942 | JGI IMG/M metagenome (GOLD analysis project Ga0255354, IMG submission 189942) | Peat soil microbial communities from Stordalen Mire, Sweden - H.B.S.T50 | ecosystem: Environmental > Terrestrial > Soil > Wetlands > Peat | place: Sweden: Norrbotten County, Stordalen Mire...
GAAACTTTCGAGAATGTTGAGCGCACTCAACAGTCCGACCCCACCGGAAGAAGGGGGCGGTGCACTGATGACTGTGTAGTCTCGGAAGCTGCCGGTGAGCGGCTCGCGTTCGACGGCGCTGTATTGGTCCAGATCCTCGAGCGTGAGCAGCGCGCCGCCCTTCTTTAGATCCTCCACAAGCTCATGCGCCATCTTGCCGTGGTAAAAGTCTTCCGGATCTGCGGCAATGCGGGCAAGAGTGTGCGCCAGTTCCGGCTGCATGAAAGTCTCTCCCGGTTTGTAGATATCGCCATTCCGTTGAAAGATACGCTTCGAATCGGGGAAGCCGGCCAGACTTGGCGCAGCAAGTATCTTGGCTTCCTCGTCGGTGAGCACAAAGCCTTCCGCAGCGAGTTTGATGGCTGGAGCAATCACTCGTTTGAGGCCCAGCTTGCCGTATTTGCGCTCGGCAAAGACCAGGCCGGCCACTGATCCCGGAGTCGCAATCGAGCGGTAGCCAAGGATGCTTGCTCCAGGAATGACTTGCCCCTTGGCATCCTGATACATGGTTTCAGAAGCAGCGAGAGGCGCCTTTTCGCGGAAGTCGATGAACGTGGATTTGCCGCCGTTGGTGCGAAGCAACAGAAATCCTCCTCCGCCCAGATTGCCCGCGGCCGGATAGACAACGGCCAGCGCAAACCCTGTAGCCACGGCGGCATCGACCGCATTGCCGCCCTCTCGCAACACTTCCAGACCAGCGTCAGAGGCCAGATGGTGGATACTCACCACCATGCCGTGCCGTGCTCGCACCGGCTGCTCATCGCGATAGGGAATCTCCTTCAGCGCGCTATCTTGTGCGGCACAAAAGGATGAGATGAATGGTGCGGCAGCGATCAGGGCTGCCAGGGCAGGAGCGATAATCCTTAGCTTCATGTGTGGTGACAGGATAGCGCGAAAAACGCTAGACGTTGCTATTTTTGAGAAATGTTTCAGTGCTTGTTGTTGACTTTGAAGGCCGATCTGTGTCAGGTTAGGAGGATGAGTTCCTCTCGCATGATCGTCTTCGCATCAATTTCCAGCTGTCGCTGTACAGCATGGGCGAAGAACTGTGTTTGCTGACGCTGACGCGTAACGTTCTTTTGAAAGGCCCACAGGCTTCAGTCTGTGGGCCTTTTTCGTTGGACGTAATTCTTCCCTTAATCTCCCCAAGCAGAAAAATCCAAACAGCTACGAAAGACATCTTCCCCAATCCTCACCATTCCCAATGGAGGCGTCTTGAACAACCTACAAACACATCCGCTGCAAAGACTTGCCCGCATTTTCTCCGGACTGCTCTTTGCCTTTCTCCTGGTCGCGTCGATCTCAACCCACGCGCAGACCTTTCGCGGCGGCATCAACGGCACGCTCGAAGACAGCACGGGGGCCGTGCTGTCAGACGCCAGAATCACCGCCACCGATGAAGCGACGGGCGTTGTTCACTCCACCGTCACGTCCGCTGCGGGCAGCTTCATCTTTCAGGATCTTCCTCTTGGCATCTACAAGATTCACGCGGAAGACACGGGTTTCCGGCCACTGGATGTAAACGGCGTGACTGTAAGCGCGGGCACCATTCATACTTTGCCGCTGCAGTTGTCGGTCTCCAATTTGAGCACCACGGTTGAGGTTTCAGCTGCCGCCATTGCGCTCGACACTACGGCCACCCAGCAGGCCACGGTGATTGCCGAACAGTCGTTGCAAGATCTTCCCTTGAATGGTCGCGACTTCAAAAAGATCGTTGGCGTCGTTCCTGGTTTTGCCGGCTATACCGGCGTTCTTGGCTCTGTGAACGGAGCGCGCACCAACCAGACCAACTGGCAGATTGACGGCACCGACAACAACGATCTGTGGGCCAACAACTCGGCCATCAACCAGAGTGGCATTGGCGGCATCGCAGGCACCGCGCTCCCCATCGATGCCATCGATCAGTTCTCGCTGCAAACCCAATCAACGGCCGAGACGGGACGCAATCCGGGCGCAATCGCCAACGTAGTGGTCAAATCCGGAAGCAACCGTCTGCATGGTAGTGCGTACTACTACAACCGCAATGAAGCGCTGGCAGCGACTCCGGTGTTTGTGCCGGAAACAAAGCAGCGCTTTCAGTCTTACGGATTCTCGCTGGGTGGTCCGATCCGCCACGACCACACTTTCTTTTTCACATCGTTCGAGCGGCAGCAATTCGTTCTGGGCGTGCTGACTACGGGCACGGAGCCTTCGGTCGCCTATCAAACCGAAGCGAAGAGCCTGCTCGCAGCCAACGACATTGCGGTCAATCCTCTCTCCACCGCGCTTCTGGGTTTGTTATGGCCTGCCTCGGCGTTGACGGGGCCCGCCACTGCGAACAACTACGTTCCCCAAGCCGAAAACGGATTTGACAACAACGGCGTCATCAAGCTGGATCACAGCTTCAACGACAAGAACAACATCTCCGCGCGCTGGGTCGTCGGCCAGGGCAATCAGACCGCTCCGGTGGGCTCGTATCTCAAGTCGTACTACGAGGTCGCGCCCATTCACGTGCAAAATTACTCCGTTGTCTACAACAGAGTGTTCACGCCACGGCTGGCCAATCAGCTGCTCTTTGGCGTCAGTTCCTACAATCAGGTCTTCAGCGACTTTGACCACTCTTTCGATGTGAACAGCCTGGGCTTGATGACCGGGGCACAGAAAGGGGCGCCGGCTATCAAGATCAGCGGCTTCGATCAGACTGGCGAGACGCCTCCTGAGGGCCGCAACGACATTACTGCCCACGTAACCGATGCTCTCTCCTACAACATTGGCGCACACCAGTTCCGTCTTGGTGGCGAGTTCCGCAAGGCACAGCTTGACGAGTTCTACTATCGCAACGGCGAGGGTACATTCTCCTTCGACGGATCGCAGGGCAGTTACAAGATCAACCCCTATACGGATTCCAACGTAAAAGCGCTGGCGGATTATCTAGCTGGCAAAGTCGTTTCATCGAGCCTTGCTCGCGGCGATGCCGAGCGCCTGGTTTACGTCAACAGCTACAACCTCTTCGCCCAGGATGCATGGCAGCTTACCCGCCGCCTGAATCTGAACTACGGCATTCGCTACGACTACGAAGGCCCCTTGCACGATGGCAAGAACGATCTGCCTACTTTTGTGCCCAGCAAGGGCGGACTTGTGGTGCAAGGCAACGGCATCGACAGCCTCTTCCCGCCACAGCACACCAACTTTGCGCCCCGCGTTGGCTTCGCCTTGCAGCCCAGAGAAAACAAGGGTCTTGTGATTCGCGGCGCCTATGGTATCTTCTTCGACGCGACTTCGCTCAGCCCGTTCCTCGACAATCGTCCCGGCAATGGCGGCCCGAACGGTTTTGAAGGCAATCCCGCCGGAACCTCTCCGGTGCAGACCATCAGTCAAAACGCCTACACATGGCAGTCCGGTTCACCGCTCTTCACCGGTGGCCCGGCTAGCATTGTGGGACTGTTTTCGGTGAGCCAGGACTTTAAAACTCCGATCACCTCCAACTACTCCTTCAACATTGAGCAGGCGCTGGGTTCCAAGGCGGTCTTCTCTCTTGGTTTTGTCGGCAGCCAGAGCCGCCATCAGGTGGCCACGGTGGACATCAACCAGGCCGGGCTGAATCCCGCTTCGTCTTCAGATTCAGCGGTCGGTATTCTGGGCGGCAAGCCAGGATCGGTGCAACAATCCTCGCGGCCGTACTATGCTCAATTCCCAAACTACGGCGTCATCAATCAAGTTGAGAGCATCGGCAACTCAAACTACAACGCGCTGCAAGCGACGCTGCGCTCCTCTTCCTGGCATGGACTGAATTCGCAGTTCAACTACACCTGGAGCCATAACCTGGACGACGTCACGGCGTATCGCAGCAAGCTGCCTCAAAACAGCAACAACTTCGGCGCAGAATACAGCAACTCCGACTACGACACACGCAATGCCTTCAATAGCACGGTCAACTACGAAGTGCCCACTTTCGCCCATGCTCCGAAGGGCATTGCGCAAGGATGGCAGTTGAACAGCCTGATCAACCTGCATGGCGGAGCGCCTTTCAACATCGTCACGTCGAGCGACCAGACCGGCACCGGAGAAGGCTATGAGCGGCCCAATCTGGTGGGCAATCCCTTTGCGGTTTCGCACAATTTTGTTCCCACGGCCACCTCGCGCTATGTGCAATGGCTCAATGCAGCTGCCTTTGCCGCGCCCGCAGCGGGACACTACGGCACTTTGCGCCGCAACGCCTTCTACGGTCCGGGGTACGCTTCGGCCGACCTATCGGTATTCAAGAACACACGCATCAACGAGCGCGTCACCACGCAGTTCCGCGCCGAACTTTACAACATCACCAATCGCATCAATCTGTCCGCACCCAGTGCCTCCTTCGGATCAAGTTCCTTTGGACACGCTTCGGATACGATCGGCGACTACAATGGCGCTCCTGCCATAGGTCCCGGAGAGCCCTTCAACACGCAACTCGCACTGAAGATCCTTTTCTAGCTGGCTGACCTGAACATACGCACACCTTTCTATCTGTGTTCGGGGTTCACAGTGCAACTCGGTTCACATTTCTGGAGGTAAGACGACATGTTCCATTTACGTATACGAAGTCGATTCACATCGCACCTCTTCGCATTGGCTGTACTACTCGCCTTGGTGCCTGCCGGGTCTGGCCAGTCCTTCCGCGGCGGCATCGTCGGCGTGGTAGCCGACCCGTCGGGCGCAGTGGTGACGGGCGCTCAAGTGACAGCCATCGATGCTGGAACCAACTCCACCTACAAGGCATTCAGTTCCAGCGCCGGTGAGTTTGCCTTCACCAATCTGCCTCTGGGAGACTACTCGGTCACTGTTTCGGTAGCAGGCTTCAATACAAAAAGGGTGAACAAGGTCATCGTCTCGGCGGGCGTCAACTACACGTTGCCCGTCAGACTCGCCGTGGCCAGCACGGCACAAACCGTCGAGGTCACTGCCGATGCCCTGACTCTGGACACGGTCACCGACACACAGTCCACCATTCTGTCTGAAGACGTGGTGCAGGACCTGCCCAACAGCGGGCGCGACTTTACGCAACTGGTTGGACAAACCACTGGATTTGCTGGCGTGGCCACTGGCGGCGGCGCATACAACTTCAGCGTAAACGGATCGCGGTCCAACGCCGTCAACTGGCAGATTGAGGGCACCGACAACAACGATCTATGGTGGAACATAGCCGCAGTCAACCAGACCGGCATCAACGGCATTGCAGGCGTGATCTTTCCCATCGATGCCATCGAAAATTTCTCTTTCGTAACCACTGGTTCCACTGAGATAGGGCGCAGCCCCGGCGGAACCGCCAACCTGACCGTCAAGGCTGGAAGCAATGCACTGCACGGCACTGCCTATTACTACAACCACAATGAAGCCTTCCAGCGGATCAACCCGTTCGCTGCTGCCAAGTCCGAGACCCGCAATCAGCATTACGGTTTCTCTATTGGCGGACCCATCTTGAGAGACAAGACGTTCTTCTTCCTCTCTGGAGAACACCAGGGCTTTTTGATCGGAGCCGGAACACAGGCCACGGAGCCTTCTGCCGCCTACCAGGCCCTGGCCTATCAGGTGCTCGACTTCTATGGCGTGCCACACAATCAGGTAGCGACAAACCCGCTCTGCGGCAACGGCACACTGAATGGTCTGTGGCCTTCCGATGCACTAACCGGATCCGCCAACTCCAATAACTACCGGGCACCGGCAACGATATTGGGCACAGCTTCAACGGCGTCCTCAAGCTGGACGAGCAAGTGACGGATAAGGACCACATCGCTGCATCATGGTTCATCGGGCAAGGAAATCAGGTTGCGCCAACTTCTTCGGAGTTGACTCCCTACTTTCAGACAGCTCCGATTCACGTAGACAACTTCTCGCTGGTTTATAACCGCATTCTCACTCCTAGCCTGACCAACCAACTGGCTGCGGGCGTGAGCTATTTCAACCAAGCCTTCTTCGACTCGAACGTCTCTTACAATCCTGTGGGGCTGGGGCTCAACACCGGAGTGACTTCAAAGAGTCTGGCTGGCGCACCCCACCTGACGATTGGCCCGACGGCGGCCAGCAATGGAGTCAGCGCGGGCGGCAGCGGCTTCGATCCGCTGGGCGCTACCGCACCCTCGGGCCGCAACGACATCACCGGCCATCTAAACGAAGACCTCATCTGGACCAAGGGTGCTCACCAGTTCCACTTCGGCGGCGAAATCCGTCAGGCGCAGGTGGACGACTTCTATCAGACCGGCCAGCGTGGAACCCTCTACTTCGATGGCTCGCAGGGTCCGTGGACAACCAGCAACTTCACTGCGGCCGGAAGTCCCACGACGGCTTGCGCGGCGCTGGCGACCAAGAATCAAGGCAAGTCCGCGCCGAGTTCGATCACCGACCCGAATGCCTACTATCTGGCCGACTTCCTGGCCGGTTGCTTGAACCCAGCACAATCTGAAATTGTGCTGGGCGATCCCAAGCGCCAGGTCTTTGTGAACACCTTCTCGCTCTACGGGCAGGATTCCTTGCAGGTCACCAGGCGGCTCAGCGTGAACTACGGGGTTCGCTGCGACTATGAAGGCCCGGTCCACTCCGACTATCCCAACCTCTCCATCTTCGACCCAATCAAGGCATCCGGCCTGTCCGTTGCCGGTCAAGATGTGGCAAAGATCTACGGGAAATTCTGGAAGAGCGTCAGCCCTCGCGTTGGGCTTGCTTACCAGCTCGACAACACCGGAAAAACGGTTCTTCACGTTGGCTATGGTTTCTATGGAGACTCGATCTTCATGAAGTCCATCCTGCAGAACGGTGGCGTACAAAACATTGGCGTCTTCGGTCCCGAATACAACCCCGCCGGTTCCGAAAAAGTGGCGCAGGCCGCTGGCCTGAACACCGTGATCCAGAGCGGTCAGCCGATCTTCCAGAGCTATGCCAATGCACTGGCCGGCCAGGGCACCGTAAAGATTTCGACATTCGACAGAAACTTCCGCCCCTCCTATACGCAGAACTACAATCTGAACCTCCAACACAGCTTTACCTCGTCGGTCATTGCACAGGTGGGCTACGTAGGCACCAGGGGATCGCATCTGCTGGGGATCTTCGACGTCAACCCAGCGGCCGTGGGATCGACAAGCCTGACCAATCCCAACGTGACCCGCCCCTACTACAACCAATTTCCCAACTTCTCGGTCATCGACGAACTCAGAAGCAATCTAGACTCGAACTACAACTCTTTGCAGGCCAGCCTGCGGATCCAGAACTACCACCGATTCACCTCACAGCTGGTCTATACATGGGCTCACGCGCTCGACTACGAGACCGGATTTCTGCCCTACCTGCCGCAGAATCCGCTCGACGAAAAGGCCGAGTACGGCAACTCCGACTACGATGTGCGCAATACCTTCACCGGCTACCTTGATTACCTGGTTCCCAACTTCAGCGGACCTCGTCGCCTGACTCACGGCTGGGAACTGAACTCCGGCTTCTCGCTTCACGGCGGAACGCCCTACACCGTCATTTCTGCCAATAATCCCAGCGGCAACGGAGAAGGCGCCGACCGCGCCGTGCAGGTGCTGGCGCATCCCTCGACGGGCATTTCGCACGCAATCTCCAACGGAGTGGTGCAGTGGTTCAGTCCCACGGCCTTCGTCGACGCTGCGGCCAACACCTATTCGCCCACCCGCCGCGGTCAGAACTACAATCCAGGCTACTCGGATGTGGATGTGTCAGTGGTCAAAAACACGCCCGTCACCGAGCGCGTCAGCGCTCAGTTCCGCGCCGATATCTTCAACTTCTTCAACCACACCAACTTGGCCCCTGTCGGACTGCCCAGTGCCAGCGAAGGCGGACAAATCGGCTCGACCATCGGTCCTTACCTCGGCAGTCCAGGCATCGGCCCCGGAGAACCGGAGAACATTCAGTTCTCCTTGAAGGTCATTTTCTAATCGAAAAACAATCGTACCGGATGGATACCGGCATCTGCGCGGTGTCTGGAGGACTTTGGACACCGCTCGTGTTTGTTGCCGCAATGCGCCAGAAAGTATCATGAGTTATGACAAAGCAGACACAAGAGAGCGATTCGATTCTGCGCGGGATTCATGTGCTGGACGGCGGAATGGCCACTGAGCTCGAATACCTCGGGGTCAAGATCGATGGTCCATTGTGGTCGGCGCATGTGCTGGAAGACGCGCCGGAAAAAGTGGTTGCTGTCCATCGCGCTTACATCGAGGCAGGCGCTACGTGCATTTTGACCTCCAGCTACCAGGTCTCGCGGATGGGCTACGCGGAGTTTGGACTGGATAGAGAGCGGGCCGACGCCGCACTGCTGCGCTCGGTCGAGTTGGCGCACTCAGCCTGCGCGGAGTTTCCTGATCGCCGGATCGTCGTGGCCTCTTCGCTCGGGCCGTACAGAGCGGCGCTGCACAATGGCGCAGAGTACCACGGCAACTATGGCTGTCGATTTGCCGATCTGGTCGAGTTCCACCGCGAGCGGATTCGCGTCCTTGCGGAGAGAAGCCCCAACCAACTCGTCCCCGATTTGCTTGCTTTTGAGACGCTGCCTTCCCTCGGAGAGGCACTAGCCGTCGGCGAAGCACTCGCTCCATGGCCGGAATTAGCGGCTTGGTTCAGCTTCACCTGCCGCGATGAGCGGCATGTGGCCCACGGTGAGCTGCTCAGTGAATGTGCTGCGGCCGTTGCACGCTTTCCGCAAGCGGTGGCTATCGGCGTAAACTGCACTCGGCCTGCGCTGATGCCGGAGCTAATCGCCGAATTGCGCCGTGCCTCGGACAAACCTGTTGTTGTCTATCCAAACTCGGGCGAGGAGTGGGACGCGGTGAACCGCTGCTGGAGAGGTGCAGGCGATCCAACCAGTTTTGGAGCTATGGCCACTGCGTGGTTTGCGGCAGGAGCGCAGATTGTGGGCGGATGCTGCCGAGCCCGTCCTGCGCATATCGTGCAGGTGGCGGAAGAGGCAGACCGGCTGCGATAGAACAGACTCAGTGATCCACCTGCATCCCCCCGGAAGCCGCAAGGCTTATGCCGCCTACCGTGACACTGAACCGATGAATCTGACGGAAAACGCCATGACTTCAACAATATAACTTGTCACTGATGTCCGGTTTGATTTCAGGATTGATTTATTGATTTATAGTCGCAATGAATTTCTTCGATCCCAGCTTGTGATTCAACGAGTTTCTTGAGATGTGAGCCACCAGCCGTGCGACTGTGGCATAGCGCCAGGAGAAACAACAAGTCGGTACTTCGATCCTGGCATATCGATGATACCGGGAGCTATCAGCATCACCGATAGCTCCCGGGAAATCCAGATTGGAACTCGATTGTCAAGGGGCGGTCGTTGCAGCTGCCTTCTTGAATCCGCCGGCTTTGACGGTCACGAGAACAGTCGGATCAAGATTCCGCTTGAGGGCTTGGAGTACCTGGTCCGGCGTCAAAGCCCTCACCTTGTCATCGAGCGTTTGATCCCAGGCCAGCATTCGTCCGTTCAAAGCGTGGTTGTTTAGCATACGGCAAAGCAAGCCATCTTCGGCTCGACTAACTTGACGGGACTGCAGCCAACCATCGCGGTCGGCGTCCATCTCCTGCTGAGTAAAACCGTCGCTCAGAGCGCGAGTAATTTCCTCTTTGAAGGCTGATTCGACCTTGTCAATGTTCTGCGGCGCAGCGATGGCATAAGCAAGGAATGTAGCATCTTCTTCGTGCGCGACAGCCGAGAACGAAGAGCTGATGCTATAGCTCAGACCTTCTTTTACGCGAATACGCTGGGCCAACCGGGAATTCAGGAATCCGCCACCCAACATGTAGTTGCCAAGGAGAAGTGCGGGATAGTCGTCGGAGGAGTCACTGATGCGCAGTCGCTCGGCAGACATGAATGAAGCGTTGGCCTTGTCTGGCGTTTCGAGGGACAGATTCTCCGGCTTGATGTTCTGGAACCCTACTTTGATCCTCTCATAGCGCGATGGACTTTTCCAATCCCCAAAAAGCTTCCCAACGAGCAGCTGAATTTGCGCAGGATCGAAATTGCCTACGATGGAAAGCTCAGCATTCGAGGCACCGTAGAAGTTCTTATAAAAATCCCTGGCCCCGTCATAGCTGACGGTCTTGAGCTCCTCGATCTCTTCGTCGGGCGTCATCGTTCGGCGAACATCGTCTTTGGGAAACGGATAGAGCGTGCGTTCCAACGTGACGTAGGCCTGGTTATCGGGCTCTGACTTACCGTACTCAAGCTCTGTGATCTGCCGCTTGCGGTTCTGCTCAATCTCCGCGTCGGGCAGTGTGGCGTGCTCAAGAATTTCAGCTACCAACTGAAGCATGCCGACCAAACTTTCTCTTCCGGTCTCAAAAGATACATTTGCGCCGCGCGGTCCACCATCGATGCTCAGGCGTGACTTGAGTCGGTCGATCTCGTCCTGGATCTGCTGCCGATCTTTTGACTCTGTCCCCTCAATCAGCGTTGCAGCCACAAGCTCAGCAGCAGCGCTTTTGTCTTTGAGCAACGCGACATCACCGAAGTGAAGTGCCATCGAAGCATGTAGCGTTGCGCCATGTGTCTTCTTGCTCAGGAGCGCGACCTTCATACCATTTGCCAACGTGAAACGAAGTGTATGCGCATCAATATTGGCCGGCGAAGAGTCAAAGGCTTCCCCGGCTTCTATTACAGATCTGCTCTTGTAGTCCTTCACAAGCGCGGCTACGTTGGATTTGGCGGGGATTTCAGCGCGCACCGGAGCTGCCTCTGGAGTGAACTCACCAACAGTGAGATTCGAGGGCGTGAGATAGGTTGTGGCTACACGCTTCACATCGTCGGGCGTCACTTTCTCCACCCGGTCGCGATCCAGAAACAGTAACCGCCAGTCACCTACTGCGATGTACTCGCTGATAAAGAGTCCTATCTGCTCTGGATTGCGAAGATTCATGTCGATTTCCTTCAATAGCCGCGTACGCGCGCGATCCACCTCAGCTCCTGTGGGTGGATTCTTCGTCAGGCCATCCACGGTGTCCTGGATAATTTTGCGCACATCCTCCAGCGAGTCCGTCTTGTTGAGTAACGCGCCGTTATAGAACACGCCCGGCTCATTCATCTGCATTGCTTCCGAAACCACTTGGCTGACCTTTTTTGTGTCCACCAGTGCCTTGTAGAGACGTCCAGATCTGTCCTCACCGAGGATGGATGCGAGCACCTTCAGAGCAGGAAAGTCTGAACTTGCACCATCGGGTATGTGGTACAGGGTGAGAATGGCCTGGACGTCGCCCACACGGTGGACACTCGTCGAACGCACGCCGTCCTGTGTCGGCTCGATGGTGTGCGTCGTAGGCAGTACGCGATCTGGTTTGGGAATCTTGCCGAAGTAACCGTTCACCAGATCGACGACATGAGCTTCGTCCACCTTGCCTGCCACCGTTACCACCGCATTATCCGGTTGGTAAAACTTGTGATAAAACACCTGCAGATTATCGATAGGCACACGCTCGATATCCGAGCGGTTGCCGACCACGGACCGTCCGTAGCTGTGCCACAAGTATGCTGCCGACATGGTGTGCTCGAACAGCACGTTGAATGGGTTATTCTCGTTCATCTCGAATTCGTTGCGAACAACCGTGAATTCCTTATCGAGATCTTCCTTGCGGACAAAGGAATTCATCATCCGGTCGGACTCAAGGTCTAGCGCCCAGCGCAGGTTCTCCTCTGTTGCATTGAACGTCTCGAAATAATTGGTCCGGTCCCAAGTCGTGCTTCCATTGGGACGCGCGCCGTGTTCCGTCAACTCCTGCGGTATGTTTGTGTGTTTCGGGCTGCCCTTGAACAGCATATGCTCGAGCAGATGCGCCATGCCCGCTTCGCCGGGCCCCTCAAAGCGCGAACCAACCCGATACGTAATGTTGACCGTGATATTTGCTTTCGACGGGTCAGGAAGAACCAGCAACTCCATTCCGTTGGTTAGCTTATACTCGGTGATCCCTTCCACAGACGTTACCTTGACCACACCGTTCGTCAGCTGGGACTGGGCACAAGACGCTACGCTGGAAAAAAGAAGAACAGTACACAATAACAATCGAGATTTCATACGAGGATCCTCCTGCGGTTCATTAAACGGCGATCAGAACAGAAGCACCCAATTCTCCGCAGTGTAAAGCGGAACCAGAAACTTCCCTATTGATCCGGCCCGTAAGTACTGACAGTGTGTGCCTTTCCGCGTACTGTGCGGCAAGGATGGGAATGGAAGAACACTATTTAAGGGCCGGATTTATAACCATGCGGAGGATTGGATTTTCCGCTCCGAGTCCCCAGCAAGCGATCTCCACTCGCTGGGGTACAAGAATCCTGCCTTCCAGTGCTTTCATAGTGGTTGCGTGCATTGCCGAGATGCTCTAAAACAGAAGCTTGAGAGAGAACTGCAAGGAACGCGCGCCTCCTTGTTGGTAAAGCTGGTTCATCGTGGTGAGGCTCTTGGATAGAGAAGCGGTGGCCAAACCGAACTCAGGATCAGTGATGCTGTTGTCAATACTTCCAAAAGTGGGATGGTTGAAAACGTTGAATGCGTCGGCTTTGAACTGCAGAGTTGCCTTCTCTGGCAGAGAAAAACTACGCCGGGCACTTAGATTGAATTGGGATTGGCCGAATCCGCGAACTTGGTTGCGCGGGGCATTGCCAGGATCGGTACCATCGGGCAGCGAGAACGCTGCGGGGTTGATAGCATGGCCGCCCGGGCAGACATTGCCCATCCCGGCGGAAGCGGCCAAGGCCTGACAGGCAGCACCGGTGAGATACAAGGGCTGACCTGGGACCTGATTGACGCCCCCCTGGATGACCCTGGTAGACGTAGTCACTTGGTTGCCTAGCAGCGTCACGGGCATGGACGTGCGCGTCATGATGCGTCCGTCAAGCCCCCAACCGTTTACCACTTGGTGAAGGAAGGCATTCGGGACTGTGAGTTGCGGGACATCCCATGTCAAGCCAGCCTGAAAATTGTGACGGAGATCAAAATCAGAGTTGCCGCGAACGGGCGATTGGAATGTGGCTGTCGAACCCACGTCGATGGAATGAGACCAGGAATAGGAAGCAGTCGCGTCCACCCCGTGCGCAACGTTCCTTTGAAAAGAAAGCTGAAGTGAATTGTAATCTGAAGTCCCACTACCAGGGTAAAAATACACATCCGTAAAATCGGTGGTCACGCTGGATAAATCAAACTGCTGCTCTTCGAAAAGACGGCGACCGGCAGCTCCTGCATATGTTGCGGTAATGGACGCCTTGCTGCTGATTGCCTGCTGAACCCCAACATTCCACTCCAGGGTGTAAGGAAGCTGGAGATGCGATGGGAAAACGTAGACACCGCCGTTATAAGGAGGCACGACTGCCGTGGAAGGCGTAAGTTGATCTGCAGCGATTGGAATGGACTTATTCGCGGGATAATTATACCCCGAAAAACCCTCCCCGCTGAAGGCCAGGGAGGAGTATTCGTTGTCGGAATCGAAGAAAACGCCGAAGCCTCCACGCAGAACCGTTTCGTGGCCGGGTATGGTATGAAGACGCCATGCAGCGCCGAAGCGCGGAGCGAAGTTATACCAGGTCGTCGCCCAGAGAGGGGTGCCGCGAGGCGCGAGCTTCAGCGTCGAGGGATCGGCGACATTGCCGAGGACAGTATAGGCATTTTTTCCGTTGGCGCCATGCGGAGCCGGATCGAACTCCCAGCGAAGACCCAGGGAAAGGTTGAGTTGCGGCGTTATTTGCCATTCATCCGCGACAAACAGCGAGGTTTCATTGTAGATCGCATCGGAATCAGTGGTCGCGCCAATTGAAATGAAGGACGCCTGATTATTGATGACCTGTTTTGTGCTGAAATAGCCGACCGTGATGTAAGGGTTCTCCTCGATATAGGGATCAGATATCCGTGCGTAGTCGATACCGAACTTAAGATGATTCCGGCCTCGGGTCCATATAAAGGTATCAACAAAGTTCCATTCGCGCTTCTGATTGGAACCGTGGCTCTGATAGACGGTTGAGCTGCCTAAATTGGAAAAAGAGAAAAGAATGTCAGAGGTCGTATTCGGGTACGCTCCAGCACCGAGCGCAGCCGCTAGATTGGTGGGCTGCGCTCCTCCCGTGGAATCGAGTTCACCGCCGAAGGTGGTGTCGCCACGGGAATAGAGCATGCGATACTCGTTGGTTGCCGAGTTGGAAAACTGCGTGGTCGCGCCAAAGGTATAGTTGTGGCTGCTCATCTGCGTCTTGCGCAGGGATGCCAGCGTCCGGATGGAGCTGTAGCTCGGCGAATTCTGAAACTTGAAGAAGACTGCGGTCTTCGGAGTAATAACCTGATCAAAGCGCGCGGAGGTGGTGTCTATCTGTGATGGCAGGGAGTAGGAGGGCTTATACTGCGCCATAGTCCCATTGTCGATCCCGCCAGAGGTGGGCAGAGGAATAGCATTGAGAATCGGTCGCAACGGCTCGGCCGCAGCCTTGCGCAGTGCGAGATCTGGAACCCACTGAGTACTGCTGGCCTGAGGCTGCAGAAGGCGCAATCCTTCGTAGGACACGAAGAAAAAGCTTTTGTTCGCGCTGTTGTAGAAATAAGGGATTCGCACAGGACCGCCGAGAGTGCCTCCGAAATCGTTCTGCCTCAGAGCTTGTATCGGAATCACGGGCATGGCATTGTCGTTGAACCAATCGTTGGCGTCGAAGAAGTTGTTCCGAAGGTACTCCGAGAGCGTTCCGTGGAATTGGTTTGATCCTGATTTGGTGATCAGTGAAAACTGCCCACCCGGAGATCGGCCAAATTCTGCGGAGTAGCTGGAACTGGCCACGCGGAATTCCTGAAGCGCGTCGATGGGAACCAGCGACTGTGTCGTGCCAAGAGCCGTGGTGCTGCCGAGAACGCCGCCGTCAGAATTACCGGGGCCTAATCCCGAGCCGGAATTTGTGTTTCCGGATACTCCATCGACCATGTAGTAATTCGATTCGGTGCGCTGTCCATTGACGGAGAAGTCGCCGTTCCAGCCGACGTTGCCGCCAACCTGCGGACTCTCGGTAACAACGCCAGGAACCATGGAAATAAGATCCTGGATACTACGGCCATTGAGAGGCATGTTCTCGACTAGCCTCTGATCGATGACCGTGCCCACCGTGCCATCGGTGGTGTTGATCCTTTGCGAACCCGTTGTCACGGTGACCTGATCGGAGCGACTGCCCACGACCAGCTTCACATTGAATACCAGCGTCTGCCCCACTGTGAGACTGATCGAATCGCTGATGGCGGTGCTGAACCTGGGTGCCTGAATATAGACCCGATAGGGGCCAGGATTAAGGAACGGCACTTCCCATAAGCCGCTGCTATTCGTCGAGGCGGTGCGAATTGTTCCCTTCACTAGTTCGATAACGCGGACTTCGGCACCTCGTACATAGGCATCGTGGGTATCCTGCACGTAGCCGGTAATCGTCGCTGTCTGTGCGAACGCAGACAGCGAACTGGATATGAGGAACAGGAACAACATGGTACGAATCATGATGCGCATAGTATTCTCCCGTCTTTTTCTGGACATGCCAGAAACAAAGCTGGTCTTTACTCGATTGAAGTTGTACCAACGCTGGGTGCCCCAGCCCCGATTCTGGGGCCTGGGAACGAGAATCTCAAAGGAACGAACTCATGTGAACAGAGGTCTACAGCAAAACCAAAGCCGTGGTATCTCGGAACCAGATCGCTCAAGTCGACGCGACTACTAGGGCGCGGCGACCTGCCTGATAGCAAATCAGAATACAGTAACTCTGGTTTTGCTCTAATATCTGCTTCGTAGAGTCTCGATCGAGGCCTGAATTCGATACAGGGATCGGAACATATCGGACGCAATAGCAGATGCAGGTCGTGATTCCCCATCGCTTGCTGCGATGAGGTCCCTACATCGTGCCTCATTGCGATCGCTCTCGGTACGAAGATCGACGGGCTTGTTTTCGGAGGCAGTGCTCGCGGAGGGGACAAATCCCAGTTGCCGCAGGGTCGCATTTTCATCTTTCAGAGCAGCCACTATGCGATCCGTGTAGCTATGCGCTAACTCCGACACTGCTTCGCTTTTTCCGGCAACGTCGCCCATGTGGGACAATCGTATCCGTAAGCCTTCCACTTGTTTGGCATTCTGACGAATGCGGAGCGCAGCATCGAGCAAGCGATGCGAGGCCTGCGCCATATCCAGCGATGGAGTCTGACGAACATTCAGATACTGTTCGAGAGGAGAAGAGGAGAGCACTTCCACTGACTGAACCGATACTGACTTGTTCGGCGGTTGCGTGAAAAGTTTGGCATGGAGTTGGCCAATGCTCAGCACGTCGGTGTGAACGTAGGGCAGAGTATCGAGTGCAGCGACGATCTGGCGTTTCCTCTCGTCGGTATCGACAACACCCATGACTTCTATATCGTGATTGGCACGGGTCACGGCTATCTGCTCGCCGGCATCCGCTTGAAGGCGATTTAATTCAAGCCGCGCTCGCAGCTCGGCCAGATCCAGATCCATTTCCGAAGGAATTGCTGCTACATGGAATGCCGGAGCCGTGTTGGTTGGCTGTGGCAAGGGTTCAAAGAGCGACTGGTTGACTGCGTTCCATTCGAGAATCGCATAGTTCAACTCGGCAATTTCGATTGTGTCGCCCGAACGCGTTTTGATTCTTCGTTCTACGGGGTGATAATCGGACGCACGCACAGTTAGAGATTCCTGTTGAACCAAGCTGCCGGGAGCGTCTGTCGTCAGTGTCAACAAATCGCCCGATTCTGTGACTTTGTCCTTTACGGACGTCTGGCGACTTCGCCAAGCCTGGAAGGATGCCGCGGAAAGCGGAGCCTCCCAATCAACGCCAACAACAGAAAGAGTTTCGGCCACAGGTTTGACATCCGCAGCCATCAATTCTGGACGTCGGCGTCGAACACTGCGTAGATCACGGTATATTCCATGCTCGATCCTGGCATCTGGCGTAACGATGCGAACCCTCTGATATACGACACCCTGGCTACGCTGCTTTGATGCCAGATCGGAAGCCTCCACGCGGCTCAAGAACTGGGATGCATCGATCACAACCGGCGGGCGTCTCCAGATCCATGCAATCATGCCAAAGGCCATCACTACGATAACCACGCTGGCAACACTGGCAACAACCGGGTTCATAATCGCGCCGACTCTCTTTCTCAAAGAAAAGCTGAACCAGCCGCGCGGCTCTACGGAAGCGACTGTGTGGGCTCGTTCCCGCAGAGCCATTAGAAGTTCCATTCGCCGCTGCAAATCACGAGGAATGCGCGTTGCCATCTGATCGCACTGTGCCGTCACCCGCATGGCCACCTGCTCGTAGGACTCGCGCTTGCACCGGCACTGCCAGCAGCGTTCTAGATGCCTCAGCGCATAGAACTTGTGCGGCGCTGACAGTTCTCCAGATACGAGGCGTGAGATCACCTCGTCGGATAGGTGATAAAAGCTGCTCATTCCGCGGGGCAACAGATTCATAGCTCCCTCGCAAGGACTGTCAAGGCCCGGTGGATCAGCTCGGAGACCCGCTTAATGCTAATATCGAGGATCGCTGCAATCTCTCGATACCGAAGTCCCTCAGCACGCAACTGCACGGCGGATCGCTGCATGATCGTCAGCTTCTTCAGCGTGCCTGCGACCCTTCGGATCTCCTCGCTTTGAATCGCCAGTTCCTCAGGGTCGAAGGAGATGTCAATCACGCGATCCACAAGTTCCTCGTCATCCGCGCCAGGATCATATACTCGTTTTCGGTCGCGAAAGAAGTCCATTGCCAGATTGTGAGTTACCCGGAAGATCCATCCGCGAAGATTATTGTCGTTTTTTACTTCCACCAGGTGATCGAAAAGCCGAATAAAACTGTCATGAATGACATCTTCAGCTTCGCCTACCGAAAGACCAATGGTGCTTAGATAATGCAGCAACTGGGGCCGCAACAGATCGTACAACTCCATTACGTCGTCCTCGCGCGTGGGGCGGGACTCGTATGTCGATTCGAACAGGCTCGCCGGCGTCAGACGTCTGTCTCCCTCAAGCCGCTGTACGGCTGACAACGCGTCGAATCTCAACACCGCAGCGGCTAGGTGCATAGCTAAGTATCCTCCGATCATGCCGTCCGTGGAAGGCTGGCGTCTTTCGTTATCGAATAGTGATCATCCCGCTGTCGGCTGCCCCGACTTGAACGGGATTGACCACACCTTTCGCTTCACAGGCATTCCATCTGTTTCATCACTGCTACAAGGCGGTTTGCTCATGATTAGAGCCTCTGTGTTTTCGCCTTGCAGCTTCTCTGTGCCGGACATCGCATAAACAATAAATGGATAGTCTTCATGCCTATTCTAAGGAACCTTTTCTGGGTCAATATTGATGTCATCCAAATTCCTTTCGATGCCTTACCCAGAGGTTCGCTTGCGTTTGTCTCTTTCGCTCCGGCACGACATTTAGGCCGTGCCGTTTGATCGCTATGTTCACAACCGCGCTTTTTGGCCGAAGCAGCTTATGGCTGTTCGAAACGACCCCCTGCGAGACGGCCCAAAAAGGCTAATCCTTGTCTTCGCATGGCATGAAGCTCACGCTTCGTCATGACACACGCAAAGCCGGAGGCTTTCCCGATAGTTAGAGCATCTTCGGATTTCATGTAGACCGAAGCTATGCAACTCAAGTGACTTTCACTACCATCACTCTTGAAAAGTCTACGTATGTTCCGAAAATGCTCTGTGTACGTAGGCCTGAGTGAAGGCTTGTATTTAATTAACGGTTGAAGGGAAGCGTTTTTACCCCCCCATCAAACATATTTTCTGGGAGTCCGTCGGGAATAATATCCAGTGAACGTCAACGATGTGGGATTTTCACAGCATATCGCTTTTATAGTGAAACACATGGAAGATATTTCACTTCCCTGCAATGACACGCACCTGCGTGCGGGCATACTGAAGATTTCATCCAAAATTGACTTCCGGAAAGTCGTCTCCAGGCCAGATTGGTGTATTTTGGCAAGTGCCCCTACTGCTGCCAGGAAAGTACTCAAGCCTTTCACGCCAGCAGTTCGGAATTAGCAAAGACTCCGTCGAGACAAACGCGGATGCTCGCCTTGGAAAATGAGTTGCAAATCAGGGCCGGTACTGCGCAGAATCCCCACCGTACCGGCCGCCCTGGGTGCATGCCCATTGCTTCGCCACTTCGTGGCTATCGAGTAGCGGTTCAAATTCATAGCGTCTGCTATTCGTATCTTTTCGCACATATTGTCTCCTATGAGGTCCAATAAGGGTCCAATAACTGAAAAAATATATGCATTTCGTCGTGTCTTATCACAGTTGATGTCATTCAATTTCAATGAGTTGCGTGCCGTAACCGAGATGGCATGGAAGAGGTCATCGGTTCGATCCCGATCAGGTCCACCAATTATTTCAACAACTTACGAGTTTTGCGGTTTTCTCCCTCAACATATCCACCACCTTCAACTGCGCCTGACGCTTGGGCGGGGCAAGCGCGTGACAGTCAGAATACCTGCAACCCGAACGCGGCCTGCAAGGCGTCTGGCGCCGCCGTACCCGAATCCAGACGGCCGCAGGTTCGGCCTTGTGCGCCAGATGCGTACTTGACCTAACTCCGTCGACACTGACGGAGGGCAAAAGCGGCAGTGTCAACCAAAGCTGAGCAAATGGTCACCGGGCGGATTCAACAGCAAAGCGAAGTGAGTTGTCCATGCTGCGATAGAGCGCTTCGACGGAATCGAGTAAAGCAAAGACCTCTTCTTCGAGTTGGGCCAGCGCAACTGCGTCTTTCTTTTGTGCAGCCGCAATCACCGGATCGAAGCGCGTGCCAATCAGTCCCGACTTGATAAAGTGCTTGCGGAAGTTTTCAAAGACGGCGTTATCCGTGGGCGCCTCGATGCCTCGCGTGATAAGCAATGCCCGCGCACTGCGCAGGCTGACCGCATAGAGCGCGTCTGGGGCATCATCGGAACGAATCTCTTCGCGAAGTTGTCTAGCGCTTTTGAGGTCAACCTCTATAAGGTCAAAGAGACCGGCAGAGCACTCGCCAACCCCCTTCCCGACTAAGGAGAAAGATGCCTTCGCACCCCAATCAAAGTAATAAGCCTTGTTCTCGGCATAGGTTGGAATCTCGCGAAAGCAGTTGGCGATGTCGCGAATATCTTGCGTGCCTTCCGCGTCGATATAGACTGCAAAAGAAGGATAGCTATCCCTCTTCACAGTCCAGGTCTTGAGAACCTCTCGAACGAACTCAGGCAGATCGCGAGCACTGACGCGATCAATGGGCCGCGCCAACCGTGCTTTGCCTGCGCCGATGTCAGCTCCGGCAACAACCATGTATGCGGGGAACATCTGCTGCTCTTTGCGCCCGACATTACCGTAAAATCCGAGATCGGCGAGCATATGCTGACCGCAGGTGTTTGGGCAACCCGAGATGTTGAGCCGAAAACCTGGGATCTGATTGAGATCGAGACCGGGCGCTCTAAGAACCTCGGCAGTAGCAGAAAGAGCTCCTTTCGAGAGGCAGATGCCCAACTTGCAGGTGTCCGCACCGGCGCAAGCGATGGAATTTCCTATCAGCCGAGGGCCAGATGCCAGTTCAGTCAGTTCACGAATGAGGTGAAACGCGTTCCCCAAATAGTTTTCGGGAATATTCCGAAGGCGGAGGTTTTGACCGAAACTTGCGCGCACCACATGGTTCCCAAAAGGTTCAAGGAAATCCGCGAGTCTAACCACATCGTCGTTCCTCAGATTGCCAAGAAAGATGGGAACCAATATCGACACCAGTCCGGGCTGTCTCTGCGCTTCAACATAGCGCGATTTCCACTCTTCGAATTCGCGTGACCGATCCTGTATGGGCGCGAAGAGAGGAAGTTCGCTGGTCTGGGGTATTTCTTCAAGTTCTAACTCTGGCGGGTGTTCAGCGCGAACGATCTCTATCTGTTCCGCGTAAAGCTCTCGAAATCGCTCTTCGCCAAGGGTCTTCCACAAGAAGCGCAAACGTGCCGCATGGCGGTTCTTGCGGTTGCCATGTTGATCGAATAGCCTCTTCAGGGCACTGGCAACAAGGTAGACATCGGCAGCGGGAATGAAGTCGTGCAGAAGGTGAGCGACCTCAGGCTTGGTACCCATCCCTCCGGCGACATAAACCCTAAATCCCTTTTCCTCATCTCGAATCTGGGCTACAAATCCCAGGTCGTTGAACTCGGCATAGGAACTGTCCGCGAGCGAGTTGGAAAAGGCAATCTTGAACTTGCGCGGAAGCAGCCAGGAGTCAGGCTCGGCGATCAGCCGGCTTGTCAGCGCAAATGCGTATGGACTTGGGTCGAAGACTTCCTCGACGCCTACGCCGGCATCCGGAGAGACAAGAACATTGCGAACCGTGTTTCCCCCGCCGCCACGGGATGCAAGTCCGACTTGTAGAAGTTCACGCATCACCGAAAGAACATTTTCGAGCGCTACGTCGTGAATCTGAAACTCCTGCCGGGTCGTGATGTGAATCGATTCCTTACCATAGCGCGAGGAGATTTCTGCGATCGCGCGCAACTGTCGAGGTGTGAGTGCGCCACCCGTGGTTCGAATGCGCACCATGTACGAACCATCCTGACGCTGCTCGTAGCAACCAAATGGCACCCGACGCACTTTTAGCCTTGCAGCATCGATCTCACCGCTCCGAAAGCGTGCGATGTAGGAGTCCAATTCCTCGAGTTCAGCTGAGAGATTCGCCGGTATCCTGTAGAACATGCTGTGCCTCCTGGGTAATAATGGGTTGTATTCAGAGAATCAAATGCAAGCAATAATGAGTAAGACGGCCGCGAATTTTCCAGGGTACTATCACTGGGTAAGTACTGTTTGAGTTAAAGCCCCCTCGGAACGGGCTACGACGACCGAAGCTAGGCAGTTGCCCACCACATTCATCATCGACCGGCCCATGTCCATCAGGGGATCAATACCAAGAATCAGCAAGATCGGCGTGGCAGGAATATGGATGGCGCTGGCTGTTGCCAGTAGCACCACCAGAACGGCGCGCGGCACACCCGCAACCCCCTTGCTAGCCAGCACCAGAGTGGCCAACATGACAATCTCTTGCGTCAGGCTCAGGTGAATTCCTGCGGCCTGCGCCGTGAAGACCGCTGCCATGGACAGATAAACACTCGATCCGATCATATTGAAGCTGTAGCCTGTGGGGATCACGAACGAGACGATCCAACGAGGAACGCCAAATTTCTCCATATTCTCCATGGCCAAGGGCAATGCCGCTTCCGACGATGTCGTAGCAAAGGCTATCGCCGCAGGCTCACCGACCGCGGCGACAAAGCGGCGAACCGATATCCGATAGACCAGCAGAACAGGCAGCATCACCAACAGAACAAACGCGGCCAACGCGGCATAGCAGGTGAGCGCCAGTTTGGCCAGGGGAAGAAGAGTGACCAAACCCATGCCGCCCACTGTATAGGCCAAGGCAGCGCCAGCCGCAAGCGGGGCAAGTACCATGATGAACCGCGTCAACTGGAATATTGTGTCCGCCAGCGATTGCAGCACAGAAATCAGTGGAACTCGCTTCTGGTTGGGCAACATGGCCACCTGCAATATCTGATTCTGCGCCACTGCCTGCGCAATGTTTTCCGGAAACAAACCGACCACGATCTGTTGCCAAGTCTGCATCGATTGCACAGCGGGCAATCCCACTTGCGCCGCGGGAAGAGTAATGCCCCAGCCCGCTCCAGAGAGATTCATAGCCACCGTGCCCAGGATCAGGCCTAGCGTTGTCACGACCTCAAAGAAGATGAGGGCCTTGACGGCCACGCGTCCGATGTTGCGCAGTTGGCTATGTCCAGCGATTCCCGTGGTGATGGTGGCAAATACCAGGGGCGCCACAATCATGCGAATCAAGCGCAGGAACAGGTCGCCAAGAAAGTGCGCCCTGGAGGCTATGTTCGGTGCGTCCATGCCGAGTTCGACTCCTGCCAGCATAGCGAGAAAGGTCCAGGCCATCAGAGAGGGGCGGCGAAGAATAGCAATGAAGAACAGAAGAATGGAGAGCGAGCGCAGGGTTACGCCGGCAGTTGTTTGAGCCGCCAGACCTGCAGCAATCCCCATTAGCCACAGCATCAGGCCAGCCAGGGAGAGGGCGACGAAGAGGCGAGACTTGCCGCGTTGGGTAGGAAACATCTTATTGCGCATCGTACGCAGGCCTGCTGTGGAGTGCTTATATTATGCGACAATCAAATCGACGACCGCCCCACGCAAGCTACCAATAAACATTCTTACCGGTGCTTGCAGAGGGGGCGACCAGTCCAGGGATGCTATGGCCGTCGCAGCTTCATTGCTTCCGCGATAACATCCGTATACTTCAGGCCTGCGCCGGTATTGAAGAGAACGACGCGATCCGAAGCCTTCAGCGTGCCATCCGCCAACAACTTGTCGTAAGCTACAGTGACCGAAGCGCCTTCCGGCGAGAGGAAGATGCCTTCATTTCTTGCCCAATCGAGGATCGAAGCCAGAATCTCTTCATCTGTGACGGAAAGAGCCACGCCGTTAGAAGCCCGCAGAATGTCGAGTATGATGGCATCGCCATAAGGCTTAGGAACGCGCAGACCCGCGGCGAATGTTGACGCACCCTTCCACATCTCGCTGGCATTGGCGCCTGCGTTGTAGGCGCGCACCACTGGTGCACACCCTGCGGCCTGCACAGCAATCATGCGCGGACGCTTGCCTGGCTTAACCCATCCCAGTTGCTCCAGTTCTTCAAATGCCTTCCACATGCCGATAAGCCCAACTCCGCCTCCCGTGGGATAAAAGACTGCATCGGGATACTCCCATCCAAGTTGTTCCACCAATTCGTAGCCCATCGTTTTTTTACCTTCGATGCGAAATGGCTCTTTGAGCGTGGAGATGTCGAACCATCCCTCCTGCTTCTTACGTTCACCAACAATGCGGGCACAGTCGGAGATCAACCCATCGACCAGTGTGACGTTTGCGCCATACGCAATCGCCTCTACGTAGTTCGCAAAGGGAACGTCGTGGGGCATGAAGATATGAGCTTCAATCCCAGCGGCCGCGGCATAGGCAGCCAGCGCTCCTGCCGCATTTCCAGCCGAGGGGACAGCGAGCTTCTTGAGTCCATAATGCCGCGCCATAGTCACAGCCATGGCCAATCCGCGGGCCTTGAAGGTTCCCGTGGGATTTGCGCCCTCTTCCTTCACGACCACGCCTGGATACCTCTTGCTCTGCAGCATCGGTGTCCAGCCCTCGCCCAGAGTCACGGGAACGACATCGGGCAACACGGAGTGGTAGCGCCACATGCCTCTCCACGCTGTACCAGCATCTCGAGCGATCGCCTCGCGCGCTTCCGTGCCTTGCAGATGCGAGAGGTCGTAGCGCACAAACAGCGAACCGGCAGGCTGGTCCGCGCATTGCGTGCAAACGGTTTGTGGCAATTCGGCAGAGATTCTAGCGTGACAGCGCGAGCATTCCAGAAAAGCGATAGACGGCATTGGGTTCCTTAATGAGCTGTTGTGATATTTCATATACTACATAGTGGATAAAGTAGAATGCAATTGATCATGATGCATTCCATTCAGAAACTTGAAGCTCCTCAGAACCTCACCGCCCTCGCCTACGACAGCATTAGGGCGTACATCCTGCGCGAAGATCTCGATGAAGACACACGCCTGACCGAAGAGTTTCTTTCCAACCAACTAGGCATCAGCAAATCTCCTGTGCGAGAGGCTCTCAATAGCCTCCATACCGAAGGCCTGATTCGCATCGAAGCTCGGCGCGGCGCTTATCTGAGACGCTTTTCGATTAAGGAAGTAAAAGACCTCTACGACCTGCGCGAGGCCTTGGAAATCTATGCTGTCAGCGTCGCGGTGCTGAGCCCCCAGTTGATCGCAGAACTGAGGAAAAGCACACAGCGAACCATAAAGCATCTCAAGGCCCACGATAAGCCAGGACATATCGAAGAAGATACGCGATTCCATGGTTTGATTGCCTCAGCTACCGGCAACGATGAATTATGCCGGGTGTTGGAGAATGTGCAGAGCCAGATATGGCTCTGCCGCCGCAAGACATATGAGTTGACTTCCCCGACGGCGCCGGATGCGCATCAGGAGATTCTGGAAGCACTGGAAAATGGAAACCGCATGGAAGCACAGGCCGCCCTTCGCGCGCACATCGATTTTGTGCGACAGCGCTTGATTGCTTTTATGGAGAAGAATGACCGATAGCGCGAAGGAATGGGCCATGCATATATGGACCATTCTCCATCCCGCGCCAAGCCTCCTCGCAGCGCCTATTTCGTTCCTCCCTCATCAAGCACGATCTCTTGCGTTGAAGTGATGCCGCGGCCAGACTTGGGCTGAAGATAGAGGTTGAAGAATGCAAGCTGCTTGTGCCAGGCGTCGAGACGATGCTCGCGCTGCGAAAAGCCATGCAGTTCCTTCGGATAGGTAATGTAGAGGAAGGGCTTCCCTGCCTTCTTGAGCGCCTCGGTGAATTGGATGGATTCATAAGGTGGTACTTGCGAATCGTCCTCGCCATGCTGGATAAGCAGCGGCGCTGTAATCTTCGGTACATCGGCCAAGATGTTCGCCTTGCGGTAGACTTCCGGCTTCTGCTCCGGTGTGCCACCCATTTTGGCAGTCCAGCGAATCGCCGAAGGACGATTTGTGCGATCGATAAATGACGCGCGATCCACTACACCAAAGAGTTCGATGGCCGCATGCCACAGTTCCGGACGTTTGGTCACTTCATAGGCAACCATGGTTCCTCCGTGACTTCCTCCACCTATGCCGATGCGCGCTTTGTCGGCAAGCCCCTTCGACACCAGGTACTCGGCGCCCAAAGCGACATCGTCTACTTCGCCTCCTCCGCTGTCTTCAACATTCAGATTGCGAAACTTCTCGCCATATCCGCTGCTACCCCTATAGTTGGGGGTGAGTACAACGTATCCATGTTGCGCCAGGAAGAGCGCCCAAGGATCCCAACCGAGGTTGTCCTGCCCTTCGGGTCCACCGTGAATCCACAAGACAGCCGGATATTTCTTGTCCGCTTTGTAATTAAGCGGCTTGTACAAAATGCCGGCTATCTCCAACCCGTCTTTGCTTTTATAGTGGACAACTTCCGGCTGTTCCAAACCTGTATGAGCAAAGTTGATCGGCTGTGTCCCAATGAGAATCCTTGCCGACTGCCCTTCTACCGAGGCAACAGCAAGACTGGAAGTCTCAAAGGTCGAGCTATGCAGGAAAAATATCTGACGCCCATCCGGAGACCAAACCGGCGCGCCGTCCACTCCAGAGCTGACTCTTGCCAATGCATGTGGATTGCTGCCATCGGCATTGACAATCCAGATATGGCGTTCCTCAGGATTGTTACGGTTGGAGACAAAGGCAAGCTGCTTGCCATCGGGCGAATAGACAGGATTCTCATCTTCCGATTCTCCGCTGGTAATGGGTCGTGGCGCTCCACCCTCCGCCGAGATCAGATAAATCTTGTTCCATCCTGTCTCCTGAAGCTCGATGGCAAGCGTTTTGCTATCCAAAGTCCATTCCGGACGACGAAGCGACCAGCCTCCACCACGATCCGCCTTTGCCGTGTAGATGACTTTAGCTTCGCCTTTGAAGCGGCCTGACACGGCATCAAACTCCGCCACCAGAAGGCGGCCACTGAAGAACTCCGGCGAGCGTTCGACATACGCGATTTGCGTTCCATCAGGCGACCACGCCGCGCTCTCCTCATCTGCAGGCGATGTGGTGAGAAGGGTGGACGTGAGTCCATCCTGGCTGACAACGCCCAGGTCCGCATTGCCGCGACGCCCGGTCTCAAAGAGAATCCATTTGCCATCTGAAGACCATTGGGGGTTGCGATCTGCGGCAGTGCGCGGATCTCCTCCGCCCTTTCTTCCTTCGGTAAGCCGCAGCGGTGCGCCTCCATTGACGGAGACTTTCCACAGAGCGCCCTCGCTAACATAGGCGATAGCCTGCCCATCAGGAGACCACTTGAGGCCCTGCTTCCCGCCATGGGTTGTTGTCAGCAGAACGGGCCAGCCTCCGTCGGAAGATACCAGGGCGATCTGCTCCTCACGCGTAACCGCAAATTGCTTTCCATCGGGAGACAACGCAATTGCCCCCAGTCCAGATGCATTCGCAAGATCTTCAAATGTTAGCTTTACTTGTTGGTTGGCGGCCGCATTCAACCAAGGGGCCGAGGTGAGGGTGAGCGCGACAAGAGCCCACCCAAGGGTTCGAAACGTGCAAGGAATCCGATTCATTTTGATCGCTCCTTAGAAGTGATAGCGAACGGAAAACTGCGCCGAACGCGGAAGTTGAATGTTTTGCAGAGAGCCAAAAGTGGTTGACGCTTTATTATTTCCGTTCACAAATTGCTGAGCGGTGCCCTGATTAGTGATGTTGTAGATGTTCGCATCGACTTCGAAGACCTGACGATCAGTAATGCGAAACTCGCGCCCCACGAGGCCGTTCCACTGCAAGAGCCATGGGCACCAGATTTGTCCCTTGCCGCGGTCCGCATAGGCAAAACGGTAAGTTGTTGCAAGCGGGTTGGAGACGGTGCGGGTTACGCCGTTATATGTGACCTTCTGGGTGGCTGCACCATACTGGCCGCCATAGACGATTGTGGTTACAACCGGTCCGCCAGGCGTTCCAGACTGAGCAGAGAAGCTGGTTGATGTACGCACTTTGAACGGCGCTTTCCATGTAATACCGGTGCGCAACTGGTTGCGCTGCCACATACGGTCTCGTGTGTCGCCGGTGTAGTCGTTGGTCACATTTCCACGCACCGAGCCAAGACCAGCATTGTTGGCGAACTTTGTTGGCTCGATGATCGCGGCTGGATCGTTTGGTTGCCATGTGCCCGCAAGGTGGTCTGGGGAATAAGTGTACGTTCCGAAAAGCCGAACTTTGCTGGTCTGCTTGCTGGCTGAGACTTCAATGCCCTGATACACGAACCAGTTCCATTTGTTATTGGTCACATAGTAGGTGTTGTTGAGCGCAGTATTCACCAACCCGCCCCACGTTGTCCCGGAAGAAGTTGTGTTGTAGATCTGATTGGTGTCATACTGCGCGGGCCGGTCCCGATACTCGCGATTGATGTAACTCAGATCCAGGATAACCTGTCCGGACAACTGCGTCCGATAGCCCACCAGCCACTCCTTTACATATCCTTGATGGCGCTTGGGGTCGAAGGATTTTCCGGGAGTCAGCGCTGAGCTGCCTGGAGTCACAAAGGTAACCCATGCTCCGTTTTCAAGATACTGGTCGGTGGTGGTCACCGTACTCGTGCCTGCCGTACCGATGTAGCTGGAGTTGGTAATGTCCGTCAGCCTAGTCCAACTGGCGCGTACGGTGTTGCGCAGATTTTTGGTCAGCGCATAGTCAACTCCCACGCGCGGCGCATAATTCCAGGCATGTTCGGTGCTTACTTTGAATATCTTGTCGTATCCGGATACCCAGTCAGGGCGCAACCCTGCCGTGATGGATAACCTCTGGATCGGACGCCAGTGATCCTGAATGTACCATGCGTAGTCGTTGGCGCTGATATAGCTGCTTAGATTTCTTTCCACACTAACCGACTGCTTGTGGAAGATGGTATATCCTTGGGTCAAATCTGAAGAGTTATTGAGAACGCCGTCTTCCTGGATCAGTGTTCCATTGTTAGCGTAGATCGTAGTCGATTTGCTGCGCTCGTTTGGTTCCAGATAGAATCCGATTTGCAGCTCATGCGATCCCCATGCCTTGGGAATGTAGTAAGTCAGATCGCCGCTCGCGGTTGGCTTCCGTGCGGGAGTCAAGCCAATCGACGAGAGATTATTGAGTGTCGCCAGAGACGAGCCCTGTCCGACGACCTTCCCTGAGGAGAGGGAGGCCGTAGAATAAATGTCGATCTCTGGTTTGCTGCCCACACCGCCCGCCGAGGCTACAGTAGGATTCGTGCTTTTATTGTTGTAGGAGACTAGAAAGCGCGTTGTGAGTTTCTGATTCCACTGCGAGATCAGACGCACCCCATAGGCTCCTCCGCCATACTGATTCTTGACAAAGTCGCCCGCATACCACTGATAGTTACCTTCCTGCTTGCGGCTGTCCTGCTGTGCAATGAAGTTCAGGCGATGGCGTTCGGACAGCTGAATGGAAGAGTTGCCCAGGAAGATAAAACCGCTGGAGTGGTTGGGAAAAGCCTTGAACCCACTGGACAAGGCACTCAGTTGCGCGATTTGTGTGCCCGTCCGGCTGATGCCATCGTCGCGATCAATATAGCGCCCAGAAAGAAAGAACCATGCATGCTTCTTCACAATCGGGCCTCCAAAGGAGAAATCGGGCTGCTGTGATGAACTCACAGCGCTGACGCCTCCCCCAGGCACATTGCTCGCATTGAGGTCAGCCGGGCCAATAAGCCAGAGCCCGGAGCCATGAAACTGATCGCTTCCTGTCGGGCTGGCCAGATTGATGACCATCCCCATTGCCGCTGGCGAGGATGCATCGTTTCCGCCGGTCTTGATCTGGATATCACCAAGAGACTCATTGGCGATGCTGATCGTATTCGAGGGCCAATTCTGAGAGAAGTTGCCGATATCGACACCGTCGAGCAACGTTGCGTGATTCTCGTTCTCGGAACCGCGCAGAAAGTAGGTTTGACCGCCGTACGCATCACTTGATGCGCTGATGATGCCTGGTGTGACCTGAAGTGAGTCGGACCAGTCGTGGCGTCCTGAGAGAGGAACATTGCGCAGCAACTCTCCATCGAGATTCACCGTTTGCTCTGCGCTTTGCGTCTCAAGGAGTGGGGCTTCCCCGCTTACCTCGATGGTCTGTGCCTGCGATCCAACTTTGAGCGCGATCTCGACGGTGATGTTTAGGCCAGCGCGAATGACCACTCCTGTTCTCACGAATCTGTCGAAGCCAGGCAGTTCTGCCTCTAGAATGTATCCTTCTCCGGGAGGCAGATCCTTCAAGCGATAATCTCCGACGCTGTCACTGACAGCTTTGAATGTACCGCCGACAGATGGGCTGTGCGCCAAAATCTGCACCCCCGTGAGTGCTGCTCCTGAGACATCGATGATGCGGCCGTAGATACTTCCGCCCGCTGAGGTTTGGGCGAGTCCTGCCTGTGTGCCGAGCAGCATGAGAACGGCAGCGACTATAAATATTTTGGATCTCAAGCAGACCCAGAAGCGTTGGAACTGATTATGCTGCGTCATGATGTATCTCCTAAAAGATAAGAGGTCTGTCCACGCTTGGGAGTACTCGCGCGGAGGGATAAAGTGAGAGTCGCTTTGCATGCGAAGCACCCGTTAGAATCAATTGCTCATGGTGTCTGAATCACGGCACACATTAGGCGGAAGGCTCCGGCTTGCGACTTTCCGCGGAAGATCGCAAGCCGTCATCAAAGGCCGTTCTCTAATGCGCAATTCAATGGGATGGAATCAACAACAATAGGCAGCGATATGGGCCGAAAGGCACAATTCGGAAATCAGGCAGGATGCATTAATATGAGGAACACGCGTGTAAGCGCGTATCTCCTGATGGCTGCTATTCAACTTGCTATTGACCATGAGTAGCCTCCGTGAGCACTTCGGCAGCCGAGCTGGAGTAGAGCAGCGCATTGAAAAGTAACTTATACGTCACTTCGGATTGGGCGCGATATTGCGGCCGGAAGCCGAAGAGGACAATTCGTCCTTTGCCTACTCGTTCCTCTGCAATCGCCGACGTTCCCTTAAGATATTGGCCTCCGAGAATCCATCCGCTCAACAGCGGGGAGTCGGTAGCGAAGGATGCCACCGACTTGGCATCGCCTGCGACAGCGAACGCCGGGCCGTTCTCATAGAATATTGGTACGGTCGGCGTCGATCCGAAGGCGATGGGATTGGTCGTATCTACAGATATCTGCAGAATCGAGCCAGGGATATAGAAGTCCTTTTTGTTCACCGATGTCAGCGCGTTGGTGACCGGGCTGGTCGCGGTTGTGTAGACTTCAGACGCCTTATTCAGCGTGATAATGGTTCCCCCATTCTCGGTAAACGCCTTGAGACTTGCCACTCCCTCTTCACCAAGGCCTCCGCTAAACTCGGGGATCGGCTTGGGGCCGCGCGCATTCTCACTCGTAGCGCGCTCAAGCGCCTCCGCGCCATTGGCGCTGTCCTGTCCTAACTTCGCGCGTTCCCTGCGACCGCCTGCACCTTGTACAGGCTGCGCTCCTTTAGTTGTTTCACTGACTGGAGCCTGTGGTCCACCAAGCCCCTCGTCGTATCCGCCATGCCCGGTGGTGATAGCGCGAGCCGCATTGTCTGGAATAAGAACCACGTCGAACTTTTGATTGAGATCGCCCTTACGGATGTCAGCATCAACCACGCGTGTATAGGGAATATTGTTCTGATCGAAGATCCAGCGGGTCCAACCTTCATCCATCGAGGGCACCCAACTCTGATAGAGCGCAATTCGGGGCAGTTTAACCAGAAGTGCGCTACCTGTTGGGGGTGCCGTTGCTGCTTGAATGTTGATCGGGAACTTTTCTGCCAGCGCGGCCAAGCGCACATCCACTCCCGTTTGTTGCGGAATGTAGATGGTGCCAGGGTCGGCTCCGGGGCCGGTGAGCCGATAGACTTTCACCTTATCCTTCAAGAGCGCAAACAGCGCGTAAAGGCTGCTGTTGGTGTTGTCGGCGACTAGATAGCCATTACCGCTGACAGACTTTTCAAAATGTCCGGCTGCGAGCTTGGCCACATCCACCTTGCTTGTTTCCACTGCAAACTTCTCATTTACAGCCACTGCCGAGACGCCGAACAACAACGGCAGCGTTTGCGCGGTTACGTCATATGGCCGCTGCAGCGGACCACCGGGATACTGAGCGATATTAGGATAATGCTGGATTTCGAGCAGCGTTTTCGCAAATGACCCATAAGGCTGCGCTAGGCGAACGATGTAGCTGCCACGCGAATAGTGCTTGCCATCCGCATCGAAGTCGGCAGTAGCCAGATCCACATCGACCGCACCGATGCGCAATGTATTGATCAAGCGAACTGTGGCTGCCGAGTCCGTTTGTTCAGCCGGCACTACATAGGCATAGGGCCAGTCGGCGTGATGCAATGCGCGCGCACCGATCTGATAGAAGTTGTTCAGATAGCGTTCGCGGTAGACGGCTGCGTTATTGGCAATGGAAAAGAAAGCTGCAATTTGGTAGCTAACAATATCGCCAAGGCGCCACTCGCCCCCTTTCCAGGGGTTGGGAAAATTCCAACTGGCAACCTTGGCATCGTAGCCAATGCCACGGGACAGCTTTTCAAATGGGATGTTGATCGGAGAGGCGATGTTTGCGCTTGCCGATTCGGTCAGGATGCGCAGTCCGTTGTGGTAAGCGATGTAATCTCTGAGTGGAGACCAGAAATCGTAAACGCCGTACGACAACACACCGGTCTTTCCCGTTTGCGCGATCTCTAGCGCTGTACTTGAGCCCAAGGCGTTGATCGATGATATGAGAAGCGGATCGAGATTCGGATCGTAAGGATCTACAAACGGCGGCAGGTAGATACGGGCTGCATCCGATCCCTGCTGATGCAGATCGTAGAGGATCTGCGGATGCCATGGATTAATCACCTTCTCCACTGCAAGCCGGGTCTCGACCTGCGTGAAGGAGCTCCAATCGCGATTGTCGTCATGGCCAACATAGTGATGCCACAATACAACCGGGCTGGCTCCCTCATAAGGCGTGCCGAGATACTTTTTGTACCAATCAACGACCAGTTGCTCCCCGTCGGGGTTCAACGATGGCACCAAAACAACGATCACGTTCTGCAAAATCGCGCGAATGCTGGGCGTGTCGCCTGTCGCCAGCTGATAGGCAAACTCGGTTGCGCTTTGCGAACTGGCGATCTCCGTAGAGTGAATGTTGCAGGTAACGGCGAGCACCGTCTTCCCCTCAGCAACAAGCTGCTTGGCCTCTTCAAGGGTTGTGGTGCGTGGGTCGGCCAATTTGCTTTGAATCTGTTTGTAGTGCTCCAGCTTTGCGATATTTTCCGGAGCTGAGATAGTCACCGTAATAAAGGGTCGCCCTTCGGTCGTTTTGCCCACTTCCTCATAACGCACACGATTCGACTCGGAGCTTAGCTTCTGAAAATAGGCTGTAAGGTCCTTCCAGTCGGCAAGTTTACGATCCGCACCTGGTTGAAATCCGAATGCCTCGGCAGGAGAAGTGATATGCCTTGCCGGCGCGGCGAGCGCGACACTAGAGAAGAGGAGAAGTGCAGCAAGAATCCTTTTCATCATCGTCCTTTACTGAGTTAGGCAAGTTGTTTGGAAGTCGTCTGGTTATCTGATGGCAAACTGTCTAGCGGCGCAATTTTAGACATGAGTTCCCCCGAGGCGCAGCCACAGCGCTATGCACGGTCACATCCGTGAATAGGTGCGCAACATCGGCAACTATGAATGGATGCGAAATATGACTGATGAAGAGGAAGAGCGCGTCGATCAGCCCGAAGAGTCACTGATCCGGACTCGACATGCGCCCCTGCGCACTGTCTACGCACTATTACAATCCGCTCAGACAGCAATCCAAAAGGAAGAATTTCTTCCCGGAGCATGATAGGATCACTCGATATTTGGATGTGCTTAGGTCTGACTCTAGGACAGGCTCCACCGCATCATTACTGCGGGAACGCTGTCAGGAACGACATCGAAAAGAGGCACACAGCAGACTATTGGGAATGCCCGACGAAATGGAGGGAATGTGCGCCATAGAGAAAACATATCATATATTACGAATTCGTCAAGGCGCAGTTCTGAAAAATATCAGATCCAGAGTGTCCTCGTCTTCAGTTGAGGTTCCTACATATACAGAGCCGCTCGACTCCATAACGGTAATCTGCTGATCTAAGTTCGGGGCTGAAGTAAGGGTACACCGATCTGGAAGGTTAGGGTTATCTTGAACTTGACCATCAGTGGAAGACACAACCTTGTCCATGGTATGCAGCATTACCTCCAAACTTCCCCGCGCAGTCTTTGACGCCGCAGGCTGAATGCAGGATGCCGTGCGCAACGCCAAGGGTTTCACTTGCTTGGCCAGTTGGCAGCGATGTTGTATTGCATTTCGTCACTTCATTGCATATGATCACTCCATGCAAAGTTGTCCCCGTTGCCGCTGCAGTACGCCGCATCGCTCGCACGGGTGACTTGGGTCTGTAAGTCAATTGGAAATCCAGGAATTCCTTGAAGCCCGCGATACAGCAATAGCTGTCACGGGTTTTTGATTTTACAAAGAGGGATAAATGACTCAAGCTATTCCAGATAAAGAGACAAAGACCCAGCGTGCAGAGCGTCTGAAGCGCGAGAAGAATCCATGGGAGGCGTTCGACGAAGTGCGTGCCTTTGCTCGGCAAGGGCGCGCCAGCGTCGTGCCGGAGTGGGCATCAACCTACTTTAAATGGTGGGGTATCTACACCCAGGGCGACGGTGTAGGCGCTATCGGCGGCAAAGGAGGCGAAGGCCTGGCTTCCGATTACTTCATGATGCGCATCGGCATTCCCAACGGCATCGTCTCTGCCGGCCAGCTTCGCGTCATCGGCGAACTCGTGCGGAAGTACGCACGCAACCTCGCTGATATTACCGTTCGCCAGAACATCCAACTCCATTGGCTCACCATCGAATCCCTTCCCGAAATTGTGGATGCGCTCGCCACAGTGGGACTCTCGCCCAAGGGCGCCTGCGGCGATGTGGTGCGAAACGTGACGGGCTGCCCATTGGCAGGCGTGGCGGCCGATGAGTTGATCGATGCTTCTCCGCTCGCTGCTGAAGTTTCGCATCTGCTCACAGCAAATCCAGAGTTCTACAATCTGCCGCGTAAATTCAAAATATCCGTCACCGGCTGCCCCTCCTGGTGCTCTTATCCAGAGATCAACGATTTTGGCCTCACAGCCGTCAAACACAACGGCCAGACAGGCTACTCGCTGCGTGTGGGCGGGGGGCTGTCGGCCGATCCTCACATCGCCGTCCGCCTTGATGCTTTCATCCTCCCAGAGCAGGCCTTATCCACAGTGCGCGCCGCCGCAGAGATTTTTCGCGACCAGCAGGGCCTGCGCGAGAGCCGCGATCGCGCGCGCCTGAAGCATCTATTTCTCAAAGAGGGATGGACCGCGGCAAGTTTTCTCGCCGAGCTTCAGTCGCGCCTCGACTTCACGCTCGAACCCGGAGTTCCCGAGCAGGTGCCCGACGACGTTTTTCGTGACCACGTTGGGATTCATCCGCAGCGACAGCCGGGCCTGAGTTATGTGGGAGCGTCTGTTCTTCGCGGGAGGCTCAGCGGCGAGCAGTTGGAGGCCGCCGCCGAACTCGCTGAGCGATTCGGCAGTGGAGCACTGCGCACAACCATCTCGCAAAACCTGCTATTCATCGATATACCCAACAGCAAGACGGTGGAGCTAACGCTGGAACTGAATCGAATCGGTTTCAAGGTTGAAGGCTCGCCGTTCTGGCGTGGCGCCGTTTCCTGCACCGGCACGGAGTTCTGCAAGCTGGCCATTACCGAGACCAAGGGGTTCACCCGCTGGCTGGTGGATGAGCTCGAAGAGCGGCTTCCCGAGTTTGACCAGCAACTCAAGCTTCATGTGACGGGTTGCCCCAATAGTTGCGGCCAGCACTGGATTGCCGACATTGGCATTGAGGGCAAGAAGATCAAACACGAGGGGTCCCTTACCGATGCTTACTAT
>Ga0255354_1000233_pt1 | contig 35364 bp, 30 predicted proteins | sample HBST50metaG_FD_189942 | JGI IMG/M metagenome (GOLD analysis project Ga0255354, IMG submission 189942) | Peat soil microbial communities from Stordalen Mire, Sweden - H.B.S.T50 | ecosystem: Environmental > Terrestrial > Soil > Wetlands > Peat | place: Sweden: Norrbotten County, Stordalen Mire...
CCATTCTGGTACGGACGCCCGTAGTCGTTGACGATGGTGGAACCGAGATGGAAACTGTCGCGCAGGGGAGTGCCGCTGATGCCGCGGGCCACGGTGTAAACCGACTCGATGCGGGAGTGGCCCTGGTGCGTAAGACAAGGCCCCTCGGTGTCGGTACGAAGCTCGTGCATCAGCGCCTCGTAAATCTCCTGCGCCTCGTCGGTGGCCGGCCCCGCATCCGCGTCCTCGATGCGGGCCCCGACCGTCTCCACCATGTGGCTTACGGCGGCGCGGGTCCACGGACGCATGCCGAGATAGACATCGTCTACAAAACCCATTGCGTAGAGCCGCAACACGGACGGATAGACCCAGCTATCGACCGAAATATAAGGTGAGCCGAGCGATGCGGTCAGGCAGGCTGGCGCAGCGCCGCCGGTGCTTTGCGCCCACTGTTCGGCGCCCTGGGACGAAGCAACCTCGGGCGCTCCAGGCTGTTCAGCCGCGATTGGGTTGGTGGTCATCAGAAGAAGTCCTGCCAACACGGTTGCACATTGGATAATAGGAGCTATGGCCGCATATCTGTTCATGTTCAAACCCTCTCTGCGTTATATATCCGCTCAGGTAAATGAAACATTTGCCTCCGGGTCAACGGAAAGTGTACGGCCTGATGGACGCGACTGCGCAACATTGTGGCACCCACAGCAACCTAAAGTAAACTCATCTCCGGCAGAGCCAGAGATGAGTTTACTCACTCACTCAGTCTAGTAGTGGCAGTATCTGGTCAAACCCGCGTCTACTGGCCGGAACTCGATCGCGGACCATCTGTCAACACTGCACAATATTCGTGGCGACGATTCCCTTGGTCGCGTTGCGCGTATCCACCACCAGTTTGGCATTCTCCACGATCTTCGAGTAGTCGTACTGGGAGTGATCCGTCACGATCACCACGCAATCGAATTCTGGAATCTTCTCCAGCGGCGTGCTGCTCATGTTGAGCGCATATTTGCGTCCCTGGCCGACAGACGCAAAGAACGGGTCATTGTATTCAACCAACGCACCGCGCTGTTGCAGCAGTTCGATGATGGTGAGTGACGGCGATTCGCGCAGGTCATCAATGTCACGCTTGTAGGCCAGCCCAAGGACCAGCACACGTGCGCCTCTGAGCGCCCTGCCGCGTTGGCTCATGGCTTCCATCACGTTCTCGACCACGAAATACGGCATGTTGGCGTTGATCTCGCCAGCCAACTCGATGAAACGCGTGCGAAAATCGAACTCCTTCGCCTTCCACGAGAGATAGAAGGGATCTATGGGGATGCAGTGGCCGCCAAGACCAGGCCCTGGATAAAAGGCATGAAACCCGAAGGGCTTCGACTTGGCCGCGTCGATAACCTCCCATATATCGATTTTCATACGCAAGCAGAGCTGTTTAAGCTCGTTGACCAGTGCGATGTTGACGCAGCGGTAGATATTTTCAAGCAGCTTGGTCATCTCCGCCACGGCAGGCGATGAGACCTGGACCGTGCGATTGAAGATTGTCGCGTAAACGGCGGACGCCAAGTCCCGCGCCACCGGTCCACAACCGCCCACAATCTTGGGAATATCGCGCCGTGCAACCGTGTCGTTACCCGGATCTTCTCGCTCGGGAGAAAATGCGACATAGAATCCGGGGCTCGCAGCGTCCCGCGCTACCCGGAGCCCTGAAGGATTCCCCTGCTCTAATAACGGGACAATAACCTCCTCAGTGGTGCCCGGATAGGTTGTACTCTCAAGGATAATGAGCTGTCCTTGCCGCAGATGGGGAGCCATAGCTTTCACCGTGCTGGTTATGAAACTGAGGTCTGGCTCATGATGCTCGTTCAGCGGAGTAGGCACGCAAATGATGACGACATCCATCTTCCCAATCCCGCTATAGTCCGCGGTCGCTTGAAACCCATTCTTCTGGGCCAACTGGATATCCGTGCCTGGAATGCGAACAATGTAAGACCCGCCCCGATTCAGCGTGTCAACCTTGTGGGCATCGATATCGAAGCCGGTAATTGCGAAGCGCTCCTCGCTGAACAGCAGCGCAAGCGGCAGGCCCACATAGCCCATGCCGACAATGCCGATACGGGCTTCGCGCGATTCAATTCTCTGAATGATTTTGTGCAATCCATCCACAGCCACAACGGTCATCACATACCCTCACATTAGAATTTTGAGTACTTGGCAATGTTCTTGTACCAGGCAAAGGTGCGTTCCAGACCCTCCCGAAACTACACGAACGGCGCATAGCCAAGGCATTCCTTTGCCTGCCTGATGTCGGCGAGTGAATGCTTTACATCGCCGCCGCGCTCTCTGGCATACCGACTTCCCCAATAGCCGGTCGCCCCTTTCAGTATCTCGACTGTTTCATTCAAAGCGCCTGAACGATGTGTTCGAGGGGGAGAAGTTCGACGCATTTGTCTAGCACGGATGCCGCCTGTCGGTATCCTCCGTGCTCTGTCTCTCAATGCTGAACGCCTTCGCCGAGTACGACCTTAACTATCGTCATACCAATGACCTGGAGGTCGAACTTCAATGATCGCCGCTGTAGATACTCATAGTCGAACTACACCTTAACTGGGATCGGCAGTTCGTCACGACCGTTCACCTGGGCCCAGCCGGTCAGCCCGACGCCTACAACCACGTTTGCTCTGACCGTGAATTAGGAGAGCACTAAAATCCGGAACCCATGCTACCGCCTTCAGCGCCATTGGCGTTTGGCGTCGAAACTTGGGTACCAACGATGAAACGTCTCATCCAACTCCCCATCAACACTCGGCTCCATGTTTGCAGCGGCCCAGGACCAAGACTGCGAGTGACCGGGTCCATGTCCACAACAACTGGCGTAGCACCGGGTGGGACGCCATGTACCCAGTCTATCGCGCTGCAGCTTTGACGATTTCCAGAACGTTTTCAATCACGTAATCTATTTGCGCCGAAGTCATTCTCGGAAAAATCGGCAAGGATAAATACCGCTGGTACTCCTTGCTTGCCACCGGGAAATCATCGGCAAGGTATCCATATGTATTTCGATAGTAAGGATGCATGTGGAGAGGAATGAAATGAACGCTGGTGCCAATCCCCCGCTCTTTGAGCTTCTCAATCATCTCGGAGCGGGTGATGGATATCTCTTCCAGGTTCAACCGCAATACATACAGATGCCACGCTGAGTCGCGGTGGTCGCCAACCGTGGGAACCTGCAGCGCCCGCTCCTTGGCAAACTCCTTGCTATACTGGGCCGCGATTTGTGCTCGCGCGGCGTTCATGCTGTCGCACTTTGCCAATTGTACGATTCCGATTGCTGACTGAATGTCGGTCAAGTTGTATTTGAAACCCGAATCCAGCACCTCGTAGTACCAGGAACCTTCAGCGCTGTAGCGCTTCCATGCATCGCGGCCGATGCCATGCAGCCGCATCATGCGCATGCGCGTTGCCAACTCTTCGTTGTCCGTCGTGACCATGCCGCCTTCCCCGGTTGTCAGGGTCTTCGTGGCATAGAAGCTGAACGCCGTCAGTTCGCTGATTGCCCCGACGCGAATGCCATGGTAGGACGCCGGCAGCGCATGGGCTGCATCCTCGATGACGCGCAGACCATGCCGTTTCGCCATAGCATGAATTGCATCCATATCACACGGTTGACCGGCATAATGCACGGGAATCACAGCGCGGGTCTTCTCTGTAATCCGGCGTTCCGCGTCAACGGGGTCGATGCAAAGAGTCTTCGCATCGACGTCGACCAGAACCGGCTTCGCCTTGAAGTAGCAGACAACTTCCGCTGTTGAGGTAAAGGTCGTCGTCGGCACCAGCACCTCGTCTCCCTGCTTGAGACCGATTGCATCGAGGGCAAGATGAAGTGCTGCGGTGCATGAACTGACGCCTATGGCGTGCTTTGCACCGACATAGGACGCGAACTTTTGCTCAAATTCGATCGTCTTCGGCCCCATGGTTAGCCAGCCAGAGAGAACCGCGCTGGCCGCTGCCTGAGCCTCTTCCTCTCCAACGTCTGCCTGATGAAACGGAATTACCTGCTCTTTGACTTCAGTCAACTGAATCACCTCAATGCCCTGCAAAGTTCGGAACAGACTGAGAATTTCTATTCCTGGATTCACTGCAGGATTCTTGTTGGACAGCAGAACTTCTGGAGGGCACTCAACCAACACCCTCACCGCCGTAACCCTGATCTGCCCATGGACATTACGGAATCTGTTCAGACTACTTTTTGAAGAGGACCGCGATCGTCTGGAAAATCAGGGAGACGTCCTTCCCGAAGTTTGCAGATCGTACGTACCGCCGGCTGATTTCGATTTTGTCTGGGAGTATCACATTGGCGTAATAGTTCATCGGATCCGGAGTGCTGCCAAGAATCTCCGTCTCTGACCTGTACCGGATCGAAGCCGGATCGGTGATTCCCGGTCGAACACTGAGGATTTCTTCATAATCCATTCGGAAACGGGCAACAAACATAGGCACCTCCGGCCGCGGACCGACAAGACTCATATCTCCGCAAAACACATTCCACAGCTGCGGCAGCTCATCCAACTTGAAGGCCCGAAGAAATGCACCGACTCTCGTAATCCTTGCATCTTGCCCACACGTAACCTCCGTGCCGCAATTCCCGTTTCTCATGCTGCGGAACTTGAGCAGCTGGAATTCGCAGAAGGATTTGCCAACCCGGGTCTGGCAAAACAACGAAGGTCCAGGAGAATCAAGGCGAACGAGTATAGCCAGAACCAGCATCAACGGCAACAACGCCACCAGTGCAACCCCTGATGCGACTATATCGAATCCTCTCTTCAGCATGCGTTTGGCACTCCAATCATTCTCGGGCTCTTTTGCTACAGTTCGCCCTGATTAGCCGGTTGCGCGTCCGAGAGGGAACGCGTGTATAGATTCATCCACCGGGTTCGTTCCTTCAAGAAAGAGCTGTGCAGTTTGAATCCGTTCAGCAGATAAAACTGGTTCACCGCGTCGTTCCTGTCACGATCCGTCGTCAAAAAAACGGTTGATGTCCCCGATAGCTGCGCCCTTTCGCAAAAGGCGGATATCAACATCTTCCCAATCCCTCTGCCTATTCCACTTGGAACCACCCCGACGCTACTCAGCAATGTTGCATTAGGTACATCGGCGGGTCTTTCACCCCGGTAACGAAGCGCGCGAAGGAATTTCTTCCCCACGCGAATAGGATGCAGAGTCAAAGAAGCAGCACCGGCAAGGACAAACGCATGCCACCGGCGCCGCAACAGCCTCCGAAAGAATCCCTCGGGCTCCGTCGTTCCTGCAACAAACCCGACAACACCCTTCCCATCGATCGCAACCAGACATATGCCTGACGGCTCAACGAGAAACCCGAGATAAAGCTCCTTCAAAAACCGCTTACCTAGGGTCTCAAGAAAGAACCCCTCAAACGCCGCTAAGTGGATCTGGACGATGGGATCAAGGTGCGAAAGCTGCGCGCAAACTACGTATGGACCGCTGTCGGTCCCCGATCGATTCTCCTCGCCTACTGACACAGGGTTGCTCCCGATTGGACTTTGTTTGGCTCGCTCCGCACCTTGGCGGCCTTCCCCACACAGTTGACGAAACGGACAAGTCAGCGCCCAGCGGCGCTTTCAACAACAGCAACAAGCTTGGGCAGGCAGGCTTCCGTTGAGAAATGAGTGAGCATATATTCTCGCCCCCGCAAGCCCATTCGCGCGAGTTCCGGACGCGCCATGGCAATGACGGTTCCTAACAACTGCCCCAATCCGGCGGAGTCTCCCGGCTGGACCACCCACCCGCATCCGGACGCATGAACTACCTTTGCGACATCGGATTCGAGACGCGCGATAGCTAAAACCGGCCGCCCCGACATCATATAGGAGATCAGTTTGGATGGCATGCAGAAGAGCGATTGGTCACCCTGCGTTGGCAGAGCTAGAACGTCAGCAGCGCAGAGAATCGCAAGAGTCTCATGCGCCACAAAGGAACCGCTAAACTCCACTCTGCTACTCTTGTGCCGAGCCGCAGCGCTCCTGCAACTGTCCAATGCGCTTCCCGAACCGGCAATGATCAAACGCGTTTGCGATTCGTTGTCCAGTTCGGACACTACCTTGATCACACTCTCAATTCCGCAGGCAGCCGCGACATTGCCAGCAAAAACAATTAAGAAGTCATCTGTTTCAATTCCCCACAGATTCCTTTGCCTCTGGGCCATTTCAGGCGTCGGCTGGTCCTCGGCAGCCCGCCAGTTCGCAATGCAATGAATCTTCTCGGACGCAATTCCTCTGTGGCGGGAGTAAATGTCCTCTGCGCTTTTTGATACCACCACGACTGCGGAAGCAATGCGCGCAACACTAGCATCCAACCACCTCAATAATCGTGCAAAGCCCGTAGTTGAATCTAGCTTCTTGAGTGAAAAGAGAGATTCGGGGTAAACGTCCTGGATGCTCAGGACAATTGGAACGCGCCTTGCCTTGGCTACAAAGGAAACGATTCCCGCGGCAAATATCGGCCAGGCATTGATGTAGACCACATCTGGACGGGGCAGCAGCGCCAGCGCCAGCGCCGCGCTCAAACCGAAGGAGAGATTCTCGGCCAACCGGCTAAGCAGAGCAGACGAGCGTGAGATCGTTGAAAAGCAGCGGACAACCTGAAAGCCATCCTCTTTTTTACGATGACCAAACAGGCACCGTCGGAAGCCCGGAAACGTCCGTCCGTTCGGGCGGTTTGGATAACTTGCAAGGACTGTGACATCGTGACCGCACTTGGCCAACGCCTGGGCCAGCGAATGGCTGGTCAACGCGGAAGTCAACGGCTCCGGTGGAAAAACACTACAGACCAATACAACTCTCATTTGTTCGCCCAATGATGCATCATTCGGTTAAGAGTGACGTTGGAGAAGACGTTTCAATCGTTCTCTCCTGTCCGCCAGACCACCCTTTTGACGTAACCTGTATAGCTCATGATAATCCGAACAACCTTTTCAGACACGTTGGGAACATTGTAATCAGGCACGATTCGCAGCGCCCGCCGTTCGCCAGTGGGCTGTGCCTCCAGCACCTTCAACGCATCCAGAACGCACTCCGTGTCTAGCCCGGTCATCATCACCGCCCCTTCCTCCATGCCTTCCGGGCGCTCGTGCGCTTCGCGAATGTTCAGCGCCCGGAAGTTTAGGATGGAAGACTCCTCTGTAATCGTGCCGCTGTCCGACAGCGTTGCCCGAGCCTTCATCATAAGATGAACATAGTCGGACAGGCCCATGGCCTTCACAAGTCGAATTCTTTCGGAAAAGCTCACGCCCTCCGCATCGATCCGTTTCTGCGTCCGCGGATGCACGGAGACAACCACGGGAAGTTGATATCTGGAAGTTATGCTCTCCAGGACACTCACCAGGTTTCGTAACTGCCTTGGAGAATCGATGTTCTCTTCGCGATGCGCACTCACCATGAAGTAGCCATCTTCGGTCAGGCCGAGCCGTGTTAAGGCGTCGGAACGATCAATCTTTTGGCGATAGTACGTTAGAACCTCGTACATGGGACTGCCGGTCTTAATGATACGATCAGGCGGGATCCCCTCGCGCAGCAGGTATTCGCGGGAGATGTCGCTGTATGGCAGGTTGATGTCGCTGATATGGTCGACGATCCTCCGGTTGATCTCCTCGGGCACCCGCTCGTCGAAGCAGCGGTTTCCCGCTTCCATGTGGAAGACGGGGATCTTCAATCGTTTGGCAGCCAGCGCAGCCAGACAACTGTTCGTGTCACCCAGGATGAGTACCGCCTCCGGTTGCACCTCGGCGAGTGCATCGCTGGATTTGGAGATCACCAGCCCAATCGTTTCGGCTGCGTTCTTGCCGGCCGCTTCTAGAAAGTAATCGGGCCGGCGAATCTCCAGATCCTCAAAAAACATCTGATTCAGCTCATAGTCATAGTTCTGACCGGTGTGAATCAGCACGTGTTCCGTGTAACGGTCCAATACTGCGATCACCCGCGAAAGCCGGATGATTTCCGGGCGTGTACCCAGTATGGTCGCGATCTTCATTTCACGTTCTCCAAGGCCGTGTTCTGGCTAAGGCCAAGGCCATTCAGCATTTTCATCCCGGTCTCCAACTGCTTATGCAGTATAACTGATACGTGGACGAACTGGAATCTCCCGATCATTGCGGCGCCACATTCGTTGGATCCCCAATCGCACTCATGCGTTCGCAATCGGCTTCTTGATCAAACGAGCTATTCCTTGGCCCCAGCCATTGTTCATAGGGAGTAGTATCTGTTGCCAATTGCTGTACAAGAGTGGGCCAGGAAGGGCAGACGTACCCGGTCGCACCGCAGAACCTCGAACCATCCATGCTGCGATTCACATCCTCCCCGTCTACCGGGTCTATGGCAACGTCCAGGGCATAGGCTTCCCGGAGGAGACAGAGTAAGTCATACTTGCCGATCGGGACACTTGCAACCTGGTATACACCTTGAAGCTGTGGATGACGCAGGATGATGTCGGACACCACCTCGGCGAGATGATTCGTTGTCACACCGGAATAGATCGACTTACGATATCCCTTTACGCGTCCGCCCTTGTTTGAGAGAAACCAGTCCAGCAGGGAACGGTGATTCGCCAACTCTCGCCCGATAATCGAAGTCCTGAGCGTAAGTGCATTGGCCTCTGTGGTTTCGCCGAGGAACTTGGTCTTCCCGTACAAGTCCTCGGCATCGCTCTGGTCATCTTCTTTGTACATGCCTCGGTGCCCACTGAACACGCAGTCTGTACTGAAGTGAATCAGCCGACCGCCCCATTTAGCACTGAGTCCTGCCAGCTGGTGCGGAAGCAGGGAGTTCACAGTAATGGTGGGTATGTGTGAGGAAACGTCATCCCGTTGTTTGATGACGCCAATGCAGTTAACGATGAAATCCGGCTTGAGACGCAAGAGCAAGTGCGCCAGCTTGTTGAAATCGAAAACATCAATTCCTTCAATTACTTGAGGGCTCTGGAACATGGCGATGCGGCTGTACGGTGCATCGCTTGCGTGCCGGTGCATGGTGCAAATCGTTCCGGGAAATCGAGGCAGGAAATGTTGGAACAGCTTGTGCCCCAGCATGCCTGTTCCACCGAGAATCAGAATTGTAGGTGAGACCACTTCACCGGTATACTTTCCTGGTTTACTCATTGATACGAACCTTCTTGGGCGCGCCCGATGGGGCTCGGGTTAGTCATCAGCGAACTCTCACTCACGCCAGCACCGCCTTACCCTTTAGTGCATCCTGCACACACTGCAGCTTCAGCAGCATGTTCATCATCGCATCCACGTCCAGCAGCTCCGCGTTGTGGGAATTGTAATCAATGGCCTCGGAAACCTCGGCCTTACCACTGCTGAAAAAGCTGGAATAGTTTAAATCCCTTACGTCGGCCGGCACCCGGTAGTAATCGCCAAGATCCTCGGCCTGGGCCATCTCTTCGCGGTTCAAAAGTGTTTCATAGAGTTTCTCGCCGTGCCTCGTACCGATGATCCGAATCTCATTCTGCGCATTCATGAGCTTCAAAAGGGCCTTGGCCAGAGTACCGATGGTCGCCGACGGAGCCTTTTGTACAAAGATATCTCCCGGCACACCATGCGTAAAGGCATAAAGCACCAGGTCCACTGCCCCCTCGATAGTCATCATGAACCGGGTCATATTCGGATCGGTCACGGTCAGCGGTTCCCCAGCTAGAATCTGATTCACAAACAGCGGAATCACCGACCCTCGGGATGCCATCACATTCCCATAGCGGGTCCCACAGAACACGGTGGAGCTGTCCCGGTACATCCGCGCCTTGGCCACCATGCACTTTTCCATCAGGGCTTTCGACATCCCCATCGCGTTCACGGGGTATACCGCTTTATCCGTGCTCAGCACGATCATCTTGCTGACATCGAAAGCAAGAGCAGCTTTCATCACGTTCTCAGCGCCCAGCGTGTTCGTCTGCACCGCTTCAATGGGAAAGAACTCGCACGACGGAACCTGCTTGAGCGCCGCGGCATGAAACACAAAATCCACGCCACGCATCGCCTGCAGAACGCTGTCGTAGTTCCGCACATCCCCGATGTAGAACTTCACCGCAGCGTTCTTCAGCCGGCCCCGCATGTCGTCCTGCTTCTTCTCATCCCGGCTGAATATCCGGATCTCGCCAAACCCCACCTTGGCAGCCATGTCGACGACAGCATTGCCAAACGTGCCCGTACCGCCGGTAATCAGAAGTATCTTTCCACCGAATAAATTCAAGTTCATCTCGTTAGCCATACTCTCTCCTGGGTTATCAATCCGCCGCGAGCAATTTCCGGCAGGGCATTGCTCCGTTCACTTTTCAGAACTCATCCCGCGGTGCTTGCGAAATATCTCTTAGCTACAGCATCAGTTCCCTAACGTAATCGCGGTCAGCTTCACACTCCCTGGTCCCGATGCCGTCACCGTCAACCTGTTTCCCCCCGCCCTCACCATAGGCGCATGAGTCGCGGGCACGGTTCGAAGCAGAACACCGTTCCGGTCGAAGACACGTACTGGCCCTGGGTCCCAATACTCAGCGTAATCTCCCGTTTCCATATCCCCGGGAATCGAAATCTTCACCGCTGCCGAAGAAATCTCAAGATCCTTCAATACGCTGCTTCGCTCTGCCAGCGCCTCCACGGATCCGATCCGGCATTGCACGCCGCTTCCCTTTGAATAGCGCATCCAGCGCAAGTTGAGAGCGACCACGTTTGCGTAGTTAAAACTGTACATAGCCGCCTTGAACGGATAGTTTAAATAAGCCGGCGGGAACTCCGCAAGCATCCTGCTCGTCCCAGGCTCTGGCAGAATGACCGTTCGGGTACCTCGAAAATCCAAATCGATGTAGTAGTCGCGATAGGTTGGCCCGCCAGCTTCCAATTGAATGTTAAGTACGGGAATTTCGCCCGAAGCCGGTACTGGTCCTTCAACCTCCAATTGCACTGCCAAGGCGCGATGTGTTGTGAGGTCGAGCGCCTTGCTCGGCGTCCGGTCACTCGGCCCGACCATGAACACGGTGCCTTGATTCTGCACTGCCTTACTCAACTCGAAGCGCTTCGCGAGCGCGCCGGGCATCGCATCCTGAGCGTCCGGATCCCGGACTTCCACTGCTGGTTGGCGCCGAAACAACGGAATATTCGCCGGATCATGGCTCGCCGCGAGTTCCGGCACCACCTGCAGCCGAAAATTTAGCGGCTGGTTCTGAAATACATTGTTGACTGTGATCGCCCCCGGTATAGCCGTCCGTTGCGCATCGTACCGGATCGGATGAAATTCTCCGCGTCCTGTCATGTGCCATTCGCCCTGCGCCAACTGTTGGCGCACCGACTGCGGCACTGCGCCGCTCAGCCGCAACTGTTCATATTCGGCTAGCAGTTTCAGCATCTCCTCACTGCGGCCATTCGCCTTCAGCGAACTCAATGAGGTTTCAAGAGACACAGGCGAGTCCAATGCTAGCATCCGCACGGCGTAGTATTCTAGTTCGTCGGGAGTGGTTGCAGGGTGGTCGGGCGAGTCTTGGAGGAATCCTACCCATCCCAGTTCCGCCGGCAGAAAATTGTTGTGATACATCTGCCAAAGTGGGATCTTGTGATAATCCAGATATTGCTTTGGCGCCACTGCGGAGAAGTCGTCGCAGGTGCCTCGGGAGTAGAAATGCCATGTCCAATCCGTACTGCCTGAGCCCTGCACCAGCAGGTCACGCTTCGACCGCGCAAATATCTGCGACTGCTGTACCCCCAACCAATACCACGGCGGTCCATTTGCACTATTCAGTTCCCCGCCGTCGAAATAGATCATGTCGAAGCCGGCGCGGTTAATCACCCCGGCCACCCGATCAGCAATGGTGCCCGCAAGCGGTGATCGCAGATCCGCCAGGTATGCGCCGTCCCTCTCGGCCAGGCGTTGAATCTTGGCGCTCCCCTTGTGCACCCCAGCCCTGGTCCCCGCAAACCCGCGTACACACTGGAGAACCTTGGGGCCGTTGATCTGGTTGCAGTGAATGATCTCATCGTCAATTACGAGGTCGGAGGAGCCCGCTTGCGCCGGGAATCCGGTTGGAGTCGAGGTCATCACCAGTTCGGTCGCCTGTGCGCTCAAATTCGTTGAGAGCGTTCCCTGGCCGTCCTTGAGCAACCCAAGGTCCGGCTTCGGTCGTACCAGCGGATCGTTTTTTCCCACAAAGCTAGTCAGCATATGCATGCCGACTTTGAGCCCTGCCGCGTGGCACCTATCGATTACCGATTTCAGGCCGGCCTCTCCGTGAGGAAAGCTCGTAAGGTTGATCGGGTACGACCCCAACGAAGTGGCCCACGTGGAGGCATATACGAGGATGTATCCGAATCCGCCCATTTTTGCATAGCGAATCGTCTCGTCGGCGTTGCTTTCCGTCAAGTCCGTGAAGAGATAGCTTGTGCGTACGTCCCGCGACAGCTTCGCCCACGCGCCGCCTATCGTCGCAGAGGGAATCTGGAAATCGCGCTCCACCTTCTGCACAGTATTGAGGAATTGCGATGTGGGCACCGCGATGAACGCAACTCGCTGTCCCTGCATGGAAAATGCGGAATATACTGACGCCGACATCGTCGGGCCAGCGACCTTGGTATCCACCAGTTCGCTTAGACCTATCAGAGCGACTGAAAACTCATCGTTCCACCGGACGCCCAGTAACGCACCACCTGCCCTTGCCAAAGGAGTGCTCAGCTGCAACATCTTGATTTGCTCGACACCATCTCCTTGAACTGCCACCAGTTCCAACACGATGTATTCCGCGGACGCAGTGATGCGGTAGTCGGCCGCGATGCCCGAACTTCCGAACATTACATGATACAGGGAGCCGGACCGCAGAACCGCCGTAGCGGGGAACAATCGGCCATGCTTACTGACCACCGCGAACGGCAGTCCCGCCGGAAGCAATTGTTCCTTTCCATTCTCCTTCTCGATCAGGCTGATCGCAGCCCCACCCGAGCCAATCACCAGTCGCGCCGCACTGGTCTCAAAGACAAAGTCCTCCCCGTGCGCAGCGTTCAAGAACGCAATGGCAAGAACAAACGCCAGAGCTAATCTGATGGTAACCCTCGGTTTTGTCATCCGCCCCCTCCATTCCCTGAATTACGACAGGAATTCGCTCTTGCGTAATCACGCTGCCAGAAGCCTGCATAAAACAGCCGTGCCCTGCGCGGCCTGTAGAATGCTGTCGTAGTTCCTCACATCGCTGAGATCGGGCTTGACCAAGCTGCCCGGAGGATCACGCTTCTACTCGGTGGCCGCCGCAACCGCATTTTTGAACAGCTTGCGGTTCGCTTCGACGACCTCGGGATTGGCCACAAACCTTTCCGCGTATTCCTTCGCACGAGCCCTGAACGCGGCATACGATTCGTCATCGGCATCCACGCATTGCTGTAGGATGGTGGTGAATCGCTCCGTGTCGTCGATCGGAATGTCCCAACCCACTCCCGCATCTTGCAGTTCACGCCACGGCGTTCGGTCGCTGATCAGCACTGGACAACCCGCAGCCAGCGATTCGTAAATCACATGTCCGTAGTTTTCTCCAAGGGTAGGAAACAAAAACAGATCATACTCGGCAAACACGTCGGAAACTCTGTCATGTTCGACCTCCCCAATGTATTGCACCCGAACATTGGCCGGCAGCGTGCCGATCACCGTCTTGCATTTATTCCAATACCCGGCATCTTCTGCAGGACCATAAATGTCGAAAGCAACATCACCCGACACGCCCTGCAATATCCTTAGTGCGGTCAACAGGTTCTTCATCGGCGAAATACGTGAAACAAACACGATGCAAAGGTGACCTGAGATTTTTTGTGGCCTAGTCCTTTCAGTTGTCCCCGGCTGTTCCCCAATATCCCGCCTAGGAAGGGCCACGGATCTCGTCAGCCTCTCCTGGCTTTCACGCGTTTGGGGTATCACCCCTGCGATGCTGATGACAGCCCGTCTAAAGCACTCAAGTACATCAGCCCGTTCCAGTTCAGTTGACGCATGCCAAATGACGCCTCGGTAGAGGCCAAGCAATCGCGACAGCACGATGTACAGCATCTTCCTTGTCTTCTTTATCTGGAGCGCGCCCGGAGAAAACTCGCCGCGCGGCGCCAATACCAAACAGCCCGGATGGATCAGACCCAGCCGCTGTAAGAAGATAGCAAGCATGGAGAAACGCCGGGGAAAAAAGCCATTCAAGTAAAGCACCGCACTCTGATCCATCGAACGCAGCAACACAATCATCCTAAGGAAGCCCCGCCACCCAGGCGATACGTACATTACATCCGCGTCGCCAATCCTAACCCAACGATTACCTGCTACACTGGGATACGGTAACGTGTCGCCGAGGTCCCGATCCAGGGTAATGATTTTGAACCTGAACTCTTGCCCAAGCGCTGACACCTGGTTCGCAATACTGCGGGTCGGCCCCCCCCCCTTGAATCCAGGTATATAATTGCCAACGAGGATGAAGATGGTTTCTTCTATCTTCCTAGAGGCTGCGCCGAGGCGAAGATGGTCCTCTCCACCTCCTGGCTCTTTCTCCTTTTCGAACGGCTCAACCAATTCCGTCATCTGTGCGCATCCTTCCCTACAGTAGCTTCGATGAACTCGCCCAGCACCCGCTCGCGGCTGTAATCGCGGCAGATTTGGCCGTGCAACTCGGTGGGAGAATGCTCCGGTAGTTTGCCTGCAAGATATTGGCGAAGCAGGTCGGCGATGTCCACGGCCTCCGCAGATCGGGCCATCCAAGAGTAATCGAATTTACGAATAACTTCCGGAATCGCTCCCACCGGCGTCGCCAACACTGGGCGTCCTGCCGACAACGCCTCCAAGGCAATAATCCCGAAGCATTCCAATTCCGCCGTGGGTAGCACGAAAGCGTCGCATGCTGCGTAAGCGAGCGGCAGCACTCGATCCTCTATCCGCCCTAGAAAAGTCACCGAGTCGCTCAGGCCGAGGGTTCTCGTCTGCTCCTCCAGCTTGCCCCGCAGTGGTCCGTCTCCCCCGATCACCAAGTGGAACTTGAGTCCGTCGCCCAGCAGAAGATGGCATGCGTTGAGCAAACGGTCCAACCCCATTCGCGGCACCAATCGACGCAATGTAAACAGAACCGGAATATCTGTTGGCCACCCTAGCTGCGCCTTAACGCGTCCCCGATCCGCCACCGGAATAAAGCGCGAGGTGTCCACCCATCCAGGTATCAATCGAACTTTCCCGGCAAGTTCCCTCCTGTGAATTTGGCCAATGCAGTCGATCGTGTATTGCGAGAGGGCCGTGACGACGCGCGACCGGCGCAAACACTTTGCTTCTAGCCGGTTGATCATCGGAAGTGCAAATACTGCCGATATCCGCCGCAACAAACCCGAGTTCCTCCACACGATGGCCATTTCCATTCTTGCCGGGGAGTGGATGGTGTAGCAGGAGTGAACTGAATCGCCGTAAAACTCAATTGCCCCTAGGTACGAAAGCGGGACATGCCCATGTATCGCGTCGATTTGCGGAACGTGCCGCGCAAGCACGGCTCGGGCCGCCCTCTGATGTTCACACGCGCGGGCGGGATTCCAAGGCGAAAGTTCCGCCGGGAAATACCGCAAAAGGTGAATTCCATCTCTCAGTTCATATTCTGGTAAAGAAGGATTTGCGGGCGCCAGCACCCAAACATCATCCCCGCGGCGCCCAAGTTCCACTGCCTCATCGAACGCCAGTTTCGCTGACCCGCTAGGCCTATCAAAGAAATGCCCGATTGCCGTGATTAGAATCTTCATAACGCCCCTGTTAAGCGCGAGTATCTCCCAATATGCGGAGAAGAGACTGGTCGTCCATAGATGATATATGATAATATTAACAATGTGATGCCACTCTGCATGATTGCTCCCACTTGCGCCACCATATCTCTCTCTAGATCAACCAATATCATCAGCATCATAATATAAACAAACAACCCTTTCTCCGAATGGCCGCCGCTGAGCCAGTTCATGAATAGCTGGAAGCATATCCCGTAGACGAGCATTCCGATTACGACGCCAGTAGTTCCATACATCGAATACAGGTCTCCGATTTCCGTCGGTGCTGCCGATGAAAAACCAGTGTGGCCCAGCGCACTACTAAGCCGTGCGCCCTTATCGAAGACTGGTTTATCCTTCCATAAGAATCTAGGCACCAGCGGATACAGGGGAGCAAGCCATATTTTCTCATTACCATTCAACAGGGAAGGATCGGGTAGGCCTATGATGTCGTGGACGGAAGTGAGAAGGGAAAGACGGTCGGTCGCATGGTTAACGACATCTCCACCCACTTCGCTCCCTGAGAAAGGAGTCTCAGCAACGTCAGCAAACGACTTCCCAAGCACCGCTGCCTGTCCCGCTATGGTATTTGTCTGAGCGCCATATCCGCTGTCCAAATTAGCCCGGTACGCAGTTACAAACGGATAAATGAGAAAGAGTAACAGGGGAATCAAGAATGCAGATCGAGGAATTCTGCCTCTCGTAATCGAATATATGAGCGCAACGTAGAGAAGCGGGAACAAAATTCCGCTCTTCATCGCAGATATTGCGCCAATACCAAGCAATGACAATAATGAAAGCCAGAATATCATTTTAATGAGCGGCTCAGTGGATCGCTTGCCAAGCACTTCGATTCCAGATACGATCAATGCTCCCTGAAGGAGACTCGCGCAAAACGTCAACCACCCCATGTATGGAAGTGACGATTCATGAGATCCAATTTTGTCCGTGGTGTTTAAGTATAACGACAAACCAAGTTTCCAGCTCAGCACATTTCCCAGAAGCCCCAGAACGAACATGGCAGCGGCCATTTTCGTTACCCGACTGGGTGTATCCCGCGTTTTCGGAACAAATAGGATTCTGACTTTTCTCATTAGCGCTAGGCTTCCGAGCCAGAAGCCGACAAACCCAAACAGGACCAAAGACATCGCAAGAACATAACCTGAGTCCATTACCTCATCGCCTGTTGCGAATCTCCAGACAGGCAGGCAGACAAACTCAAGCAGAGCCTCGATCGTCAGTAAAACTGGAAGACTGTACCATGCCGACCCGCTTAGACTTTGCAGTCCCATATATCCTATGGCGAGTAAAACAAACCATCCGGCCACCGCGCCAAATGCGACCGATTGCCCCCCTCCCCCTCCCAGCAGAGAATAGGCACCCCATATCCCCAGTGGAACGCCGACAACCAGCATCGCCGTGGGAACCCACCCATAAGTGTCCCATCTGCAGACCTCATAATTGATTTGTTTTTGAATACTTGCCCTCACGGTTCTTTTCTGCTAATTGCCTACCGTATCCACAAATGAGATTCGATCGTGGTAATTATGTTACATGGCTAACTGCGATCTACTTGGCACTCGCATTGCCAAGTAGTATGGTTCTCAGCACAGCTTCTTTCCGTAATTCGAAACTCCATAGCTCCAAGGACGGCCTGGAGAATGGCGGTTGATCGAGATAGACACCGGAGCCGTAATAGCCGCGCACATCGGGCCCATGTGGCTTATCGCGATTGAATGATCGTGGATTGGTCGGAACGTCCTCGGAAACAAGTACCCAGCGAAAGTTCCCGATGTTAGCGATAACCTTGGCAATTTCATTATTGGATAAATGTTGGAGAACCTGGCGAATCAAGCACAAATCAGCTGCGGGCAATGGATCGTTGGTGATATCCACACACTGAAAGACGACCCGGGGATCTTGCACGGTACTTTTGTGATGTTCAATCAGTTCCGGGACTACGTCGACGCCGGTGTAGCGCACGCCGGTCGCCTCGACAATCCTCCGCCCGATAACAAAGTCGCCACAACCTAAATCGACTACGCTCTGCACCTGATGATCCCGAATGAATTCGACAACGGCAGCACAGTATTGTTCAGCGACGGGACCACTCGATCCTCCGCCAGAAGTGAATGGTGCCCCGTTATTGCCCCAAGCTCTGGTGCGATATATCTTCTGGAAAGTCTCTGCCACGGACAGGCTGCTGTATGTCCTGTGCAGTTGCGGCAAAACCCACAAACGTAAACGCATATATCTTAACCATTTACGAAACATTCTGACACAATCCCCCTTCTTCAGAATTCTTTCGGTTTGTTTCATAGACTGCCCTTTTTTACTTGTCACACATTGTCCATCCCTCTTGCGCTGCCGCCCGGCGCATGCGCCACCTTTTAAGCGAACTCTTGCACAGAACAACCGACAGCGCATATTGGCATTGATCGATCCAATAACATGTGCGAGCCTGCCATCCAGGTGCATGCTTACGGACAAAGTACACTCGATTCCGCACGAAGAGACGCGCTACAAAATCCGGCGTGCGCGAAGAGAGAGAGGCAACCTTATGCCAGAGCTTCGCTTCCGGGAGATACCAAAGGACTATTCCTTGCCGATAGCAACGCAGTAAATAGTCCGCATCGTCATAGTATGCGAAGTATTTGGCGTCCATCATTCCAATGCGGTCAAAAACAGCGCTCCGCGCGAGCAGGCAGCATGTGGGCGTATAGGTCACGCGGCAGGGCTGCTCGTACTGCCCGGTATCTAACTGCCTGAACCCTTTGTGTTTCGATTTGAAAACAGGCCATAAAAGAAAATCCCCGCCTGCGCACCAATAGACATCCGGCCTGTCGTGGTAATACATCTTGCCTGTGGTCATATCACATTGGTGACGATCCAATCCTTCATAGAGCCGCGACACCATATCATCAGGGAAGACTGTATCGTTGTTCAGCAGCAAGACACATTCACATTGGTCTGCAAGAGCGGCTCGAATTCCCTGATTGTTACCCTCCGCCACCCCCACGTTGTCCGCGTTGCAGATGATGACAGACTCAATATCCGCGCGTTGCCTTGCGATCTCCAGCGTCTTATCCTTGGAGGCATTGTCCACGATATAGAGGATAATGTTTTTGTGCGTCTGTTTTGCCAGGGAATTGAAAAACTCATCAAGTACCGGCTCACTGTTGTAGGTTACAGTGACGACCCCGATCCGGCCCTTCTCGATCGGCTTCATTTCAGTCATGCAGGAGCCCTCGATTCCGCATCTCCGCCAGGGAGTGCTCATAGCCTTGAGAAGAGGGCGCGGATTGCTCCGCCCAATCAAGGAAGCGCTCCAGGCCATCCCGGAAGCTCATTGTCGATTGATAGCCCAGCAAATGAATAACCTGGGTTATATCCGCAAACCCGTGGCGGATATCGCCCTCGCGGAAGGCACCCGTTACTTGCAGCGTCGAGCGATTGCCGAAATGCTCGTTGATCTGCTCTGCAACCTGCAACACGGTCGTGCGTTCGCCAGATCCAACGTTGACTGAATGACATCCCTCAAGCGGAGCCAGCAGCGCCGTGGCCGTTGCAGTGACAACGTCATCGATATAGACAAAATCGCGGCTTTCCCTGCCGTCCTCAAACACGTGAATCGGATGCCCAACCCGCGCCAAGTTGGAAAAGATGGCAAGAATGCCTGTATATGGATTCTGAAGCGATTGTCCGGGGCCATACACATTCTGGTATCGCAGTGCCACTGTCGGAATGCGCAATACCTGTCCAAAGAGCAGCGCCATCTGCTCCTGAGTCAGCTTGGTCAGTCCATAGAAGGACGACGGTTGCGGCGGCGCGCTCTCGGGCGTGGCTACCGCCTGGCACGCACCCTTGCAAACCGGGCACAACGGCTCGAAACTGCCGGCCTTCTTATCGGCTGAAGAGCGCGGCTGGGGGTAGACCAGGCCATCGCGCTCACATCTGTATGCGCCTTCTCCATAGATGGCGCGGGAGGAGGCAACCACCATCCGGTCGACATGATTGCCCGTAGCCTTAGTCAGGTACTCGAAGAGCTGCGCCGTCCCTTCGAGATTGGTCCTTGCATAGCGGCCCACCTCATACATCGACTGGCCGGTGCCGGTTTCCGCCGCAAGATGCACCACGCGCTCGACTCCCTGCAGCGCGTCCTTGACGGCCTCCGGTTCGGCAACGTCGCCCCTCACCAGCCGCACATGGCCGGCCAGGTCCAAGGGAAGCTCTCCCGCATCCCCATGCACCTGGGGCAGAAAATTGTCGAGAATCGTGACCGAAACGTCACGGCCGAGAAGAAACCGGGCTAGATGCTGACCGATAAAGCCGGCGCCGCCGGTGATAAGAACTTTCATTCTTTCTCTCCTACTCCTGATTTATGCGAAACATCTGATCTGCTCAGCGATGCACGTGCGTTATCTCACGTCCCACACCCTGGTCAGAAGTATTCTGTGGATGGCTATAGAGCTTGATCTCGATCAGTCCACGGGTCTGTATATCTTCAACAACTTTGCCGGAACACCGGCCGCAATTCCGTAATCCGGAACGTCTTTAGTTACAACGGCGTTTGCTCCAATAACCGCCATCTTCCCTATTCTTACATTCGGCAAGACAACACAGCCAAAACCAAGGACCGCCCCCTCCCCGATCTCAACATAAGAATCTTCATCCAATATTCGATTTGCGATTCGAGGAATGTCTGTTTTGCTGGTATATGGGTGAGTCACATCAACGATTGCGCAGTTTGCGGTTATGGAGGCATTCGACCCTATAACAACGCGCGAATGGCAGACAATCTGCACGTTCTGTTCAATATTTACATTGTTACCAATTGTTAGTTCCGGTACGCGCTCCATACTGCTGTGAACAATCTCGATGCGGACGCCTTCCCGTATCGATACATTATTACCCAAGCACGCGTTTGCGCAATTTATCAGCATGAGCGGCTTTCTAATAATGCAAGATGGGTATTTATCTGACTAAGGTTACCCCAACATCTTGTGGTTTCAAAACTTCTGGGGCGACTTGGGATTTGACCAAAGACTTGTAGGGAGCCGGCCCGACAGCGACGGATTGTTCGAGTAGCCGGTAGAACAGCTTGCCACGGCTACGCGATTTCCGGCGGTTAAAGCGGAAGGTAAACTCGTTCAGGTACGCATCCATATGCTCCAAGCTCACTCCTCCCTGATGGGTGCCCAGCAGCCAGCGTTTAAGCAGAGCAATGGCAAGATGAACGCGCGGCATCAATTCAGATGCGGATTTGCTGTTCCCTTTCAGGTACGTGACTTCGTGTTGATAGCCTTTGCTTTTGAGTGGCAGATAACCCTGCCAGCCGTCGGTGTGAACCACGCTGCCCGGCTCGATGGATTCCTCGACGAAAGGCATCAGGCTTGCGGCCGAAGCGTCCAGAATACGCCGCATCCGAATCCGGCCGATACCGCGACCATCTTCTTCAACCGCAACGGCAATCAACGCCTTAGATTCCGTTTGCCGCCCGCGTGCCCCTTGCTCCTCGCCGCCGACAAATGCCTCGTCGGCCTCGACGCGCCCGCTTAGCTGATCCCTGCCGGGGCGTACCATGGCGCAACGAAACTTATGCAACAGCGTCCAGGCTGTCTTGTAGCTCTTCAAGCCCAGCACGCGCTGCAAGCCCATGGCACTGACACCGTTCTTCTGGCTGGTCACCCACCACGCCGCACGGAACCACAAGATCAGCGGCAAGCGGCTATCTTGAAAGATCGTTCCTGCCGTGACAGACGACTGCCGTCCGCAACCGGCGCATTCCCACAGTCGCTCCGACGCTGGCCATGCCTTGCGATTGCCGCAGCGCGGGCAGCAGAATCCTTCAGGCCAGCGAAGACGAAACAAATACTCCCGGCAGGCCTCCTCGGTCGAGAAGCGCTCCTCCAACTCCAGCAGGTCTCGCGGATAGTCCTCCATCGCAAAAAACACTACAGGTTGGGGTAACCTTAGTCAAGTAAATACCCATCTAATGCAATTTGTGCCAACGCTCTTGAACACATGGCTATAAAACAACTTCGCCTTCAGCCGACTCACTCTTGTACTCCTGGACAAAGAAATCGTCAGTTCCTCAAGTTCAGTCTCAGGCCGCAGGCCGGACTTCACTTCCGATATGCTCGAACCCAGTCCCCATCTTCAGTGGAGTATTTCTTCACGAGCTTTGCGGGGCAGCCTGCAACCATCGAGTAAGAGGGAAAAGAGCGGGTAACGACCGAGTTCGCTCCAACAACACAGTGTTCACCGAGGGTTACTCCGGACATAATGGAGGCCCGAAAGCCGAGAAAGCAATTCTGCCCGATATGCACTGGCCCCTTGCTCTCCAAGTGCTGTTTCATGATTGGACCGCGTTCCGGATGCAATCCATGGGAATTGTCAGTGATATAAACATACTCACTCAACACGCATCCATCCTCAATGACGATCGAGTCGATGGCTACGAAATATGCATAGCGTCCAATGTAAACGCCATTTCCGATCTTGATTTCAGGCGTATACGCCGCGCCGGCATATTCCTTCAGCGGGGTAATATAAGCGTGAGAATGAATTCTGGAGAACTTGCCAATGGACAGGCGCTCGGGAAACATCAGCGTATAAGGGCGCTGAATGCGGGATCCTTCGCCCATTCGCACGCGCCGCGGCTGGTAGAGAAAGTCTTTTACACGGCGGACTGCCGGCCTCAAGATGCTGCGCAGAGATTCCAGTAGGCTATTCATAGGTTTGTCAATACACTATCGATTTCGCGCATGATTCAGACTTTAGCCGGATGCAGTTGAAAATTCGGCTTGAGCAAGAACCCGCTGAGCACCACTCCGCCCAGCACGCTCAGTGAACGCCAAGTCATTCCAGGCAATTGGCCTGAGACGCCGAAGTAGATTCCAGCCAATGCCGGGAATAGCTGAAAGCCCGGTTGCAGAACAGACCTAAAGAGAAAATCCCGGCCTGAGACCTGAATCTGAAGAATCCTTGGCATGTTATAGAAAAGATGCAATGCGATACCCCCAGCGGCGCCGACAAGAGTTCCAATAGCGACGCCGATTGGGCCAAGATAGTAGCCGGCAATCAAGCTGACGACGAGATTCAATACACCCTCGAAGATGGGCGAAAAGAGGGCGCGCACATGCTCTCCGGCTCCAATCAATGCGGCGGAATAAGGTCCTCCGAGCATTCGAATCGCAGTCGCCAGAACCAGCACGTACAGGATGTTCTGGCTGTTCAGGGCATAGACCGGGCCGACCCATAGAGTGAGGATTCGCGCCCCGAAGAGAAAGAATAGAAAACTCGTAAACACGACAAGGATTGTCACATAGCGCGTTGTTCGCAGAACGATCTCACCCAGCCGCCGGTATTCTCCGCGAGCGTGGATGGTGGCAATCGGAGCGATCATTGCACTGGTCGCTGCGCTGGCCAATCCGGAGAGGATCAGGACCAGATTGGAGGCGACTGAATAGTAAGCCACTCCTGAAAACCGGAAATAGCCGACGATGGTCAGATCCAGCCCGCCCACCAGAAACATGGCGAACGACATGACGCTGAGTCCGGCGCAAAACTGCGTCATGGTTCGCAGGTAGCGCCTGGAGATCAATCGCAGGGAGAGCAGCATGGAGGGCAGAATCTTGCGAGCCTGGGTATAGAGAAAGAGGCCCCCGATCAGATTCATGCCGCCCACGAGCCCAGCTATGACGACCAGGGAATGGGTGCGCTGCACCGCCAGGATGACGAGCGCGGCGCCAATCAGGCGGCTGCCGCCATTGGCCAGGGCAGGATACTCATTTTTGTGCAGGCCAACGAAGACCCCGGCGAAGGCCGATGTCGGCAAAGCAAGCGCCGAAAGGGCCGCCATGAGAATCAACCCTTCGCGCAACTCGGGGATTAGAAGCTGAGGAGCCTGCTTGAACATGTAGGGGACCAGCCAGGCCATGCCGCAGACCACGCTAAACCCCAGAGCCGCTGCACCGATCAGCAGGAAGAATGCGGTACTGATGTAGCCATCGCGCTCCTCGGCGTCGCCCCGCTCCATTGCCTGTGCAACAAACCTTGCAACGGCAGTCTGAAGTCCGAAGTCCAGGAAATTCGCGTACGCAGCAATCTGGAGAAGCAGCGCCCAGGCGGCAAACTGATCCCGATCCAGATGATGGATAAGAGTGGGCGGCAAAACCAGCGCTACCGCCGCACTGGCGCCAAGCCTGATGATGTTGAAGATCCCGTTTTTGATGACGGTGTGGCTTAGACGCTGCAAATTGCTCTTTCCGTTTAGTAAACCGCCACGGCATAAATGGATGCAGACGCTGCCGAGGCCAAGATTCCCTGGCTGTTGGTAAGGACCGCTTTGAAGGTGCTCGTCGGCACGTACAGCACATCGGTGGCACGCAGTTGCATATCGGTGCGCTTCCCGTTAGCGATGTTCTTGTAAGGCACCGCAATATCCACCTCTGTGCCGTCGGCATTGCGGCGCAGAAGATAGATTGTGCGCGTCGACGCTGCGACTGAAGTCCCACTCGCCAGCGAGATGGCCTGCAAAACGTTCAGCGTGCCCTCTTCCTGCATCACAAACCCGCCAGGCCTATTCACCGCGCCCAGCACATAAACGATGCCTGCCCGCTTCACCTGCACAGTGTCGCCTGGGTTCACGATGGTATCTCGAACCGCTTCAGGGTTCGTTGCCTTCGAGTAATGTACCAGAACAGGGTCTGCGCCGGCATTGCCGTGTGTGATGAGGACCTCGTTGCCGGCCGTGATTGTGGTTCCCCCCGCAAGCGCCAAAACGTCTACTAACGAGTGCGGTACCAGCAGCGGATAATTGCCGGGGCTTGCCACCTCGCCGATAATCGTTACTTGAGGCGCGATATACTCCTGAATCGACAAATCGACCTGCGGGTCTTGGAGGATTTTCTTCTCTAGAAGCACCTGTCGAATTTGAGATCGTGCCTCAGAGACTGTTTCTCCAGCTACGTGCAGTATTCCGAGAACAGGTGGAGCGATATCGCCTTGCTCGTCGATACGAAAGGCTCCTACAAAGTCAGGATCGTCGAGAACATTCAAGCTCAATAGAAATCCGGGGGCCAGCTTCAATTTTGCAAAATCCGCGGGCACTGCCGCCAAGGCGGAATTACGCCTTACGGCAGCGACATCTGGGCGGCTTTGGTTTGCAGCCGCGCCGCTTTGAGAACCAATCCTCTGCTGCATATCAATTTGAGCAACGCCCACCTCGGAAAAAGCAACGAAAAGCGCGGACGTAACGAGCAATGCATGGAGAGAGTTACGCGTCATGTGAATTCGTCTCCTCATAGTAGGACCCATAGTTAGCGTACTCGTACCCATATCCATATCCATACCCGGCCACGCTTCTGGTCATTCGATTCACAATGAAGCCAATCACCGGCATCCCATTGCGCTCGATGAGATCGGCTGCGCGAGCAAGTTGCGGCCTAGTCACAATGCCTGGCTGAGTAACCCAAACGGTAGCGTCTGACTTCGTCGAGATTGAAACAGCGTCCGTGACCAGCAGCGCTGGTGGACTGTCGATCAGGACAATGTCGTAGCGCGAGCGGAGTTGCTGCAGCAGTTCGTCGAACGCCGTTGACCCCAATATCTCGGACGGCATGGGCGGATGCGGCCCTGATGGTAGGATATCCAGCGTGGGCACTTGCACTCCGCGAAGAATCGCCTCATCGCCTGTATGTGTGCCGGCCAGTACGTTGCTGAGCCCAACCTTGTTGGCAACATCGAAAGCGTGTTTCATCCTCGGCCGGCGCATGTCAGCCTCAATGATGATCACCTTCTTGTCATGCTGCGCGAAGGCAATGGCCAAATTCGACGTCACGGTCGTCTTGCCTTCACTGGGGATGCAACTGGTAACCAGGATGACTTTCGGACCCCCTCCGGCGCGGGAAAGCATAATGGAGGTGCGAAGCGCCCGGAATGCCTCCGCAGCGGCAGATTCGGGGTGAGCCAGAATCCAGATGGAATTTTGAGCAGGAGGATTCTCCGTAACCTCCTTGTTTCTTTCCTTCCGTCGTCGCGATCCATACGCTTTTTCCGACTCCTCGAAACTCGGGATGACGCCGATCACTGGAATTCCGGTAATCTCTTCCACCTCCAGAGGACCTCTTAGCGTCCGGTCAAAGCTATCTGCGATATATGCCGCAGCGAGCCCAACGAAAATCCCAAACAGCATACCGAGCGCCAGATTAGATCCGCGCTTCGGACGGATAGGAACAGCTTGCGAGCGGGCGGGTTCCACAATGGTGATATTCGTAGCTTTGATGCCCGCGGAAACGTTCGCTTCCTGTAGCTTGGTGTAGAGATCCTCATACAGTCTCTTGCGCGAGTAGGCTTCCTGGCTCAACACCGCAAACTGAACCGCCTTTTCATTGAGCTTGCTCGCCGCTACCTGCTGCTCGTCGAACCGCCGGCGAAGCTCATCTTCGGTTTGCTTCGCCAACTGAAAATCGGCTTGCGCGCGCCTGGTGATCTGTTGCAATTCAAGCTGGATTTGCTCGTCCAGCGCGCCTATTTGGGTTTGTATCTCCTTCAGGTGGCGGTTGTTCGCCCCGTATGCCGTGGAAGCTTCGGCAAGATTGATCTTCAACTGGTTCTTTTGCTGCCGTAGCTGTTGAAGGTTCGATATTCCCCCACCTTGCGTGAGAACCATTGAATTGCTTTGTACTGCCAATGGATCGTCCCTAAGACCGAGAACCACATCTTCGTTGCCTGTTTGTGCGAGATGGTAGATTGCCTCCTTCTCGATTCGATTGGCCTCAGCCGCGGTCAGCTCGACATTCAGTGCGTCGAGCTTCTGGATGATGGTGCTATGGATTCCGCCGCCGCTACCAGAGTCGCTGTTGGAACCAGCCGGTGTCATCATGTCCAGGCTGAGAATCCCAGACTCTTTTTCAAAATCGGTAAGCTTCTTTTCCGAATCCTCGACGTTAGACTTGAGCTCCGACAACTGCTTCGTAAGCCAGTCCGAGGTCTCACTCGTCGCATCGTAATGCGACTGGAGGTACTGACTCTTGTAGCTCTCAATCAATGCGTTCGCAATCTGTGCAGCCTGTTTCGCATTGTGACTCTCATAGGTGACAAGAATCAATCGGGTGCCACGAACTGCCTGCACTTTTAAATGGGCCTCAAAAATCCTCAACAACCGCGTTCGCGTCGCTGGCGCTTCTTCGAGCGGCAATCCCTGCTCCGACTTCTCTTCGCGAGCCACACCACCCTTGGCGGCAAACTGAGGCTGCGAGGCCAGCCCAAGCCGCTGAATGACTGCCAAGGCCAGCGAGTAGCCTTTGAGGATCGCGGTCTCCGTCTGCAAGTCAGTCTGAAGACCTGCGCTGTCTGCAGTCAACCCCGCACCCAATGTGTCCCCGAGTCCCAGATCCAGTGAACCGCTGCCGCTCTTGTTCAACTCGATCGTTGCTGTCGCATCATAGGTAGGTTTCGTCATCAACGTAATGACAAAGTCCAACAACACACAGATCACGACCGAACCTATGATCCATTTGCTCCGTCTCGTCAACACGTGAAGGATGTTGTCAAGCGAGTTGGTATTGGTAAACCGATGGTTAACCGAAGCTGCAGTGGAGCCTATCGGCATTTCATCTCCCGGGCTGGAAACTACGTTATTACTCAATTGGTATCCTTCAATGTACTGCAACTTATTCGTTCACGGTGTCTGCCTGTTTGAGTTGGAGGTTGCCGGGAATGCAGCCCCTTCCGATCACAATCTCACCTGCTGTATCCGTTCTTGCACTACGCTGCTTTGAGCCCATTAAATCATTCTAGTGTCCTGAGTCATTAATACGCTTACAATACCGAGCGACGGAATCGAGGATTCGAGGCTCTGGTCAGCGGTTTTATGCCAGATGAAGGGTTTTGGGTCGAGGTTGTGGTTTTCGATGTAATCGGCGATGGCTGCTTTCAGCTCTTTGGTAGAGCGGTGAACGCCGCGTCGAAGCTGACGTTCGGTAAGCAGCGCGAACCAGCGTTCCACCAAGTTCAGCCATGAGGCCGAGGTGGGTGTGAAGTGGACATGGAAGCGCGGTCGCTTGGCTAGCCAGTTGCGAATCATCGACGTCTTATGCGTTCCGTAGTTGTCCATGATGAGGTGGATGTCCAATTCTTCGGGCACGTTCTTCTCGATGGTGTCGAGGAAATTGCGGAACTCTTCGGAGCGATGACGTTGCTGGTTCTGGCCGATGATCTTGCCGGTCTTGGTGTCCAGCGCGGCAAACAGGCTGGTCGTTCCGTGCCGTGCATAGTCGTGTGTGCGGCGTTCGATCTGCCCAGGTCTCATGGGCAACAGCGGAGCGGTGCGGTCCAGCGCCTGAATCTGACTTTTTTCATCCACGCATAAGACCAGGGCGCTCTGCGGAGGATTCATGTAGAGTCCCACGATGTCGCGCACCTTGTCGATGAACAACGGGTCTTTGGATAGCTTGAAGGTCTCGGAGCGATGCGGGGCGAGCGAGAATGCGCGCCAGATGCGGCTGATCGCGGTCTGGTTGATGCTTGTGGCCGCTGCCATCGTACGGGTCGACCAATGGGTAGCGGCGGGCGGCTTGCTCTCCAGCGTACGCACGATCACCTCTTCGATCTGTGCATCGCTCAGTTTGCGTGGCTGCCCGGGACGCGGCTCATCGAGCAGGCCGTCCAGACCCTGTTCATCAAACCTGCGCCACCATTTACTGACCGTTTGAATGCACGCATGCACTTCTGCTGCAATGGCGGTAGCGGTCAGGCCATCGCAAGCGCGTAATACGATCCGCGCACGCATCGACAGAGCCTTGGCGGTCTTCCTTCTCCGCGTCCAGCCCTGCAACGTCGAGCGCACCTCCTCGCTCAGTCTTAACTCCGGCAATCGGCGTCCTCGTCTCATGACCTCGCTCCTGTCATGTTAGACGTCTCTCGCTGTTATCTGTTTACTGAATTAATGACTCAGGACACTAGGCGCCTGTGCGATATTGGATATTGGAACGCTCTCGGCGTGCCCGCCAGGAATCTGGATCTTGGCTGGAGATGCATAATCTGGCTTGGCAGACAAGGCGGTCTCCAGAAGCTGTGAACTGGGATTATAGTCGGGAACCAATTCCTTGAGCAGCAGCACGAGGTTGGCGACATCTTGCCCTTCAGTGATTTGTTGCAGACGAAGCAAAAATGCTTTGATTTGCCCTACATCCCGATTGTGATTGCCAACATAGCTTCTGATCTTCGCGTGCGACGTTGGGATTAAATGTTCATCCTGCAGATTCAATTCTTCAAACATCTTTTCCCCTGGGCGAAGACCGGTATATTGAATCTCGATGTCCTGTCCAGGCTGGAGCCCCGATAGCAGAATAAGATTCTCGGCTAGCTCCGCAATCCTGACTGGTTCGCCCATTTCGAGAACGAATACCTCTCCGCCCTTGCCGATCGAAAAAGCTTGCAAAACCAGTTGGGCCGCCTCAGGAATCGTCATGAAATAGCGGCGCATTTCCGGGTGCGTGACTGTGACCGGGCCGCCTGCGGCAATCTGTTCTTTGAAGATTGGAATAACACTTCCGTTGCTTCCGAGAACATTCCCGAATCGCACCGCAACAAACTTTGTTCCACTCTTCAACTGGAGCGCACGGATCAGCAACTCTGCCGTGCGCTTGGTTACGCCCATCATGCTGGTCGGCCGAACCGCTTTGTCTGTGGAGATCATGACAAAATCTTCGACTCCCTGCTCAGCTGCTGCACAGGCGACGTTCCAAGTGCCGAAGATGTTCGTTTCGATGGCGGCGAAGACGTGCCTCTCCATCAACGGAACATGCTTATATGCGGCGGCGTGATAGATAATCGAAGGCCGATAGTGTTGCATTACCCGTTGCAGAGTGTCAGGGCGGGTGATACTGCCGATCTCTGGATGAAAGACTACGTTCGGAAATCTCCTCGCCATCTCTCTGTCGATATGGAAGAGGGGAGTCTCTGCCTCATCGAAACCCACAATGGCAAGCGGACGGAAGGGAGCGATCTGCCGGCAGATCTCCGACCCGATCGAGCCCGCAGCGCCTGTCACCATGACAACCCGCCCTTGAATGCGCTCCCGAATCCGGTCCAGGTCAAGATGCACTGGCTTTCTACCGAGCAAATCCTCTACGGCAACATCTCGGATTTGCTTGCCCAATTCCGTGCCCTGGATAAGCTCTCCCAGACTCGGCACCATCTTGTATTCCACCTTGGCATCGGTGGCGAGCCTCAAAATGCGCACCATTTGCGGTCCCGTCGCGGAGGGAATCGCAATGAGCACTCTCTTGATGGCGTGCTTCTGCACCAATGCTTCGAGGGCTTTTCCCGTTCCCATCACCCGCTTGCCATCCAGCACGAGCCCAACTTTGCTTGGATCGTCATCGACAATGCCTATGACATCGCACATGAGGGTGCGGTTCTGCCGCAACTCCCGCAGCAGCGCCAGTCCTGCGTCGCCGGCGCCGTAAATGAGCGTTCTTGTCCGCTCACCGTCGACTCTACTCCTGCTCCTCGCGGTGACGACCGCGCGAACGGCCAACCTCCCCCCCAAAGTCAGCAAACAGGAAATCAGCCAATCCAGGATGTACACAGAGCGCGGAATGCCCCATGGCCCGAGCAGAAGGAATATGACCAATCCACCCAGTATCGACCCCGCCGAATTAGCCAAAACAAGGCGCGTTGCATCATAGACTGAAGTATGCCGCCAACTTCCCCGGTTTACCGCGCCAACGATGAAGGAAGCGGACTTTGCCGCTGCCCAGATACATAGGGCCATCTCCATCGGGCTGAAGTATTGGGCAGGCAATGCGCCGTCAAATCGCAACTCGAATGCGAGGAATGTAGAAAAGGCAAATGCTGCCAAGTCCAAAGAAAATGCGATAGATCGACTCCAGATACGTTGTGCTCTATACCGTCGGGCAAGCTTTGATTCCGGAGACATATCTTTCCCTCCTGGATTCCTGATGTATCGTCTCTCTTGCGGTTTCCGAGCTTTGGTGACCAGCTGATGGCGTCACGCAGCAAACGCTCCCCTATAGACTGCCGCTGCCAGATCGCTCATTGTCAACTGGCAAAGTCTTCAATGGTCTCTGGTCTTCAAGGGTCTTTGGAAAGTGAGACGACATCAGGCTCCGTCAATCGGTCTAACATCTGCCGCGAGGGCAGATTGCCGAATGATCGACTTCCAGCCGACCCTTTCGAAAATGAGAATAGCGCGCTCTCTGGACTTCGCCCTATGCGGTTCAGCCTGAACGCTCCCATCTTAATTCTGGGCAGTGGGCGATGGATAGCCCGGCACCCTTGAAACGATCAAATCCAGCCAGAACCTAGCGTATGCACGGTGCGCTTCCAGGCTATTTGAATATACCGGCTTGTTGCCATCGATCAGGTTGTATATCCCCGGATGCGTCAATACCGTCATTATCAATGCGGATGTCAGGATTGTGGGATCCAAATCATGAATTTTCCCGCTCCGAATGTTCATCTCAAAATAGTGATTGATTGCCGAAAAGACAGGCGAGAGTTGCTCCTGGCAGAATTCGTCCGCATTCGTGCGCAACTCGATGATTGCGACCGCAATCAGCCGAAGCAGCTCCGGCCGGTAGTTGGCTGTATCAGCGAGCATCTCGATAATCTTTGGCAAGACCACTTCTGGAGAGTCGCATTGCGTTATTCCCTTCAGCACGTCCTGGCGAAACTTTAACCCTGCGGAATACGAGCGGAGGGACGACCAGAAAAGTTCTTCCTTATTATCGAAATGCCGGAAAAGTGTGTTTTCACTCACGTCGGCAAGGCGGGCTATCTCACGAGTGCTCGTTCCGTAATATCCCTGGCGCGCAAACAGCTTGCCCGCCGCCTGGAGAATCTTGTCCGTCCTCACCGAGCTTTTGGGTACATTGCTTATCATACACCCCCTTCAAAGCGGCAATTGCAGCGCATCGGCAGTCTGCACGGGACATTGCTCAGTTGCCATAAGATCGCAGTGGCTCTACGCCACACCAAGGGGCCGCGAATTGACATCGCAAGCGGGGTGCATGGGTTGATCCTGACGCGCCGAATTCCAACCGGCTCATTATCTGGTGGACCTTGAATTTGGATGGTCACAGATAGAAGCGATGGAGGAGGCGAACTCCTGGAACAGATTAAGTTGTAAAAGCGCTTGAATCAATATGATACGACTAGAGGCGGCTGCTCAACGGCATACTTGCTCATAGACCTGCGCGGATGCACCTAACCCTCCAGGGCTTAACGTCAAAGGCATCTCGCTTTTATGCGACTATCGGCTCCAAATCTTCAGCGGCCACCTGGATTGCGGCATGCTGGTTAATCAATTCGAGTGTCAGCACGAACCGCATGCTGTTGCTCTTTCTCACAAGAGTCCCCTGAAGACCCTGCATCACGCCGCTCTTAATACGAACTTTTTCACCGATAACAAGGTCGCGATACGGTTCGATCCGTTGCCTACAGAAGTCGGAGCGCAGAAACTCGACCTCGGAATCCGGAAGAGGGACACTCTCTCGGCTGTTGCCCACGATCTGCAGCACGCCGGGAGATTGAAGGACCTTAGCCCGCTCCCTGGAATTGATATGCACAAACAGGTAGGTCGGAAACAGCGGCAGGATAAGCTTCATCCGTTGCCGGTTCTTCCAGACCCGGACGGTTTCATAGGTTGGGAGAAATGACTCAATCTCCCGCATGTCAAGCTGCTTCAGTGCCGACTTCTCGTGTTGCGGAACAGTGTAAACCGCATACCAATTGCGATCACGCGCGGCACTCATGATTGCTGGGTTCCGGGAGACCTGGTCGCCGAATGTTTGACATATCGTCTGTAAACTCACCCGAAGCCTCTGGTTTAACCGGGGTACCGCCCAAACGACAAAGAGCAACGTCCCGGATGTACGTGAAGCGTGAAATACTGCCCCTTATTGGGCATCAAAACGAACATAGCTCTGCTATCCTGACTTAGCAAATTAACTTTACGCTAAGCCCTTCATTCAATCATCAGCAGACCATCCAACCGTCACACAGGGACAACGAATGCCCACCACGAAACCATCCAACGCCGAAGACACTCCTGCGTAACCCCGTCAACAACACAACTTTTAAAAAGTGGACCTGCCTGCGGGGATGGAAATCTCATTTCCGTGTTGAGATAAGCGTAGGCGAATGCCGCCGTTTGTGCAAGCGCTAGATTGTGAATTTGGTGCCAATAATCGTTGGCAAATAATCATCTACAGCTTGCGGCTAATTTATTAATAAACATGGAACTATAAGTACTGCGCAATCAATTAGTTAAACCCACCACCCCGAAAACGAACTATATTCAAAAACAGTCGGGAAATGAGTAGATTTTTGGTTTTGTGCCCCGGCAAATGGGATCAAAAGCCTCCCCCGTGGCATTATGGAGGCACTTGCTGTCACTGCTTCCTTCTGCGCAGAAAATGGCCGGTTCTTCGCAACAATTGGGCCGTGTCTCAGCGTTGGCTCAAAACGGGCTTCTGTGGCTGGCAGGAGCGTATTGGCCACCGTAGCACAGATTAATTTTAGAGGACTGCCTCCTGGCGTAAAGTGCAATCGCTATGCTGCATGAACGGAGCCCCTCGCTTTCCCTCAGCCCGGCGTCGATCTTCGGGCACGTGTCAAGCAGCCCCAGCGCATCCTGGCCGCTGTCCTCCACCTCTACACTGGCTCCTTCCGCCTCCAGAATGCGGGGCACCACCTCGAAGTTGATCTCGCTGCCGTCGACAACTAGGATTCGGAGGCCGAGTAATCAACGCACGCCCGCTTTTGCCGGAGCTAGAGGTAGCCCTCCGTTGTGGCGCCGCCTTGACCTCCGCTATTGCGTTGTAGAGTCTCAATGACGTAACTGGCTTCTCCAGGATGGCGTCTACCAGCGAGGCACCAGGCTCGCGCAGCAGGTCATCTCGCGTAAACGCGGTAACCATGATGATGACCGTGGGAGTCTGGTGGGCAAGAGTCTCCCGCTCAGCCTTTCCGGTAGCCAGCCCATCCATGCCCGGCATGTGCCAGTCGCGTCGCAACATGTCGAACGGAGCGTTACCACGCACCTGGACCAGAGTCTGAGCCAGAGCGGCTTCTCCGGATGCTACGGTTTCTCCCTTCCGCCCAAGCTTCGCGCTATAGCGGCGAGCATGTCGCGAGCCGCATCGTTGTCGTCGGCAACCAGCACATGTTGCAGGGCCATCTCTGGAGCGGCATATTGCAATGATCTGACCGTTTCAAACCTTAAACCTGAATTCGCTGCCCTTTCCCGGCTCGCTGTTCACGCCCATCTTTCCGCCCATCAGATGAACGAGAAGCGCCTGGTGGCCGATACCCTGCACGGCATTCGCCGGACGCTCGGGATTGCTCAAACCAGGAAGAAGCCGTTGACACGCGACAGTATCGTCAAGCTCCGAGGCGGACGGCATTCTCATTTCGCGCATTCTGCACCAAAGCATGCTCCCGGAACGGCAGACTTTCGAGGATGCGACTCCAGAAGCTTGAGCCGCCACAAGAATCAAGGGTTGTGTGGCCTTCCTTCATCTTCGCCTCCGCAATCCTTTACATCAGCGGCCACGACTCCACTCTCTGCGACATCGGCGGCTTGCTCGGCCTGCACTGGCCGTAGAGGGCGTCACCGACGACACTCCCCCGGCCTCGCAGTTCGTCTTCGAACTGTGGCAGAACCGGAAGTCGAAGCAGTACAGTGTCCATCTCCTCTATCGCGTACAGATCAGTTGCGCTCAGGCCAAGCCCTCACACTAACTGTGGGCCACGCTCCAAAATGAATTGGGCAAGCGGTCCAAGGCACATAGGACGATCAAGGAGTCGTAAGTTGGCGCAAGTTTTTGTACGTGCCTGTAGCGATATTCTGTCCAGGACTGAGTGTCTCGAAGAGTATGGAGGGGAAGAGTTTGTTCAGCGCTTTTTAGACTCCACACGGAGTACAATTTAAGGCACTGGCAAAAATGCCGAAAATCGACGTTTTGTGCGTGCTCCATAAACCAGCCCTTCGCCGCCTTCGTCGCTGGCCTGTGAGCAGCAAGGCGTGGATGGCCGTAAACTATTGACAACAGGAAACAGGATTATGACAACCGCACCTTTGCCGAATTATTTGAGACCTAGCGCATGACTTACCGGCAAGCAATCGAGACCATCTACGCGCAGTACCCGACAGCCGTCGCGCATTATGAACCTGGTTGCGGTTGGCGCATCCTGTCCGATGGTGATGGCTCCAAGTACAGCATTCCGCTTGGCGCGTATCGCCCGGATCGTGAGCAGGCCATGATCGTAGCGGCGGAGAACTTGAGCAGTTGACATCTCCTCCCCTCCCTCGACCTAGTGGTGTCCGCCAGACAGATGGTCGTTTATCAATTTCAATTCGGTAGGCCTTCGGGGTGCGCAAGCACATGCTTTGTAACAGGGCACGACTTCAATCGTGCCGCAAACCAACCAATATTGACGCGGGCTTTAGATGGGATGAGACGGCTGGCCTCGCGGAGAGCTAGGCTTTCCGCAACGCACTCGAGGTGCTTGAAGGAGACCAGCCAGTGAAGAAGCTTAGCAAACAATCGCAG
>Ga0255354_1000236_pt1 | contig 35015 bp, 24 predicted proteins | sample HBST50metaG_FD_189942 | JGI IMG/M metagenome (GOLD analysis project Ga0255354, IMG submission 189942) | Peat soil microbial communities from Stordalen Mire, Sweden - H.B.S.T50 | ecosystem: Environmental > Terrestrial > Soil > Wetlands > Peat | place: Sweden: Norrbotten County, Stordalen Mire...
ACGCCGAAGACCAGCATCATACTCGGCCCAGTTCTTCACCTGGAACTTCATCTTGGGGATGTGGTGACGGCGCGACTCGTTGTGCTTGTTCGGCATTGAACTGGCAGCCTTTCTGGGATCTACCTCAGACTAGCCGATGATCGTCAGTCCTATCCGTGCAACTACGCCTTGGTTTTGCCCCTCGCCAGACGAACAATCAGCTCACCGCCGGCATCTGCCTATCCTGCCAGGGGGCGAATCAGCTCGGTTGAGGCGAAAGCCTGCGGCCTGAAGGCAGGCGAAGGTCGACGGACTGTTGCATTTCGGCACGCGCCGCTGGCCTCGAGCCCAGTTCGGATGTTCGTGTGGCGAAGAGTTAGTTCGCTCGGGGGCAGTTACCACGTATGATAGTAAGTATCAACCAAAGACGGGAGAGCACAGACCCACTTGACCGAGCCGACTGGTAGTCAAACTGACCGAGCGGAGAGCCAGGCCGTCAACATCGGCCGTTTCTCCGACCCTGAGGATGAGGTATCTCTTAGGGAACTTGCACTGGTTCCGTGGAAGCGGAAGGTGATTGTTCTTGCCAGCGCGGGGATTTGCACATTGGCCGCCATCCTCGTTTGCGTGGTAATGACGCCGAGGTATAAGGCTACAAGCACGATCGAGATCAATGAGGACAAGCAGAGCGGGAGCAGCGTTCTCTCGTCCCTGGCCTCGGCTGCCTCAGGCGGCGCGGACGATCTTAAGGTCAAAATGGAGACCCAGATTGCCGTTCTTCAGGACGACACGATTGCTCTGAACGTGATGAGCAAGATGGGGATGCTTCGCCTTGAAAATCCCAATCCGCTGAGCAAGGCGGAGGGACCGCAGGTGAGCATGGACGCTCTGCCCGCGCGCCGAAGGGAAAAGCTGATTGAGCAGTTCGAGGCCCATCTGGACGTTAAGGAAGTCAAGAATTCCCGGCTCGTTTCCATTACGTACACCAGCAAGGATCCTGTCCAGGCCGCGAAGATCGCGAATCAGGTCGCGGAAGAATATAAGACATATCTGCTTAGCTCAAATTTCAGCTCATCCAAAGAAGTGTCGCAGTGGCTATCCGCACAGTTGGGAGGTCTCTCCGATCAGGTGACCAAGACACAGCAGGCTGTAGCGGAGTTTGAGCGCTCGCACAATCTCTCTGCTTCGATGCTGGGTCTGTCTTCCCTTGGCGGCGGATCCGGATCTTCAGCTGGCGCTGGCGCTGGCGGAGGCGGAGGCGGCGCATCTGTGCACATCCCGGAACTGGACCGTCTGACGGCCCTGAACGACGAAGTGACACAGGCAGAAGCGGCGCGGATTGAAAAGGAAGCAATCTATCGTCTCACCGCAACCGAAAATCCGGATGTGGTTTCGGCGCTGGGCTCCAGCTCTCTTCCGGGGCTGGGCAATTCGACCGTCATCTCCCAGGGCGGCGGTCTGGAGTTGCTGACGAATCTACGAAGCCAGGAGGCGGCGGCGCAGGTGGCGTACGCAGCCGCGGCGTCGAAGTATGCCCCCAGAAACCCTCATATCACTGAACTCGACAGTCAATTGAAGTCGTTGCACAGCCAGATTCAGACCGAGATAGGGAAGATCAAGCAGCGGGCGAAGAACGATCTCACCCTGGCGCAACAAAATGAGAAAACCCTCCGCGCCACATTTGACTCGCAAGCAGCAGTCACCAGCAAAATGAATGACGACGTGGTGCAGCTTGGGGTTCTGATGGAGCAGGCGCGCTCTACCCGGCAGCTCTACGACATTCTCTACGCCAAGCTCCAGGAATCGAACATCGACGCAGGCAACAGTGCGACGAACGTGACCATCGCCGATCCTGCGCGTACTCCCGGCGCCCCATGGGTGCCGAGGCTCCTGCTGTTTCCGGTCCTGGGCCTGTTTGCCGGAGTTCTCCTTGGCATAGCCCTGGCCTATCTGCTGGAGAGTCAGGACGACACGGTCGCGGACAGTTTCCAGCTGGAGAAGTTGTCGAACCTGCCGGTGCTTGGAATCATTCCGTTTCACCGCTTGGAGGCCAAGCCGCGCGAAGGGCCCATGGCGACAGAGACAAGCGCCTTCCTGGCAGCTCCCGAGAGTGCCACCGCCGAATCGTTCCGCAGCTTGCGGTCGGGCCTGATCCTGTCGGGCGTAGGGCGCAAGCTGAAGGTTTTGGCCGTTACCAGCTCTCTTCCCGGAGAGGGCAAATCCTATCTGGTCTACAACCTTGGCCTCGCATTTGCCGCCACCGGCAAGAAAGTGCTCATCGTCGACGCCGACCTGCGCCGCCCTCGCCAGCACGCCTTGTTTCGTGCGGAGCGCGAAGACGGCCTGGCGGACGTTCTCGTGGGCATGAAGTCGTTTGCTGAAGCGATTCTGAAGCATCCTGTGGAGCCGAATCTCTCGCTCCTGCCGGCGGGCCGTCAGTCCCCTCTGACCTCAGAACTGCTGGGGGCGAGCGAAATCGGGAAAGTTCTTGAGGATGCGCGGCAAGCGTTTGACATTGTGCTGGTGGACAACGCACCGACTTTACCTGTCGCAGACGCGATTATCGTGGGTACTCACTGCGATGGAACCATCGGCGTGATGCGAGCCGGAAGGACATCTCGAAAGGCATTACGCCGATTCGTTCAGACACTTGCCCGGAACCGGATTCATATTCTCGGCATGGTGATTGAAGCGGTGGATATGTCCGCAACGGAATACCGGAGTGTGTATGGCTACAATGTGCAGAGCTATTATGGCGAAAAATAGGTTGAGTTCCAGCCGAGGTTTGCTGCTGCTGCTCGGCATCGCCTTGCAGCCGGCGCTGATGACTCTGCCGGGAGACGCGCAGACTGCACAGGGAACGTCAGCCGGCCAGACGACATTTGGCGGCGCCTCGCTGGGCAAAGCGGAGGCGGCCAGTGGCGTCTCCGCGCTCACTGTGCTTCCCAAGGACTTCTCCGAGCTGCGCGTCCTCCCCGGGGACTTGTTGAGCGTCAACGTCTACGACACTCCCGAGATCTCCGACACGTACCGAGTGGACCCTGCCGGCAATCTCTCTCTTCCCTTGTGCGGTAAAGTTCAGGTTCGCGGATTAACGCTGCCGGAGGTGGCCAGCCTTCTTGAAGCGACGCTTAAAAACGGCCAGATTCTCGTCAATCCGCAGGTCACGGTTGACGTGAGGCAATATGCCGCTCAATACGTGACTGTCAGTGGAGAAGTGGCCAGCCCCGGCCGCGTAGAGCTGATCTCTCCCACGAAGCTGAGTGAAGTGCTGGTGCAAGCCGGTGGCTTGACGGCCGCAGCGGGAGCGCACATCAAGATCCGCCGTGGGGCCGACGAGGCCGCGGCAGAGGAAGATGTCCCTTATCTTCGCAGCAAGAGCAATGAGGCGATGGGTGCTGTTTTGGTGCGGCCCGGCGACACAGTCTTTGTTCCCCGCGCGGGCATCGTGTATGTTCTGGGCGCAGTCAACAGGCCCGGCGGCTACGTGATGCAGGAAGATGGACAATTGAACGTGGCGGAAGCCCTGGCGATGAGTGGAGGCACTGTGATGCAGGCCAACACTGCCGGCCTGCGGGTGATTCGCCGCAATGCGGATGGAACCGTGCTGGATTTTCCTCTTTCGTACGACGCTATTGCCAAGGGAACCCAGGCGCCGCTCCTGCTGCAACCGCAAGACATCGTTTATGTGCCGATGAGCAAGATCAAGGCCATCTTGTCCGATACAACGGGGATTGTCTCGTCCGCAGCGTCGGCGGCAATTATCAATACCGGCCGTTGAACGGAAAGCCAGCGTTCAACCCGGTCAGCTAACTGCCTGTGGTGAAATTCCCGCTCCGAAAGGGCACAACGCGTAATTGGGACTTTCACCACAGGATGCTGAGGATATTTCGCAGTCTCCAGGGGATATCACTAGAGCTTCAAGAAACAGACGATTCAGGGGCAGGATGAACGCGAAGAGCACACTCCGGGGGCGAATTTCGACCGGCTTGCTGCGTCAAATTTCGGGGCGGGAGACCTGGGCGCTCTCTGACCAGGCGGTCGTCAGCGCAACGAACTTTTTGACCAACGTGATGCTCGCCCGCTTCATGGGACTGCGCGAGTTCGGCGTCTTCGCGCTCGCGTGGATGTCGGTTCTGTTTGTGAACAGCCTCCAGAACGCGCTGATTGTCGCTCCGATGATGAGCATCGGCCCAAAGCAGGAAGACAGGGACAGGCCTTCCTACTTCGGCGCGGTGGTCGTCCAGGAATTGGCTCTTGTTTCCTGCTGCTTTGTTCTCGTGCTCACCGCAGTGGGGCTGGCCGGCAGTTTCTTCCACCATCCGGAACTGCGGCCCCTGGCGCTGCCCCTGGCGGTGTCTGCTTTCGCATACCAGATGCAGGACTTTATCAGACGCTATTTTTTCGCCACCAGGCAAAGCCGCCATGCATTTGCCGACGATGCCCTCAGCTACCTGCCTCAACTTCCGATCCTGTTTCTTCTGCACCGAGCTGGGTATCTGAACAGCGCAGTCGCGCTTTGGGTCATGGCCGGGACCTCGATTCTCGGCATGGTCGTGGGATGGTTCTGGGTGGAACCGCTGGTATTCGATTGGCTGCGCGTGAGGGCTGTTTCAAGGCGGCACTGGAAAATATCACGCTGGCTGGGCGCCTCGTCGATTCTGCAGTGGACCTCGGGCAATCTTTTTGTGATCGCCGCGCCGATTTACTACGGAGCCGCGGCCGCGGGCGTTCTGAAAGCTTCGCAGAACCTGATGGGTGCGACGCATGTCTGGTTTCAGGGACTGGACAACGTGGTACCTGCGGAGACGGCGCGTCACCTGCGTGAGGGCGGGGTGCCTTCGATGCTTGCCTACACCCGGTCGATTCTCTTGAGATGGGGCGGGTTGACCTTGCTTTTCGCAATCGTCATGGCGATAGCGCCAGGGTTCTGGCTTGGCCTGATCTACGGGCCTCAGATGGTTCAGTACGGTTACGTGTTGCGGCTTTTCGCCTTGATTTACGTGTTCATCTTTGTGGGCGGCCCGCTGCGCGCCGGGCTTCAGGCGCTGGAGTTTACGGTGCCGATTTTCTGGTCTTACCTGGCAATGACGACATTTGCCTTTGCCTTTGCAGTCCCCATGGCCAAGTGGCTTGGCTTGAGCGGCACAATGCTGGGGATTCTCGGAACGCAGATTCTGTTTCAAAGCATCGTCGCGGCAGCATTGCTGATGAGGTCAAGCCTCATCGCAAAGCAAGCAGGTGTCGCGGCGCAAACCAAGGTAACGGCAGAGTAAGATCCAACCTGTCGAATTTTATAGGCGAAGCGAATCCCATGGAAAAGCGCGACCAGACGCCAGTGGATGCGGGCGAGGTAAGCTAGTGCGAATTGTTCACATCGTAGTTGGCAAGGTGAACCCTGACAGTCTTAACGGCGTGAGCAAGGTTGTTCACTGGATGGCGACTTCCCAGCTTCGGCAAGGACGCGATGTGGAAGTTTGGGGACTTACGACTTCGCAAACCCCTTCTACTCGTTCACGCGAATATAGACTACGGCTTTTTCAAAGGACGCGGCTGCGTATGACTCTGGGACGCGACTTGAAGGCTGCGCTCGGCAGCCTTGAACCCGGGACGTGGGTTCACTTTCACTCCGTTTTTGCGCCGGAATTCCCGGCGATCGCGCAGTTGCTGAAGAGGCGCGGGGTTGCTTACAGTGTCACTCCTCACGGCGGCTACACTTCAGGGGACCTTGAGAAGAATCGATGGAAGAAGCGAATTTACCTAGCCTGGCGCGAAGCTCGATATTTGCGGAACGCGGCCTGGATTCAGGCGATCGGCGCAAGTGAAATCGAGGATATTCGGAGGATCACGCCGGGAACTCGCGTCGTGTTGATCCCCAACTGCCAAGAGCCCCTTCCCACTTGCGTAAGCGTGGCGCCCGCCAATTCCGAGCATCCTCTGATCGGATATTGTGGCCGTCTCTCGACGCCACAGAAGGGTCTAGACTATCTGATCGATGGCTTTGCGGCGTACAAAGCGCAAGGCGGCAAGGGGGAGTTATGGCTGATAGGAGATGGCGGGGACCGCGCCAAGCTTGAAAATAGAGCGATACAAGGCGGCATCCAGCCGTCCGTGCGCTTCCTTGGCGAGAAGCATGGTGAAGAAAAGCTGAGGTTGATGGCCAGCGTCGATGCCTTCATTCACAGCTCTCGCTGGGAAGGGCTTCCTATGGCATGCCTGGAGGCAGCGGCGCTTGGTACGCCTTTGATCGTGAGCCGCGAAACAAATCTCTCCGGGTATGTTGAACGAGGCGAGGCCGGTCTGGTTCTCAACGAGACATCCGCAGCAGGAGTTGCGCGAGCTTTGGAGCAAATCCAGCGGCTCTACGAGGACAACAAACTGCCGCGAATGGGCGAAAATGCCCGCCGGCTGATAGAGACAACATTCAGATGGGAGGAAAATGCCACGAGCTTCGTTGCAGCCATTGCCGCCACCGGCTTTGCCGTTTAGTGAATTTCTTTCCGCGCTGATGGGGGCTCTTGATCAGGAAGGGCTGCGCTTCTGCGTCTTGCGGAATTATCAGGGGTTTCCAACCGAGAATGATGGCGGTGACATCGATTTCCTGATTCTTCCGTCCGACCTCCCTCGAGCGATAAGCGCACTTCGCTCTGTTCAGGGCATTCGAGTCGTGGGCTATGCCGAGCGTACCTATGTAGCATCCGTGTTCGTGGAGGGTACATCTGCGACCTCGGGATGCCGTTCGTTTCAGGTCGACTACTTCTTGAGCCTCAGCTGGAAAGGATTGCCTTACCTGCCTGTCGACGCTGTGTTGCAGGCATCGATTCCGCGTCGGGCCGGGACTCTCGACTTCTTTGTGCCGTCTCCGGTTCACGAGGCGATCATCTCGTTGCTTACCTGCCTGATCATTAGTGGCTGGGTAAAGGACAAGTACTTTCCTGGAATACAGCGAACGTTTGCAGCCGACAGATCCGCGGTGATTGCCGCCTTGCTGCCACAGTTCGGGATAAAGTCTGCAACTCGACTGGTCGATTTAGTGATTGATGGCGACCGGCAACGGGTCTTGGGCTGTGTACGATCGCTGCGTAATTCACTGGCCTTGCACAACCTGTTCCATAGCCCTGTTCATTGCTTCACTGCGATTTCGGCACACTATGCGCGCGAAATTGCAGTTCGCTATTCGCCGCGCATGATCCAGACCGTTTGTATCGTGGGTCCGAGCGGCAGCGGTAAGTCGGCGCTCATCGCCAGCCTGGAGCCGATACTGCAATCGACAGCCAAGTTCGTGCAACAGCGTCGTCGCGGCCCGCAGGGTCATCTCGCGGAACTGCAACGGAGTATAACTGCGAGTCCACATTCCAATCCCGAAGGTCCAAGGAGTTGGCTGGTCTCGATGATCACGCTCCTCCTCTGCCTTTTCAAAGAGTGGTTCGATCAATTCATGGGGAAGAAGAACCTCACACTTCGGCTCTGCAAGGGTTGTTATCGCGACCTGCCGATTGCCCCGGCGAGCTACCGCTATGGTGGACCACGGTGGTTCGCGCGATGGGTCGGCAAGTTATTTCCCGATCCGGATCTCTGGATATTCCTGAATGCGCCGGTCGAAGTCGTACAAGCTCGCAACCAACAGCTTCCACTCGCGGAGATACTGAGCCAGTTCGAGGCATACAGCGCTTTTGCAAAATCCGGAGAGAGATGTGTCATTCTGGATGCCAGCTTGCCGGCCGAGTGCGTCAAAGAGAACGCCTACGCCGCGATTATCGATGCGCTTGCTCATCGCGCGGACAACGCACTCCAGACCCGTTTCTGATTCATTTGACTTCACAAGTGCTATGCAGGAATCTGCATCACTCCGTGGATAACCAGGTGAGCCTCTGCTGGAGTCAGCATCTCGAGAGGGCAAGACTTCAGTATTTGAGGCAATGCTGCAACCCAAGAAAGGATTCAAACTGAAAATCGTTATTCTTGGTCCCGATGGAGCCGGCAAAAGTTCTGTCATCGCCGGTTTAATGCAGAGGTTGAACCGAAGCGGGCGCCCCGTGCAGATGCGCCACTTGAAGCCGCGCATGGTCGCGAAGGCGCTGCGCCGGCCGAACGCGATTGACACTGACCCCCACGGCAAAACGCCACGAGGACCGCTGCTTTCTCTGGTGAAGATTGGCGTTTGGCTGGGCGAAGAGTGGTACGCTCACTTCTTTCAGGAGAAACGCGAGACATTGTTTCTCTGCGACCGCTACTATCATGACCTCCTGGTTGACCCCACACGGTATCGCTTCGGCGCTCCGTTGTGGACGGCCCGGCTGGTCGGGCGGCTGATGCCTCGACCGAAACTCTGGATTCTGCTGGACGCTCCGGCCGAGGTCTTGCAGTCGCGCAAGCAAGAGGTAACTCTGGAAGAAAGTGCGCGGGAACGGCAGGCATACCTGGCATTCGTTCGCAACCAGCGGAAGCATGCGATTGTGGACGCCTCACAGCCGCTGGATCAAGTGATCGCGGATGTGGAAGATGCGATCAATGGAGCAGTGACGGGAATCGAAGGCAATCGTGGGTGAAGTAAGCCGCCTCTACGCTGCTCAGGACCAACATGCCGGCACGCATCTGGCGCTTCGCTGGAAAGGGCGCGTGCGTTATATCGTCCCGCACGGTGCGGCAGCGCAGCAGGCTTGCTGGAAGGTCTTCAGCCCAGGAAAGCTGGGGGTGCCATTGCGCGCAATGGTTTTCCTGCCCGGTCTTCTTGGCGCAGTCCACTGCAACGAGAACGACAAAATGGCATTGGTCCGAGAGGAAATTGGGCAAGAGGCCGGGCTGTCCTGTTGCCGCGCTGGTGCTCCGGGACCTTGGCCAAAGGAGACGGTTCTTGTCCTGGAAAAGACAACAAACAACCCGCTGTATCTCGTGAAAGTTGGCGGGCACGCGACCGTCGACTCGTTGCTGCAAAATGAGGCGACCTGGCTGCATAATTTGCGGGGACAGCCTTCTCTTTCTTGTCACATTCCTGAACTCGTTGCGCATCGTTCAGGCAACGACTTCTGCTTTATTGCGCAACGCGCCCTCTCAGGCAGCGTGGACTTCAGCCTAAGAGAACAACATGCCGAGTTTCTGCGGAAGCTCCAGGACTTTTCGGTGCAGACGATGCGCTATGAAGATTCCCGCCTCTGCCGAACGCTCCGCTCCAGGGTGCAGAACTTATCCGGGCTGCTTACCGCGGCGTGGTCAAGACGAATCGAGAAGGCGATGCTACGCATTGAGCAGTCGCTGGCAGGGCCGCCCATTCCGCTGGTCGTTGCGCACAACGATTTTACTGGATGGAATACGCGAATCGAACGAGGTGTGGCGAAGGTCTTCGACTGGGAGTATGCGAACGATGAGCAGCTTCCACTGTTCGATCCGCTCCACTTTGCGCTTGCTCCCATGGCGTTGCATGGCGGCCCGCCGGCGAGGGTGATCCGAACCATGGACGAAACGATCGAACGCTGCCGCCAGTGGTTCGGACAGGAGCGGTGCTACCAGCCAGCGACGCAGGCTTTGGCATATCTCATCAACCTTTGTACCCAGTATCTTTCGGTAGACTGCGCATGGCAAAACTCGCACCCGACACTGGTTTGTCATGCGCATGTCATCGATTCCATGTGCGGCAGTTGATCGAATTTGATGACCCGTATGAAGAGATCTGGACAGACCATGGCTGTTACAGCCACTTGCAAGCGCTGATCAGTGCTCCACTGGTTCCGCCCCTTTAGTCAAGTTCCATACCTGCGTCGACTTTCGCCGTATTGATCCGGCCCTGAAGGATGGCATCACCACAGAACTGCCATTGCTGAGCGGAGCGCAGCGAAGTCGAAGGACCTGCCCTGAAAATTCTTCACCATAACCCGTTCCAATCCCACAACAAATGTCATCCTGACCAACGGGAAGGATCCGCGGTTGCTTTTCCATGACCTTGGGTGGAACACCGTTCCATGTATGACTGCAGTTGCCTTTCCCTTTGCCGTGTTGCGACCAAAAGGGGCCGGATCAACAGCGTGAAGGTAAGCGCACTCACCGGAAGCTGCTCATCGCCACTTACCATCCGTCGCAATGAGCGAGGCCGCGTATACTTTATGTTAAAGATTCATGGTGAGATGCGATATTTGTATTACCTACCAGTCCTGCGGTTGGGGATGGGAGTGAAGGTGCCGTGCCTTTCAATTGACTGGGGCGAGTTTCTCATCCGGAAGCGCGCGTCCTTCGAAGGCATTGCATCGTAGGTATCCTGGGCAGCATACGCTCCAAGCGAAATTCAGAGGGAACATCCGGGCTGCTCGCAGCTGCACGGAAGGGGAGCATTCAAGGCATGAGCGGGTTATCCGAGCGAAGCCAAGGTCTGAAATATCGTCCCGACATCGACGGGCTAAGAGCAGTCGCGGTTCTCAGTGTCATCGCCTTTCACCTGGGGGCAGGCCACTTGCCGGGGGGGTTCGTCGGTGTCGATGTTTTTTTTGTCATCTCCGGTTACCTTATCAGCGCCATTGTTTTTTCCGAGATAGCGGCCTCCCGCTTTTCGGTTGCTGCGTTTTATGAGCGGCGAATCCGGAGGATATTCCCGGCACTGTTTGGGATGTTGCTCCTGTTCAGCGCAGCCGCCAGCTTCTATCTGCTGCCAACCGAGTTCGTCGGATACTCGAAGTCGTTACTTGCGGCGACAACATCGTCATCAAATTTCTATTTCTGGAAACATTCCGGTTATTTTGATTCGCCTACATCCAATCCCCTGCTGCATACTTGGTCTCTAGCGGTCGAGGAGCAGTTTTACATTCTGTTCCCGATCTTTCTGGTGATTGTCCGCCGGTTTTTTCCGCAGCGCCTGAAGCTCGCTGTGGTGATGCTGTTCCTTGGTTCGCTGGCGGCGAGTGCGGTGCTGGTTCACTACGACGCGACGACCGCATTTTATATGCCTTACACGCGGGCCTGGGAACTACTGTTAGGAACAATAGTTTCGTTGAAGCTGTTTCCGCGCCTGCATTCCACGGTCATGCGGAACATTGCCACCGTATGCGGGATGGGGCTGATTCTTTACTCGGTCCTGTCGTTCACCAAGTGGACTCCTTTCCCAGGATTCGCAGCCTTGGCGCCCTGCGTTGGATCGGCGCTCATCATTGGAGCCGGCGAATATGGTCCCTCGCTGGTTGGCCGGTTGCTGTCGTGGCGGCCCGTTGTTTTCATTGGACTCATCTCTTATTCGCTCTATCTTTGGCATTGGCCAGTCATCATTCTGCATTCGATGGGTTTGTCATTCAATGTGCAGGACGTCTTGCCTCACCGCTATGCGGTTCTGTTTCCGTGGGTCCGGCTTGATTTCCTCACGGAATTACTGGCCTCGTTCGTGCTCGCCATTCTGTCCTGGAGATTCATCGAGCGGCCGTTCCGCAGTCGCCCACTGCGAATCAGCCGACGTCCTCTTTTTGCGCTTTCTGCGGCAACCATAGTCCTCCTAATCTCGCTCTCGGCAATGGTGATTTTCTCTGACGGCTTTCCCGGCCGTTTCTCGTCTCATTCCGTAAGGGTTGCATCCTACCTCGGGAACCAAGGTGAACGGGCTCTCGGACCCACGGGAGGTTGCTTTCATACGGACACAAACAATTCGTCGGTCTCTGAGAGTGACCCGTGCCTGAGGCCGGTTGAGGGGAAGAGGAATTACCTGCTGATCGGCGACAGCCTTGCCGGAGCGCTATGGAGCGGCCTTTCGTCCTCGCTCCCGGGCGATCATGTTCTGATGGCCAGCATGTCAAACTGCAAGCCATTCGCTCATCCCGCAGGTTCCCCCAATTGCAGGAGGGAGACGAGTTATATCTTCCAGACATATCTGCTGAAGCATCGAGTGGACGAGTTGCTTCTTGAGGCGCGATGGAAACCGCAGGATATGAGCGAGCTGACAGAAACCATCCGCTGGGCGCAACAGCACCAGATACCGGTCACGGTTTTCGGCCCGGTGGCGGAATACGATGCGCCGCTGCCGCGTCTGCTGGCCTACTCCATCGCCTGGAACAAGCCGGACCTGCCGAGCCGGCACCGCGTCGCTTCCCGCGCACCCATGGATGCGGAGATGCAGAGTCTGGCATCAACCACATGGCATGTGCCTTACATCTCGCTCTACCAGGCGATCTGCGACAAGGGGAACTGCGTTGAGTATGCGGATGCGGCCCATGAGGTCCCAATCATGAACGATGAAGACCACCTCAACGAATTCGGCTCGGCGCTGGTCGTTCGGCGATTGATCGATCAGGGCGAACTGCGCTGACCCGCCACGAGAGTGGGCGCCGGACTGCGGTGCTTATCGATCCGGCCCTCAAATAGAAGCACCGTGCCCCATCCATTTCGCAGGTTTTATCGCGAAATGAGTGGGAAGTCGTAGCACTCTTGAAGGGCCGGATCAAATATGGAGAGCAGATGAGGGTTTTGCTTTCGGCGTACGCATGCGAGCCGAACAAGGGATCTGAGCAAGAGGTGGGCTGGCAGCGCGCCCTGCACATGCGCGCCTTCGCCGATGAGGTGTGGGTACTTACCCGCGCCAACAATCAGAAAGTGATTGAAGCCGATCCTGCGAGCAACGACCCTGGATTGCATTTCATTTACTACGATCTTCCAAGCTGGGCGCTGCGGCTCAAAAAGAAGTCGTGGTTTCTGTACTTCTACTTCACGCTTTGGCAGTGGGGAGCATACGGAGCGGCTGCGCGGCAGCACCGCATCACGCCGTTTGACCGCGTCTATCATGTGACGTTTGTCAGTGTGCTCGCCGGTTCTTTGATGGGACGGCTTGGCATTCCGTTTGTGGTTGGTCCCATTGCCGGCGGAGAGCGCGCGCCCCTGCGCCTCCGTCGCAGTATGCCACTGCGCGGTAAAGCGAGTGAACTGCTTCGCGATGTGGGAATCCTGGTTCAGCGGTGGAGTCCGCTCACTCGCTCGGCGCTTTCTGCGGCGGAACGGATTTACGTTGCAACCCCAGACAGTTTGCGGTTGGTTGCACACAAGTGGCATGCAAAGACGCAGGTGTTGCTGGCGGTGGCGCTTCCCGAGCACGCCGCAGTGACGAATCAGCGACAACGGCCCACCGCACCGCGGTTTGTCTTTATTGGTCGCCTGCTGCACTGGAAAGGCGTGCATTTGGCCATCCGCGCCTTGGCCGAGGCCAAGCGAACAGTTCCGGGGGCGACCCTCACTCTGTTTGGCCGGGGGCCTGACGAGCCGTGGTTGCGCAAAGTGGCGAAGCAGTTCGGCGTCGCTGATGCAGTTGAGTTCGCTGGCCAGGTTCCCCGGCGGCAGGTGGTGGACTCGCTGGCAGGCTTTACTGCTCTCGTCTTTCCGAGTCTTCACGACTCAGGCGGGATGGCCGTTCTTGAGGCGCTTTCGGCAGGTCTTCCCGCCATCAGTCTCGATCTCGGCGGACCCGGTATCATTATGAATGAGACATGCGGGATCGTTGTTTCAACGGCCCATGCCGATGAGGCGCAAACGGTCACAGGTCTTGTCAACGCCATGATCTCCCTGGCAACAATGGCGAACGCCGATTGGGAGCGCCTCTCCACGGGTGCAGTCGCCCGATCAAACGAACTGTCGTGGGCCAAGCTGACAGAGCACATCGTCGGACAAGGAAGTTCGACTTGAGAATCTTCGCACCGGGTGCTCGGGCAGTTGGAACGGGAACATTCGGTGGAAGACCAAGGTGGCTTCTGCCGAAGAAATTCGAGCACGGGAGAGCGGGTCTTGTTTTGCAATGCGCGCGGCTGGACATTCGCCCGGCTTGGGCCCGCCACAAGCAGGCATTGCGGTAATAGAGTTACTGGACGAGGATGGAGCAGTTATGACGCAAGCTTCCCAATGGCTGGAAGAAGAACAGTTTGAGACGCCGGCGTCGCACGACTCGAAGCGCCTCTCGTTCCTGAAGTTCCTTGTGCGGTACCCGATCTTTCTTCTCGCATTTGGCCCGCCGATCTTCAGATCATTTGAGACGAACGCCGGAATGGATACGTCTCAGGCACATTTTGACCTTTGGAACGTCATTCAAGTCGTTTTGCTCTTCGCGGTCGCTCTTCGGGCAATTCTGCGCCTGGGGTTTGAGGAGTCTATTCGCATTCCCAAGCAGATACGTTCCATACTAAGACTCTCTCTTTATCTGGGCCTTCTATTTTTGATTTCTGTGGTCTACTCTCCCGGCCGCGCAGTATCGGCTGAGTTTTCCGTCTTGAATTTCCTGACTTTGATCTGCGTTGTCGAGTTCGTCGTCGACTGCTACAGGAGTTCCCCCGACTGGCTGCAATGCCTCTATCATCTCAGGCTGATTTCCTTTCTCCTTTACCTGCTTGTTGTTCTCATTGTTCCGTTCAGGCCTGACCTTGTGCTTGCTGTTATTCCGGGGGCGGGAATCCGCTTGTTAGGTAACATGGTCGCGCCAGTTACCGTGATTTGTCCGGTAATGGCGATTATCTCCGCCTATAGCTTTCTTTATCGGCTGGAGTCCAGAGTCCGCTCTGTGTTTTTCTTCCTGGTCGGCATGGCAGGCTCAATCCTCACCCAGATGCGAGGAATGGAGATTGCATTGATGCTGTGCCTTGCGATTCTTGGAGTCGCATGGGCAAAAAGAAGCAGGCGCTCCGCGCAGCTTTTTATGGCCGGCCTTCTCGGTTCCATCCTGCTCTTCAGCGGCATTGCTGGCGTTATCGGCGTGGAACGCATTTGGAATACGTTTAACCGCGGGCAGAACGCTTCCGGCATCGCAAGCGCCAGCGGCAGAACAGAGATGTGGAAGTTCGCGTTTCGCTACTGCTTGACTCATCCGCAGGGAATGGGCTACATCGCCGGCTTCAGGTCACTGTTTACCGACTCGTTCAATCCGGTTCTGGGCGCCGGCGTAAAGAGACTCGGGACCACCCACAACGCATTCATTGACATCCTGGCTGATGCCGGGTGGCTCGCCCTTGCCATCTATGTCATCATCATGTTCAAAACTTTTGCTTTGGGTTGGCGCTTTGCAAAGAAGCGAGCCACGGAACGTTTAGCTGCGCTCAGTGAATCCGGTCACGCAGTTCGATGCGGGCTGTTGTTGTTTCTCTTCTGCATGTTGGATGGGATGGAGAATTCAGCGTTCTGCGTGCCGTTGCAGAGTTACTACAATTATCAGAACATCATCATGGCAATCCTGCTCGGTGCTTGTGGAACGATGATCGCAGCATCCCGCAGCCCACAGGCTCGCTTGGTTGAGTAATATTTCATCCAGTCCTGCGGTGTTGTTGGGCACCTGCATGTTTAAGGAACATCTGAATAAGTCGTCGTCTTGAAAGGGCACGGCTTTAGTCGTGCCATAGATTGCACAAAAAGAAGGCGGGCTTTAACCCCTGAGGGAAAGCTATTCGGAAATTGGCCACTTAATCAGAGGCTCCTTAAGTCAACGGGCAGCGTGTCTCTTGCTCTCGCCGGCGGATGACTCTTCCATTGGGTCGTCGAGGATCCGATCACCCGATGGTTTCGGGATCATCTCCTCGTCGGCGGAAAGAAAGTCATACACCCGGTTGCTACCGTCTGAAGTCTGCTTCGCCGTTGCGCCTGAGAACAGGTTTTGTTGACTCGGTCGAATCTGCAATAATGTCGGCGATCTTGAGCTTGTAGCGGGCCTCTTCAAATTCAGCCGCAAAACGCGCGCGGCCTGCGCTTCCTTCGCCGGTCGCGCGAGCCGGGTACTCGAGGTAACGTACGATTGCGGCTGCCAGCGATTCCGTAGATCCGGGCAGAACGAGGCTGCCGGTTACGCCGTCGATCACGATCTCTGAAAGCCCGCCGTGGTTTGCCGCGATAACGCTGCGCGCGGCCGCCATTGCCTCAACGGCTACGAGCCCAAATGGCTCTGGCTGGGTGGATGGAACAACGACCACATCGGCCCAGGAATAGTGCGGAGATGGGTCCGAAGTGAACGGAAATACTTCGACCGTCTGCGACAGACTATGTTCAGCGATGATGCGCGCTAACTCCTCCGCGAAATGAGCCTGGTCTGCGAAGACGCTCCCCACCAGGCGGACATGGATGCGCGCGCGCTGCTCAGAGGACAACTGTGCCACGGCGCGGAGGAGCACCTGCTGCCCTTTCCATGAATTGAAACGTCCGATGAGCAGAAGATTGAGCTGTTCGTGCGGCCTGGGCTGCCCTATTTGCGCCGGAGCAGCGACACCGTTCCACACAATCGCCTTGCGCTGCCAGAACGGCAACAGGAATCCGCGTCGCGTCGCGTGGGAGTTAAACACCAGGAGCGCGCGGCTTATTGCCAGCAGCACTGAAAAGAGGAGCGCTTGCACACCGGTTGGAATCTCGTGAACATGCACGATACATGGCCGCCGCACAGTACCAGCGGCCAGAAGATAGTCCATGATCACGACTGTATTGATATAAGTGACGTCGTACGCGCGCATCATTCTGCGCGCTTCCAATAGCTTTGTTATAAAGCCGCCCACGTCGCGCAGCTTCATGTTTTTCAGATTGCTTTTGCGCAGGACCGCCAGGTCCACGATGCGCACATCGTTCACAACTGAGAGCAACTCCATCCGTAAAGCGCCGTCGCGGGGCAGTAGCACCGTGATCCTTGCGAAGGGCCAACGACTGGCTGCCGCCTGGACGGACTGGATCAGTGTGCGATCTGAGCCGTAGAGTTCATATCCCTGATGCACAAAGAGGATCGAGGACGGCATGGTCGGTGCACCCTCTGGAATGGCCTTAATAGCGATGTCCAATCGTGGCCGCACCCGGCTTCGGTTGCTGCGCAGCTTCGGCTTTCGATTCGGCCTTGGCTTCCACTCCGGCTTCCGCACCGACAAAGCGCAAAAGAAGATCTTCGTAGGTGCCGAGCACTTTTGTTTGCGTAAAGTCCTCGAGATAGCGCTTCCGTGAACCCATCTGCATGGGAGGGAGGACGCTGGGGTCTTCCTCGATCCGATCGAGTATCTGAGCAGCGGAGTCCTCGCTGTCAAAATACTGCGCTGACGATCCTGCGACCCACTTGTTGTATTTGTTTTGATGCGCGATGACCGCGTTGCCAGCGGCGAGCGATTCGACCAGAGATGGATTGGTTCCACCTACGGTATGCCCGTGCAGGTAAGCGCGGCAATACAACCGAAGCGCACTTACGGTTGTGTGATCGTAAATCGCGCCCAGGAAGTGGACGCCCGAAGACGCAGCTTGCTTGACGCTGCGATGGTAGGCGTTCGAATCCGCGTCGAATTTCCCGAGAATGACAAGGGGGAAGCGGCGAGTCCGGCGTGAATAGGCCTTGACCATCTGCAGGATGGAGTTTTCCGGCTCAGGCCGTGCAATCACCAGATAGTAGCCGTTGGGCTCCAATTTATATGGGGCAAGCTGTTCGAGGTCAATCGACACAGGAACTTCCGCGCCGTAAGGAATCATGGTAATTTTATCGGGATTGGTGTGTCGGCTAAGGTGCACCTTGATCGCTGGATGGTCGGCAACTAGATGACTCGCGATTCTGGCGCCGAGAAACTCATTGAGTCGAAGCCACTGACGCCGAGACCAGGACCATTTTTGCCGGTGCCATTCGATGCCATCCATATTCATGACGCAGGGAACTCCGCGGACTCGGTAAAGCAGATTGAAGAGCGCGGTGTTATATCCGAGAGTTAGCACCACGCCCGTCTGCTTTGACGAGTGACAGATTCCCTTCCAGTCGAATGCTATCGTTCCACGGGGACCGTCTTTCGCGGGAATGAGAACCCGCCTGACACCTTTCCAGGTATCTGTCGATATCGGCCCGTCGCCTTCAACCTGGCAATAGACAGTGACTTCGTGTCCCTTCTCTACAAGATAGAGAGAAAGATCTTCCGCGAATGTTTCGAAGCCACCATGGATCGCGGGAATTCCTCGAGACCCTAAGATCATAACGTGCAAGTTTTCGTTCTCCGAGCCGCTCAGATGAATATTGGCATCATATGCCAGTTTAAACTACTGAGCGCTGCCTTATCCCGGATGAGCGCGATGGCCTTTTACGAAAGCGCGAGCAGCTTTGGGAACTGGAGGCCCGATGCCGAATGGCTTTTACCTGAAGTACAACCCACCCCGGATGTCGCGATCTGGAGCATAACTCCCCTGATTTCGCTTTGAGTCGGGACCGGTTGCTCGTCTCGCAGGAGACGCTGGAAGATGACTGGTGCCGCTCACTCTCAGCGGTGATCACTCCGGCCACGCGGGAAGCTGGCCGCCGGCTGGGAGTAGCTTCTGCGGTCAAAGAGGAGGAATCCTACTTCGCAAGCGAAAGGGCGGCAGCTTTGGCGCGTTCGGCGGCGGCGTCTTCTACGCGACCCTGTCGCTCATACGCGTTGGCAAGCTGGGTGTGGGGATCGGCGAAGTTGGGATCGGCGGCAATGGCCTCCTGGTAGCGGGCCACCGCGTCGGCGATCTGTCCGCGCAGCAGGAGTTGGTTGCCGGCATTCATGGCGAAGTTGGCCTTTTGGCGGCTCACCGCGCTGCGGGCCAGGTCAGCACCCTGGCGGCGATACTCGGCGGCCAGGGAGCGCAGTTCCTTCACCTGCGCCAGCAATCGGTCCGCCTTTTGCTGGTCTCCAGCGGCCTGCGCGGCATCGGCGGCTGCGCTTGCTGCGCCCGCCTGCTCAGCCAACACGCCGGCCAGCGTCACCCGCGGACCAGGCTGGCCCGGCAGCAGTGGAATTGCGTGTTCCAGCGCATCCCGCGCCTCATCGAGTCGCGAGTTCTGCTTGAGCGTACTGCCCAGGATAGCCCACGCGTCGCCATTCTCCGGGCGCAGGGTGACCGCCTTTTTCAGTTCGGCGGCCGCCTCGTCCAGTTTGCCGATCTGCATATAGAGAATGCCCAGAGTGTATGGCGGATCCTGCAGCGTGGGGTCCATTTGGCCGGCCTGGGTCAGCTCGGCCACCGCTTCGTCGAGCCGGTCTTTGAACTTGTAAGCCAGACCCAGATCATAGTGAAGCTGCGGGTCGTCAGGGTCCAGCGCCAGCGCTGCCTTGAAGTCGCCAATGGCCTCGTCGAACGCCGAGAGCTGGATGTGCGCCACGCCGAGGTCCTTATACACAACCGCATCCCTCGGTGTCTCAACCAGCGCCCTACGGAAAGAGTTCAGAGCTTCCTTGGCCTTGCCGGTGAGGGTCAGCGCCAAGCCGAGGTTGGTCAGGGCGCTGGCGTTGTGTGGATCGCGCTCAACGCTCTTCTGAAACCACGGAATCGATTCCTGCTGGCGTCCCAGGCGCTGCAACACCATGGCCAACTCAATGTCGACGTCGGGGAGTTTGGGATTGAGCCGGGCGGCTTCTTCAAGACGCGCCTCGGCGGCTGCATCCTGGCCTGCGGCCTCCAAAGTGCGCCCATATTCAAGCTGCGCCGGGGCATTGGCCGGCTCCAGCTTGATGGCCTCCTCCATGGATGTGAGTGCCGCAGGCACGTTTGCCTGCTGCCGGAACAGAACGCCCAGATGAATGCGCGCCGGGGCATAGGAGCTGTCAGCTTGGAGTGCGCGCTCGAACTGAAGCTGCGCGGCGCTCCAGTCACTCAACTGGGCATGAAGCGAGCCGAGAGCGTCGAACAGATCAGCCCGGCCGCCGCCGCGCTCCACTGCCGACTGAAACAACTCAATAGCCTCGGCCTTTTTCCCAACGGCGGCAAGCGCCCACGCGTAGGCCTCGCAAACTGAAGCATCCAGAGGTTGCTGACCGGGTTGCAGCGACGCCGCGTAAACAGCGGCGAATAGAGGAACAGCCTTCTGCGGCTCGCCGGCTTTGCCATAGGCCAGAGCGAGATTGGTTTCAATGCCCGCATCGGCTGGCTTGAGCTTGAGTGCGGTTTCCAGCTCCGGGATCGCCTCGCGCGGCTTGCCCACCTGCACCAGGACCGCACCCAAAGCCTCGTGGGCCTCGGGAATTTGCGGGGCCAGCCGGGCAGCGTCAGCAAACTTCACCCGCGCCAACTCCAGGTTTCCCGTCTGCTGAGCCGCGTATCCGGCGCGAAACGCTGCGTCCGCGCGCTTCAGCGCTTCCGGCTCCTTGGGCTTCGACGTCTGGGCACAGACGAGAAGCGGCGGCATCCCCAGACAACCGAGCAGCAGAGAAAAAGCAACCCTCCGAAGGACGCGCATACCTTATTTTCCCTGAGCCGCGGGCTTTTGACTGTGTTGCAGATCCACGCCCATTTTGAATTCGCGATTGGCCTCAGCCGTCTGGCCGGTGGCCTTGTACGCCTGCCCGAGCAGATTGTGAGTTATATAGTTGGACGGATCCATCTTCGCCGCTCGGTCCAGATAGTGAAGAGCCTGAATAGGCTGCTTGAGCTTGAGGAACGTCTGCCCCAGCAGGATGTAGGGTGCGGTGGAACCCGGCTCAAGAAGCACAGCGCGATTCAGAGCTTGCTGTGCATCGCTGTATTGCTCGTTGCGCAGGTACGCATCGCCGAGCCTGTCATAAAGCGCGCCGCTGAGCGGGTTGATTTTGCGCTCGGCCTCAAGTTCTTGGATTGCTGCGGGGATGTCGCCCTTGGCCAGCGCCGCTTCGCCCAGAAGCTGATGGGCGAGCGGCAGCACGGGATTCAGCTTGAGCGCCTGGCGCGCCTCGATCAACGACTCATTGACGAATTCGCGCCGCAAAAACATCCGGGCGGCCAGCAAATATGCCTCCGGTGAATCCGGCCCAAATCCGTACTGCGCGGCAAAAGCGTGGCGAGCGTCGTCGTAGCGCTGCACGTCGGCGTAACAAAGTCCCAACACATATTGAGGATCGATGTTCGCCTGTTCCACGGCGGCGTGAGCCTTTTCAAGAAAGGGAAGAGCTTCGGGCGAACGGCCCAGGCGGAAGAGGCTCACGCCGTGCAGCTCGATCGACTCGCGGTCGCCTGGGTCCTGCTCCGCCGCCTTGGTGAAAGCTTCAATGGCCTCCGGAAGCTGTTCCTTTTGGTAGAAGATGATGCCGCGCAGGCGCTCCACGCCGGCCGGCTCTGGAGTTTGCGCAGCCAGTTGATCAAGTTGCTCCATAGCCTTGTCCAAACGGCCTCGGGCGGCCAGGTCTTGCGCCGATTGAAATGTGACGGGCGCCGCCGTATCGCCGCCGAATGGCGAAACATTTTGCGAGGCTTGACCGCCGCATGCGCCAACGGCGAGCGATGCAATCAGAAATGCGGAAAGAAACGTGCGCTGCATCTTTGGAGACCTGTCTTGCAGTTTAGTTCCTGAATCGGGTTGTTTGGCCCAAGAAAGAGGGGAGCCGAAGCTCCCCTCGAGTGATTGTTGCGGCTCCTTCGCGAGTTAGAACTGAACGCGGAGAGAGAATTCCAGTTGGCGTGGTCCGCAACCGCCATTGGGGAAGCAGCCGTTCGCCTCACTGGTAATCGTTCCATCCGACTCGATGCTGCCGCCCGGGTTGCCAGGGTTGATGTGGTTGAAGGCATCGAAGGCATCCATGCGGAACTTGACCGCGACGCTCTCCCACACGGTGAACGCCTTGGTGATGGCCAGATCCGTGCTGAAGAATTTCGGCCCCCGATAGGTGTTCAATCCCGTGTTGCCAATGTTATCCAGGCCTGGATTCTGGAAGACACCGGTGCTGAAGTAGTCCTTTGAACCAGGCGCGGCAGTTAGGTTGTTTGTTTGTGCCTGGTAGAACTTCCGCGTACCGACACCGGCGAGCGCACCGGTGGAGGTTACGCTTTGCGTGAATCCGGTGAGGTTAGTCGCCATGTGGGCTCCCGCGACGGCGTTTGGCCAGTTGGGCGCGTCACCTGGAACGTTGGAGGATGCCTCGTTATAACTGAGACTGAACGGTAAACCGCCCGCCCAGCTCATGGTGCCACTCAACTGGTAGCCTCCGATGAGCAGGTCGGTCAGATGGTTGACGCCGGGAGCAAACTGCTTGCCTTTGCCGAACGGGAAATCGTAGCTGCCATACATGGTCAATTGCTGGTCACGGACGTTGCTGTCGCGGCCATGGGTGATGTTGTGGTCCCAGGTGTAATACCCGGTCTGTTCGTCAAAGGCGCTGGCCCACTGGTAGTTGGCTGTGTACGCGAGTCCCTTGGCGAACGTCTGCGCCAGAGTCACTTGCAGAGCATCGAATTCGGTGTTCTGGTTATCGCCGTCATATTGAATACCTTGTGTCCAGCCGCACATGCCGGCCGCTAGGTTCGGATCGTTGTCGTACAGAGGCGACTGGAGTTGACTGATCGAAATATAGTTGGCATCCTTGCAGGCCGGCAGAGACCCGCCGTAATAACGGGACAGGTAGTTGCTGTTACTGACGCCGCCGCTATAGCCCGCCACAAGACCATTCTGACCCGGGGTACCTGGACCATTTGGGTCGTAGTGCAGAGTCTGCCCGGTCACGCTGTACTGGGCGGGAAGGTTGATGGCTGCTTCGTTGGGGTTGGTGTTATTGCCGTCTCCATCGCCGAGGGTGTGCGTGCCTTTGTTGCCTACGTAGGCGATGGTCAAGGCCAGGGTTGGCGTCAACGCGCGCTCGATGGACAGGTTCCAGGCATCGATGGTTGGGAAGGCCAGCGGGTTCGGCCGGACCTTGCTGGTAACGCTATAGCCCGGGTTAGGCAGCAAGCCGTTCGAGGGAGTCGCTGGGAAGGTATAGGTCGGAGGACCGTCTGCCAGCGAGAAAGCTGATCCAGTGGTTGATGCCGGGGAGACCTCCTGAGCGGCCAATACAGGAAGGTTCTGAGTCACCGTATGTCCGAAGATCGACCCGAAAACGCCTGTATCGAAGCTGCGCCCGTAACCGGCGCGAACGACTGTCTTGGGGTCAACCTGGTAGGTGAGACCGATGCGCGGGTCGAACATCTTTTTCTTGCTAATGCCCCAGCCCATGTTTGAGCCAATGCCACCGACACCCGCAACGTGGAGATATCCATCATCCAGGTTCATCAATGCGCCGTTGCCTGCAGCATTGACGGTTTCGGGGAAATAGAGCTCATAGCGGAGACCTAGATTCAGGGTCAGATTGTGAGTGACACGCCAGGTGTCTTGTCCGTAGAAGAAAGTGCGCTTCTCGAATTCCTTGGCGTTGGTGGAAACCGAGACATATCGTGCAAATCCATACGGAGACCCGATCTGCAGATCCGAGACATCGCCCAACAGGAACGATGCCACTCCCAGACCACCTGCTGCAGCCGGTCCGGACGTCGGCCCAGGCCCGAAGCGCAGAATGCCGGCGCGATCGTCGTCCGACGGCACGCGGAGGTTTCTGCCATATCTAAGATCGGCCCCAACCTTGAGAGTGTGATTGCCCATAACCTTGGTCCAGTTATTGACAAGCTGGAACTGATCCTCGCGTTCAGTCAGCGGGCAGTTACAGCGGCTTACGCCCAGGCCAGAGCCGAAGACCCAAGCGCCCGTTCCTCCTGACGGCGCGTTGTTCTGGCCGCCCGGCACGTAGCGGATTTCAATCGACGGCGCACCAGACGTAATGCTCCCGGCCGCCCCCAGGTTGATCCCGGGAATTTTGAGCGTATCCGAGGCAAAATTCGTGTTTTGATCGAATTTGACGTCGATCACGTTGTAGCGGTAATAGCCCAGACGGAAGTCGGTAAGCAGCTTGGGGCTGATGGCGATGTCCATGCCGGCTGCCGCGCTGTCGTTGGCCCCGGTTGAATTGCCACCGTAGTTGTTGATGCCGAAGCCGGGACCGCCAGCCGCGCCGAACATGACGCCGCCCGACAAAGTATCCCAGAAGCGCGAGAAGCGACCGAAGATGTGCATCTTCTCGTTGAGCGTTTCATCGCCACGAACGGTCCATTGGTTACTGTTGAAGAGACCCGTGCCCGATGCGTTGTAGTTGGTGTCCAACCCGTCTACGCCGCCTGCGCCTCCGAGGCCTATCCCCGTGGTGTAGGGCAACAGATCCGAAAACAGGTTGAGCGCCGGAGTTGAAAGCATCGAGGTGGGAATAACGTTGCAAGGGAATGGCTGGCCGGGCGCACCTGTGGATCCGCAACCGCCGCTTGGCGTAGCGACTCCAGTGTTGTTGTAGAGAACGCCCGATGCGGGGAGCGCGGTCAAATATTCGCTGAAGTCGGCGCCGGTGTATCCGGCGGCTACTTGCGCCGTGCTGGTTGTGTCTTTGCCAAGGGCCGTCGTGGTGAGCAGATTGGTGGGCAGGGTGTCATCGGCGGAGGTACCCACCTTCTGGCGCTGAGCCTCATAGTTGAAGAAGAAGAAGGCCCTGTTTTTGAGAACCGGTCCGCCGATTGATCCACCGAAGCGGTTCTTCAAGCCTGCAGGAACGGTGCCCGGAGCCTGACTGAAAGGATCGCGCGCAATGTTGGCGTTGCCGGTGCGGAAGTCGTACGCACTCCCGTGGAAGCTATTTGTGCCCGACTTGGTCTGAGCAGTTACCACCGCAGAAACCGCCTTGCCCAGCTCGGCGTCGTAGTTCTGGGTGGTGATCTTGGTTTCAGTCACCGCGTCCATGGCGGGATTGATCACGATAATACCCAGAATCGGATCCTGGTTGTCGGTGCCATCCAGTTCGAAGGCGGTTCCGCCGAAGGCCTGGCCGTCCACCTGAATCTGCTTGGAGCCTTGTGGGTTTTCATCGGCCGCGTGGGACCAGCCCAGCATCTGGGCACCGGGTAGCAGGAGTTGCAGGTTGGTGAAGTTCTGGTCGCCAACAGGGAGCGATGAAACCTGCTGCTGGTCGAACACTGTGGCAACGTCGGCTCGGTCGGTTTTCAGTTCCGGCTGCGACTCGGCATTGACTTCGACGGTTTCACTGCCGCCGCCCACTTGAAGAGTGGGATCGATGCGCGGCGCGGCGTCGGCTTCCACCTGAACGCCCTTGGTCTCAAATGACTTGAATCCCTTGGCTGTGACCTTGAGGTCATAGACATCCGGGATAAGGTGGGGAACGCTGTAATCGCCCGAAGCGTTGGACGTTACGGTAACAACGGTTCCCTTGGCCTCGTCCTTGACTGTAACCGTGGCGCCCGATACGGCCGCCCCGGTCGAATCCGACACCGTGCCGAAGATCGATCCGTAAACCGATTGGGCACTGGCCGGTGAGATGAGCAGCATGCTTGCGCAGGCAAAAAGCACCAGCACAAGTGCTGTGCGTAGATTCTTGTTCATGCGGTCTCCTGAAAAAATACCTTTGATCATTGTTTGAACGGACGGTATTTCGATCTGCCCGGTGGGTTGGATCCCGCCATGGGCATGAAACGCTCCCCTGCCGCAGTGGCAGGATTGCCAAATCCGGTGTGGCTGTCCCCAAAAAAGGATAGGGGAGCACAAAAGAGCACACTCCGGAGCACACGACACAATATCCAAGCAATGAGACGACTGTCAACGCTAAAAGTGAAAATAATCGTCGAGCTCAAAAGACAAACGACATATCAATCCATGGAAACATTTACATTTTCAGCAAACGCCAGGCGGCGCGCCCCAATCTCTGGACAGCCCGTCCCGTAAATACTGTGAATAAAGAGTTAGTGGAAAACTTCTTGCATTTATCCTCTGCGGTCGCGGGGGCCAGAAAACCTGTCCAGAACACGTATTGATACCCGTATGATCGAAAAAAATGGCGGGCACTCTTGGATCAATTTGTGCTTTAAATGACAATACATTTGTACTGCGGCAGGCGGGTCCTCTGGCTCCTGTATCCGGTCGGACTTCTCACCCCACCGAACGGCCGCGTACTCCGCCTGGATGGTCTCGGAGTCAATCAAATGGTTGATTTATATAGCACGGATCGTGCGGGGCCGAGGCATGGACCCTCGCAGGCGAACGTCACTTTCCCGTGCAAAAACAGCGTGGAAAAGAGCACTGGAGTTGGGCCTTTCCGCCCCGTCGCCTAGAAACTGTTACCCGGAGCCAAACGCTCATTGTGTATAGCATTCACGTAGCTGCAGCAGAATGGGCCGGTCGGCCTGTTGATGGTCCTGGTCCCCGAAAGCGGCAGACGGCGTCACGCCCTTTTGTTCTGAGCGGCAAAGGCATCGATCTTGAGGATCTTGCCGCCCTCCTGGACAACATAGAGCCGGTTCACGACGAGATCCGTCAACGTGTCCACAGCACCCGAAGGCCAGTGAATCTCCACCAAGTCCACTTTCTTTGCTTCACCCAACCCAAAGTGAATGCGCAAGTCACTGGCGGAATAATATCCATTACAGGACCGAACCTCTTCAATCTGCGTGAGCGGCGTTCCCGGCTTGGCCGTCAGCACCGGCGTGCCCGTTTGCGCAACCACCTTGATCCGCGCCCCGATGCCTGTCCGGTTCGACTTTGTGCCGACGGTGCGAATCTTGATCCAACTGCGGCTCAGCTTCGACTCGCAATGCAGCAATTGCGGCACGGCGTTCACGCAGTTCACCACTACATCCATGTTGCCGTCGTTGTCGTAATCGCCGATGGCAAAGCCGCGCGCCTTCACGGCCGCCGTAATGCCACTGCCGCCAGTCAGGCTCACATCCTCAAATTGGCCGTTGCGCAGGTTGCGGTAAAGATACTTCCGCTCGGCATAGGCTGCGTCCACCTGGGTCCCGTCTACCTCGGGATAGACGTGACCGTTGGCGACCAGTATGTCGAGCCAGCCATCATTATCTATATCGATAAAGCTCACGCCCCAGCCCAGCAGCCGGGTGTTGATCCCCAGGCCGGCCTGGTAGGTACGATCGTCGAAGGAGCCGTCGCCCAGATTCATATAGAGCGAGTCTGTGTCGCCGGCGAAGTTGGTCTTCACAATGTCCAACAGGCCATCGCGGTTGTAGTCGCCGATGGAAACGCCCATGCCCGCCTGCGGCTTCCCGTCCGGCGAGTAGGCCACGCCCGCCTCGATCGCCTCGTCCTTGAAGGTGCCATCCTTCTGGTTCACCAGATAAGTGGCGGAGGTGGAGTCGTTGGCCACATAGATGTTGGGCCAGCCGGTGTTATCGAGATCGGCCACGCCGCAGCTAAGCGCATACGTGCCCAGCGTGCCCCACATGCCGGCCTTTTCGCTCACGTCGGTGAAGGTGCCGTCGCCGTTGTTGTGGTAAAGCAGGTTCTTTCCGCCCTCCAGGCCCGGCGGTCCACAAGCCACCTGGATGCCTTTGTAGGTGCAGTTGGCGTCCTCGGGCAACGGAGCGGTTTTCACATCGAAGTCGATGTAGTTGCCTACAAACAGGTCGAGCCGACCGTCCTTGTCGTAGTCCAGAAAGGCGCAGCCGGAGTTCCAGCGCAGGCGGTCCTGCTGGAGGCCGGCTTCCGTGGTCACTTCGGTGAACGTCCCATTGCCGTTGTTGCGAAACAGTGCGTTCTGACCGTAGTAGCTGACGAAGAGATCGTTCCAGCCGTCGTTGTTATAGTCGCCCACGCAACAGGCCTGGCCCCATCCGGAGCGAGCTAGCCCGGATTTGAGTGTAACGTCGGTAAACGTGCCGTCGCGATTGTTCTTGAAGAGGTGACAGACCGGCTCTTTGCCCTTCGGAAAGCCCTCGAGCCGCCAGCCATTGACGAGAAAAATGTCGATCCAGTCGTCCTGGTCGTAGTCAAAAAAAGCAGCGCCGCAGCCCGTGGTTTCAAGCAGGTATTTGTTGCGGTGCTCACCGCCGAAGATCATCTCCACGTTGAGCCCGGCCTCTTTGGCCACATCGACGAACTGCACGCCCAGCGGCGTTCCGGTCACAGGCGAGGGCAATCCCTTGGGCGCCGGCCGCACGGGCGCTTCATACGCCTGGCGAGCGCTGCCCATCGGTTTCTGCGGCTGAGCGTCCTGGATCGCGCATCCCGCGAATCCAAATGCCGGCCGTGCCAGCCTGAGAACATCTTGCAACGGCAAAACCAGTGCGGTCCTTGAAAGCGACTTCAAAAATCCACGGCGGGAAAAGGGCAAAAGAGGACTCTCCTTCAGCGCGCCGCTCGAGTTCGCGACTGCGCCCCGAAGGGCGAGTATATCCGGTAGACCGCAGACGATGCGAAACTACTCCTCAACCACGACATGGTTGGGCGGTGCAGAATTGCCCGCTTCACTCTCCAGCCAATTGCTCCAGCAGAGCGTCGAAGTCTTCAAGTTTGGCGTATTCAATGATCACTTTGCCGCGGCCCTTGCGATCTTCGATCAGAACTTTGAGACCGAGTGCGCGCTGCAGGCGCTCCTGCACTTCGCGAACGTTCGGATCGATGGGCGTTTCGGGCTTGGGCGCGTTCTTGATGGCCTTTTCAGGATGGATCAAGCCTTGGACGTAATTCTCTGTTTGGCGAACAGAAAGCGAAAGCGCGGCGATACGCTGAGCAGCCTTCTCCATTTCTTCGCCGTGCTCGAGGGCTAGTAATGTGCGCGCGTGGCCAAAGCTCAGTTGCCCGGATTCGACGCGGGCCTGAACACTGGCCGGTAATTTCAGCAAACGAACGAAGTTGCCCACCGTGGCACGGTCTTTGCCGGTCCGCACAGCCATTTGCTCCTGCGTCATGTGGAATTCGCGCGAGAGCCGCTCGAACGCGCGTGCCTGTTCCATCGGATTCAGGTCGGCGCGCTGCAGGTTTTCGACGATGGTGATCTCCATCGCCTGCTCATCGGACACCTGGCGCAGGATGGCCGGAATGGTCGCCTTCTTGGCCAATCCCGAAGCCCGCCAGCGCCGCTCTCCAGCGATCAACTGGAAGCGGCCGTTGGCCAGGGGGCGCACCAGGACGGGCTGCACCACTCCATTTGCCGCGATCGACGCAGCCAACTCCGCCAACTGCTCCTCGTTCATCTGGTTGCGGGTCTGGAAGGGATTGCGGTCGATCTGGTCGAGCGGAATCTCGCGCGGCTTGCCGCCCTCGGATTCGGGAGCCGACGGTGTGGCCGCGGCTTGCACACGCGGCAGCAGGGAATCCAGGCCTTTGCCGAGGGCGCGGCGTTTATTGTCGATGGCAGCAGCAGTCATTGATCAAATTCCTCTATTCCGGCATGGATTGCCGGTCGTTCTCAAACTCTGGTGATAAATGGGAACCGCGGCCAGCACAGCTAGCTGGAGCGTAGGACTCGGACGGTGCGGCAGTCAGGAATAAGGCCAGAACCGGATCTCGGTCGGCGGGCGGCCCGTCTTGGCAGCAGCGTTCTTGCTGCGAGCAGGAGGCTTGATGTGGTTGCGCGCCATAAACTCCGCTGCGAACTCGAAGTAAGCCTCGCTTCCGCGTGAATGGGAATCGTAGAGCGCCACCGGCTTGCCGTGACTAGGCGCCTCCGCCAGCCGCACATTACGGGGAATCACGGTCTTGAACAGACGCTCTTTGAAATACTCGCGTAGCGTCTCGGTGACTTGCTGGGCAAGATTTGTGCGGTCGTCGTACATCGTGAGCAGGACGCCCTCGATGGTCAGTGAAGGATTAAATGCTGCGCGAACCCGCTCAAGCGTCGAGACCAGCTCGGAGATGCCCTCCAGGGCAAAATACTCGGCCTGCATGGGAACGATCAGGGTAGCGGCCGCGGCCAGCGCATTCAGAGTGAGCAGGTCAAGCGCCGGCGGGCAATCCAGTATCACCAGGTCATATTTTGGTTGCACGGGTTCGAGCGCGCGGCGGAGGCGGAGGGCGCGATCTTCGGAGGCGGCCAGCTCAATATTGGCTCCGGTTAGGTTCTTTGATCCGGGCAACAGCGACAGCAGATCGATTTCCGTGGGGAGAATGACCTGCTCGGCGCTGAAATCGCCCATGAGCACGTCATATATGGAGTGGCGATTGTCATCGCGCTGGAAACCAAGGCCGGAAGAGGCGTTGGCCTGCGGGTCACAGTCCACCAGGAGAACTTTGAGTCCATCGAGTGCCAGGCAGGCAGCAAGGTTGATAGCTGTGGTGGTCTTGCCGACTCCGCCCTTTTGGTTTACTACGCCGAGAATCTTGCCCATGGGATTCAAGAGTATACGCAAGCCCATTCTGAAGATACCCACTTGCGCTGTGGAGAACTTCGCCAGACTGTGGAAAAGCCCTTTTGGAGAGGCAAGCAAAAGGCTAGCAACCGCTTGCAGGGCAAGGGGTTCGAGCCGGAAGTGGTGGCGTACCGTTCGGAGTCACGAACAAGGCTCTCCGGTGGAAAACTCACGCGAATCTACGGGGTTTGTGGAGGAGCTTTGATGGCTCGCCCGAATTGGAACAGGCTCGCTACTCGCCCGAGTTTGGATTTGAGCGCAAATGTTCCACGTGGGACGTTTGCCGATTCCGTTCCCTATTCCTCGATTGTTCCACGTGGAACAATCCGAAGCGCGGCGCCACTTACCAGAATGTTCCACGTGGAACAACTGCCGCTATTGTGCACCGCCATGCCGTTCTCTCCGATCTTGATTACAAATGATGCGTCGGGTGGCACGAACCACAGAACAATCACCGTCAAATCGATGGGTTCTGGTTTACAGTGGGTGCCATGCCCGCCAAATTACTGACTTTACCGCTCTTGTCTTTCCTTCTTCTCACGTCGGCGGCTCGGTCCCACCCAGAAGACCTGGTAAAACGAGTCAAGAAAGCAGCGGAACTCAGCACGCTTGATCAGCCTGGGACAAGCCCCTTCCATTTAAAAGCCACACTTTCCCCGAGCTCGGCCCGGGATAAGGATTCCGGACGCACTGGGTGGGTGGAAATATGGTGGGTATCGCCGAGTCAATGGCGACGCGAAGTGAACTGCCCGGACTTTCACCAAATTCAGATTGTCGATGGCAGACGGGTCTGGCAGAAGAACGAAGGAGACTATTTCCCTGAATGGCTCCGTGAAATATCGGAAGCGCTCATTCACCCTATCCCTTTGTCGAGTGACGTGCTCGAGCTCGTTCGTACCGCGGATGTTCGGCATCTGGCCGGAAATACATATTTGAGCTGGGCTCTGATCAGCAGCAACGGCGAGGTAAGCAAAGGAATAGGCGCGGGAATCTCCATCACCGACAACACAGGCCTGCCTTTTACGGCAAGTGGGTTTGGTTGGGGCGGATGGTTCCGCGACTACAAAAACTTCCACGGGCGCAAAGTGGCCCAGACGGTTAGTGGTGGCGGAGATCCAGAAGTTACGGCAAAACTCACGGTTTTGGAGGACTTGGGGCAGATTCCCGCGGGTTTCTTAGATTCCACCGCCAGCGGCGACGACTCGCAGACGCTCCAAACAGTCTTGCTCGATGAAACGGCGCTGCGCAAGAACCTGCTCCCGACACAGCCTCTCACCTGGCCCACGTTGAACGATGGCCCGCTCGAAGGCGTCCTCACGACAGATGTTTCCGTTGACCGGTCAGGCAGGATACGGAAAATTGGGGTAATCGTGTCCGACAATCCCGGCGTGAGCGATGCCGCCAGAACCCAAATCGCCGCCATGCGCTTCAAGCCCTTCACAGAAAATGGCGTTCCCATTCAGGTCTTCTCCCGAGTGACGCTCTCGTTCAAGACCACTCGGCCGGCTGGCACGGAGTCCTTTGAAAGTGCACGCATCTGGTTTGAACGCGGCAGACATGCTGGATTTCCCGCGGCCGGAGCCGGAGCACCGTACATTCTCCGTGCAGATTTTTAGACAAAAGGCAGCTCCGGTGCAATCGAAACCGGCCATTACGAAGATACATGGGTGAGCGCGTCACAATGGCGCCGGGAAGTCACCTTCCAGTCGAGCCGCTATGTGCGTGCAAAGAATGGAGACAAGACCTATCTTCTGGCTGTGGGACACGAAGCTCGATTGCTAGCGCTGGTCTTGCAACTGATCGAGCCAATCCCGGCGATGGATACTTTCGTCGAGTCAGATTGGAGAATCAAGTCTGATACCGTCAACGGCCTGAAGACGGTGCGCGTGCTCAGCGGATACGAAAGTCCAGAAGGCAAGCTCGATTCAGAGCATGCGCGCGGATTCTGGTTCGATCCGTCTGGTGCTCTCGTGAAGACATTCTTCGCTGGCGTGGAAACACGACGATCCGACTTTAAGAACTTCGGCAACACCAGCGTTGCTCGGCACATCGATGTGTTGAAGGACGACCATTTAGCGATGCAAATCCACGTCACGGACCTCTCGCCCGCGGTTGGCTTTGCAAAGAGCACCTTTGAATTGCAAGGGCACGAATGGGTACGCGCCTTCACGGCTGAGGATAGATGAACTCCGCAGTGGACATCCTGGCGAGCTGCTAGGCCGAGGCAACTCCCAAGTTACGGGCCCCGAGCGCAAGCAATCGGTCATCGCTGCCGGCGAGCGAAACCGTCTCGCCCCACGAGAATCCGTCCCCGGCTGCGGCCTGCAGTTTCTCAACATCTCCGCTCGTGGTCATCAGGACCAGCCAGCCGCCAGAGGCGACTAATCCGGCCGCGGCCCGCACCGCCAACTCCATGTGGTCCACAGCCCGCAAGGTGACGCAATCAAACCTCGCCGATAGCGCTTCGGCTCGGCCGGAATGGACCTTTGTCTCGAGTCCGAGCACCCGCACGGCCTCGCTCAAGAAGGCAGCTTTCTTGCCTTGCGACTCGGCCAGAGTCACAACAATCTCCGGGCGGCAGAGCGCGATCGGTACACCGGGGAACCCGGCGCCGGAACCGAAATCGAGCAGCGTAGCGATTCCGGCTGGCAATGCTCTTGCGCACGCAATGGACTCAACAAAATGGCGGGCGAGAATCCCCTCCTCATCGCGAATCGCCGTCAGGTTCACGCGTGCATTCCAGCGAAGAATAAGCGAAAAATACTCTTCAAATCGATTTGCAACGGCTGAATCGAGGCATTCCGCGCCCTGTTCAGTCAAAAGTGCGTTCAGACGCGCGCCTGCGGATTCCACAGCTTCCGTCATGCCGGCACAACCGACTCTTCAATGCGGCGCGGCTGCCAGACGGACGCGGCCTGCACAAACGCAGCGAAGATGGCTCGCGAGAAGGCGCTGTGCGTATAGGTTCGCTCAGGGTGCCATTGGACCCCGACGACAAAATGCTCCTCTGAGCGCAGTTCAACCGCCTCCACCACCTCATCGTCCGGAGAAATCGCGCTCACCAGCAGATTGTCGCCTGGAATCCGAATTGCCTGATGGTGACTGGAGTTCACCATCGGCTCCACAGCATAATCACGAGGTACCAGGGCAGCCAGCCGCGAGCCAGCCGCCACCCGAACCGGGTGTGCTTCCACCACTTCGCGTCCGGGACGGTGGTTAACCGTGGTCTTCAGGTCCTGCACCAGCGATCCATTCAACCACACATTCAAGGTCTGCGCGCCGTGGCAGATCGCCAGGATCGGCTTATGAAGGTTGAAGGCGTCCTGTAGAAGCAATTCGTCGACGGCCGCACGGCCGGAGTCAGTCGCCTCACACTCGGGAATCCGATCTTCTCCATATCTTTGTGGGTCGACGTCGAATCCGCTCCCAGGCAACAGGATCCCCTGAACGCTGGCCAGCAACCGCGCCACACGGTCCTGCCGCTCGTGCAGCGGAACAATGACCGGCAACGCTCCAGCCGAGCGCAGGGCGGCTAGATAAGGTGGAAGGGACCGCTGATTGTAGGCGGAATCACTACTCGTAGGCTCGGGGATAGCAACGTGGACGCACATGGCAGCACCAGTGTAAGCCCCGCAGCAACGAGCGCGATAGGGCAGTTGATTTGACGCCGGTTAAGTCCGTCGGGTTACCTGCAAACCGGCCAGTCGTATCCTCTTTAAGCCAGGGAAGCTACCTTCTCCGAACCCGGCTGCGACGGCTGTCGAAGCTCCGTGATCGCTGTCCGTAGCCTCTCGGTGAGGGCATCGGTCTGGCGAATGGTCATGCCGGTGGTATCAATCGGCTCACCAACCGTGAGCGTGAGCTCTCCGGGATAGAAATGGTGGGTATGGATCGGCAGCAGGTCGTACACGCCGTCCAGTGCAATGGGCACCAATGGAACTTGCGCGCGAATCGCCAGATAAGCGGCGCCGGAAAGAAATGGCCGCAGCTCGCCGTCTGATGTTCTGCCGCCTTCGGGGAAGACAAACAAGGGCATTCCCGAACGCAGTGCCTTGGCTCCTCCGCCCAGGCTGGAGAGCGTGGCCCGCGGATTGACGGTATCGATCGGAATTTGTCCAGATCTATTCAAGTACCATCCTATGAATGGTATAGGCCATAATTCCTTCTTCGCCAGGATACGAAATTGCAACGGAAGTGAGGCAAAAATGACCGGCGTATCCATGTAAGAGGTGTGATTGGACGCGAAGACCACCACCGGGTATTTGCGCAGATTCTCCGCCCCGCGCACGGTGACCTTTGAACCCGAGGCCCAAACACAGCCCCGCGCCCAGATCCGCGCAATCCGGTGCTGCACATTGCCCGTCTTGTCGAAGAGAGAAACAAATAGCGAAACGGTGCCACAGACTACTGTAATCACGCCAAACAACGGCGTCTGAACCAGGTTCGTGCGCCAGCGATAGAGACGAGGCAGCGGATTGGGGCGCCGCGTTACCATTGGCCTTCCTCCGCCAACAGCAGAGACCGCGCTTCGCCCACCAGGTAGACCGACCCTGAAACCACGATCACCCCGCCCTGAGCGCGTTCCGCAGCCCATTGCAATGCTTGAGCTACCGATTCGGCGGACAATGCCGAGACCCCGGCTGCCTTGGCCGCAGCCTCAAGGCCCTCCATCGGGGCTGCGCGCGACGAGTGAATGGGCGCGAAGATCACCTGGTCGAACAAGGGAAACAGAATCTGCGCCATCTCCATCACCGGCTTGTCGCGCAGGCAGCTAAAGACCAGCGTCCGCCGCGCACCCTCGCCCAACAAATCCCTCAGTCCGCCGCGCAAAGCCCAGGCACCTGCGGGGTTATGCGCCACATCCAGAATCCACTGCGCGCCGTGCGCCTGAATGCGCTCCAGTCGGCCCGGCCAGCGCGTCTGCCGTATCCCCGCGGCCATCGACGCGGGAGTAATTGGAAGGCCGTGCGCAGATTTCAGTTCGACTGCCGCGGCGATGGCCAGAGCTATGTTGCGCTGCTGGTGGCCGCCCGTCAGCGGCGAGTCCACCGAGACCCGCTCGCCGAGCAAATCGATCGAATACGGGCCAGTAGCGCCCGCGTCCGGCATGTAGTTCGCCGCATTGATCGCGCGCACACCCAACTCCATCGCAACTTCGCCTAGAACGC
>Ga0255354_1000242_pt1 | contig 34577 bp, 35 predicted proteins | sample HBST50metaG_FD_189942 | JGI IMG/M metagenome (GOLD analysis project Ga0255354, IMG submission 189942) | Peat soil microbial communities from Stordalen Mire, Sweden - H.B.S.T50 | ecosystem: Environmental > Terrestrial > Soil > Wetlands > Peat | place: Sweden: Norrbotten County, Stordalen Mire...
TTAGCCCAAAACAGTGGTAGTGGTATAGTCGAGGAGTGTCAATTGACGGCCAATCGCACCCGGAGGAATCATCTGTGTATTTGAAGACAATCATTGCCGCATTAGCACTTGGCTTATTTCCATCGCTTGCTCAGACGAATGCCGTCCAGCATCCCTGGCAGAAGATGCAGATGCCCACCGCGGCTCAGGTCGAGCAGACGTGGAAGGCGCCGCCACCGGACAAGGGTGGCCAGGGCTGGATCACATATCACCTGAGCGGCAACGAGTGGCTCCAAGTAGGCGTACGAAATCAAAAAGCCGCCAGGGACTTTATCCCCGGCGGCACCACCTTGAACGACATCAGTTTTCAAGTAGTCAAACGAATCGGTAAGGACTTCGAGGTCAACGGCAACTTCGCCTATGAGCGCTGGAAGGCCCCCATCTATTTATCCCGGCAACAGACCGTGACCACTACCAGCATCCAACTCACCTGGTTCCCTCAGCGCAAGGTCAGCTTCTAGAATTCAAGCCGGCTTTCGAGGATACCCGGCTCTATGAATTGCCAGCACAGGCTCGACAGTAGAATTGTCTCTCAATGCTGTATGCCATCGGCGCGTACAACCTTGACTACCGTCTTGATAATAATATAAAGATCGAATTTGATAGATCGTCGCTGCAGATATTCATAGTCGAACTGAACCTTGATCGGTATCGGCAATTCATCTCGTCCGTTTATTTGCGCCCAGCCTGTCAGTCCAGGCACCAGCACATGAGTACCTCGCTCGGTCCGGAGCGCCACCAGATCATCCTGATTGAACAGTGCCGGCCGCGGGCCTACGAGGCTTAGGTTGCCGCAAAGGATGGAAAAGAATTGCGGCAGCTCATCGAGGCTGCTGCGGCGAAGGAAGCCCCCGATTGGCGTGAGGTAGGTGACAGGATCTGAAAGCAGGTGCGTCGCAACCTGGGGTGTATTGATTCGCATGCTGCGGAACTTCGGCATCCTAAAAATGCTATTCCCACGACCTACTCGATCGGACCAGTACAGAACAGGTCCCTTGGATGTAAGCTTGACTGCCACGGCAATCAAAACCATCGGGACGGCAAACACGATCAGCAGTATACTGCACGAGATGATGTCAAATAAGCGTTTCATCATGCATTTACCGATTATGATCAACGATGGTACCATGCTTCAGCGAAGAAGGCTACAACGATCGAATCTGCTCAACTAGCAGATCTGGCAATACTAACTTGCAGGCCGCTAGATTTTCTTCTAGGTGCTGAAGACGTGTTGTGCTAAACATTGCAGTACCAACTTGTTCATTGGATAACACAAACGCTAGTGCGACTTGGGCTTGCGTACTTCCTCCACAAGTTCCCAAAGATGCATATTTCCGAGCACGCAGATAATCTCCGCGGTAATTCTTAAGCGCTCGCAATAAGTACCATACGTCCGCCTTGCTTTTGGGCCATAGAAATCCTGAAGCATAGAGATTATTTGCTATTGCAGCTCCAGCTACGATGAATTTCCCTGATTGAGCCAATTTTGCAATCAGTGTTTCACGGCTCGCTCTGAGCACATTGTAGTCGAGCATCACAACGTCGATAATTGGCAGATCCGCTAGAACTTCCAATACTTCCGTGTCAAAGCTATTAACACCAAGCCAGCGTACCCACCCCCGATTACGTAACTCCGTCAGTGTATCTATAAGTTGGCAGTTTAGCTCGTTCTTGCGTGGTCCATGCAGGTAAAGCAGCGGAATTGAGTCTAAACCTAGTCGACGCCTGCTAGCCTCTACGCTCTTCAATATCGCCTGCCGCCCCATATCGTGATGCAATTTATTATTGGGTCCAATATGAGTGCCAACCTTCGTGGAAATCAAGAGATTGTCAGCTTCGACGCCTCTAATCGCCTTAGCTAATCGCGGCTCGGCATTTCCACGTGAATAGCTTGGGCCGGTGTCGAATACGGTTACCCCCAGCTCAATCGCACGTCGAACAATCGCGATAGCGATTTTTTCATCGAACCAAGGTTGTCCCCATGCACTGGCACAACCCAGCCCGACCTCAGATATCCTAATGTTACTGCTACCAAATGTTCGATACTTGATACGAGATGTTATGATCGTAAATCCTCCGAAATAACCATGTTTCGGACATTATTCTCTCAATCGGGACATGCATAGGCAACGATGCGCGATGCAAGCCTTACGGATAGCAGAGGTAGGTGGCTATAGAGCCCAAGACAAAACGTAAAGGATGTGTCGAGACTTGGCAGTTTAACGGTCTGGCACACCGATGAGATTTTCCAGAGGACCGATTGTACTATTAATTACGTCGCGTTGTCGATCCCACACCCACCCCCATTTGCCAAAATACCGGATGCCCGACTGAATGCCGCAGAACAGTAGCCATACACTTTTGTATGATCCCTTTTCATGTCTATGAATAATAGACGTGCGCGGATAGTAAACTGTGTCATAACATTCATGAATGCGTCGCGTAAGATCAAGATCTTCAAAGTACATAAAATATCGCTCGTCAAAAAGTCCAGCTTCTAGCAGAGCCTTCCTTCTGAGCAACATAAAACATCCGGATAGATATGGTACCGATAGCATTTTGTTCATGTCCATGTCACGAAGTTCAAAAGCAGACATGCGTCTACGAAATAAACTTTGTAAAAAGCCCGGAAATAGCCGCCTGGCTATGATATCGAACGGGACAGGAAGTCTTTTGCAAAGGTTCTGTGGAGAACCGCTTGGATACACCACCCGAGGCATCACGAGGCCCACGGATTCATTCAGCTCAAGAAAAGCGACCAATTCCTCTAGAACTTTGTGCCCGAACTGAACATCTGGATTCAAGACCAGATGATACTTGGAAGTCGAATACTTCTTGAACGCAATATTATGTGCAGCGCCAAACCCAAGATTCTTTCCAGTATAAAGATACTCCGTCCCCAAGGCACGACAGAGGGAACCAAGTTCGTCGGTGGGCGAATTGTCCACGATCACTATTTTAGTAAGTAGCGAGCTATCCAGAAAGCAATGGATCGCTTGCTCTAACTCCACGGGATTTGTATTGTATGCAACGATTGATGCCGTTACATCATATTGGTAACGCCGCTCACTCATAATCGAACCTCAACAGCATGTCATCGAAAGCAGCCGGCTCTCTGATATGCAACATCGAACTGACTTTGCCATTTTGGGAAGTGTATCTTGGTCACGTTCAGCATCGCGGCATCTTGTTGCATTCAATACTCATTGTACGCATCCTTCACGGCCACGGCCACGGTTCCTCCAATACTGCCGCAATGATCGCCACTATCTCTTGCTGACCTCAATAAGCTTCGGCGCGGAAGGCGGCAAACGCTGAGGATTTGTGTGCGCAAGCGGCATACAGTTCACTCACCGCACTGCGCACCGCTCAGGGCATAGAACGTGATTTCTACTGTAACTAAATTATGCAAAGATCAATAAACCCGCCTCATCTGTCTCAATTAGCAGGGCATTACACCTTGATTTTCTTGCTAATAGAGAACTCTGCAAGGGCAAGCAGCAGATGTAGCCGTACTCGGATTCTGTGAGAGAGGGTCAGGCCTTTCCTGCCGGTCACAGTGTCTGGATGCCTCCTGTACATGATAAGAGGTCTATCAATATATACTGCTTGACCACGCGCGAGAGAATTCCTGACGCCAATCCAGATGTCATGGAGTATGTCGAATCGATGTGGAAGAGGCAGAAACTCGGAACCTAAACTGGCTCGAAAGGCAAGCGTACAACCAATATAGTGGTTGCGGATCAAATTAGCGAAGAGCCCTGGGCTGAAGTTACCTCTACCGGCGAAGTACGACTCCGATATTAAATTGCCACCTTGATCAATCGGAGCAGCATCACTTGCAACCAGTGTTACACTTGGATCGTCCTGGAACTTCTGAAGAATTGTTGAGACCTTATCTGCAACCCACAGATCATCCTGATCGCTCAGAAAAAGAATCATTCCGGATGCACCGCGAATAGCATCCTCGAAGGTACGCGATACTCCCATGTTCCTGCTGTGTTCAATGAGACGAATTCTGCCGTCCTGCAAGGACCGCACACGCTCTCTCGTCCCGTCTATGGAGGCGTCATCTACCACAATGACTTCATCTTCTGCCGCAAGCTGGCTCAGAATCGACAGCAACTGCGCCGTAATATACCGCTCGCCGTTGTATGCAGCCATGCAAACAGAGATGGATGGGCGTTTCTCAGAAAGATCACGACCCTTTCTTGCGCCCGAGAAACACATCATTCGCTGTTCCATTTCGCTTTTCCAATCCTGGATCCGGCGCTTCCTCGATTGGAAGACTCTCTTCTGCAGCGCATTCCTTGTCAGTTGTCGGATCGCAGCGTTGACTCCCCGCGTCTGATGCCGCCAGATACGACCGAAAAGTCGCACCGTAAGTGCAAGGCCCCGAATGTTTCCCCTATACAGATCGCAGAACGCAGACTCTGCCTGCAGATAATTCCGGAAGCGATCCGGCCTGAGTTCCCCTCCGTGGAGCGATAGCTCGTGTTCTACTTGAATATCTCCCGCCACGTAGACATTCCTCCCGTGCAGGTGGAACTGCCTGTATACATATGTATCCAGGAAATCCAGCCAGAAGTAGGGATTGAAGCCGCCAATCTGCTTTAGCGCACTCACGCGGAAAAGGGACGCTGAATTAAGCGCATATGTTTCTCGACTGGGGATGCCCTCAAAACTATGGGACAAATAGCTCACCCCCAAGAATCTGAAGAATAGTGGAGACAAAGACCTGCCCGCATCCAAGAGTCGAGGCACAATTGCAGCGACTCTATTGTCTGACTCGATTTCAAGCACAATCTTGCTCATGCGCGAGAGATAATCGGCTGGGAGTGTCGTATCCTGGTCCAAGGTCAGCAGCCAGGTATAGTTTGCTCCTAGGGCAATCGCCAGGGCACAGTTGTAAGCAGCGGCGATGCCCTGGTTTTGCTCTGCTGCTTCATACCGTACGCCCGCAGGCAAAGGACCGGGATCGCATCCGCCTGGAGTATTGTCATATAGCAATACCCGAATTCCGTCTTGTCGCAAATGGAGTGCGGATATCGCAACCTGAAGCGACCTAAAGGCCACTGACTCGCTAGGCCGCATCTTATAGAGGACGATCACGGCAAGGATGTTAATGGCATCATAACCGCATTCAGCCCCTTTCCTCTCAATCATGTGAAATCTCCCGGTATGGGTCTGGCTGAAAGGCGGTAGCGGGTTCAGTCGGGATGACAGATGTGGGTAGCCTATTCACTCTTGGAAATATGCGAAATGTCTTTCGAGTGAATAACAGATAAATCCAAATGAATTGTCCAAGAAAAGGAGTATAGAATAGGAAATTAAAAAAAACGGTGAGCACAAGACATTCAGCTATAATGGAGTAAAGAAGCTGGCCCCTGAGCATCCGTCGCTTTTTCCAGAAATATGCGGAAATAATCCCGATCAGTATGCTAAAGCACGCGATGCCGGTGTATCCGTTGTCCCTATACGGACCGATGTAGGCCGAGCTGACACCAAGGCTTTCATTGACCATATCTCCCCTGTTTTCGAGCCCGAAGTCCTTGCCATATATTACGTCTTTTATGGGGTTAGGAAAAAGACCATAGATGGTGTGCGGGAAAAGGACATCGTAGGATGGCTTAGAGGTGAAACTCGTATTTACCAAGTTTCCAAGCGGGCTAGTGATATACACATAGCCCCAGAGCACCCCCGAAGGCAGCCAGTCTGGATAGTTTGCAGTCGGGACGGCCAATCCTCTGAAATCTGAATCTCCCGACCGGGCGTCTCCGACATACCCAAACAAGAAAACCGCCGCAATGAAGATGACTGCACTCCGAAGGAGCATTTTGGGATTTATTTCTTTTAAGCAGATCCACAATACGACACCCTGAACCAGCGCAATAATCATCACGCCGCGGGAAACGATGACTATCGACCATAGCAACTGAAAAATGGGAATGAAAAGGCGGCGTCGATCGCCGCGAAGAAGATACAGTCCCAACTTGGCGAGAGCCAATACAGACAACAGCGATGAAACGAAAACATGAATGAAAGGAAGTCCAAATACGTTATAAGTCTTCGAGCTTCCCAAAAGTAGCCATACAATTGGGAAACCTCCGCTGTAGACCACCTCAACTACCGTGAGAGCGATCCAGCATCTGAACCACCAATCAAGATTACGTTCGACCCTATTTAGATATGCTTCGTCGTCAATATCCTTGCCGCTGACGCGGGATGGCATCTTGTGGGAGATCGCATAAAAGATGTTAAATATTACGTTCGCTACGGCGAATGGGGCGATGATCCACCACACCATCCTGCCCACCTCGTCCGTTTTGAACACCAGCAGTCCGCTCAGGTGCATTGCGTACAATAGAAAGCACAATGCCCACACAGAGATGAAAAGCGTCAACGGATGAATTAAAGCGTGATTGGCCCTATTGAATGAAATCACCATTTTCAGCACCTAACCGTCCGGTTATGTCATGTTTACATAGCTCAGAGCCGATACTGGCCAACAATTTAGCTCATTACATATGTCCCTAATCCTCGTTCAAAAGCCGCTAGAGTACTTTGTGAGCGCTCTATGACAAAATAGTACTGGATTTCTGATCGGGCGATGCAGCACTTTGATATCCGAGAACGCCGTAATACCTGAGCGCGACACGCATAAGCGGATTTGGGCACCAGGCTCTGGTGACAATATCGGCGAGAGTAGTGAGGGGAGGGAGAAGCCACGAAGTCCTCACCATGAGATATCGAAGGCCGCGGCGGAGCGGCGAATTTCTGACTGGTGGTGCAGAATCCGGCCACATCTCATGAAATACTCGCGAGGACGAGCCAGCATCGTACGCTCTCGCGCACGCCTGCCGGAAGTCGGTGGGGTGAAGATGATGAGCGAGCGCGTCGGGAAGAAACACAAGCTCAAGATTGCGCTGCTGCTCAAGACGATATCCGAGTTCGATATCCTCCATACCGTATCTGGTAAAGGATTCGTTGAACGGGTTTTCCTTGAGCAGTTGCGTTTTCAGAGAGAGATTGCTTGTGTAGAAGTGTTTCCAATTGGGAGCGACTCCGCGCAACAGGTCATTGTAGGAAAACTGGACTCCGCTTTCAACGAGCCAGCACATGAATTTCGTGACCACCTGTCCGGATTCGCTCCAGCGCGTCAATCCCACGCCGGCCACATGTATCCCGGGCCTCTGCCGGTGCAACTCCAGATGTTTGGAGATAAGGTCCGGCGAAGCAAAAATATCATTCCCAATCATCAGGCAGATGGGCGCTTGAAGCGCAGATATAGCGAAATTCCGAGCGCGAGAACGTCCGCCGTTGTCCTGACGGATACAGCGAAGATGCAGAGGGGTTCGACGCTGATATTCTTCCAGCAGCTTGGGCGTGGAGTCCGTCGACCCATCGTCCACTATAACCACTTCGAAGTCTGCCGTAGTCTGCCGTTCCAGATGGCGGAGACAGGAGAGGAGAACCTCGGACCGGTTATACGTCGGGATAATGACGCCGATCGGATACTGCGATGCTGCCGACGTATGATTCGCTGGTTGGACACAACTATACATACTCTGTATTATATGTGATGATCATGCCTAATCAAAATAGGCTCGATCGGTGGTCGTGGTGATTGCCGGCTCTGCGTGAGAGGGGTTACGCGCCCAGGATTCGTTCTCATTTGTGGGAGACGACGGGTGCTTTTACGAGAACCAGTATCCTCTGGCTATGCCCGAAAGCGAACTCGCCTGTGGGCTGTTCGAGTTTACCAAGGATATGCCGGACGTGACGGAACTTACGAATCAGGAACCGTGATCGGCAGAGTGATCCGGTAGGGGATCAGGTGCGGATTGTAGTGAGGCAAATCAGCGGTTTGGGAAACCAGCTCTCTCAATATGCGGCGGGCCGTTATTACGCTAGACGCTACGGAGCAGAGATGGAGGTGGCCGTCGACCCTCCCCGAAAAGCCATGTCTCACGGACATCCAAGACCTTTTTTGCTGTCACACTTCTCTATCAGGTCGCCCTGTCGTGAATTCACTGCATACGACCGCATCATCCTCGCGCAGAGAGCCAGCCTGAGTCCCGTCCTGACGTTCCTGAAGCGCATGTCAGGAACTCAGGTGATCACGGAAGCGGCCACGCAGCGCTTCAGATTCCATCAGTATCTTCCCATTGAAAAGGATATCCACACCGTTTATCTCGTCGGGTTTTGGCAGGCTTACCGCTATGCGGATGAACTTGCAGATGAGTTGCGGGCTGAACTTGCGTTCCGCGAACCGGCAAGGGGTCGGAATCTGGAACTCTTACAACAGATTCATTCGGCAGAACACCCAATTTCTCTTCATATCCGGCGTGGTGATTACACCTTGGCGGCAGAAGGCAATCGAGCTTTGCCAATCAGTTATTACCTCCAGGGAATTCACTATTTCAAGGAACGATTCGCAGAGCCCACCTTCTTTGTATTCTCCGACGATATTGCCTTTGCCAGGCAGAATTTGTCGCGCGAAGCGCACATTGTGTTCGTGGACCACAATGATTCATTTGCTGCCCATGAGGATCTCCGGCTCATGTCATCCTGTCGCGGTCATATTATCGCCAATAGCACATTATCCTGGTGGGCTGCCTGGTTGAATCCCCATCCCGAAAAAATAGTCTTCTCACCCAAATATTGGTACCTCAAGCCGGATAGCTATTTCCCTGACCTGTTGCCGCCAGACTGGATTCTCGCGTAGTGTTAACTTTCTGATAACTTCTGATATAATCGAATAGTATGTGTCGTGAATCCAAAATGGAAGGGTGGGTTGAGCATTAGATGACCATAGCTGCTATTATCCGGAACCTCTTGCACAACTTACTTCGGAGTACACCCGGACGTCTGCCCTCGTACGCCAGGAGTATTTCCGATGGAGATGGGGACTATCTCGACGTGTGCCGGATGGGGTCTCTGGACTCCAAAGTGTTTGCCAATTTTCGCAGAAACCCTGCCTACACGACGATCCTCGAGCATGTCTCCGAAGAGCAGGGGCGGGAGTATTTGAGCCTATTGTCGGCTACCGGACGTGCTAATCGAAACATAGAGGAAGCAACGAAGAACGACACCATCGGAAATCCCGCAACGATGCGCCTCGATTCCGGATTAACGATCTCGCCGACTACATTACGGTATCTTAAAGTTGCTGACGATGTTGAAGGGCTATTTGGCAGTCTTGACGGAGCCGATGTCATAGAAATTGGTGTGGGCTATGGGGGACAATGCAGGATTCTCGACTCCCTTTTTCAGATCAAGTCATACACGCTTGTAGACTTGAAGCCCGTGCTCAATCTTGCCGGTGAATTTCTCAGCAAGTTTCCGTTGCGTTGCACGTTGCGCTTCCTGACAATGAATGAGTTGTCGCCTCAGCATTACGATTTAGCGTTGAGCAACTATGCGTACACGGAACTATCCCGCGAGGTCCAAGAGATCTACTTTGCTAAGGCGTTGAAGCTGAGCCAGCGGGGCTACATCACTTACAACAGCATCGCACCCGCAGAGTTTCGACAATTGACTTCTGATGAGTTATGCTCGCGGTTAGGCGCGAAAAAACTTCCAGAAGAACCGCTGACGCATCCAAAGAATTGCATTATTGTTTGGGGAAGCAAGTAGTACCCAGTGCTGAATACGCCATACTCTGAACGGTAGATCAACTACGGCAGACTTGGACTACGGAGGGATTCAACGGCGTCGCAGACGCGACGAGTGGGGGCTCCAGCGGGTGAGGGCCGCAGTTTGGCACGGGTCTCGGTAGGGTTCTCGACGGATGGAGTATCGTCGAGAAATAGGCGCAGCACGGCGGCGAGGTCGGTTGCAGTGATGCGTCGGTTGAGCAACTCCGGGATGGCGTGCTGCCTACGATCAGGTTGACCAAGGCACCGGGCAGGTTGTCGTTGGAGTCGTGCGCAGCGGGAATCTCGACATGGGTTGGAAATATTGGCAGGTTCGGAAGATCTCGACAGAGTCTCTTCTGAATCGTTGCCAGTTCTGACCGACATACCGAGTACCCGGCGTCGCGTCTAAATTCCAGTGCATGCAGACTTCATGATCCGGCCAGAGCGCTACTATCATATAGACTTGGTCTGGGGGGATCTGCCACTCAATGCAAACGAACCGTAAACTCCGTATCGCAATCGATTGCCGGATCGCGAACTCTCAACAGGGCGTTGGCACGGCAGTGCTCGCTTTGGCCAAAGCCTTCTCCGACTCGAAGGTCTCCGCTTGGTCCCGTCGTATCCGCCGTGTGCGCCCGATTCCGGCGTCGATTGCAGTGTGCGACTATTCAGGATCATCGCCGTCGGCTGCGCTGTGCGCCCCGCGAACTCGCGCAGCAAGGAACGCAGGTCTTCCACCATCGTCTCGAAACAACCCGCACGCAGCCAGCGCTGCATCTGGTAATAGACCACATACCACGGCGGCAGGTCGTTGGGCAGATAGCGCCACTGCCCGCCGGTGCGCGCCACATACCGCACCGCGTTGAACACCGCCCGCAACGGGTATTCGCGCTGCCCCGCGTCCTCCCGGCACAGCGTCAAATACCGCGCCGCATACGCCCACTCCTCATCACTCACATCGCTCGGATACTCAACTCCACCCTTGTTTCCCATCCCTCCATGCCGCGCGATAATAGCATTCCACCCTAAACTTTTGATTCAACAGGAATAAAGGCCGGTTTCAACGTAAGCGCGTGGTGTTGGCCGGGTGTACAAGTGGCGGGGCAGGCTTCAGGATGTTTGTATGTCTGAAGCGAAGCTTGAGTTGGATGGGATAGGGACTGGGGCTGGGCCGCGTCGTCGTCGCAGTGTGATAGAGCGGCGGCTGATTGTGGAAGAGACGTTGGAGGCGGGGTCTTCGGTGGCTCGGGTTGCGCGGGCGCACGGAGTCAACGCGAACCAGGTCTTTCAGTGGCGGCGGATGTATCGCGAGGGGCTGCTCGGGGGAGAGCCGCAGAACGGCATGAAGTTGCTGCCGGTCATGGTGTCTGACGATGCAGAGCTTGCGCAAGTAGTGCAGGCCGAAGCTATCGCGCCACGCGCTGGAGCGATTCATATCGAGCTTCCAGGCCGGGCTTTGATCAGCCTTGAAGGCCGTGTTGATGCGGCGACGGTGCGAGTTGTGCTGGAGAGTCTGCGGCCGTGATCGATCTTCCAGCAAGCACGCGCATCTGGATTGCGGCGGGCGTGACCGACATGCGGCGCGGCTTCCATGGTCTGAGCGCGCAGGTGCACACGGTGCTCGAACAGCAGCCGTTCTCGGGCCATGTCTTCGTCTTTCGCGGGCGGCTCGGCGATACTGTGAAGCTGCTCTGGTTCGACGGTGACGGGCTCTGCCTTCTGGCCAAAAGACTAGAGCGAGGACGCTTCATCTGGCCGCAGGCAACCAGCGGCAAGGTCTCGCTGAGCCGCGCACAACTCTCGATGCTGCTCGAAGGCATCGACTGGCGAGCCCCCATTCGGACGGCTCAACCTCTGTTGAGTGTTTGAGTGATTTATTCAGTATTCACGCGGCTTTTTCTCTTTTAATCGAAGACGATTTATGGCATACTTCGCTCATGGATGTCGCTCTCATGCTGCCCGATCTGAACGCTCTTGATCCAGATGCATTGAAGGCGTTGCTGATCGCGCAGCATGAAAAATACACTGCGACGCTGACCTCGCGAGTTAGCGAGATCGAGCGCCTGAAGTTGCTTGTCGAGAAGCTGCAACGCATGCTCTTCGGAACCAAGAGCGAGAAGGTGATGCGCCAGATCGAGCAGTTGGAGTTACAGCTTGAAGAGCTTCAGGCCGCCAGCGCCATCGAAGAAAACGCCGCGATTCTACCCAGTAAAAATGCTGTTGCCGCGAAGCCGTTTCGACGCCCGTTGCCCGAGCATCTTCCGCGTGAAGTTCACACCCACATGCCGGATTCTGCAACCTGTCCCGACTGCGGCGGCAAGCTACGTGAGTTGGGCGAGGACGTCGCCGAGATGCTGGAATATGTGCGGGCCTGCTTCAAGGTGATTCGTCACGTTCGTCCGAAGCTAAGCTGCAAGCCTGCGCTCGCATCGTTCAAGCACCGGCTCCATCGCGTCCCATCGATCGCGGCCTCGCTGGGCCAGGACTGCTGGCCCATGTCCTCGTTGCAAAATATGCCGATCACTGCCCGCTCTATCGGCAGTCGGAGATCTACGCTCGCGAAGGCGTTGATCTCGACCGCTCCACGCTGGCCGGTTGGGTCGGAGCAACCAGCGAACTGCTTGCGCCCTTGGTCGATGCAGTGCGCGATCATGTGATGACGGCCAGCAAGATTCACGCAGACGACACGCCCGTTCCGGTGCTCGCGCCCGGTACCGGCAAGACCAAGACGGGCCGCCTCTGGACCTATGTTCGCGACGACCGTCCATCGGGTGATACGACCGCGCCAGCCGTGTGGTTTGCTTACGCACCGGATCGCAAGGGCGAACGTCCAAGGCTGCACCTGAAAAACTTCAAAGGCGCTCTACAGGCCGATGCCTACGCTGGATTTCATCATCTCTACGACAGCGGCAACATCCATGAAGTTGCCTGCTGGGCTCACGCACGACGCAAGTTTCATGAGATCCATGTAGCGCATCCGTCGCCAACAACAACCGAAGCAATCGAGCGCATCGCCGCGCTCTACGCCATTGAAAAAGAGATTCGAGGCAGCACGCCGGAGATCCGCAAGTCGATTCGGCAGGCCCGCGCAAAGCCTCTGCTCGATGGCCTGCGCCTCTGGATGGAAACGACGCTCGCCAAGCTCTCCCGCAAGTCCGATACGGCGGCGGCGATCCGCTATGCGCTCTCGCGATGGCGCGCCCTGACGCGCTATGCCGACGACGGCACTCTCGAGATCGACAACAACGCCGCCGAACGTGCGCTGCGCGTCGTCGCGCTTGGACGGAAGAATTTTCTCTTTTGTGGCTCGGACGCAGGCGGTGAACGCGCCGCCGCCATCTACTCCCTGCTCGGCTCGGCCAAGCTCAACGGCCTCGATCCAGAGATCTATCTCCAGCACGTCCTCACCCAGATCGCCGATCACCCCATCAACCGCATTGCCGATCTGCTCCCATGGAACGTATCGCTCGCCAGTCCATACGAGCAGTCCTGAATAAGTGCCCACATAAGGTTATGTGGACACTTAAATCCCAACCCCATTCATAGAAACACCCCCACCGACAAGAACGGCCCAGACCATACGCTTACGTTTCAACATCGAAGTGCAAAGAACTTTGCGTAGTATTTCACGAAGTCGAAGTCTGGGAGGAAGAGTTTTGCGGGGCACTTCCATCCCAGCGATTTTCTCGGTCTTGCGTTGACCAGCCAAGCGTACTTATCGAGTTCTTGCTGGGCGTAAATACTGAGGTCTTCGCCTTTGGGCAGGAACTGCCGGATGAGTCCGTTGGTGTTCTCGTTGATGCCGCGCTGCCAGGGCACGTGAGGATCGGCGAAGTAGACCTTGACTCCGGTATTGGCGGTCAGGGTCTCGTGCAGGGCCATCTCTTTGCCGCGATCATAGGTGATGCTGAGTCTCTTCTGCGCTTCGACGCGGTCCAGCACGCGGGTAAATCCATCGACGGCGGCCTCGGCTCCGGTGCCGTTCATCTTGGCCGGCACGGTGAACAGCGTTGAACGCTCGACCAGCGTGCCGACGGCCGAGCGGTTGTACTTGCCCTTGATCGTATCTCCCTCCCAGTGTCCAGGAACCAAGCGTTCTTCGATCTCTGCGGGGCGCTGGGAGATGGGGACCATGTTGGGGATCTGCCCGCGCCGGTCGTGGCCACGCGTGCGTGGGCGGCGCTTGTTGTGCCCGTGACGCAGCAGCGCGATGACCTCGCTGCGCAGATCGCCGCGCGGCATGGCGTAGATGGCCTGATAGATGGCCTCATGCGAGAGTTGGACGGGAGCCAGCGCGGGAGCCATGCGTCTGAGTGTACCCGCAATCTGCTCGGGACTGAGACTGGCGCGGAGGTTGTCGACCACCATCTCCCACAAGGGCGTTCCGGGAACCAGCCGGCGCGGCACCCGGGCCAGCGCGGCCTTTGCCTCGGCCCGCTGCTGCGCCCGGTCCGCCCGATAACCATGGGGTGGAAGCGGCCTGCACTCCGCCTTGGCGTGGCCCCGTGCTGAACGCCTCCACCCGTTGCGCCGCAACTCGCGGCCGACCGTCGACGGCTCCCGTTTCAAGGCGGCGGCAATTGCCGCCGCCTTGAAACCCAACTCCAACTGAGATTGGATGTAAATACGCTCAGATAAACTCAACTGCTCATAACACTCGCCCATGCATCATCATCCCAAAGTGAAATGTTGCACTTCGAGATTGAGCGCGGCCAGTTAATTACAGGCTCTAGCGCGCGTCACGATGGATCGGATCAGCCTCTGTGTAGACGAAAATGCGCTTGTTATTCATTAATAACTGGGATGTAATAGCGTCGTACCCTCGTCTCCTGAATCAGGCGAGCGTCGAGGCCAGTTTTTCCCAGTTGAGGACGCTCTCGATGCCATCTTCTTTGCTGGTCGCGGGTTCCCACGCGATGAATTTGCGGGTCTTGGAGTTGTCTGCGACAAAGAACTTCTGATCGCTTTGCCGCCACGGCAAGTGGGTGTAGTTGAGCTTGAGGTCGAGGCGTTTTTCGAGATAGCGCAACAACTCCAGGAGGCTCATGCTGTTCTTCATGCCGCCTCCGATGTTGAAGGCATGGCCGCGTGCGGCTGCGATGTGCTCATACGCGGCGACGTAGCAGCGCACCGCGTCGGAGACGTGCAGCAGGTCGCGCACCTGCTTGCCGTCGCCGGAGACGGTGAAGGGCGGGCGCGAAGGGTTGGCCTTCGATTCAATCGCCTGGCGGCAGAACCAGCCGACCCAGCCTTGATCATAGGTGGCGAACTGCCGTCCTCCATAGATGGTCGAGTGGCGGAAGACTACGGTGTCCAATCCGAAGCCTCGCGCGTAGTCCTGCATGTACTGATCCGCCGCGCCCTTCGAGCAGCCGTACGGGGTATGGAATTCGATTGCTACCGACTCGTCCACTCCATTCTGCGAGGCGCGCGGCTCATAGCGGGTTTCAGATTCAATTAGGTCGAGATGGTTGAGGTTGCCGTAGACCTTGTTGCTGGACGCGTAGATGATTGCAGTCTGCGGAGTATGAAGCCGCACTGCCTCTAGCACGTTGATCGAGCCAAGCACATTAATTTCGAAGTCGCGGCGCGGACTCTGCATGGAGGTAGTCATGGCGACCTGCCCGGCTAGATGAAAGATGACGTCAGGCTGGAGTGTCTTGACGACGGCCTCGACATCGAATGCGTTGCGAATGTCGCCATGGATAAACTCGATGGAATTGGGCTCTGCGCTGCCGAGCGTTCGCAGCCATACAAGGTTCGCGGAGGCACCGTGGCGGGACAGATTGTCGAAGACTGTGATCTTGTGGCTGGGGTCGATGTCGAGCAGGTACGCTGCCAGATTGCTGCCGACGAACCCGCAGCCGCCCGTAATTAGTGTGTTCATTGAGGCTCCATCTCGACACGAGCCGGTTGATTTGGGTCATTGATATTGCGCCGGTTCGGTAACCTGAAGATTCGGGAACTGGGACCTCGCGAGTTGCCAAACGGCATAGGCGAGGTTCGTCTTTGGCTTCCAGCCAAGCGACTTCGCTAGGTGAATATCAGCCACCAAGTTCATCGGCTCATAGGGATGGAACGGCATCTCACCCAGACGAAGCTCTACCTCTAGTCCAAGCTGACGACAGACCGAACCTACGATGCCGCGCAGCGAGATCGACTGGCCGCTGCCGATATTGAACACATCGCGACCGGGCAGCGTTCCTTCTTCGAGAAAGAGGCAAACCGCCTCGGCCACATCTTGCACAGCACAGAAGTCGCGAATCTGCGTGCCCGCCGACATACTGAATGGTTTGCCCTCCAGCGCGCTTCGAAGGAGGGAGGGAAATAGCCGGTCTCCGCCGTCGTGCAGGCCGGTGAAAGAGAATGGGCGGATGACTGTGAGATGACGCTTCAAGCGCTCCGCTCCGGCGCGTAGCAGGCAATCCGCCGCGGCCTTGCTGGCCCCATACGGATGCAGTGTATCGATAGGGTCACCCTCCCGGCATGGCCGGCCCTGCTCGCCATAGACGAGGCCAGTACTCATGTGAATGAAGTGGCAGCGGTCAACCTCGCAAGAAGCCTCGAACAGAGCAACCGAGGCAGTGACGTTGAGCCGGACGAGGTCGAACCACCCGGTGTTCGACGGGCGTACGCCGCTGGCTGCGCAGTGGATGATGGCAGTCGGCTGGTAAACCAAAACGGACTGTGTCAGGCGCGCAGTGTCCGCGATATCGACCTGCTCAAGACTCACATTCGGGAGGTCCGCGAAGAGCATGTTGTCCATCTGTCGCATCAGCAGGCGGATCGATGTAGTGGGGTGACTCAATCCAAGATGCCGGACGATGTTGTATCCCAGTGTCCCGGATGCTCCGGTCACAAGAACGCGTTCAAGATGTGGGCGTAACATCGTCAGTCCCGGACCTTCCTTACAATATTCTAGGTAACCTATCTCTGGAAAAGCATGCCCCACCAAATGCTGCGACTAAAACAGATCGTCGATAAAAACGCTGCCAATCGGGCATAATAACATTATGATCTGTCCATAGGAAAAGCTACTGCGTTCAAGACGATCCATCAAACCGTGTCATCGCGCAAAGAGCCTATCGCGGACCCTGATCTTTTGTGAAATGCGTTTTAGGCGCATTAGCACGATTGCGATGATATCCTGAAAAGAGTACCAGGTAATACCTGTCATCTCGGCTATGGAACCATCGCCTTCGTGATTGATACAGTATCTTCGCAGGGAAATCCAGTGGCGCGCGCGAGCCATCCCTTGTACCCAAATTAAAGCAACATACCTGAACCAGAACCGCCGATTCTCATTCTTCCTGAAAAACCACGCCAAGGCGGCACCATATGCGCTATAGATATCTTTATCTGCATCGCATACGAAGATCGACTCGGGATGGGCACGAAAGAACACATCCCATTGAGGTAGCATCGCTACCTTTTTGTATGCAATAGATGTTAACGCATAGAGCAATACATCGGGGCCTGCACCATGCTTAGGAAAATCATGGGGAATGCGTACTGGAATTGTAGTAAGTAGATTCTTTCGAACATCCTTGATACGAAAAATTCCAGCACCGGGCGAAAAAGGAGCTTGTCCATAGATGAGACGTTTTAGATAGACAGATCTTGACAAAATGACGGTACTGCGTTTTGGCACATATTCACTATGTCCCTTATCGGGCGATTCTCCAATGATTACAGCCGTGGAAACAAATGCGATTTCCTCATCTTCAAGATAAGGTAATGTGTGTTCCAGAAAATGGGGGAACATTAGGTCATCACTAAATAGTATCTTAATATACTGGCCACGGGCCTCACTAACGCATCTCAACCAGTTTCTCAAAGGACCAATATTTGTTTCGTTTCGAAAAATCCTGACTCTGCTATCCTTTTTAGCAAAGTCCTTACAAATCTCCCATGTCATATCAGTGCTAGCGTTGTCCGAGATTACGATTTCCAAATCTACGAAAGTCTGATCCAGCGCCGACTGGATACACTCGGGGAGATAATTCTCACGATTGTATACAGGGATCAGGATGCTTACTTTGGGATACGGACTAGGATCTTCAATCATTGCTGGTTCACACCGTGAACGACGGTTGATATCTGCGAGTTGAACACTCACTGTGCCGTCGGTAACTTTATGTTATCATGTCAGCAGACACAGAGACTTGAGAAATCAGTCTCCTCAGCAGAATTTGTGGGCGGTTTTCGGTTCGGGCAGTCGGCCAAGTGTGTGATAGAGAGCCATTTCCATCGCTTTGAAGGTACGAAAACCGAAGGATCGTCTGGTAATCACACGGATTTTGTTGTTGAGACCTTCGACCGCGCCGCTGGAAAGCTCCCCCTTGGCACCTGAATTATGCACAAGGCCGTTTGGGAACCCCTGAGAATCTTGGTTTAAAACAGTAGGGACCCGAAGTTCAGAGCTTCGCAGACCGATTCCCAGGAGTCACCCAAATGGTGGGCAATGCAGATCAGACTACGCCTGACAGCCCCGTCAATCAAGGGGTTGGCGCAGATACTCTGGAGCCTAATAAAATCGAGGCTTCCACGCCCTATGATTTTGCAGCGCGGAATCTGACGGCCTACGGAGGGCTGCTTCCGGTAGCCACGATGCTGGAGAAACTCGGCTTCTAGCAGTTGGTCGAAGAGACCCTGACGGTAAACCGGTAGACGGTGGGAGAAGTGGAAATCCCGCCGCACTTGCAGGATTTCCAGGCGAGGTGGAAAAGTCCCGCTTTTGGACTTTTCCTCGGAGCGGCTTCTTCCACCGCCCGCTTCACCCACAAATACTGCTATAGAGCCAGAAATCATACGCTTTTTATGAATGGGGGGATGTGCAGACTGACGGGCAACGCGTTCAACAATAAGTATGTAATGATGGTCGCCCCAGGAACGCCGAAGATCCCGAAGTGATGCACGCAATACACGTTCGTGAAGACGCATGCTATCCCGAAGATGGAGGCGACAATCACTTGAAACCGTACCACTTCCCCGCCGTTCTTAAAAATGGCGACAGCGTCACCGCAGCAACTGATAAACGACCGGATTGCAAGTCCCAGCAGTAGTAAAATGGTGGATGGAGACGGGAGCTGACCCACCAGTGGATGAGCCGGATCAGCACCTCAGGCGTTTGGCAACACGACGGATTTTCCTTACAGCACGCAGAAAAAGTGGTGTGATATACATATCTGGAAGACGACGGTCTATGCTGCGCAATGGGACATAACTGGATGGATGCCTAAGAGGAAACTCCATGGTAGCCGCCGGTGGAGTAAATCGAGAATCGGCTGCAGTAGTATGCGTCGCACCAATCCCGAAGCCTATATTTGCGATTAAATTAACGGCGGGAACGATTATGAGTGAATTATTTTTATAACATGTGTATACCCATTGATAGTCCCATGTGTCTGGTCCGGTTCCGTCGTGCATCGCATCGAGGATCTGCGTCCATTGTGCGACCATCCTTGGCTGATCAAAGATTTCCAAGAGCATTCCCTCGTTCCTGAGAAAAGGCCAGTCCCTAAGATGACGGTCATAGCGCTGCCACTCCGATCTCCAGGTCGCCCATCCCCAAATGCCTTCAATCTGGGGAAAAAAGTAGCTGTAGCTGGTATGTAGATACTTCTCGACCAGATTGCAACCGGAAATATAAGCGATCCGCGAGTCACCACCTCAACCAACAAGGACACAAACCAACTAACCATGAGGAAAGACAATCTACGGTTTTGACTTAAACTTGTGGATGTTGAAATGGATCACATTCATAATGTCTGTGGACTCATTTCGTGTTATGATCTCGCCTATCTCGTAAGCGCATTCTTAATCTTCTTGATAATACGCAGAAGTCTTATGGGCGTGATTTCAATTAGTATTAAGTTTGCATCGCCAAAAAAAGAACGGCGATGCCCTGGATATTCCCGTATTTTGCTAATATTTGTTCCAGCTAATTTTCGGCAAGCTAGAACGCCCATACTTGTGTTATGACGAGCTCTCTGGTCTATCGGGGCACTGATTGTTCGTTTGAAATCTATATTTCCGATAAATCCGAGGAGCGTTTCGTACCATCGCGGTATATGATCATAATGTACATCTAGATCACTATATGTTTTCTTTGCTTGCCGAAGTGCGACAATTGGGTTCTGTGGTGTTAGAGCCACTAAATGAAAATCTCGATGGCTTTCATGGAGCATGGCAAGGGCTGCCCAAAAACATGCATACGCATGGCTCGTGCCATAGAACTTTCTGAATAATGTATCAGTTAGATACTCGCGTTTCACCAGAACGGCTCCGAATGCGCCCTTCGTGTTGTAATATGTGTAGGCTGTGGGAAAATCCCTGATGATTTTTGATTCAGATGAAAAGGACCGGCCTAATGGCAGACCTTCGGCATCCACCCGAAGCCCATTCATAATTACAAGATCGGGGTGATCGCGGTCTATTATCTCGAAAAGCTCATTTAACCCTCCTGGAAGAAAATAATCGTCATCTCCGAGATAATATACATATGTACCAATAGCTGCTGTTACACAAGAATGCATGTTTTCGTCGAGCGAAATCCTTCGCAATTGACGCACATATTTCGCACACGGATACGACCTCAGATAATTCTCGATATCGGTGTAATCTTCGTCCGAATAGTTATTCGACACGCAGATTTCCAATCGATCCATGTGCTGAGTGCATTCAAGAATCGACCGCAGAGCCTGGAACAAGTAGTTTTTTCGATTAATACTTGGAATACATATGCTTAGCGTTTTAATCCTGAATCTCCTTTTTCAGTCCTAGCTCGCTCGAAATATGCATCTGCTTCACTCAGCCGGACCGCGCAGGTTCGCAGCTTGCGTCAGCACCTCGGCCTTGATCGCGGGCAGGAGATCGCGCAATGCGGCTGCCTCGTTGTATGCAGGAACATCACGGTCAAGTCGACAGAGTCAAGCTATGGTCAGTTTGCGTCATCGATACTGCTCCGGTTGGGTGACCTGGAGTTCTGGGAATTCCGACTGCGCAAGCTGCCAGACGGCGTAGGCAAGATTCGTCCTGGGCTGCCAGCCGAGCGACCGCGCCATGTGGATGTCGGCCACCAGGTTCATCGGCTCATAGGGATGGAACGGCATCTCTCCCAGGCGGAGATCTACCTCGAGTCCAAGCTGACGGCAGACCGAACCCACGATGCCGCGCAGCGAGATCGACAGACCGCTGCCGATATTGAACACGTCGCGTCCGGGTAGCGTTCCCTCTTCGAGGACAAGGCAAACCGCCTCGGCCACATCCTGCACGGCACAGAAGTCGCGGATCTGTGTGCCAGTCGACATGCTGAACGGCTCACCCACCAGCGCGCTGCGCAGGAGGGATGGAAACAGCCGGTCGCCTCCGTCATGCAGGCCAGTGAATGAGAACGGTCGGATGACGGTGAGGTGTCGCTTCAGCCGTTCGGCTCCGGCGCGCAGCAGACAATCGGCCGCGGCTTTGCTGGCCCCATAGGGGTGCAGCGTGTCGATCGGGTCGCCCTCGCGGCATGGCCGGTTCTGCTCGCCGTAGACAAGGCCGGTACTCATATGGATGAAGTGGCAGCGCTCTATCTCGCAGGATGCCTCGAAGAGCGCAACCGAGGCGGTGACGTTGAGTCGGATGAGGTCGAACCAGTCGATCTTCGATGGGCGCACACCACTGGCTGCGCAATGGATGATGGCATTCGGCTGGAAGCCAAGAACGGCCTGTATCAGGCGCGGGGTGTCCGCGATATCGACCTGCTCAAGGTCCACATTTGCGAGATCCGCGAAGAGCGTGTCGTCCAGCCGTCGCATCAGCACACGAACAGATGTTGCGGGATGCATCAGCCCAAGGCGCCTGACGATGTTATAGCCGAGAGTTCCAGTGGCTCCTGTCACGAGAACTCGCTCTAGATGTGGTTGAGGCATTGCTAGACCCGGATACTTTCTGAGTCTTCAACATTCTCATCCAGCTCTCGAACCACCAACAAGCTAGCGGCGGATGTGACTCGTGATCCCTGGAAATCAATCTTCAGGGAGAAGTTGAAGGAAAGCTGAAAAGTCCGGTTTTGTATCTCACCCATTAGGTACGGATCCCCGGAACGTCTTTACCACGTTCGCACCCTCATTAACATTGACGACGTTTGTGGTTTCAGAGTGATTAATCAAAAAGGAAATGCGGAATAGACAATGATACTTCCGGACCGGTCCAAATGCAAAGAAACCTCAGGCTGGATTGCCAATCGCTCCTGTCGCTCCTGCAACGCCCCGAAAGCTAGACCCCGCTCTTTGCAACTTATTGTATCATATATATTATGAGCTTCAGATGGCCATCCATTCTGCGTCCTTTGCCATAGAGCAAGTCGCTTTCCGTAACATTGAACAGTGCGAGAATTGCGAAGATCAACGACCGCTCCTCTTGGAGCCCCCACTCGAATCCAAGGAACCATACTTTGAATAGCACAGCGCTTGGTGCGCGCATGACCAAAGAACTCGACAAGATCAGCCCCGGCCTTCGCAAGGTAATCGATAACATAGGCTGGCTGATGGTGGATCGCGTTGTCCGCCTGGGAATGGGGCTGTTCGTTGGGGTATGGGTCGCCCGCTATCTGGGTCCCGTCCAGTTCGGCAGCTTGAACTTCGCGATTGCGTTCGTTGCCTTGTTCGGGACCGTGACCACATTTGGTCTGGAAGGGCTTGTGGTGCGGGAGGTGCTGCACAACGCCCAGCACACGCACGAGATCCTCGGCACAACCCTCGCGATCCGCAGCGGCGGCGGCCTGTTGGCGGTTGGGCTGTCGATTGCAACCCTTCGCCTCATTCAACCCCACGATAGGCAGGCGCTGCTGCTGGTCTCCATCCTGTCGTTGATGCTTGTCTTTCAGGCATTCGACACCATCGACTCTTTCTTTCAGTCGCAGGTGCAGTCGAAGATTACGGTCTGGGCCAAGAATTCCGCCTTTCTGGTTTTTGCTGCCGTGCGCGTATCGCTGATCTACGCCAAGGCACCCCTATGGACGTTCGCCGCTTCCTACGCTGGTGAAATCGCGTTGGGTGCTATTGGTCTGGTGATTGGCTACCGTCTCTCAGGCGGCAGAATATTCGCCTGGCGCAGCAGCAAAACAAGAGCGATCTACCTGCTCAAACAAAGCTGGCCGGTCATCTTCACCGGGATGGCCATCATGATCTTCATGCGTCTGGATATGGTCATGCTCAAGATGATGAAGGGAGACTATGCGGTCGGCCTATACTCCGCGGCCACCAGAATCTCGGAAGTCTGGTACTTCATTCCCATGGGCATCGTCTCCTCCGTCTCCCCCGCCATCATGCGAGTGAAGGACGATCCAGAACTTTTCTACAGCCGCCTGCGCAAACTATTCTCCCTGATGACCATGACCGCTTGCGTCATCGGCTCCATCGTGGCGCTCGCCTCCCACGCCATCGTCCGCATCCTATACTCGACCAGCTATAGCGGTGCGGCACCGGTGCTCGCAGTTCACGTCTGGGCCTCCGTCTTCGTCTTCCTCGGCGTCGCGCAATCGCCCTGGGACTTGTCCAAGAATCTGCTGACACTGTCGCTCTACCGTACCATTGCCGGCGCGATAATCAATGTCGCAATGAATCTTTATCTTATCCCCCGATACTCAGCTATGGGCGCGGCGATTGCCACCGTCGCCGCCTATGCGGTTTCCGCAGTGTTCGCGAATGCGTTCAGCGCGAAGACCCGGCCCATCTTTTTCATGCAGATGAGATCGTTTATCCCTACAAAGTTCTGGGGGATTACCGGATAGCACACCTATGCAATGCGCGCGAAAGTTCACTGGAATCGATGCCATTGCGGAGAATGGCTACATCTCCCGCAATGGGAAGATTGGATCTCCACGGGTCAAATGGATTCGCTGCTCGAACCGAGCTGTGTCAGCCTGAAAAGAACAGTGTTCATGGTTTTCGCGACGATGGAGTATTGCTGGCCGAATAGCAGTTGCGCCACAGGATCAGAGCTTGCCTGTTCCAGTGTCAAGGCGCCCAAACATTCCACGAGTATGAACTCTGGCGAATAGCGGCCCCAATCGTTTGACCGAAGCACATCATAGTCCAGGCCTTCCACGTCAACGGTTAGCATGTCGATCACAGTGCCGGCCGGGATGTGTTGGTCGAGTAGCTGCCATAGCGGCACCGTTAGGATTTTGACTTCTTCAATAATTGAATAAATTTCACTCACACGCTCCAAAGCCAAGTCCTTACTGAAGGTGTTCAGCGCGGGCTCATTAAATATGTAGTAAGTCAGCTCCTGGCGGGTAAAGGACACGGCGGCTTCGATATTGATGTCCCTGGGACGAATCTTCCTGAACAACGCCATGCTGCCAGGGTTCGCATCGATGTTGAGGCCCATCCATCCTCTGCGATAGAGCCGATAGGTGTTGGACAACCTCTTGGGATGATGAGCTCCAACATCGACATAGAATCCGGAGTGCCTGTGCACCAGGAAGCGATCCAGAAGCATGTCCTCACCCTCTTGAGAATATGACCCCTTCGCGTAAATGACAAACCATCTCTCGCGGACTTGGCTGAGTTGTCTCCAAACCGACTTCGGCAACAGCTTCTTAATCCACTTCTTCATGCTTCTCCCATGGCTCGCAAAATCAACATTTCGTATTGCAGCACGGCGGTTTCTCTCGGCTTTGCGCGAGTGGTCAGTTACGCTGGCGTGATCGCGCGACAGAATGAATTGCCGTGCATGTTGTATGATGGATGCGATCAAGCGGCCACCTTTATACCCTACTCGACGATGTGGAATCGTGTCTCATCTTCCAAAGCTCAACTGCGGCGATCCAAACAATGCCAGCAAAGGCTGAAATTAAGATGTAAACCAGAATGATGATCGACCTGTGAGGGGAAGACTTTCTCTCTGATACCTGCGGCTCATCAAGCACTTTGATGGTTGGGATTTCTTTCGCTTCCTCAACTTTGGCAAGTTCGTACTGTTTGGTTAGAATTTCATAGATTCCCTCTTGCATGGCCAATTGCCGGGAAAGATCGGAATATGTCACGCCTAGTATAGGCAGCTCGCGGATGGAAGGATACAACTGGTCGGATTTTTGATCGGCACCATCCACTTTCCCGCCTATACCACCCATCTTTCGCAATTGACTTTGCAGTTCGTCGATGCGCGCGCGGGCTTCGCGCACACGCACGTTGTCATCGCTATACATGGCCTTCAACCCAGACAACTCACTCTGAGCTGTAATCAGTTCGCCCTGTAACCTCGTAGCAGATTCAAATAAGGCTTGGCCTTGGCTTTGTGGATTCATGGTCGCGTTGCGACTCGAAAATTGACTCAATTCCACAGAACTGGCGTCCAGATCACTCTTGATGGTTTTTAGCCTTTGCTCCAGAAACTCTCGTTCACGGCGAGCCGAGGATGTGCTTAAACTGTTGACGAGTTTATCAAGTTCCTCGACGTATGATTCAGCAACATCTCGCGCCAGCTTTGGGTCGCGATCCGTCACGCTGATGTTGATAATTCCGCTTTTTTTGTCCTCATCGATTGCGGTCTTCGCAGTCAGTATCTTGCGGGCGTCCGTATAGAACTTGCAATGATAGACGCGCCGCAGATCAAAGTGATCGATAATGTCGTCCTGTGCGGTTTGACTGGAAAGAATACCGATAAAGGTCTCTCCGGGCGTTCTCGTGCTCATCAAGCCTCCCCCCAGGTTAGCTGTAGGTCCGGCCCCAGATAGCGCGGCGAGCATGGAGGTACTGGAAAGTGCCTGCTGATCGGGTGGCATCAATTGGGCCGTGGATGTGTATTGATTAGGAATCGACAATGCATAGCCGACGGCAAGTAACATACCGAGACCAGTTACCATGGCCAGCCAGCGTCGGCGTTGCCAGATGGCAGATGCCAACTCGGCAACCGGGATTTCCAAGTCAGATGTATTGTCGGCTACATCTTGATGCTGTTCATCTGCGGTACTCAATGTTTCGTCTCCAGTGGAACGAGGAAGGTAACTCAAGAGAGAGCCGGCAGGATCCGGGGCTTCATGAACTGCCTTGGTCGGGGGAATCTCATCCGTTTTTCTTCAACAGGTAAAGGGCAGTGCGATTGTCACGTTCTGAATAAAGTATTGATAGCCTTGGCGACTCATCAATATTTGCAGCTAACTTGTCTTCCGCATATCGCCGTGCATGAGAATACTCCGGATTTTCGTATGTTGCCCGATCGATTTGTGATCGGGTCATTAGAAGGTTCCGGCGATGGCGATGGGCAGGGCGGCTGCTGACATGATCTGCGCCATGCTTGCTATATTTTGCCAGATTTGCGAACCGCCGATAATCTTCTCGGGAACGAACACGGAATCGCCGGGCCGCAATCGGAGGTTCATTAAATTATTGCCAGTCCAGCTACTCCCGCGCGGAACTATTGACCCATCGGCACGCAGGACATAAATATCTTTTTTGTTGCCATATGGTGTCGCCCCGCCGGCCTTCCGCAAATACCAGTCGACATTCCTGCCCGGGACGTAGCTTATCGCTATTGGGTTATATACCTGTCCGCTAACCATCACGAAATTAGGCCGCTTTGGAATGACCAGCATATCTCCCGCACGCAATTCAATGTCCGCCGATGTATTTTCCCATTTGCTGATGTCCTCAGAGATATTGATCACCATCCGACCGCTTGCGGGCCGGCTGCGAAGCGTTGTGAGAATCTGTTGTCGCTGCTGCTGGAGTGACTGCTGCATATCAGTTGCTACCTGTGCGCTCATCGCACCTGGCCTAACATTGACTGGCGTGGTTTCAATTCTCAGAATCATCTGCTGGCGAGCCTGCTCGTCCAGTTCGCGAACCTGCACACGCTCCAGGACGGCGGCGGCCGGATACGCATCCACTCGGAAACCTCCCGCCCGCTTCAGCACCGAGCTCAAGCGCTCTCCCTGCTCAATCCCGTAGCTACCGGCGTGTTCGACCTCACCATTTATCGTCACCGAAGCGCCGATGTCCTGCCATCCGGCCAGCTGTCGAATGCTGACGACGTTGCCTGGCTTAAGCGCCACATCTGCATTCTTATCGCCATCCAGCGCCTTCTCCACTTCGACGATGCTATGGCTGACCAGCACCTTCTGGCCATTCTGAACGACATAGCTGGAAAGATCAGCTTCGTCCCGATAGGCGCTGCGCGTAAAGCCGCCTGCCATCCTCACCAGCGCGGCCACGGTCATCCCTTGAGACATTGGATAGCTGCCTGGTCGAAGCACATCCCCCTCAATTGAAACCCTGGGAGAATCGATCTCGTATCGGCTGAAGATGTGGATTAGATCGAACGGCTGAAGTGGGATAGCATCGTTCCCGATCAGCACATCCGGCAAACTAAAGCTGATGGTCTCTGGCCGGAAGTCCGGAGGCTGCAAACGAACTAGCTCCGCGTGGTCGGCCGGTTCCGGCATGATGTCCTGATATGACTTCAACAGATCGTTTATGGTCATGCCATCGCGGTAGGGGTACTTACCGGGACGATAGACATGTCCCTCAAGATAGACTGCTTGCTGGTTGTAGGGCAGAATCTGAGAGATTACGACGTCGTCCCCTCCCTGCACCTGGAAGCCGGCGATCTCCTTTTTTACCGCATCCGCGTCCCCCGGAAGCTGCAAATTCAACATGGTGCGTCGTTCGTGGGCTTCAATTCGCTGCACGTTGATTTGTTTCAAACTCGCTGTAGCAAGCACACCGCCGGCGAGATCGAGGACCTGGTTCAGCGTCGTCTCGCCGTTCAGCTCGTAGATCGCGGGGCGATGCACCATTCCTTCCACCGTGACCTGCGAACCTACCGGCGGTACCATAATGGTGTCGCCTGGCAGGAGACGGTCGGAGTTCGAGCGGACGCCATGGAGCAGGAAGTCATAGAGGTCGATCTCGCGGACCAGTTGTTTGCCGCGGTACTGTCGCAGGATGCGCAGCGACCCGCGGCTGGTTGGGCCGCCGGCGGCGTACAGGGCGTTTAGCGGCGTGGACAGCGAGCTGACATCGTAGGGGCCTGGCCGCTGCACGTCGCCCACCACATACACGCGAACGGTGCGCAGCCGGCCCAGGGAAATTTCGACATGCTCCCCCTGAAACTGCGTACTGAGGGACTTTTGAATGGCACTCTGCGCCTGGGCGATCGTAAGTCCGTCGAGCGTGATCGTGCCCGCCTCTGGAAGCGCGATCTGCCCCTGGCGGTCGATCGTCAGGCTTAGGCGATCGGAACGGCCACCCCACATATTCACGACAATGTTGTCCCCCGCCCCAAGAACGTAGTCGGGACCGACAGGAAGGTCCATCGGCAATTCGTTCGCATTCCCCGTACCGAGAATGAAAGCATCGCTACCGAAGCGCCGCAGCGTTCCTCCAGCAGATGGAATCTGCGTGTAAAGATCACGCAGCGAGATCAAGCCATAAGGATTGGGAAGCTGTACTTCCTGAGGTACATCCTCCGGTGACTCGACTCTGTTTTTTGCAGGAGTCACCGCGCGCGGGCCTGCGCCCTGAGCGCTACTACCTCGGGTGGGGCTTTGGGTATTTCCACCCTGCGCAGAGGGCGCTTGGGGGTTCCCGCTCTGAGCAGGCGCTTGGGTATTGTCACTCTGGGCGGTTCCTTGCGCATTCCCATTCGCCTGGGCGTCACTACTCTGGGCGGGCGCCTGGGCATTGTCGCCCTGAGCAGAGGAAGCCTGTCCGGTCGCCTGTCCACTGCTACCCGCCGCAGTTGCTTGACCGCCACTGCCCGAGCCGGAAGCTGTCCCACCAGCATTCTGAGCAGGCAGGGACTTACACAGTAGAGCAACAGCAACTGCGGTAACCAGCAGCAAACCGACCCGGCTGCGACGCCGTCTGGAGTCAGAACTCCCATGGTTATCAAGCACCACTTCGCTCATCCTTTGACCTTTTAACAACATGAATTAATTATCCCGCATCTGCGTAATGGCGAGATGCCAGACAACACACAAGGATCGCTCTCTGCGACTGCATCGTGCTCCGGCGCGAGGCCCCTGAAGCAACAATATTAATTGATTCGAGTTGCCGGCGTGAGGCGCACCGAGAGAACGCTCTTGACCTGCCCGGAAGGAACCTGAACTTTGACTGGTTCGGCATGGTTCGGTTGGGCCAACATGGCGGCCTTCAGCACCTTGGATCCGGGACTGTAGCTAGGAACCAGTTCTTTGAGCAGCAGCACGAGGCTGGTAATGTCCTGTTCTTCAATAATTCCCTGCAGGCGTTGTATTATTTCCTTGATTTGCTTTGCATCAAGATTGTGTTGGCCGACATAGCTCCTGATTTTTCTGTGCGACGTCGGAACCAGGTGCTCATTCTGCAGGTTCAACTCTTCAAACAACTTCTCCCCAGGGCGCACTCCGGTAAACTGAATCTTGATGTCCTGATCCGGTTGAAGCCCGGAGAGCAGAATGAGATTCCTGGCAAGATCGACGATCTTGACAGGTTCCCCCATATCGAGGACAAAGACCTCTCCGCCCTTACCGATCGAGAACGCTTGCAATACAAGCTGGGCCGCCTCTGGAATGGTCATAAAATAACGGCGCATCTCCGGGTGGGTGACAGTCACCGGTCCGCCAGCGGCAATCTGCTCCTTGAAGATTGGGACCACGCTTCCATTGCTCCCCAGCACGTTGCCGAAGCGCACTGAAACAAACTTAGTGCCATACTCCTTCTGGAATGCGCCGATCACCAACTCCGCCACGCGCTTTGTAGCGCCCATCATGCTGGTCGGCCGGACCGCCTTATCGGTGGAGATCATCACAAAATCTTCCACCCCGTGTTTTGCCGCAGCGCGGGCAACCTGCCAGGTGCCGAAGATATTGTTTTCGACAGCGGCAAAGACGTGCCGCTCCATCATTGGGACATGCTTGTAGGCTGCAGCATGATAGAGGATTGAAGGCTGATGGTGAAGCATGACCCGCTGTAGTGTGTCTGGCCGGGTAATGTCGCCGATCTCCGCGTGAAACTTCAGATCGGGGAAGTTTTTGCCCATCTCCCTGCCCAAGTGGAAGAGTGGGGTCTCCGCTTCATCGAAGCCGATGAGAGCTGCCGGGCGGAACCGGGCGATCTGACGGCAGAGCTCCGATCCGATCGAGCCCGCGGCGCCGGTCACCATCACAACCTTTCCCTCGATGCGCTCGCGAATGCTCTCCTGGTCCAGATGGACCGGCCTTCTGCCGAGGATGTCTTCGACGGCGACATCCCGGATCTGTTTACCCAACTCCGTGCCCTGAATGAGGTCTCCCAAACCCGGCACCATCTTGTACTCCGCTCCGGCATCAAGGGCCAGCTTCAAAATGCGCACCATCTGAGGCCCAGTCGCGGAGGGGACCGCTATCAGCACTCTCTTGATGGCATACGTTCGCACCGTTTCTGCGAGGGTTTCTCCGGTTCCGAGCACCGGTTTCCCCTGCAAGATCGAGTGAGCCATCAACGGATCGTCATCGATGAAACCCACAACATCGCACATCAGAGACTGATTCTGACGAAACTCCCGCAGCAATGCCTGCCCTGATATACCGGCGCCATAGATCAGCGTCCTCGTCTGCACCCCTTCCGTACCGTTCGCCCTAAGGGAGGTGTAAACCATGCGAACGGTCAGCCTTGCCACCATGGTCAACAAGCAGCAGAGCAGCCAATCGAGAATATACACAGAGCGCGGCATTCCCCAAGGTCCGAGCAGAACGTACAGAGCCACTCCGCCCAGAACTGATCCCACCGAGTTCGCGACCACAACCCGCACGGCATCGTAGGTTGATGTATACCGCCAATTCCCACGATTCAGCTTGCCAGCGACGAAGGCCACCGACTTTGCGACAACCCAGATGCCGAGCGCCACCTCCATCGAGTGGAAATACTGCGCAGGCACCGCGCCGTCAAATCGCAGCTCGAAAGCGAAAAACCCGGAAAGGACAAATGCAGCCAAGTCCAGAAGATTAGCAAGAACACGATGCCGTATAAGCTCCGCATTAAAGCGTCGCGCGGAAAGCGGTATGGAGGACATTGGTTTCTCCTGTTCTCGTATCGTATACCTACTGCCGCTTCTCATCACTATGAATTGTTGTTAATACAAGCATTAACCCGCTGCGCGGCAGGAGTTTACGGGAAGGGAGTTAATGCTGATTGGAATCCAGTAACTCAAGATCCTCGCCGTCAACTTCCACGGCAAAACTTTGCATGATGCTATCCAGCGTGAGAACGACGCGGTAGCTGTACTTCATTCGCTGCACAACCCCCTCCATCCCGGCAAAGGCACCGGACCGAATGCGTGCCCTCTGCCCCACCTTCAGAAGAGGGTGGGGTTGGGCGTTGCGCTCAGAAAGGCCGGCTCGAAGCGCAGCAATCTCGGATGCCGGCAACGATGCGGGTTCGCCCCCCGTGCCGCCTACAATTGCCAACACCCCCGGCACTTCCAGCACTCGAACACGCTGCGCCCGCTGGATGCAAACAAAGATGTAACCGGTAAACAGCGGAAGATCCAGGGTGACCCTCGACCCGTCGCTCCACTTGCGCTGGGTGCGGTAGAGGGGCAGATAATGCTCAATCTCCCTCATCTCCAGGTGCTGGCCCACTCGCTTTTCATGGCGCGGAGTCGTGTAGGCTGCAAACCATTTCGGAGCACAGGGCGCAGGCGCGCAGAACCCATCCGTGAAGGAGTCCAGGGTGCGACTGCTCGCTAGATCGATGCCCTGATGCCATGTTTCAGACAAAGCTTCGCTATCCTCACTTGGGTGAGACGTTTTCCACACCGTCCTCCGGATGCAAGGATACTACAAACGGAAGCCGCGGGCCCATGATGTAGGGAGGCATCTTCATACTCCACTCACATCCGACGTGGATGCAGATTAGGTGTTGCGAAAACTATAGCACATGGCCGTCACAGGACAGCGTTGACATCCTCGCAATCAGTAGGCAATTTTGAGCATCCAAGGGCTACTGGTATCCCCTTCATCCGCAACCACACAGACCCCCGCAATGCAGTACAACACCATGAGTTCCGTGTACCATAGTCGAGGAGCGGCTGCGGCATTCGAAAATGCGCCGGCAGTCGTCAGTCTCATCCTGTGCAAGACCGACACGAGCAGGGCGGAACGCCTAGTCGAGGCACCGTGCGGAAGACGCAAAGGAGATGGAAGTTTGAAGAAAGCCCTGATCACAGGAGTTACCGGGCAGGACGGGGCATACCTCGCCGCCTTTCTGCTTGCCAAAGGTTATGAGGTCCACGGCATCAAGCGCCGCGCGTCCATGTTCAACACCGCGCGCATCGACAACATCTACGAGGATCCACACCTGCCCTCGCGCCACTTCTTTCTTCACTACGGCGACATGACCGACTCCTCCTCGCTCATCCACATCGTCGAAAAAGTGCACCCGGACGAGATATACAATCTGGCCGCGCAGTCACACGTCCGAGTCTCGTTTGAGGAGCCGGAGTACACCGCCGACTCCGACGCACTCGGCGTGCTCCGCCTGCTGGAAGCGATCCGTATCCTCGGCCTGGAGAAGAAGACGAAGTTCTATCAGGCCAGCACCTCCGAGCTTTACGGCCTGGTGCAGGAGACGCCGCAGAAGGAGACCACTCCCTTCTATCCGCGCTCGCCGTATGCGGTTGCCAAACTCTACGGCTACTGGATCGTCGTCAACTATCGCGAAGCCTACGGTATATACGCCTGCAACGGAATCCTCTTCAACCACGAGTCGCCCATGCGCGGCGAGACCTTCGTCACTCGCAAGATCACCCGTGGCCTCGCCCGCATCAAGACCGGCCTACAGGCTGAGCTCTTCCTCGGCAACCTCGACGCCAAACGCGACTGGGGACACGCTCGCGACTACATCGAGATGCAGTGGCTCATGCTGCAGCAGGAGAAGCCGCAGGACTATGTCATCGCGACCGGCCAGCAGTACAGCGTGCGTGAGTTTGTCCAGCGTTGTGCCAAACTGCTCGACCTCGACCTCACCTGGCAGGGCTCCGGCGTCGAAGAAAAAGCCATTGACAAGGCCGGCAACGTCGTTGTCGCGGTAGACCCGCGCTACTTCCGGCCCACCGAGGTTGAAGCCCTACTCGGCGACGCAAGCAAGGCACAGCGCGAGCTCGGCTGGACTCCGCGCACCAGCTTCGACGAGCTCGTCCGCGAGATGGTCGAGTCCGACCTCAGGGCCGCCCAGCGTGATGCCCTCGTCCTGCGCCACGGCTTCGACGCATACAACGTACACGAGACATAACCCATGCCAGATACATCTACTCAAACAGATTCCGCGCATACTGCCTTTATGCATCCCGACAGCCGCATCTACATTGCGGGCCACCGCGGCCTGGTCGGCTCCGCCATCCACCGCGAACTCCTGCGCCAGGGCTACCGCAACATCCTCACGCGTACGCATGAAGAACTTGACCTGCTCGACAAGCTCGCCGTCGACTCGTTCTTTTCCGCCGAAAGGCCAGACTTCGTCTTCCTTGCAGCAGCCAGGGTCGGCGGCATCCTCGCCAATAGCACCTATCCCGCAGACTTTATCCGCGACAACCTTATCCTCCAGACCAACGTCATCGAGGCCAGCCGTAACGCCGGTATCAAGCGCCTGCTCTTCCTCGGCTCCTCCTGCATCTACCCCAGGCTCTGTCCCCAGCCGATCAAGGAGGAGTACCTGCTCACCGGGCCGCTCGAACCCACCAACCGGCCCTATGCGCTGGCCAAGATCGCCGGCATTGAGATGTGCTGGAGCTACAACCGCCAGTACGGCACCCGCTACCTCGCCGTCATGCCCACCAACCTCTACGGCCCTGGCGACAACTTCGACCTCGTCAACTCGCATGTCCTGCCCGCGCTCATCCGCAAGACGGTCGAGGCCAAGGCCTCCGGCGCGAAGCAGGTCGTCGTCTGGGGAACCGGAACCCCGCGCCGAGAGTTTCTCTACTCCGACGACCTCGGTCAGGCATGCTGCTTCCTGATGAACCTCGACGACGCCTGCTTCGGCGCGCTACTCAACGAAGACACGCCGCCGCTGATCAACATCGGCACCGGCGAGGATGTCACCATCCGCGAGTTGGCTGAGACCGTAGCCCGCGTCATCGACTTCGACGGTGCCCTCGTCTTCGACGCCACCAAGCCCGACGGTACACCGCAAAAGTTGCTGGACGTCAGCCTCCTGCACTCGCTCGGCTGGTGTCATACCACTGACCTCGAACAGGGCATCAAACGCACATGGGAAGCGGTACGCAATCAGCTGACCTAACTTGATTCCTTGCCTTATTAAAGTCTTGAGCTTGCCAGACCCTCGCAGCGAGTAATCGTGTCGGCGACCTGCGCACTCAGCGAAAGACTCCGACCTGTCAAACGCTTTGCAGATTTTGTTTACCCGGCAACCTCTGCGGCAGAGATCGAAGCCCGATTCCGCGCTTTTGTAGACTTGATAGCAAATGCATCTTGAGGCGCGGGTAATGGTAAGAGCGTTGCTCCAGGCAAGCAGCGCTGATGCTTGGTAACGTCAATGGAACGGGCAAAGAGAGAGAATTCCGGGGATACTTCTGGGGATACTTTGTTCCGGAATTCAGTGCGGTTCAGTGCCAGGCAGTGCGTGAGCAAGCACTCTTTCAAGTTAAACATTACAGTCGGCTTATGCTGTTTGACGCAGCCCGGTGCAACCCCGTGCAATTTTGGGAAAAACGGGCTTAAAATCCGCAGACCCGCAAGGGTTGTGGGGGTTCAAATCCCCCTCCGGGCACCAAGTAAACTACTTTATATCAATAATATATTGGACGATTCGTGCTTGGAAGACAGATGGCTGTAGCGCGCTGCCATGGCAATGCTCTTGTGGCCTGCGGCAACCTGGATGTCCTTTGTTTAGAGCAGGCCACGACAACTGTCTAACCGCTCCA
>Ga0255354_1000247_pt1 | contig 34012 bp, 19 predicted proteins | sample HBST50metaG_FD_189942 | JGI IMG/M metagenome (GOLD analysis project Ga0255354, IMG submission 189942) | Peat soil microbial communities from Stordalen Mire, Sweden - H.B.S.T50 | ecosystem: Environmental > Terrestrial > Soil > Wetlands > Peat | place: Sweden: Norrbotten County, Stordalen Mire...
CTTTGGCGATCTTCCAGGTCTGCCAGTTGGAGACGCCGATGTAGCGGACTTTGCCGGAGCGGACTAGAGTGTCGAGAGCATTGAGGGTCTCTTCGATGGGGGTGATGATGTCGTTGCCGTGGATCTGTTACAGGTCGATGTGGTCGGTCTGAAGGCGCTTGAGGCTGGCGTCAACGGCGTCCATGATGTGGCCGCGGGATGCGCCTACGTCGTTTCGGCCGGGGCCTACGCGGCCGTAAACCTTGGTGGCGATGACGACGTCTTTGCGGGCAATGTTAAGGTTTTTGAAGGACTGGCCGAGAGCAGTTTCGGAGCGGCCTTCGGAATAGACATCGGCGGTATCGAAGAAGTTGATGCCAGCGTCGAAGGAGGTCTTTATGAGCTCGTCAGAGCCTGCCTGCCCTACGTTGCCGATGGACTTCCAGATGGCGCCGTTTTCGGAGAGGGCTGTCTCATTGTCTCCGGCGATGGTCATGGTGCCAAAGCAGAGTGTGGATACAAGGAGGCCTGTGTTGCCAAGTGTTTTGTATTCCATTGGTATGTCCTTAGGCCGATAGATCGACGGTAATTAGACGGATGGCGCTCGATGGCAGACTCAGAAGTTTCGGATGCGTAGCCGTTTCCGCGTGTGCTCCATTTGTGCTCCATTCGCATCATGAAGAAAACCGTATAGCGCAATTCCCGTAATTTCTATTGCCAAAACGAGATGCCGGGAAACGCTATGTTCCCTGTTTTCAATTGAGCGCCGTATTCCCAAGCTGAATATCGCCGGTTCGATCCCGGTCTCCCGCTCCATAAAATCAACAACTTACGAAGAGGCTAGAAACCTCTGCACCATTTCTACTCCGCTCATTTTTAGGTCCACCCTAGCTTATTGAAAAAAGGCTATTTAATCACTTATCTGCTAACACTGTTTAGCGACAATGACGGCCCTTGGCATAACGATCGAGGAATTATGAATCCCCCCCATCCCGGAGCGAATGAATGCCAGCGCAGTAGGAACGGTGGATTGTTCTCATTGTTTTTGACTTCTTGTCGCATTGCTGGTGGTGGGAGAGGCTCAGGCGCACAATCTCGACTCGAATCTCCCGGCCTATCGAACGTCGAGCAACCTGCGCAGCCGTCGCCGTTTGGCGGCATCTATCCACCCCGGACTGCGCAAATCATGCTCGACGAGTGCTTATGGTCTGAAGTCGCCAGTTAGATCTGAGGCGAGCTTCCGGGTGGATCCGGGAACTATTACTTGGGCGTCAGGAACTCGGCTATGACTCCCTTGAACTTCTCCGGTTGTTCAGTTGGCATGCCTCCTGATGCTCCTCTGGCATTTATGAAATCGCCGCTAAACTCCTGGGGGCCCTCCGCCACCCGGGGGCGCTCCTCCTCCGCCATCCGGCGGCGGCCCGCCTTCCCCGTCCGGCGGTGGTGGCGGCATGTCGTCGCTCTCTTGCCGCGCCGATGCCTTCTGACGCTTCTTTTCCCAAGCCGCAAACTTGGTCTTCTGATCGTCGGTCAAGGTCTCGGCGATTTTGGCGTTGGAATCTTCGCGAATCGCCTTCGCCGCGGCGCGCAACTTCAGCATCGCTTCCCAGTCGGGCCGCTGATCGTCGCTGGTAGTGGTGTCCGTTGAGGTCTTATCGGTCTTTGCTGCCGGCTTGGACTGGCTGAACAGCGCCTCGATCTGCTGGTGCTGATCCGTCAGGATCGCTTTCACCTGGGTCTGCTGGGCCGTCGTCAGGGTCAGCAATTGGGTCAGTTGCTTCAACTCCCGCTCTACGCTAGGGCCGTGACTCCGCGCTTGCTGCATATCGCCCGGCGGTGGCCCATCGGGAGGAGGTCCGCCCGATCCATCTGGCTGCGCCTGCAGCACACAGCAACTTGCTGCCAGAACGCAGGCCACCCACAACGCTCGCCGTGCAGGTAAATGCCCATAGGTAATCTTATTCATGATTTGATGTTCCTCTCCAATGCTGACAAACTGTACGGAACCCTGCTACTTTTCAAAGATTTGAGCGAAGTTCGTGTTCCCCCGCGTCAAATCTGTCGCAACCCAAACTCGCTGTCCATATCCGAGCCGCATCGCCAGCGAAGATGTTCATATAGCTAGACGCAGCACTGCACTGTTGCGTTGACGTATCGTGCGATTTGTTTTTGCAGATCGAGTGTTAACTGGCAGCCGCGCATGTCGAATGGGTGAAGATAGATGCAAGTTCGCACAGATCCAGCTACCGATCCGAGTCGGCAGCGTCGGTTGATCTGATGGCAATTGATTTGCCCTATTTTGCTGATGAACCAGCAGACCGTACGGGTTCGGCTCCTGCTTGGGGTGCAGACGTATCTAAGGGCACATGCGTGGTGTAGCTCTTCTTCAATTGCACATCGGACGGCAGTTGTGAGCTGTCCCATCCGCCGCCGAGCGCCTGTATCAGTTGGACGCTCGCGGTAATCCGGTTGACGCGCAGCGTAATGGCTGTCTGCCGGTCAGTGAGCAGGGTGTTCTGCGCGGTCAACACGTTCAAGTAAGTGTCGAGGCCGGTTTCATAACGGCTGTTCGCGATGTTGTAGTAGCGCTGAGCCGACGCGATGGCATCGTCCTGCTGACGGATTTGTGTACTGAGAATGCGCACGGCGACCAGGTAATCCTCAACTTCCTTGAATGCGTTCAGAACCGTCTGCCGATAATTCGCTACATCGCCGTTGTACTGCGCGCGGTACTGCACCAGCGTGGCCTTGCTCTTGCCGCCGTCGAAGACCGTCTCGCTGAACGAAGGACCCAGGGACCAGTAATAGTTGCTCCAGTTATACAAATTGGACCACGTGGGACTCTCCGTCCCGCCAGCGGCGGAAATGGACAGCGTTGGAAAATACGCGGCTTTGCCAATTCCGATGAGCGCGTTGGCTTGGGCAATGGTGCGCTCCGATGCCGCAATGTCCGGTCGGCGCTCCAGCAGTTGTGAGGGAAGGCCAACCGGGATAGTGGGAGCATCGACGGTAAGCGCACGCTCGGGCAGAGAGAACTGGCTGGCCGGCTTGCCAATCAACAAAGCGATTGCATGCTCGTATTGCGCACGCGTGTTGGCCAGCGCAGTGGCCGAGGCTTCAGCCGATTTCAGATTAGCCTCCGCGCTGGCCACGTCTTCATCGGATACCAGACCGGTTTCCTGCCGCGCCTGCGTCAGTTCCAGAGTCTCCCGATAGTTGGCTACGGTCTTGTTGTACAACTCGATCAGCGCATCTTGTCCGCGCAGCTCAAAGTAATACTCCGCGAGCGATGCCTGTTCGCTCAGCCGTTCATTCTCAAGATCGGCCGCGCTCACCTGTGCGGCAGCCGAGTACTCTTTGACCGAATTGCGAATGCGCCCGAACAGATCCGGCTGCCATGAAACGCTCAACGGCAATTGGAATGTATTCGCAGTCGTCGCAATGGACTCAGCAACGGTAGTAGATTGCAGCGGTGGAGTACGAGAGCGGGTACCAGAGATTCCTACGCTCACCGTGGGCCAGTAACTGGCGCGGGTCTGCGCGACCTGCGAACGCGCTGCCACGAAGTTATTAAAATACTGAGCGATATTCTGATTGTCGATATTCAACTGTTCTTCCAGATGATTCAACTCTGGCTCCTTGAATACCTCCCACCATTTTCCATGCAGCATTGCGTCTTGCGGATCGGCGGGCTTCCAGTCCTTGCTCAGGCTCGCTTCCTTGTAGGCGTCTGGCGCCAGCACTTGCGGCTTCTGATAGGTCGGACCGAAGTTGCAACCGGCAACAAGTAACGACGCAGCAGTAGCCATGGCCAGTCCGCAGACCCGCAAACGACTCTTCCCATCCAGTAGCATTGCTGGTGCCCCATTCATGATGCTCATATTGCCTCCGTTGCGGGCTCGGCATTGCGGCCGATCAAGCGATTCATACTCAGACGCAGCCGGTCGAGAAATAGATATATAACCGGCGTGGTGTAAAGGGTTAGTACCTGACTCACAGCTAATCCACCGATGATGGTCAAGCCCAGCGGCCTGCGAATCTCCGAACCGATGCCGTGCCCCAGCGCCAGTGGAAGCGCGCCCGCCATGGCCGCCATCGAGGTCAGCAGGATGGGACGGAAGCGGAGCATGCACGCCTCGAAGATTGCGTCATCGGTCGAGAGCTTGCGCTCGCGCTCTGCCTGCAAAGCAAAGTCGATCATCATGATGGCGTTCTTCTGCACCAGGCCAATCAGCAGCACAATGCCGATGATGGTGATGATGTTCAGATCCTGACCGCAGAGCAGTAAGGTCAGCACTGCGCCCAAACTGGCCGAAGGCAGCGTGGAGAGAATGGTGATGGGGTGGATCACGCTTTCGTACAGAATGCCGAGCACGATGTAAACCGAGAGAATCGCGGTCAGAATCAAGATGGGTTCGTTGGCCAGCGCCTCGCGATAGGCCGACATGGTTCCGGCAAACACACCGTGAACGCTGCCCGGCATGCCCAGCCGCGACTCCGTAGCCTGAATGCTTGCCGTGGCCTGGCTCAGCGAGACCCCCGGCGACAAGTTGAACGACAGCGTACTCGACGGGAACTGGCCAGTATGATTCACCGCCAGGGGCGCGGTTCTTGTCTGGTAAGTCATCACCGCAGCCAACGGTACCGCGCCCGATGAGTTCTGGAGATAAGTGTTGCGCAACGCATCCGGTCCTTGAGAAAACTTTGGATCGGCCTCCAGCACTACATAATATTGATTGAGCGATTTGAACAAAGTCAGCGCCTGCGACTGCCCGAAGTTGTCGTAGAGTTCGGTGTTCATCGCGTCGGGCGTCAGGCCCAGCCGTGCAGCGCTATCGCGGTCATAGGTGATATGCGTTTCCAGTCCGCCGGCTTGCATGTCGGAGTTGACGTCTGTGACCATGGCATTCTTCTTCAACTCTGCAGTCAATTTCGGAACCCAGGTGCGCAGGCCATCCACAGTGTCGGACTGCAGCGTGTATTGGTACTGCGTGTTGCTCTGCCTTCCGCCGATGTGCAAATCCTGCGCTGCCATCATGAAGGTCTGCGCCGTGGTCACCTGCCCCAACTTGGGACGCAGACGGTCGACAATCGCCATGGCGCTCACCTTGCGTTCGCTCAGCGGCTTGAGTGAGATATAGACAAAGCCTGAGTTGGAGCCGCCAGGGCCGCCGCCGCCAGTGAAGGCAATCACATTATCCACGCCGGGATCTGACTTGATGATGCCCGCAATCTGCCTAACCGAAGCCTCCATTGGGGCAAAGGATCCATCCTGCGGGCCTTGAATTCCGCCCATGATCGCGCCTGTATCCTGCGACGGGAAAAAGCCCTTGGGTAGCTGAAACAGAATGACGACGTTGAGCACGATGGTCAGAACAAAGACACAAAATACAATCCAGGAATGACGCAGTACGATGCGCAGCGAACTGCGATAGAGATTGATCAACCCATGCATGAACTTGTCGCTCAACAGGAAGAGAACGCCGTGTGCCTGCGTCTGCTCTGAACGAAGCAGGCGCGAGCATAATACCGGCGTCGTGGTCAGGGCCAGCACCATGGAAATGAGGATAGTAACAGATAGAGTGACCGCAAATTCGCGAAACAAACGGCCCACCTGCCCGCCCATCATCAGGATGGGAATGAAGACGGCGATGAGTGAAAGTCCGATGGAAACAATGGTGAAGCCGATATCCTTCGCGCCCCTGTAGGCAGCGCGCATCGGATCGAGTCCGCCTTCGATCAGGCGGGTAATGTTTTCCATCACGACGATCGTGTCGTCGGTGACGAACCCGGTGGAGATGGTGATCGCCATCAGCGATAGATTGTCCAGGCTGTAGCCCAGAAAATACATCGCGGCGAAAGTTCCAATCAACGATACGGGAACCGAAATCGCCGGAATGAGGATGGCTCGTCCGCTGCGCAAAAACAGGAAGACGACAAAGATAACCAATACGACCGAGATGATCAGCGTGCGCTCGACATCGTGCAGCGAGGCGCGGATCGTCGTGGTCGAATCCAGATCCAGAGTCAGCTTCATGCCCTTGGGCAGCGTGCTGCGAATCATGGGTAATTGCGCCTTGATTGCATCCACCGTATCGATGACGTTGGCGCCCGGCTGCTTGAAGATAATCATATTCACTGCGGGTTTGGTGTTAAGAAATCCCGCCGCGCGCAGGCTCTGCACCGAGTCAACGACCTGCGCCACGTCCTGCAGCCGCACTGGCGCACCGTTGTGATATCCCACGACGAGTGGCTTGTAGTCCGCTGCTTTCAGTATTTGGTCATTGCCGGTAATCGCAATCGTCTGTCCGGCCACGTCCAAGTGCCCTTTGGGCTTGTCCATGCTTTGCGACTTCAGAAAAGTTGCCAAGCTTGTCATGCTCAAGCCGTAACTCTGCAGGGCCAGCGGATTCGCTTCGATACGCACGGCGGGCAGAGAACTGCCGCCTACGTTGACTTCTCCAACGCCTGAAATCTGCGCCAGCCGTTGTGATAAAACCGTCGTTGCCTGATCGTAAAGCGTTCCGGGATCGTGCAGATCCGAGGAGAGCGACAGGCCGCAAATCGGCGCGTCGGCCTCGTTCATCTTGCGATACTGCGGGTTGCCGGGGAGATTGGCCGGCAAGTAACTGCGCGCCGCGCTGATGGCCGCCTGCACGTCGCGCGCCGCCGTATCGATGTTCTTGTTCAGATCGAATTGCAGCGAAACGTGAGTCGATCCAGTCGAACTATCCGACGTCATCTCTGTGACGCCGGCGATGTGCCCCAGTTGACGTTCCAGCGGAGTAGCAACTGACGAGGCCATGGTCTCAGGACTCGCGCCGGGCAAGCTCGCCTCCACAAAAATGGTGGGAGAGTCCACCTGCGGCAGTGGCGCGACTGGCAGCACAAAGAAGGCAATGGCGCCACCGATAGCTACGGCAGCGGTCAGCAGCGTGGTGGCCACCGGGCGGCTGAGGAATGGAGCCGAGATATTCATGACAGCTCCTCGGCCGGTTCCTCACCGAGAGGAGTGATGGACTCTTCACTCCGTCCGTGACGGAAGCGCTGCGCTAGGCGATCGAAGAAAATGTAGATCACCGGAGTGGTGTAGAAGGTGAGTATCTGGCTCAGGATCAGTCCGCCGATCATCACGATACCCAACGGCCTGCGCAGTTCCGAGCCAATGCCTCCCATAAAGGCTAGTGGAATCGCGGCCAGCAGCGCGGCCATGGTGGTCATCAAGATAGGACGGAAGCGCAGCAGGCAAGCCTGATAGATGGCCTCTTCCGCAGTTAGATGTTTGCTGCGCTCAGCATCCAGCGCGAAGTCGATCATCATGATGCCGTTCTTTTTTACAATGCCAATTAACAGCACAATGCCGATCAGTCCGACAACGCCCAAGTCGTATCCGAAGAATTGCAGTGCGAGCAACGCGCCCACGCCCGCCGACGGCAAAGTGGAAAGAATCGTGATGGGGTGAATGAAGCTCTCGTACAAAACTCCCAACACGATGTAGACCGTGACCAGTGCCGCCAGCACCAGTAGTCCCTCGTTGGACAGCGAGTTCTTGAAGGACGCCGCGGTTCCTTGGAAGCTAGTTTGCACACTCACCGGCATGCCGAGTTCCGTGCGTGCCTTCTCGATGGCTTTGATAGCTGCGCCCAGCGAAGAGCCCGGCGCAACGTTGAACGAGATGGTCACCACCGGGAATTGCCCCTGATGGTTGATGGTGAGCGGTGCGCCCATCATCTTCAACTGCGCGACCGCGGCAATTGGTACAGCACCATTGGCAGCGCTTGTTGAACTCGTAGAGCTGGAGGTGCTGCTGCTCGAACTCAGAACCGAAGCACTGCTGCTCGCAGAATTCGAAAGCACAGAGCTAGCTGATGTTATTCCCTGGCTGCTTGTACTACCTGAAGACAGCGTGGATGCCGCTGCGGAACCCACTCCCGACGTGGATGAGACGTCATACTGCGAAGTGCTGGTACTCGTAGAGGATGTGCTGGGCAGATAGATATGGTTCAACTGATTGGGTTGCTTCTGAAACTCGGGATCGGCTTCAAGAATCACATGGTATTGGTTAGTCTGCGTATAGAGCGTCGTCACCTGGCGCTGTCCGAAGGCGTCATAAAGCATGTTATCAATCTGCGTCGGCGTAATGCTGAGCCGCGATGCGGTGACGCGATCGATGTTCAAGTCTGCAGCCAGCCCGTGCGGCTGCTGATCGGTAGCCACGTCCGTCAGTTCCGGCAGCGTGTTGAGCTTGGCCACCAGTTTCGTCGTCCACGCATCCACGTTTGCCTGGTCGGGATCTTCAATCGTGTACTGGTACTGCGTGCGGCTGACGCGGTTCTCCACGGTAAGGTCCTGCACCGGCTGCAAGTAAAGCTTGATGCCGGAGATCTGATCCAGTTTCGGCTTCAGACGATTGATGATCTCCGTAGCGCTGATGCCGCGTTCTTCCAGCGGCTTTAGGTTGATCTGCATGCGCCCGCTGTTCAACGTTGTGTTCACGCCGTCGATGCCGATGAACGAAGACAAACTCGACACCGCTGGATCGGCAAGGATCACGTGTGCCAGCGCCCGCTGCCGCTCTTGCATGGCATCGAACGATGTGCTTTCAGGCGCTTGCGAAACCGCCTGGATCACGCCCGTATCCTGCACCGGGAAAAATCCCTTGGGAATGATGACGTAGAGCACGACAGTCAGCACCAGTGTACTCACAGCGAGAATCAGAACGGCTGTCTGATGGCGTAGCACCCAGCGCAGAGTGCGCCCATAGAAGGCGATCATGCGATGGAACACGTCGTCGGACCAACGCTGCAACCGCCCTTGTTTTTCAGGCGGTGTGTAGCGCAACAACCGCGCTGCCATCATCGGCGTAAGCGTCAGCGAAACCACTGCGGAGATGATGATGGTGACAGCCAGCGTAACCGCGAACTCGCGGAACAGACGACCGGTAATGTCGCCCATCAGCAGCAGCGGAATCAGCACCGCGACCAGCGAAACCGTCAGCGACACGATGGTGAATCCGATCTGCTCTGCGCCCTTCAGCGCAGCTTCAAGCGGCGCCATTCCCTCTTCGAGATAGCGGTTGATGTTCTCAATCATCACAATGGCGTCGTCCACCACAAAGCCGGTGGAGATAGTCAGCGCCATCAGAGTGAGATTGTTCAGGCTATAGCCCAGCGCGTACATCGTCGCAAAGGTGCCGACGATAGAAAGCGGCACCGCCACCGCGGGAATGATGGTGGCGCGAAAGCTGCGCAGGAAAACATAGATGACCAAGACCACCAGAAAGATGGTCAGGATCAGCTCGAATCGCACATCTGCGACCGACGCGCGGATGGTCGTGGTCATGTCGGTCAACACATGGACCTGGACCGCAGCGGGAAGGCTCGACTGCAGAGAGGGCAACAGCTTTTTGACGCCATCAACTACCTGAATCGTATTCGCGCCTGATTGCCGCTGCACATTCAGGATCACCGCGGGCGTGTCGTTCATCCACGCGGCCAGTTTGTCGTTCTCAACTCCGTTGACCACCTTGGCCACGTCAGATAGTTTGACTGGCGCACCGTCACGATAGGCCACGATGACGTGCTTGTAGTCGTCGCCGGAAGTGAGCTGATCGTTGGCCGTGATGGTGTAAGCCTGCTTCGGTCCGTCGAACGATCCCTTCGCCGTATTCACGCTGGTGCTGGAGATGGCAGTGCGCACATCCTCAAGCGAGAGTCCGTATGAAGATAGCGCCAGCGGGTTGGCCTGAATCCGAATCGCTGGCTTTTGTCCGCCGCTGATGGTGACCAAACCGACGCCGGAGAGTTGCGAAATCTTGGGCCCCAGCCGCGAGTCGGCCAGATCTTCAAGCTTCGACAGCGAGAGCGACTTCGACGTGAGCGCCAACGTCAGCACAGGCGCGTCGGCTGGATTGGTCTTGCTGTAAACCGGCGGCGTGGGAAGGTCGGTGGGCAAATATGTATTTGCAGAGTTGATGGCCGCCTGCACCTCCTGCTCCGCCACATCGATGTTCGAGCTCAAGGTGAACTGCAGCACGATCACCGATGCACCGCCGGAACTGGTCGAGGTCATCTGCGACAGCCCTTGCATCTGCCCAAACTGCCGCTCCAGCGGCGCTGTTACCGTAGACGACATCACATCGGCGCTGGCCCCTGGATACAGGGTCTTCACCTGAATCGTCGGGTAACTCACCTCGGGCAGAGCCGAGACCGCCAACTGCGAATAGGCAACTAATCCAACCAGCAGAATGGCTGCCATGAGGAGCGCGGTCGCTACAGGACGCAGAATGAAAATGCGCGACGGATTGACGGCCTTGGCGGTCACGGCCTGGGTCCCCCCATCTCGGCTTCGCTCGGCTGTCCTGTTAGCACTTTTGCACCTTCAGACAAACGGTCGATATTGCTGGTCACAATCTTGTCACCGACCGAGATGCCACCCACCGCGGTCTCTTGATCGTTTGAAATCCCAATCTGAATATTGCGCACATGCACAGTTCCGTCCGCCTGCAGAACCCACACGAATGCCTGCTGCGAGTTGTACTGAATCGCGGAGGTTGGCACCAGCGTTGCATCGTTCATGGTCTTCACCCACAGCCGTGTATTCACGAACTGATTGGGAAAAAGCGCACCCGATGTGTTGTTAAACTCAGCGCGAAACTTCACCGTTCCAGTGGTGGTATCAATGGCGTTGTCCAGCGTTAGCAGCTTGCCGGTGGCGAGCACATTCTTCTGCATGCGGTCATACGCGTCCACGCGCAGTGTGCGTCCCTTGCCCAATTCCTGCTGCACCACGGGCACTTCGTCCTGCGCCACGGTGAACACCACCGTGGTGGGATTCTGCTGTGTGATCACCACCAGCGTGCTTGAACTGCTCGCCGAAACCACGTTGCCCGTATCCACCAAACGCAGTCCGAGACGTCCGGCGATAGGCGCTGTGATGTGGCAGTAGCTGAGCTGAACGCGGTCATAGGCAATGGTTCCCTGGTCGCTCTTGACCGTGCCCTCGTACTGATGCACGATCTGCTCCTGGTCATCCACAGTTTGCTTGGCAATGGCGTTGCGCTTCTGGGCATCCTGATAGCGGTTTAGATCGATGCGCGCCTGCGCCAGTACAGCCTGATCGTGATCGAGCTGTCCCTGTGCCTGCATCAGTTGCGCTTGATAGGGACGCGGATCGATGTCAACCAAAGGCTGTCCCTGCGCCACGGTCTGGCCTTCCCGGAAGTAGATTTTTGCGATGCGCCCGCTTACCTGGCTGAAAACCGAGACGGTCCGCTCCGGGGTGACGGTGCCCAGCGAATCCACGAACACGTCGATGGAGCCCTTGTGCGCAGCGGCGGTCGACACGTGGGTGGGCGGCATCATCATGCCCGCCCCAGGGCCTGCAGCCGGTGCGCCGCGGAGCAACTTCCATCCGGCCGCGCCCAGCACGATGAGCGCAAGCGCCAGCAGCAGCCAGCGCGCAAACGAATTCCGCTTCCGTGGCGGCTCTACCGGGTTCTCCGCAGCTTGGGTATTCCTCTGTTCAGCGTCCATGGTCTTTGATCGGGTCCTTCCCCGCCCCTTCTTAGAAAACAGCATTTCGGCATCGCGCCCGGTCACGATTTGTAACGATATGTAACCGGCTCAATTCCAATCGTGACAAGGAAATAGGTGCATTCTTCCGCGATTCCCGGTACAACAGTAGTGATAGTTATGCGCATGAGGCGCCTATGGTGAAAGTTCTGGCGATCGATGACGATGTCAAGCTGTGCGCCATGCTTGAGGACTATCTGAGCCGTCATGACATTCAGTTAGCCATGCGCCACAGCGGCCCCTCGGGCCTTGAAGAAGCGCTGTCAGGCTCGAACTACGATCTGGTGCTGCTAGACGTGATGCTGCCCGGACTGGACGGCTTTGAGGTGCTGCGTCAGCTTCGCGCTGTCTCCAACATTCCCGTGCTGCTGCTGACCGCGCGCGGCGAAGACGTGGACCGCATCGTCGGCCTGGAGATCGGCGCGGACGACTATTTGCCCAAGCCCTTCAACCCACGCGAACTGGTGGCGCGCATCCGCGCCATTCTTCGCCGCGGGCGTCCGCTCGCGACGCATACCGACAACCTGTTCGTCAGCGGCAGCGTCCGCTTTGACACGGGTGCACGGACTGTGGCAATCGACGGTCATCCACTCGATCTCACCGATTTGGAATACCTGCTGTTCCTCACACTGGCACAGCGAAGCGGCGACATCGTCTCGCGCGATGAACTTGCCGAAAAGGCGCTCGATCGCGAGTTACATCCCTTCGACCGCAGCGTGGACATGAACATCAGCCGGTTGCGGCGCAAGCTCGAAGCCATCAATGGATTCACCGGAATCATCAAAACCATCCGGCATGCGGGCTACATGTATACGCCAGAACGCGAAGCTCTTGTAGTCAGAAACGACAAACCATGAGAAGTACATTTGCTCTCATCCTGGTTTCACTGCTACTGGCTTTCTACACCATTCTTGGCGTCTCGCTCTTCTTCATGCCCCCCAAGGATATTGGCACGCCGGAGAACTCCGGCGAAGCGCTGAAGACCGCGCTGGTCAACGAAGCGTTTCTTGAGCATGGCTTTTATCTCCGCGAAGGCTGCAAGTCGCACGAAATGATGGAGCACGTCGGCACCCTCATCAAGCTGGCGCAACCCGCGGACAATGGCTTCAGCCTGCTTTGCGGCGGAACTGTATCGCCGGCCTTCTCTGCTGTTCTGCGCAAAGCCATGAACACCCAGGCTCTGGCCAGCGGCCCTGACGGCGCATACTGGGTCATCGCCTATCCGTTCCTTACACCAGACGGCCATTCACTGGTCATTGCGCAATACAGCCTGCAGGCCGGCACGCCTCTGCGGCCCTGGGTAAAGATGCTGGTTCCGCTGGCCGTTTGCGGCCTGGTTTCGCTACTGCTGGCTTTTTTCTTCTCTGCTCCGGTGCGTGAGCTGCGCTCCGTAGTGCGCAGCTTTGCCGCCGGGCGCATGGACGCCCGCGTCTCCGAGCCTCGCCTGCGCTTGGGCGCGGCCGGAACCAACGAGATTCGTTCGCTTATGGTCGATTTCAACCAGATGGCCGATCGCATCGCCAGCCTGATGGAAGCGCAGAAACTGCTGCTCCGCGATGTTTCCCACGAACTTCGTTCGCCCCTGGCCCGGCTAAGCGTGGCTCTGGAACTGGCCCGCGATCAGGCTCCGGCACCCGTCGAGATCCAGCTTCAGCGCATTGAGGATGAGGCCAATCAACTCAACCGGCTCATCGGTGAACTGCTCTCGCTTTCCTCGCTTGAATCGCTGCGCAATCCCATCTCTGCCCTGCCTGTTTCGTTGGTTCACCTGATCGAAACCCATTTGCCCAATTTGCAGTTTGAAGCCAAGGCGAGAGGATGCGACATTTCGCTCAACGCGCTTGCGGACCCCACTGTGGTTGTTGATCCGGAACTGATGGGGCGCGCCATTGAAAACATCGTGCGCAATGCCATTCGCTATTCAGGCACCGGCGACAGAGTGGAATTGGAAGTGACCAGCCAGAAGGAACAGAGCGGATCGAGTGCGGTGCTGCACATCATGGATCGCGGTCCGGGCGTGCCGGAGAATATGCGCAACACGATTTTTCGGCCTTTTGTCCGCGTCGATGCTTCGCGCAACGACAGCACCGGCGGCTTTGGCGTGGGCCTTGCAATTGCCGAGCGCGCAGTTCATCTTCATGGCGGAAGAATTCAAGCTCTGCCCAGAGAGGGCGGCGGCCTTACAATCGAAATACGGCTACCGGCACAAGAGAACGCTGCAGCTGTGTAAGCGCGTTCTCTACTTCTCCTGCTTGCCCTGCGGCTGAATCTCAATCACCCGCATCATCTCGCGATACTGCTCTTCGCTTTTGCCCTTGATTGCATCAAATCGCTTGGACTGCGCCTCACGCCGCGGATCGCCGGTGCGCGCATAGAGCTGCAGCAGGCCGAAGTTACCGGGATAGCTGTCCGCGTCAAGCGCAATTGCTCTATCCAGTTGCTTCTCCGCTTCAGCGTACTTCTTCATTTGCACATACACCTGGCCCAACTCGGCCAGCACTTCCGGCTGATCGGGCTTCAATGCCTCCGACTGCCCCAACTGCGCAGCGGCTTCCTCTAGTTGCCCCTCCTGTCGCGCGATGCGTCCCAGGTAGTAGTGCGCTTCAGCAGAGGTCTTTTCACTGCCAAGTGCCTGCTTCAACCAGTGGCCTGCGGTCTCGTAATCCTTCATGCGAAAGTAAGTTGTTCCCAGCGCGAGAATGCCTGCGGAATCGTCCGGGCGCAGCGCATGGTGCTTGTCGAGAAACGGCAGCGCCTCGCTCGGATCGTGCGAAAACGACAAGACGGTTCCCATGCCAAGGTTGTACTCGGGATTTTCTGGAGCTAGTTTAATTGCCTGTTCCATCGCCTTGCGCGCCTCTCCCAGCAATCCCATCTTCAGGCAGATGACACCGAACTCATAGGGAAGGCTGGCATCCGTGGGCGTTAGTTCCCGTGCATGAGCAAGGTAACCGAGAGCGCCCTGATCATCCTTAGCGGCCTTGGCGACTCGCGTTAGATCCACAAGCACAATCGTCGCCGTACTATCTGCCGCAAAGGCCTGCTCCAGCGTTGCGCGCGCCGGCTCCAGCTTTCCCTCGGCTTCCTGCGCCAGGCCCAGAATGCGCAGACCCGCAGCAGAAAGCGAGTGGCGGCTGGCTGCAGCGACAAAGAGCTTTTCAATGAGGTCTGCCTGGTGCGCGATGCGCAGTGCGGGCAGGCAGGTCATTGCATCCTGTTCTGTCAGGCTGGGGTTTGCTACCAATGTAGCTGCATGACGGCTGGCTGCATCGTTGTGCTGGAGTCCGGCCTCGTCCGCGCAAAGCAGCGCTTCGACACCCACCTGCGCACGAGCTTCCGCGCTGAGCTTGGCAAGGTGATCGAGAGAGCGCTGATATTTCTCATCCCATGTCAGCACGGTCGCAGCTTGGTAATGCGCCTCATCGTTGTCCGGCGTCAGCAGTGCGGCCTTCTCGCTCAGGCGGAGCGCCTCTGCGCGCGCAGCCGGATCGGTCGCGGCGGTCAGCATCGAGATGCGACTCAAGTTCAGGTAAGCGCCGACCAGCTTTGGATTGTGACGGATCGCGGCGGAGAATGCCTGCTTCGCGCGCTCCGTATTTCCCTGCTGAATCTCCACCACGCCAAGCAGATTTTCCAGCCCCCCATCGGCGCGGAATTTCTGGCTCTCTGTGGCAATCAGCGCCCGCGCCCCGTCCAGATCGTTGGCCTCTATCTTCTGCTGGATGGCGATCACGCTCTGCCGGTACTCCGCGGCTTGGTTCTGTGCAGACACCGTTTGGGCCGGAACCGCCAGCGTCAGCAACACGCACAACAGAGCGCCGGCGCTGAATCGTCCGCTTAACCGCGTCAACAACTTACTTTCCCGCGCGCGACTTGGCAATTTCTCTTTCCTACTCCAGTCCATTAAACTACTCTCCATGATGTTACAGAATGGGAAGATCTTTTTGCGGCCCTTGGCGGCTTTTCTGCTGCTTGATCTTCTCACTTTGCCCGCAGGGGCACAGCAGGCCGCAGACGATCCGGTCCAGACCGTTGCGCCCATCCCGTCGCTCGGACTCACCGCCGCAAAAACATCTGAACTCCAGCGGGCGCTCGACGCTCACAACTATATCGCGGCTGAAAAACTTCTGTTGGCGGAGATTGAGCGCGATCCCCACTCGAAAGGCGCGGCACATCTTCTGGCCTACGCCGGCAGCGTTTACTTCCTCAACGGCGACTATGTGGGCGCAGCCATCGCGTGGAAGAAGTCCGACGCCATCGTTCCTCTTGAGCCTTCGCTCCAATTCTCGCTGGCCATGGATTACATCCGCATGGCGCATCCTGATTGGGCGCGCAAAGTGCTGAAATCTCTCGCCGCTCAAAACCCGAAAGAAGCGCTCTATCCTTACTGGCTGGGCCGCCTGGACTACGACGGTCACCTGTACAACCAGGCCATCGGCAACTTTCAACGTGCCATCAAATTGTCCCCAGATATGGCGCGAGCCTACGACAGCCTTGGACTCTGCTACTACTATCAGAACGAAAACGCTCTAGCCATCGAGAATTATAAGAAGGCCATCGATCTCAGCCTCAACCAGCCGCATCCATCGGCATGGCCATATCTGAACCTGGCCATCACCCTTCAGTTTGTCAATCAACTCGGTGACGCTGAGGCCTATCTGCGTGAAGCTATACGCCTCGATCCGAACTTGGCACAGGCCCACTTTCAGTTAGGCAGCGTGCTTGAAGACTCCCACCGTCTGGAGGCCGCCATCCTCGAATTGCAGGAAGCAGCCCGCCTAGATGCCAGCTACCCCGAGCCGCACATGGCTCTGGCGCGCATCTATCACAAGCTGGGTCAGCAGGCAGCCGCGCAAGCAGAGGTGCAAACCTATCTGCGCCTCCACCCTCACTCAACACCCTGAGATACCCCGGGAGATGAACTTTTCCGCAACCATGCAATGGTCTGCCGCTGCATAACATCGATGTCAAAAAAATCGCCCTGTGGCCAGCACAACTGCCGGCCACAGGGCTTTTAGGTTAGGACTACAAATCAACAGCGAAGTTTAGAACTCGATACGTCCCGCGAATTGAATCGTACGCGGCGTGCTGACGGCCTTGTTCCAAACACCAAACTTATCGGAGGCCACGTCGGTCGTGAATGCAACCGAAGGACCACCGTAGTTGCCGCCCTGTGAATTGATCAGAGCGTGCTGGTTGAGAGCATTGAAGAAGTTGGCGGTGAACTTGAAGTTCGCCTTTTCGAAGATCTTCGTGTTCTTCGTCAACGAAAAGTCAACATTCTTGTAAGCAGGTCCGTAGACCGTCGTCACTGCCTTGCCATAGCCGGTATAACCGAACGAACTGAAGTCAGTTTCGAAGGCGGCGGAATTGAGGTAGTTGCTGGAGGTGGCCGGATTGAAGCCATTCCGTCCGTGCAGTTGGACCGTCTGTCCGGGGAGGATTCCAGGAATGCAACCCTCACGGAACTGGGGCACATTGCTGCTGATCGGGCAAGAGGACGAACTGAACGACATCGGAGATCCGAATTCGTAACGGCCAATCGGGCTAACCTGCCAGCCGCCTGCGAGGATATTGGACACGCCACCTGAGTTGAGGAAGCGCTGCTTGGCTCCTAGCGGCAAGTCATACACGATTGCCAGAGAGCCGGTGACTGGAACGTTATCGGGAGCAAGGGCCCAGGCCCGCGAAATATTGAAGGGAGAGATCTGGCCGTTGTTGCCCTGGTTGCCGGAGCCGGTGGTACTCGAGGATTGGGTCGTATCCGACGCATTGGTAAACAGCTTCTGCACAGAGAGCGAACCGAGGATGTACAGACCGCCCTTGAAGTGGCGTTCCACACGTGCCTGGATCGAGTTGTAGAACGAGTTTGCATGCTCTTCGTTCAGACCCTGTAACACACCGCAATACTGCGGATAAGGAGACAGAGCCTGGGCGATCGTCGGTGAGCAACCGGTCATCTGGCTTGCCCAACCCACATAAGGAACGCTGACGCCGTGAGCGGCAAAGGTCGCAGGCCCAGTCGCATCGTTATAGCTGACCGCGAGGTCGTTGCCGATAGCGGAAACGGTCGGGTTGTTGGGATTGAGAATGTTGAGAGGGCTCAGAGCCGAAGGCAGGTGAGTGCCCTTGGTGCCGACGTAGGAAACGCTGGCAAAGAAGCTGCTGGGCAACTGCCGTTCAATGGTCAGGTTCCACTGCGAGGAGTAGGGGCGCTTGTTGCCGTCCAGCGGACGATAGAGCGACGGTGTCGTGCCGTTATCGAAGCTGGCGGATATGTTCTTGGTCGTTCCCACCTGAGCCGTAGAGATGCCCGAGGTGAGATAGAGCGCAGGTACCTTGAAGTTGCCGCTGGTCGACTCGCTCAGGTTGAGGGTCTTGTTGAATCCATCCTGGCTCATACCGCCAGCCCATCCGGGATAGAAGGCCTGACCAAAGTAGATGCCATAGCCGGCGCGAACCACCGTCTTGTCATTCACCGTGTAGGCAAGGCCAATACGCGGAGCAATCGCGGACTTGAACGGAGTCTCAGGATACTCGGCACCATAGCTGGCCGAGCCGTAACCTTTGCCCGCAAAGGCCAGACGGCCCTTGAGCTCGGTTCCTGCGCTGGTAACCGCGCCGGGGTTGGAGCCGTTCGGATCGAAGAAAGAAAGGTTGTTGTACTTTTCTTTGAACGGGGTGATGTAGTCCCAACGCAGACTGTAGCTCAGGGTCAGCTTGGGGTTGACGCGCCAGGTATCGCCCAGGTGAGCAGCATAAGCGCTTTGACGGGGATACTCCGCCAGTACGTTCATGTACGCAACCTTGGCAGCAGATGCCGCGCCGAGGTAAAGGCTGGCCATTTCACTGCCGGGGCAGGAGGAGTTGGCACAACCCGTGTTACCGGTGGTGTCAGCATTGAAGGTGAAGGTGCCACCCTGGCCGCCGTTGCCCGAGCCGGAGTTGTGAATCGTGGTGCCGGCCAAATGCCACTCATAGCCAGCCTTGAGGGTGTGCTTGCCGATCACGCGAGTGAGAACATCGTTCACGGCGTAGGTGCCGCGTGTGGTCAGGTTCTTGCCCTGCGGACCCTTGGTATCGCCCAATTGGCTATAGCTGCCCGCTCCGCTGAAAGTGAATTCAGGCAGGAAGGCGGTGTCGGCAACGCCCGAAACTGCAGGCAGAGAAGAACCCGTGTTCAGCGAATAATAGTCTTCGTTGCGGTTCAGGTAACCAAACGTAAGGTGGTTGGTCATGACATCGGAGAAGGTATGCTCCCAGTTCAAGCGCTGAATCGGGGCGTTCTCTTTGTCCGTCGGTTCCGCGGTCGAGACGGCCTTGGGCAGGTCGCTGGCCGCATTGGTTCCCGAGTACTGCCACCAATAGGTGTAATACAGGTGATCCTTGTTGCCGATATTCAGATCGGCGCGTGCAAAGTATACATTCTCGCTGCTGGTCAAAGATCCCTGGCCGGAAACGGGAACGAAGTAGTTGCTGGTTTCTGCACTGCTGGTGGGAGTCGGCAAGGCAGCCATCCAGGCCTTGGCAACCGAATCCTCGAACTTGGAAGGAATCTGGTTGTTCGGAATGGCGGTTCCTGCAAGCGCTCCGTACTTGACCGGATCGTTGGGGTAGTAGAGCTGGCTGGCCCAGCCGCTGAAGTCGCCAGAGCGAGCCTTGAGGGAGGCAATGGACTTGGTAGCCGAGTTCGCGCCGCCGTGATCCTTGAAGCCTTCCCAGTTGAAGTAGAAGTAGCCCTTCAGGAACGAATCCTTGCCATGGAAGCCCGGGATGTAGATCGGTCCGCCGATGTTTGCGCCGTAGTCGTTTTCCTTATCGGCAGGCTTCTTGGTGCCGGAAGCGGTGCCGTACTGGAAGGCGTTGAAGTAGTCGTTGCGCAGATACTCGTAACCGGAGCCGTGGAACTTCTCGCCGCCGCTCTTGGTTTCGATGATGATCTGTCCAGAAGTCGAGTTTCCATACTGCGCATCGTAGTTCGAGGTCAGAACCTTGACTTCGCTTGTGATGTCAGGAGACATGCCAAAGTCAGTCTGCAATGCGACCATACCGCTCTGGTTCATGTAGCCTTCGGTTGCGGTTGCGCCATCCACCAGCGCTTCGTCGCCGGTCACAATGCCGCCGTTGATACGCGCGTTGAAGGCGTTGCCGCCGCCGCCAGTCGTTACGCCAGGCATCATGATGGCCACGGCAACCGAGGAACGAGGAGCGCCGGAAACCACCAGAGGGAAGTTTTGCAGTACCTCAGGGCTAACGCCACCCTCGAGGGTAGGATTTTCATAGTTGATCAACGATGCGTCGCCAATCACTTCGACGGTCTCATCGGTGTTGCCCAGAGGCAGGTGAACATCCACACGGGCCGCCTGGTTTACCGCCAGTTCAATGCCCTTCTGTGTCGAAGACTTGAAGCCCGGCGCGCTCGCGGCCAGGTTGTATTTTCCTGGGGTCATGTTGCGGAAGGTAAATTCACCGGACGCACTGGAAACGAAGGTCGCCTGGAATCCGGTCGCCTGGTTGATCAGCGCCAGCTTCGCGCCTGGTATTACTGCACCCGTAGGATCTGAAACCGTGCCACTCAGTGAGGCGTTGGTATCCTGCCCAAAACACTGGTTGTTCGCGGTAAACAGAACGATCCCCAAAAGTGCTAGCAATAGAAAACGGCTAACTTTTAGTAGCCTTGATTGCATGGCATCTCCTTTAAATGTTGAAACTGGCTCCCCGTCTACTCTTGCGGAGAGTTGCTCGCAATGCATGAACACCGGCCTGCAACCACCGCTGTTCACAATCGGACCATGTAAAGCCCATGGCCCCCTCCCGTCATGTCAACTCCAGAGCGGGAATCTCTGCTGTCCGCAGTGCGAAATCTCTGCAAAGCGAACAGTCTAAAACGGCCCCAACCCGTCAGAAACCAACCTGCAGGCAAGAACCGGGCATGACCACATTCACAGAAACAAACAGGGTTTGCTACCCTTGAAAGCGTTTTCAGCTGTTGAACTTATTTCCCCATGAAAACGTTCCCAATCTTGGCCCTGTTCAGCCTCCCTTTTGTGATCGCCCCAAAGACTAGTCAATCGAATGGATGAGTGTCAACATATTTCTTTGCATTTAGTTCACCCTCTTTTTCGCTTAATTGATATGACATTTTAAGTACTTCATCTATGACATATTACGTCCGAATCTTCGGCTCAGCCCAGGACCCTTCAGGGCCCGCAATGATGACCTTAAAGCAAATACGTCAACGTCCCAGCAAGATTTCGCCCTACTACCTGTCTTTTCGTACCTGCCGTTCTTGCGGTATTTTCTATGCATTTTCCTGTCTTCCACCAAGGATTGTTCGGGGTATCCCTTTCCCTTCGCTCCCGATAGGCTGATCACGCCCCGGCATTCGTCCATACACCCGCCCTGATTCGCCCAGAAAGTCGATATGCTAGAAAGATCAGTGCTTCCGATATCCTCTATGCGGAGTGCCCAGGCCAGGGAATGAAATGATCGACGTAAAACGCCGAAGTCTGATGGCCTCCATCGCGGCTAGCGTGTCCAGCTTCGCGATCCGGCGAGCCTTTCCCTTCGGCTTGCCCACTCAAGCCGGCAAGCCTGAGCCAACGCCAGCCGCGCAATCCGGCGGCAGCCACCCGCAGACCCAGAGCCGGACGCCAGACCACAATACGCCCAAAGCCGCTTCGTACTGGTTTACCAATGTCGCCAGCCGCTCCAACTTTTCTTACCGGACCAACAACAATTTCACCGGGAGAAAATATTTTCCGCAGCCGATGTGTGGCGGGGTTGCCGCCATCGACTACAACAACGACGGCCTGATGGACCTGTTTTTTACCAACGGCGCCAAGCTGCCGGAGTTGGAGAAGACCTCGTCCGCCTATTACAACTGCCTGCTGCGCAACAACGGCGACGGCACGTTTGAGGATGTGACCGCCAAGGCCGGCCTCAACGGCGCGGACCTCGGCTATTGCTTTGGCGTTGCGGTTGCCGACTACGACAACGATGGCAACCAGGACATCTTCATCTGCAATGCGGGAAGAAATGTTCTCTACCACAACAACGGCGATGGCACATTTACCGATGTAACGGCCGGCTCGGGACTCGACCACAAGCCGAAGAACGTTCTCAGCGTCGGCGCGGCATGGTTCGACTACGACAACGATGGCCGGCTCGACCTGCTCGTAACCAACTACACCACTTGGACTCCAGAAACCGACAAGCGCTGCGTCATGGACGCTACGCGCGATGAATATTGCAGCCCTAAGGTATACAAGAGCGTCGAATCACGCCTCTATCGCAATCTCGGCCGTGGCCGCTTTGAGGACGTCACCGAGGCAAGCGGCATCGGCAAAGCTCTGGGCAAGGGAATGGGCATCTCCATCGCCGACTTTACCGGCAATGGCCTGATGGACATCTTCATCGCCAACGACACAGAGGCCAATTTCCTTTTTATCAATCAAGGAAACGGAACCTTCATCGAAAGCAGTGTCGAATACGGGGTTGCTTACAACATGCAAGGACGCAGCGTTTCCGGAATGGGATCGGACGCCAAGGATTTCGACAACGACGGCTGGGTGGACATCCTCTACAACGACCTCAAGGGAGAAGTCTTTGGAATTTTCAGAAACGAGGGTGGCAAATCTTTCAGCGACGAAACCTGGTCCACCAAGCTTGGCGCCCTGACGCGAGGCCTGTCTGGATGGAGCATCGGGTTCGTCGACTACAACAACGATGGCTGGAAAGACGTCTATTCCGCTAATGGCGATGTAGACGACCTCAGCGAGTCTTCCAAACAGCATGACATCATGTTTGAAAACGCAGGCGGTAAGACCTTTATCGATGTGACCGACAAGATGGGTCCAGACTTTTCCTTCATCGGCTATCAACGCGGCTCGGCCTTTGTAGATTTAAACAACGACGGATTCATGGATCTCGTAGTAACTTCGTTAGGCGAGAAGCCGCGCATTCTCATGAACAATGCTTTGGTCAAGAATCACTGGATGCTGTTTGACCTGCGCGGGCACAAAAGCAATCGCGACGGAATTGGCGCCGTCATCAAGGTCGCCACCGCGACGGGCCGCACACTGTACAACCACGTCACCACAAGCGTCGGGTTCATGTCGTCAAGCGACCGCCGCGCGCACTTTGGTCTTGGCGCTGAAAACAAAATCGACCACGTGGAAATTCGCTGGCCCAGCGGCATCGTGCAGCGGCTTGAGCATCCCGCCATCGATCAGATTCTCAAGATCGACGAGCCGGCAGAAAAACTCGTACTCTAAGAATTGTCTAGGAGTTCGTCTGAGTAGGGTCTTGGCGGACGGGGACTGTGGACTTCGGACTGGCAGAAGTCGGAACTCATCGTTGCAGCGGCGGCGTAACGGCAGGGGCAACGCCTTTGCGCTTGGGAGGCCCGCAGCAGGCTCATTTCATGCCGTGCATGCTATCTGCACATTGTGCATGGCGCAGATAGCCCGACCTGGCTTGGTCATCAGTTTGTGCATCATCCGCTCGACCAGCATACCCGACTTCTGAAGGCGTACCCGAGGACTGCAAGGGGCGAATCGGCATTCCTGATTCGCCCTTCGTTGTTTCACCTATTCACGTCGCCCTTCGAACCATCGGTAGATGGCAGGTAAGACCAGCAATGTCAGCAGTGTCGAAGTTACAAGGCCTCCGATGACAACCGTCGCCAGTGGTCGTTGCACTTCGGCACCGGCGCCATGCGATAACGCCATCGGAATAAAGCCGAGGCTGGCCACCAGTGCGGTCATCAACACAGGTCGCAGACGGGTCAGCGCACCCTGCTCCACAGCCACTTCGATCGGAAGCCCTTCCGTACGCAGATCGCGGATATATGTGAGAAGGACAATGCCATTCAAAACAGCGATGCCGAACAAAGCGATAAACCCGACGCCGGCAGAGATGCTGAAAGGCATGCCGCGCAAGAGCAGTGCCAGGATGCCTCCTGTTGCAGCTAGTGGAATGTTCAAGAAAATCAGGAAAGCGGGCATCGCTGCCTGAAAGTTGAAATACAGCAGCACAAAGATCAGCACGAGTGCAGCAGGGACCACGATCATCAGTCTGCGACTGGCGTTTTGTAGCTGCTCGAACTGGCCGCCCCACTGGAGTTGATATCCACTCGGAATAGGCACTTTAGCTGAGACGGCTCGTTGTGCATCTGTCACGAATCCGGCCAGATCGCGTCCGCGCACATTCATCTCCACGCTGATGCGGCGTTGGCCTCCCTCGCGGCTAATCTGCGCAGGGCCATCTTCTTCTTTGATATCGGCTAACTGTGCAAGAGGAATGAAATGACCTTCGTTATCGCCCACACGCAGGTCGCCGATGTTCTCGATAGAGGCTCGCTGCTCTGCCGGAAAGCGGACTTGCATCGTGAAGCGCCGGTTGCCTTCAATGATTTCTCCCACAGGTTTTCCACCAATAGCCTGAACTGTATCGAGCACGTCCGAGGCATCGAGTCCATGACGAGCCAATGCTTCGCGTCGAATATGTATGCGCAGGTAGGGCAACCCTGCCACACGCTCGGCGCGGACATCGGCTGCTCCCGGAACTTTGCTAACCGCTGCGGCAATCTGATCAGCCTTCTGCCGCAACGTTTCCAGATCGTCGCCGTAGAGTTTGATCGCAATATCGCTGCGTGAACCACCTTCCATCAGCTCTTGCATGCGCATCTGGATCGGCTGCGAAAAGCTATAAGCTGCCCCCGGAGCCTCTTCTTTCAGGCGTTTTTCCATAGCCGTTACCAGATCGCTCTTGGTCCTTTTCTTCGGCCATTCGTCCGAGGGCTTTAGCATGACGTAAACATCGCTTTGATCGATAGCCATAGGGTCAGTGGCGACTTCAGGGCTTCCGGTTCGGCTGAAGACAGACGACACTTCTGGGAACTCGCGCAGCACCTTCTCGATGATTTCGTTGCCATGTAAGGACTCGGAGATGGAGATGCCGGGCACGCGATACATTTGCACGAGAAGAGAACCTTCATCAAGTGATGGAATAAACTCAGCGCCCAGAAACGGTATGGCAATCAAGGATGCCGCAAAGATGCCAACTGCGATACCGGCTGTGAGTCTCGGCGCATACAATGCCTTCTTGAGGAGTGGATGGTAGAACTGGGCGATCTTCCGCATCAGCCATGTGTGTTCCTTCGGCAACTTGCGAAGAAGATAGGATGCAAGCACAGGCATTAGAGTAAGCGCGATTAGCAACGATCCGAAGAGCGCAAACAGAACGGTCGCCGCCATCGGCTTGAACATCTTTCCTTCGACGTCGCCCAGCGTAAGGATCGGAATATAGACCAGAGCGATGATGATCACGCCAAAGAAAATTGGTTTTGTTACTTCTCGCGCAGCAGAGAGGATGATGGTGCGTGCGTCTTCTTCGGGTTTCTTCTGATGCAATCGGCGAAGAATGTTTTCAATGATAACCACCGATCCATCGACAATCAATCCAAAGTCGATGGCGCCAAGGCTCATGAGGTTTCCTGAAATCTTGGCCTGCACCATGCCGATGAAGGCCACCAGCATCGAGAGCGGGATGGCCAGCGAAACCACCAGACCTGCGCGGAAGCTTCCCAGCAGGAGGAGCAGAACTGCAATGACCAGAAGGCCGCCTTCAATTAGATTGCGCGTCACCGTGTGGATGGTGCGCTTCACTAGATCTGTACGGTCATAGAGTGGCTCGATGCGCACTCCTGCGGGCAGTGTCTTCTGAATCTCAGCGAGGTTCTGCTTGACGCGATCGGCCACTGCCCGCGAGTTCTCTCCCAGCAGCATCATTCCGACGCCAAGGATGATTTCGCCTTCGCCGTTTTGAGTGGCAAATCCTCGGCGCACCATCGGCGCAAAGCGTACGTTACCAATGTGCCGGATCAAAATCGGTGTGCCAGTTGGAGAGTTGCCTACAACAACGTTATCGATGTCGGAGAGACTCTCGATCAACCCTTCTCCCCGGATAAGCGATTGCTGTTCGGATCTCTCCAGATAGGCTCCGCCTGCATTGGCATTGTTTTTGCCTAGCGCTTCGATGACCTTCGCCAGTGGCACATGGTATCCGGCGAGCTTATCGCTATCGACCTGCACTTCATAGGTCTTCAGCTCGCCGCCCTGACTGTTTACCTCGACGACGCCAGGGACACGGCGAAGTTTCGGCGCTATCTCCCAATCGAGGATGCTGCGCAGATCCATGCTACTGCGGCCAGTGCCTGTGACCTTGAACTGATAGATCTCTCCAAGTCCCGTAGAGATCGGTCCCATCTCCGGCACGCCAATCTCTGCGGGAATAGCTTCCTTCGCCTGCGGCAGACGTTCCATCACGAGCCGCCTACAGAAATAGGGGTCCATGTTGTCTTCAAAGTAGACGGCAACATAAGACAGACCATACTTTGACGTAGATTGAATACGCCTGATACCGGGCAGACCGCTCATCGCCGTCTCTACCGGATAAGACAAAAGCTGCTCCACCTCCAAGGGAGAAAGGCTTGGCGCGCGGGTCAGCACGAGCACCTGGTTGGGTGTGATGTCGGGCTCGGCATCAATGGGCAGATTACGCATGGCCACAATGCCTGCAGCAGCAACAAACAATGCCGCCATGAGGACAAGGATGCGATAGCGGAGTGCGAGTTCCACAAGTCTCTGCATGGCTACTCCTCTCCTAATTCGCCACCGGCGAGAATGGACTTCAAGTGAAAGGATCCTTGCGTGACAACCGGCTCGCCTACCTTCAGGCCGCGTGTGATTTCTGTTTGCCCGTTGACGGTTGCGCCCTTCTCCACGTCGCGCTTCTCAAACTGAGTTTGCGAACGCCGGATAAAGACAACGCTCTTGCCTTCTACCTCCTGCAATGCGCTTGTTGGCACGGTTACGGCCTGTTTGTCGAACTTTGTGGGCAGCTCAACGCTGGCAAACATATCCGTCTTCAGCTTCAGATCGCCATTTGCGACTTCGCAGCGAACGCGCGCTGTTCGTGTCTGCGGATCGAGCACATCGCTGATGTAGGCAACGCGCCCGTTGAAGTGCTCGTTGGGATAGGTGTCCACCGTGATCGATGCATTCTGTCCTACACGAATACGGCCAAGATCTTTTTCGTAGACTTCTGCCTGCACCCATACCTGACTGAGATTGGCGACGGCAAAGACCTCGCGACTCTCATCAACGAAGTCTCCCGTCGATACCTGAGCCTTGGTGACAACTCCTGCAAAAGGAGCTTTCAGCGCCGTCAAAAAGCTACTAGGTGCAGACGCATTTGAAATGCCAAACCGGCGCAGACGCACTTCGATACCATTGATCGCCGCTTGTTGAGATCGTATGCTGGCTTCAATCTCTTGTTGCTCTGCCTGACACGATTCAAAATCCTTCTCCGAGCCTGCGCCAATATCCGCAAGTCGGCGGCTGCGCTCTGACTGACGGCGAGCGGGAGCCAGCCGGGCTTTGCGTTGTTCCAGTTCCGCACGGGCCGATTGAAGCTGCGCTATCAGTTCGCCCGCCTCTACGTTGTCAAACACGGCAAGCGTCTGACCGGCTTTGACTCGGTCGCCAACCTTTGCGTGGACCTCAACAATGCGCCCTCGTGCGAGTGGCCGTACCGAAGCCACGCGACTATCGATGGGCTGGACTGTTCCTGTTGCACGCAGATACTCTTGCATGTGAGTAAGTGATGCGGCTGATCCCTGTAGTCCGATATGCTGCTGGGCAGAAAGACTCATCTGAAGTAAACCGTTCTGCTGCATATCCGTTAGCGATTTCGACTTGTCAGCATTTTCTGCCGACTCTCGTTTGCAAGCGGTGAAGACCAGTGCGCTGAAGAGCAATAGAAAAATCATCCGCTTCATTGAAGATTTCCTCCCGTGGCCCGTTCCAGTTCCGCCCACGTACGCGCAACATCGGCTTGAGTGTCGATTGAAGCCAGTTGTGTATCAACCAAACGGCGTTGCTCGTTCAAAACATCGAGCAAACGCAATTGCCCAAGTTTGTAAGCTTGGCGAATGATGGAAAGGTTGGAGACTGAAGGATCGATCACATTCTGCTGAAGCGTCTGCAACGAATCGGATGCTGCGCGCCAGCGCTGATACGCAGACTCCACTTCGAGTGGAATACTCTGCGCAAGATATTCGCTGTTCAACTGCGCACCTGCGGCCCGCGCGGTAGCGGCTTGCACGTTGCTTGCGCCGTTGCGGCTTGTTCGTAGCGGAAGCGATACGCCGAAGCTCAGTGTGTTGACGCGCTCTCGCATCGGACTCAGCGACCCATTGCTTCTCAATCCATACAGACCATCGAACTCGCTGCTTTGACGCGAGACTACAGTAGACAACGTGATGTCAGGCTTTGCTTCCGCTTGTGCTAGTGAAATTCCCGCATGTTCACGTTCTTCATTAGCCTTGGACATTATCAGATCAGCTCGCTCTTCAAGCGCTTTGCGCTTCAGACTATCGAGTTCGACAGGTAATGGGAGTGGAAAGTCGGCTGAAGGAATGCTTTGCTCCGTGCGCAGTCCGGCTAGTCGCCTGATCTCCAATTCCGCGGACGCCAGTCTTCCCTGAGCGCCTGCCTTTTGAAGCCTCGCACGACTGACTTCCACCCTCAACAAATTGGCTTCGAGAGGAGCCACATCGCCCTCATGCGCTCGTGCTTCCGTCAGCTTCAGGGCCTGTTCACTTAAGTCAATCAATTCGTCGAAGAGTTTCACCTTGCGGCCTTCTGCAAGGCGCTCGGCATAGGCAGCCTTGATGGCATACGCCAATTGCGCAGCCTGCTGCTGGTATTCGGCTTCCGCCATGCGAACAGCAAGATCCGCCATCCGTATGCGCTTACCGCGCTTACCGAATGTTTCCACCTGCTGCGAAACTCCGGCGCCATACTGATACTCGCCGTCCGAGCCAAATGGTTTGCCCGTATCTCCGGTTAGGTCGAGGGTCGGCGAGGGATGAACCCCAGCTTGCCGCAATCGTCCTTTGCCCTCTGCAATCCGGCTCTGAACTGCAGCAAGGTCCTTATTATTGGCGATTCCTACGCGCACAAGGTCGTCTGCCGTCTGTACAACAGCAACACCTAGCTGTGCCTTGACCAGCAATTGCGGGCACAACAGTGCGAGCAGGAGAAAGAGAATCTTTCTCCGCATACACGTCTCCTATTCAGTTTTCTGTTTTCAGGAATCCTGCAAGGTAAAACTAGGTAAGCTGCGGAGGGTGATCAATATAGGAGGGCGTCAAAACAGGGCGCTCGGTCTGTTCTTGTGGATGCGCCCAAACGATAAGTTGCTCCGGAATGAAGGCGATCTGACGAATCGGCACTGCATACACGCAGCAGCAGATACAGTTGTCTGGCACATTGGGGGCCTGCTGCTGATGCTGAGACTGACTCTGAGAGCAATTCGCTTCCGCAAATAAATCGCAGTGCAGAACCTCCACGGTCACAAAAAGGACCAGGAAGACTGCAAAACAGCGAATCGCTTTAGAGAACACTCTCATACGAATAGAATGCCATAGTTCTGCAAGAAATGCTTGTGGCTTTCAGAATCCCTGCAACACCAAACGGCCACACTCTATGTCGGTCCATCGGTCGCCTGCGCCGATGGCATGACAACCTGCTCCCAAAAAGGGCATGGAGAAGTGGATAATTACATCACTTCATACTTCCATGCCACTGTTCAATCCATCTTCGCCAAGATCCCTGCCTTGCTCGGACAGACTCCTAGCGGCCTTCCACCACCGTGAGAATCTGGTCCGCCTTCACGTGCGTCAGAACCTGCTTGACTCCTGTGGGCCATTGCAGTTCAATCTTGTCAACGACTGCCGCCTTGCCTAATCCGAAATGCACTCGCTTGTCGCTCGATGAGCTATATCCCACGGTAGTCGTCGCGTGGTTATACTGAACGCCTTCTGCGGTCGTCACCTTGATCTTCGTGCCCAGCCCATCGCGATTGTCTTTCGTTCCCACCAGCTTCAGAATGAGCCAGTGATTGCCGTTGGACGTGCGGTTCACGAACAGTTGTGGTTTGTCATTCAGAATATTCACAACAATATCGATCTTGCCGTCGTTATTGAAGTCGCCGAACGCCGCTCCTCGATGCGCCTTGGGAACCATGAAGCTGGATCCAGCGCCTGGCCCCACATCCGTAAAGGTGAAGTTGCCATTGTTGCGCAGCAATCCATTAGGCAGGAGAGACGGCCTGTGCAGCGCTTCCATCTCATTGTCGAGAATCGCGCCGCCGCCGATGAACAGGTCCTTGTATCCATCGTTATCGAAGTCGAATGCCCCAGTGCTCCATGCTGTCATCCGACGGCTGAATGTCGTCATGCCTGACACTTCAGTAATATCGTCGAACTGACCGCCCGTGTTTTTGTAGAGCGGAAACGTATTGCCGAACATGGCAGTATGAAAAATGTCGGGCAGCCCGTCGTTGTTCAAATCGCGAAACTCCGCGCCCATCCCGGCCACCACATCGCCCGTCGATGTGTAGGCGGTTCCTGTCTCCAGGGCAACATCTTTGAACGTCCCGTCGCCGTTGTTATGAAGAAGAAAATTGGGGAACGTATCGTTCGAAACAAAAACGTCCGTGAAGCCGTCGTTATCGTAATCGGCAAAGGCCAAGCCCATACCCTTGCCGACATATTGCCCAATGTGCGAAGCCGCGGATACATCCGTAAACGTTCCATCGCCGTTATTCCGGTAAAGGATGTTAGACGTCCCTTTAAAGTTAGTCGGATCGCAATAAGTCCTGAAGTTGTCGATCGAACAAAGCTTGCAATCCGCAATATTGTAGTCGAGGTAGTTAATGACCAGCAGATCGAGCCGTCCGTCATTGTTGTAGTCGAACCACCCCGCGGCCACCGCCCATGCCTTGCCCAGCGTAGGAACCAAGCCGGCCACACCAGCCTTCTCCGTCACATCCGTAAAGGTGCCGTCGCCATTGTTATGCAGTAATAGGTTGCGGTTGACGCCAGCAACGTATAAGTCCACAAAGCCGTCGTTGTCGTAGTCCGCCGCGGCCACTCCCATGGAATAACCCACGCCCTTCACACCGGCCTTCTCCGTCACATCCGTAAACGTTCCATCGCCGTTGTTGCGATAGAGGCGGTTGTAAAAACTTGGATCCGTTTTTTCGAGCGATGGAATTTGCGCGCCGTTTGTGAAGAAGATATCGAGCAGGCCGTCGTTGTTGTAATCGAACACGGCAACGCCGCCCATCATGGTCTCGATGGAATAGCGCTGCGGACTGATGCTGTTTTTGAGTTGGAACTTGATTCCCGAAGCTTCAACCAAATCCTGAAAGGCAATCGGCCCGTCAGTCTTGGCCGCAGTCTTGGGCATCACGGCTCCCTGACTGCTGTGAGCTGTCTGCGCAGTCGGCTGAGTCGAAGCAGGAGCGGCTTGCAAGCCGCATGCGGGAAACGGCGCGGCGGCAAGGGCAAGCACTCCGCAGACGAAGATCAACCAATTCCCTCGCCGAAAGGACTCTGCCGGGGTTCTGGACTCCATAGCCATGCGTTTTTTCATGAGAGAAATTCAGGGCCGACAGGCTGAAGCAAGAATGCATCCATCCAGGCCCATTGAGCAGTCCGTGCTACCGGCTGATCTTTACTGCTGTTCAGATTAGCATGCACGGAAACTGGTTGAGTGCATTCGGCGCTCCTGCATTTTCGTCCGACAGCAGAGGCTCCAACTTGGAGGGAAAGTTTTTTGTGGCTCGCACAATCGGCCTGGCTGAATTTGCATGGCTCCTCTGAAAATCCTGAGGCACGCCCAATCCGCGCGGAATCGGAATGAGGCTGTCCCAAACCTGCCGCGAATGCCAGCAAAAATCGCTTTACTCACTTAGAGCGAATGGCGGTTATTTGTATATACCAATCCATCAAAATCAGGGGGTGAAAGATAGAGTTGGCAAGTCGTTTATGTAAGCGTATACAATTCGCGCGTAGTCTTTGCAGGGCCCGCACCCGCGTGTCTTGCTTTCGGTCTTGAGTAGGGCAGGCTGATCTATCCCTGCAAATTGGAGAATTGAATCATGTGCGATAAGCGAAATAGAAGATCGACGCGGGCCCTGATGGTTGCCGGCGTTGTTGGGTTGTTCGGATGTCTGGCTTTGCTGTCTGCGTCCGCATACGGACAGAGCCTGACTGGACGTTGGGCCGCATCCGGCGGTGCGCTGGACAATGGCGAGCAACGAATTGCAATCTTCGAGTTGAAGGAAACCGGCGATCAGTTGACGGGAACCATGAGTTCCATGGGCTTCGCCGCCACCCCTATCAAGGGAACCGTTAAGGGAACCCACTTTGAACTCTTTGGACCGTGGGACGAGAAGAAGCCCTTTGTAACCGGCGACTTGGTCAACGGCGAGCTGCAGATGGTGCAGGACGGCCACGACCACTGGGTGGCTAAGTCCGCCACCGCGTCAGACGAACTGCCCAAGGTTGCCTACATTGAGCCTCCGCCGCTGCACAAGGTTCCATCCAACGGTCTGGCCAAGACGCCGCCCATGGGATGGAACAGTTGGAATCTCTTTCAGGGCAAGATCGACGACCAGACCGTGCGCACCATGGCCGACGCCATGGTCACCAGCGGCATGCGCGACGCCGGTTACATCTACGTCAACATCGACGACACCTGGGAAGGTGTGCGCGACGCGCAGGGCAACCTGCCGTCCAACCACAAGTTCCCCGACATGAAGGCCCTGGCCGACTATGTGCATTCCAAGGGATTAAAGCTAGGCATCTATTCCTCGCCTGGAACCCGCACCTGCGGCTCCTATCCTGGCAGCTACGGCCACGAAGAGCAGGATGCCAAAATGTTCGCGGCCTGGGGCATCGACTATCTGAAGTACGACTGGTGCAGCGCCGGCATGATCTACAAGGACGAGCACCTGCAGCCCGTGTATCAGAAGATGGGCGATGCGCTCCAGGCAACCGGAAGGCCCATCGTCTATAGCCTGTGCGAATACGGCCTGGGCAAAGTGGAGACGTGGGGCCCCGAAGTGGGCGGCAATCTGTGGCGCACTACAGGCGACATCCGCGACGAGTGGTCGAGCATGATCGACAACGTCGAAAAGCAGGTGCCGACCGCTCCTTATGCCGGTCCCGGCCACTGGAACGATCCCGACATGCTTGAAATCGGCAACGGGCACATGACAGACGATGAATACCGCACCCACATGAGCCTGTGGGCGTTGGTGGCCTCGCCTCTGCTGGCCGGCAACGATATCCGCACCATGTCGCCTGTCACCAAGTCCATTCTGTTGAACAAGGAAGTCATCGCGGTCAATCAGGATGCGCTGGGCAAGCAGGCCTCGCCGGTAAAGAACGGCGATCTGGAAACCTGGGTCAAGCCGCTGGCCGACGGCAGTGTGGCCGTGGGCGTGGTCAACCTTGGCTCTGCCGCTGCCAAAGCGACGGTCAACGCCAGCGATTTGAAGCTGGCTGGCGTGAAGTCCGCGCGTGATCTCTGGTCGCACAAGGACGTGAAGTTCACCGGCGGCGCGTATTCTGCGCAGGTGCCGTCGCACGGCGTTCTCCTGCTGCGGGTCAGCGCCAAGTAAGCCACGCATCACGCACAAGTCCCCATGCAATGCTTCCGCAAGGAATCCTGTTGCATGGGGACTTGTTTACTATGGGAGGCGGAGGCACGCGTCCCTATGTTCACCCCGCAGCCCATTGGATTTGTCCGCAGTCCCTTCCGCGATACATCCTCGGTTCCCAAAGGTCTGGGCGCCAAACACGAAGACGAAGGCATCCTCGAAATCCTGCCTGAGTTTGAACCCGGCCTCATGGACATCGAGGGATTCTCGCATCTCTACGTGATCTGGACCTTCGACCGCTCCGATGGATTCGACTTGGTGAGCAGGCCGCCCACCGACGACCGGCCGCACGGCGTCTTCAGCTCGCGTTCTCCGCGCCGCCCCAATCCCCTCGCGCTGACAGTGGTTGAATTGCTGCGCCGCGAAAAAGGCTCGCTCTACGTCCGTGGCGTGGACATGCTGGACGGAACGCCCATCCTCGACATCAAGCCCTACCTCTCCAGCATTCCGCCAGAAAAGCTGCGCCGCGGATGGCTCGCCGAAGCCGAAGCCCGCAAAGGATCACATTCGAGCTAGCTTTCCAGCTCCCCCCAATAAATGCCGGGTGCCCCAGGTCCCGATTTTGGGGCCTGGGAAAGCATGAATTCAAAGCACGAAACCCTGCGGAAAAAATCTAACTTTCTGGTTCGCCCGAATAAATGCACCCGCTGGTGCAGGTCTCCTTCACCACGATCTTGCTCAGCGTCGTCAGCTCCGGTTTCAGCTTCTGCCACAGCCACCGGCAAAGATTCTCGCTGGTCGGATTCTCCAAACCCGCAACCTCGTTCAGGCAGCGGTGGTCGATCTGGTCCTCGATACCCTTGAAAGCCTGCTTGATGTCGGCAAAATCCAGCACCCACCCCAGCTTCGGATCGACCGGTCCGCTCACATGCAATTCG